>Ga0272441_10003734_pt1 | contig 28590 bp, 26 predicted proteins | sample SSMProp6N_FD_193582 | JGI IMG/M metagenome (GOLD analysis project Ga0272441, IMG submission 193582) | Marine sediment archaeal communities from Little Sippewissett salt marsh, Falmouth, MA, United States - SSM-Prop-6N | ecosystem: Environmental > Aquatic > Marine > Wetlands > Sediment ... | reverse complement strand
ACCCGGGTGATGTACACTCTTGCAGTGCAGTAATCCTGATAATACCGGCACGAAAGAAGCCGCACCAGCAAAAGACCGGCTATATGCTGGGGCAGCTGCCAGAGATACAGCAGCACCCGAACCACTTTTTTACCTGACATTGAACGTCTCCGCACGCTGTAGAATTCAGACCGCCATACTGCCTGAAAACGTACTTTTTTTCAAGAGAAAAAACGGAGCAGTAGACATCTTCGAATCCTGCTGTTACTGTTCTCCTGCCATGAAATCGAAGGATTCTTGTATCTCATCCTCCACCTATCAGCGACTTCTTCTTTATCTCTGCTTCCTCGCCTTCATCAGTCTCGGACTGCCCGACGGACTGCTGGGAGTCGCCTGGCCCTCCATCAGCGGATTCTTCGGAGTTCCCATCAGCAATCTGGCGGTACTGCAGATCGCCTTTACCATCGGCTACCTGCTCTCCAGCACCAACGCCGGCCGATTGACCCGCCGGCTGGGGGTCGGGAACCTCCTCATCGCCAGCAATCTGTCTGCCGCCGCCGCCATGACCGGCTACGTGTATGCCTCCCTCTGGCCGGTGCTGGTGGGAGCCACCATCGTTCTCGGCACCGCCGGGGGTGCGGTGGATGCCGCCCTGAACGCCTATGCCGCCGGGAGATTCAGGAAGGAGCAGGTCACCCTGCTGCACGCCTTCTACGGCTTCGGAGCGATGCTGGGTCCGGTCATTATGCGCGGTATCCTCAAGCGTGGCGGTCCCTGGCAGCGCGGATATCTGACGACCCTGATACTGGTAGGTATTCTGCTGGTCCTTTTCATCCTGAGCAGGCACTTCTGGTACCGTGACGATTCACGGGGAGCCGCGTCGACAAGGAGGAAGGCCGGCGGCGCCGGCGCCGCTTCCCTGTGCGATGACGGCGGAAACGCTACCCGGTCAGACGGACGCAGTTCCTGGTCCGCTGGAGACGCTTCCCGGCCAGACGGACGCAATTCCTGGTCCGTTGGAGACCCTTCACCGCCCGAAGACGGCGGAAACGCTACCCGGTCCGAAGAAGCTGGATCCGTTGGAGACCCTTCACCGCCCGGAAGCGGCTCCCCGTCCGGCGGACACCATCCCCGCCCTGCCGGCTCTTCAGTGCCGCTCTCAACCCGTGTAGTCGGGATATCACTCTTTCTATTCTACACGGGGCTCGAAGTTACGGTAGGAGCATGGAGTTTCAGTCTCTTTACCGCAGGCAGGGGCACATCTCCCGGGACTGCCGCTCTCTGGGTGGGAATCTACTGGGGGGCCCTCACCGGCGGCAGGATCTTCTTCGGCTTCTTCGGAAGCCGCTGGAGGACCGGGTCCATCGTCAGGATCATGCTCATCACCCTCGTTTCGGGGACACTTATGCTTCTCCAGCCCTGGTATGCTCCTGCAGGCCTGGTTTCTCTGCCACTCATCGGCTTTGCCTGCGCTCCGCTCTTCCCGATGTTCGTCACCCTGACCCCGCACATAGTAGGCGATTTTCATGCCCCCGACATCATAGGGCTGCAGGTGGCCTCCGCCAGCCTCGGAGCGGCGGTCATTCCGGGCCTGGTCGGCGCGGCAGTCGAGCTCAGTTCCATCGAAGCGGCGGCCTGGGTAACTCTTCTGCTAGCCCTTCTGATAGCCGGCACATACCGGAAGTGGATAAGACGCTCTCCAAACTTCAGTGCCGGAGGACCCGGTTGATTGAAGCCCTCCGACAGGGCGGTTTTTCAACTGATTTGTATTATTACCATTTTACTAGTATTTTATAGGTATGAAAAAGGAACGCTACTTGAAGCTGCACGGCGCTCACTGTTCTTCATGCGCCTTTGCAATTGAAAAATTCGGACGCCGCCTCGAGGGAGTCACCGACATACAGGTAGACAGTCTCAATTCACAGGTGAAGGTCAGCTTCGACATCGAAGAAGAAGAGCGGCAGAACAGCACTCTGAAGAACATTGTCGGACTCATCCGCCGGATCGGATACGACGCGGATATTCGCGGATAAGTGTATTTCCATCCGCCGGATCGGATACGACGCGGATATTCGCGGATAAGTGTATTTCCATCCGCCGGCTCTTTCCAGGGGTCTCTTCCCTGTTCATCTCTTTTCCGAAATATTCTTTTCCAGCGGCCCCGTTTCAGGTATACTGTGCCCATGGCGCCTATCGTTCTTACGGGAATTGCATTCAGCCTCAGCTTCGATGCCTTCGCGGCCTCCCTCTCCAGCGGCTGTGCCCTCGAGCGGCCGACTTTTTTTCAAGCCCTCAAAGTCGGGCTGTGGTTCGGAGTGTTTCAGGCCCTGATGCCACTGCTGGGGTATCTCAGCGGGACCACTTTCCGTAAAAGCATACAGAACTGGGACTACTGGGCCGCCTTCGGTCTCCTCTTTCTTGTCGGCGCCAAGATGATATACGACGGCTACCGCAGTTCAAACGGCTGCAAACCGCCGGACGAGGATGTCATCATGCACCCTGTCCGCCTGTGTGTCCTGGCAATAGCTACGAGTATCGACGCATTCGCCGTGGGCCTCAGCTTTGCCGTGCTGCACTACCCGATCCTCATTCCCGCCTTCGTCATTGGAATCATCACATTTATCATGAGCACCGTCGGTCTGAAGGCAGGATCAAAACTCTACGTCTTGCTGGAGGACAAGGTCGAGTACGCAGGGGGAATCATTCTCATCCTTATCGGGGTAAAAATTCTGATCGAGCATCTCAGCTGATGCAGCTGCGGATCGTCTGTACGGTGTCGGCAGGAATTCCCTGACATATCCACATACCGAGATGTTCGAAACCGCCGGTCTCCTGGGTGTACGGCAGGAATTCGAAGTATATGCCCGCACCCGGTCCGTTGTGGACCAGCATATTGTAAGCCGGTTCCTTCCCGATCTTCGGCATGATCTCCAGGATCGCTGAAATAGCGTCCTTGATGCCCTCAGCCGCCGCTTCGATCTCTCCCTTCCCCAGTTCGACCAGATACTGCTTGCCCACGTCTTTCATTATGAGCATCATATTGTACGGCCTTTTCATGAAATAAGGGACCAGCAGGACCGCTTCGCCGTAATCTCTGATCAGCAGCTCCGGAGGATTCGTCGCCAGGAGGTAACTGGTGAAAAACTGGCGGTGACGGGTGAAGAACCGCCAGTTGTTGTAGAAGCTCCGGGGCATGATGTTGCTCCAGGAGATCTGCTGATGACCGTGTTCCAAAGATCCCCCTACCGGCGAACCGTAATTCTTTATGATCGAAACGAAGCCGGAGGTCTCCTTCTGGCTCCGCCACTGGGAGCTGGGGGGCATGTACCCCTCAGAGTTGTAGAGGAGCTTTCGCTCCAGTTCCGCCAGTCTATGCAACACGATCATGCGGTCTCCGATGGGCATGTTCTGCCAGTCCCGTGAATGGTACGAGGAGGTCCACTGGAGAAAATGCATCCCGTAGGAGACACGACCGTGGTGACTCGGATCGGGATAGAGAGGCTCAACCAGCCATTCCGGATCGACCTCATCCGGCGGGAAAAGGACCGGGAAGAGGTTTTTGTTGATGAATGTGTACCCCTCCGACAGCTCGGCCACATCGATGATTCCGGTGGTGTTGCCGCTGCACACCGGACACGTCACCTTTCCGGGAGGCTGCTCCGCTTCGGAAGTCTCTTTTGCATTGTCGTGGGGCCGTTTGGCCCGCTTGGAATTGTAGATGACGAGGGCTCCGTCCCGCGGATCGATCTGGCAGAGCGCATCCGGGGCATGGGAAGGCAGATCGTCATCGCGGCGGAAAAGATCGAACAGCTGCTCGATCCCGATATCCTCTATCCGTTGATTTTCAACCAGCTGTTCGAGGGTTTCACGTGTGAGATGGATGTCATCATTCATCGGGATTCATCCCCATCTTATCCAGAAGCCGCCGGGTCATCTGGTCCCACGTGAAGTACGGCACCGTAATGTCGAGGGCCCGCCGTCCCATAGCGGCCCGTCTCTCTTCATTCTCCAGGAGGTAGAGGAGCGCCTGCGTGAAGCCCTCTTCGGAATCCGAGGGTACAACGATACCGCCTGCGCCGGTTTTTATCACCGGAACCTCCCCGGAACTATCCTGTACTCCGGGAGAAGCGACCTCCAGTTCCGTGTATTCATCCGAAAGCAGGTACTCGTCCACGAAGGGGATCTTGTCGCTCCCGATTACCGGAACCGCCGTTGCGGCCGCCTCCTGGACCGACATGCCGAAGCCCTCCATGATCGAAGGGGAACAGTACACCGCCGTAAGGGCATAGAGAAAGGGCAGGCGGGCTGCCTCGTGTCCCAGCACGATGACCGAGTCTTTCAAACCGAGCTCATCGATGAGGCCGGTCAGTTCTTTATACAGCTTCTCTTCGCTCTGATCGATTGAGATTATCAGACGGATGTCGGGATGTTTCTTCCTGGCCCGTCCAAAGGCGCGAATCAATACATCCTTGCGCTTGGTCTGGTCGGTCCGGCTTATCTCCGTAATGAAGCGGGACTTCTGCAGCTCATCCTTCGGCACTCCGGAGGTCTTCGATAGAAAGTCCCAGATCTCATGGTCCGGCTTTATTTCCCGGGGGAAAAACCGCTGCGGATTCACGCAGGGAGGAAGGAAAAGGCTCATCTCCCGGCCGTAATCGTTCCGAAGTGAATCCCGGATGAGAGAACTCGTAGCGGCAACGTAGTCCAGCCTGCCGATGAACTCCTTCTCCGTCGCGATCCGTTCGTCCACGCGGAGCTTCTCCCAGGTCTCGGGGGGCATGTTCCGTTTCTTGACTGCCCCGAGGGAGTGGGGAATCCAGAGGTGGGGGACCGGGGAGGAAAATTTTTCATTCAGCTTCACTCCCATCAGGGCGGCGTCCCAGTAGTGACTCATAATGACGTCCACCTGCTGCTGCTCGTTCTCCAGCATCCCGTAGAGTGATTCCACCAGTTCGGGAATCTGCTCCTTCATGTCCTCCTTGCGGACGAATTCCCGGGTGCTGTCTTCCACGTAGAATATGCGTTCATAGGCATTCTTGTATCGGAACCCTGTCCGCAGTTCATCGGTCTGGGGGTGCCGGTACCCGCCGCGGTTGACTATGGTGATCTTGTAGCCGAAATCCTTCAGTACATCGGTCAGCTGGTTTACGTACACATTCTGTCCGCCCGTATCCGGCAGGCTGGTGATTACATCCCACTGGTGGATACCGTGGTTGGTAATCATCAGAATGTGTTTCTTTCCCGCTTTGATAAACTCTTCTCTGAGTCGATCGCTTTCCTGCTTTTTTTGCATTCTCTCTCTCCTTTTATCCTATTTTTTCAAAAAAAATGTGCCCGCCGGTTCGGCGCCGCCGGTCCGGCACGGCTGTGCTCGGCCCCCCGGGTTCTGCTGAATCAGCCGGCGGAAAGGGGGCCGCTGAAAGAGGCTGCCGCCCCCGTTTACCGGGTTACAGCACATTGAAGTAGCGCAATCCGTCCCGGACTCCATCGGCGAATGACTGCTCCGAGAAATAGTAGTCGGAGATGGGATGCTCCTTCTTCAGTGCAAGGAGCTCCGGCTGGGCATTGGCCACGACTATGCCGCACTGGAATTCATCGAACATTGAGCGGTCGTTCCCGCTGTCTCCGGCCACGATGATCTTCTCCGCCTCCAGCTTCTGAAGGTTCATTACGAAACGGATGGCGTTGCCTTTACCTGCAGCCACCGGAATCAGGTCCAGATCACGTCCGCTGGACCAGACTACCTGGCACAGTCCATTTCCCTGGTATTCCGCACGGCGGCGGATCTCGGCAACCGCCGCTTCAGGGTTCTCCGCTTTGTCCAGATAGCAGCTCACTTTCAAGGGTGTGTTGAATTTAGCCGGCTGCATCTCGAGTCCATCGACGCCTTCTACTATCTTCAGCGCTTCGTCCCGGGAAAAATCTTCCATCAGGAGATCCCTCCATACATGCAGGGGATCCATGCCCCGTTCGAACGGCGGCAGGTATATCTCCGTTCCGACCTGAGAGACAACCGCGTCGGCCAGGGGGATGCCCTCGTTCTCGAAGCCGTCTATCACCTGATCGAGCCGGCGTCCCGTCGACAGTACGAGAAAGAGCTTACCGGAAGCCCTCAGCCGGTCGATGTCACCTCTCAACTTGTCCAGGGCGGTACGGTTCCCTGTCAGAGTGTTGTCGATATCCGAAGCCAGCATCCATGTAATACTCATCATGTCCTCCCCTGGATCCAAACTCTTTTAAAAAAAATACAGGGGTCCCGCCTGCAGCATGTGCGCGTAGCGGAACCCCTGTGTGTCGAGTCTGGAACTCATTACTACAAGGATAATAATAGATCAATATGAAATCAAGCCGCGCTCAACGCTCCAAAGAGGAGGCCCGCCGCAGTGGACAAACCGACTACGAGCCCCGCGTAGACCGCCGTCTTCCGCCAGCCCAGCTCCCCGCCTATAACCATCAGAGAGGGAAGCGACAGAGAGGGCCCGGCAAGGAGCAGAGCCAGGGCGGGACCCTGTCCCATGCCCGATCCGAGCAGCCCCTCCATTATGGGGACCTCCGTGAGCGTCGCGAAATACATCAAAGCTCCGGCGACGCTGGCGACGAGATTGGCGCCGATCGAATTCCCCCCGACCAGTCCGGCGATCCAGCTCTCCGGAATCAGGGCCATGTGCCCCGGCCTTCCCAGCAGGAAGCCGGCAATCAGCACGCCGCCGAACAGGAGGGGCAGTATCTGTACCGCAAAGTCGCGGGTGGCCGCAGTCCAGGTCTTCAATTCATCCGATGAGAACCATTTCCCCAGAGCGAATAACAGTATCAGTGCAAACGATCCGCTTATCAGGTACTTCGAGCGGTAGATACCATCCCATACAGCCGAGGAGCCCTCCGAAGGGGCCCAGTTGACGAAGACCAGAATACCGATCATCGAGAGCATATAGACTACGGTCTGTCCCAGGCTCCGCTCTTTCCGGTCCGAAGAATAGCTGAACATGGCGGCATTGGTGACCCGCTCGGCATCCTCCCGCCGGTATATGAGATGCATCAGGATCCCCAGTACCACGGAAAAGAGTACCGCTCCGACGGCCCTGGCTACTCCGAACCTCAGGCCGAGCACCTTGGCGGTCAGTACGATGGCCAGAACATTGATGGCCGGACCCGAGTAGAGAAACGCCACCGCCGGTCCGATCCCGGCGCCTTTACGGTATATCCCCTTGAAGAGGGGCAGAACGGTACAGGAACAGACCGCGAGGATGGTACCGGAGATAGAGGCAACTCCGTACGCCAGGGCCTTCGGGGCTTCCGGTCCCAGATACCGGATCACCGACTGCTGGTTGAGAAAGACCATCACCGCTCCCGCAATGAAGAATGCCGGTACGAGGCAGAGCAGAACATGTTCCCGTGCGTACTCGCCCATCATCAGGAAGGCTTCCTGCAGTGCCGAGGATATCCTGGGGGTCTCGAAGGGGATAAAATAGGCGCCGACGAATACCGCCGTCAGCATAATCAGCCGGCGGTTTTTCGATTCAGACCAGAGGGTTCGAATCTGAAATCCCCCGGTTTTTTCCCGGATCATGATTACAGCAGCTCCCTGACTTCTTCAGCGGACAGCACTCTTCCGGTACTTCTGACCACTCCGTCAACAGCCAGTGCCGGGGTCATCATCACCCCCATCTCCATGATTTTATCGCCGTCGGTGACCTTCACGATCTCCACCTCGATCCCGAGTTGTTCGATCGCCTTGCGGGCATTGTTCTCCAGCTGCTTGCAGTTCGGACAGCCTCCGCCGAGTATCTGTATAGTCATAGCCTGCCTCCCCTTTGATTTGTCCGGCCGCTTTGCTGCCGTATTCCAGCAGCGCGGCAGCCAATTATTGGCTTATTGGCTATTTTACCAAATTTACAATAAACTATCAAGACAAATATTGACTAATCCATCCTTTTGCCGCAGAGTGTATGTATGACCTCCCAGGAAAAATTACGCTGTGAAGCGAGAGCGGCTATCTTCAAGGCCCTCGGACACCCTACCAGGCTCTTCATTATGGAGAAGCTGCGTGATAATCCGTATTGCGTCTGCGAACTCACCGAACTTATCGGGGCCGACACCTCCACCGTATCCAAACACCTGACCATCCTCAGGAACGTCGGTCTCGTTCAGAGTAGTAAAAAAGGGACCACCGTCTACTACAGCATCACCTGTTCCTGCCTCGTTCAGTTCCTCGAAGGCGCCGAATCGCTCCTCAGGATGAAGGCCGCGACCGACCGGGCCGCCCTCGAGAGTTCCAGCCTATAGGTATCGGCGGCTGTGTACGCATTGATTCAATTCTCATACTTTATTCATACAAATCTTACAGTTTCATAACTATTTTACTACAGATTATAATCGCGATTTCTATATCCTAAGGAGAATTGTATGGAAGAAAAGAGCCGGGTACTCTTCGTGTGTACCCATAACAGCGCCCGCAGTCAGATGGCCGAAGAGTATCTGCGTAAATTCGCCGGAGATCTCTTCAATGTCGAAAGTGCAGGCCTCGAGGCCGGAGAGCTTAATCCGTTCGTCGTGAAAGTCCTCAGGGAAGATGGTATCGATATCGAAGGCAAAGCCACCAGAAAGGTAATTGACCTCTACAAGGCCGGTAATAAATATGCCTACGTTTTCACCGTATGCAGCCGCGAGGCTGAAGAGAACTGCCCGATCTTTCCCGGTACGGTCCATCGGGTGAACTGGCCTTTCCCCGATCCCTCAAAGTTCACCGGCACCGATGAGGATATTCTGAACAGAACCCGGGAAGTCCGGGACGTGATCCGGGAAATGGTCCTTCAGTTCATCGATGCCTACAAGAAACGGCAGGCTCCTCCGCAGTACACCTGATCTCAGACGGCGGGGTACGCCCCATTATCGTCCCCGCTCCTCACCCCGCAGGATAAATAAAAAAACCCGTGCTCTCAGAGAGAACACGGGCAAATAAAATGCGTTGAACAGGGTTCTTATTCTGCAACCACCGGGAAGCCCTTGTTGGACCATCCGATCGGTGCGTTGGCGCCGACGCCCATACCGCCGTTCAGAGAAACCGCGTCGTAACCGAGCATCCGCAGACCGGCGACGGTCTGTCCGGCAGTCTGTCCGGAATAGCAGTAGACAACGATCTTCTTGTCAGCAGGCAGTGAATCGAACTGCTTCTCCATTCCCGCACCCCAGGAGATCAGCTTCGCACCGGCGATGTGACCGGCGTTGTAGTCCTTTTCCTGGCGCACAGAAAGAATGTACACGTTGTCATCCTGCGCATCGACGATTTTCTTCAGATCATCCTCGGAGACCTTGTAGTTCTTCCATATGGTGTCGGATACATCCGCCAGACCAGCATAATAGTCTTCGAATGCCTCCCGGATCACCGGATCGATTTCGATACCGCTCTTGCCGTCGAAGCTGCTGCTGTCGGTGACGATAACGTCATCCACGCCTTCCACCTTGGAGATACCGAAGTTGTATCCCAGGTTAACGGAACGGGCGGGCACTCCGGCGAAGTTCAGCATAGCCACGGTCTGTCCGGCGGTCTGTCCGGAATAGCAGTAGACCATCACGGGCTTGTCAGCCGGCAGGAAATCAAGACTCTTGGGAAGGTCCGAACCCCAGGGAACATTCACTGCGCCCTTCACATGACCTTTATCGTAATCAGCGGCCTGACGAATATCGAGAACTACCATGTCTTCGCCTGCGCGGACCATGTCCACGAACTCTTTCTGGCTGATCTTGTAGATGTGATCAGGCATATTGGCAAAGTAGGAGTCGACAGTACTCTTCAGTACCTCAACCTTGGAGACGGTCTCCTCGGCTTTGGGTGCTTCCTGGGCAGCCTTCTCGCCTTCCTGACCGCAGGAAACGACGAACAGAAGTGCCATGAGCAGTACAATGCTTACCACTGCTTTTTTCATATAGTAATACCTCCGAAATATTTTCTTACGGTTCCACGAACCGTGAAATTACAATTTTATTCTATGACTCTCTTTTCTATGATCCGTCCTGTACCGACGGTACGGGACCTCCGGTCTGTTCGGGCTTCTGCACCGGCAGACTCGGCTTGCTCGACCATTCCACCCAGGCGCCGTCATACAGCTTCAGGTTTCGATAGCCGGCGTTGTACAGCGCAAGATAGGTCTGAGCGCCGCGGATGGATGTCTTGCAGAACATCATTACGGTGTCATCCGGTTCGATGCCGAGCTCGAGATAGTTGATCCGGATCTGTTCCGCGGGCTTGTAAGTGCCATCTCCGAAGTTGTTGTTCTCGAAGTTGTAGTGGATCGCCCCCGGGACAGTCCCTTCCTGGTACTCTTCGATGGTTCTGGTGTCGATGATGCAGGTATCTGCATCCGGATTGTCCACCTGGCCCTTCACATCCTGCAGCGTGGCCATCATGGAATCATCGAAGTCCTTCGCAGTATAGGTCGCGGGGCTGATGTTCACCCTGTCATTCCCGATCGCGGCCCCTGCCCGCCGCAGGGCGTTCAAACCACCGCTTACGACCTTGACCTTGTCCGGCGAATGACCGTAGGCCAGCATAGTCCACCACAAACGTGCGGCATCCATGTTCTTATTGTTGTCATAGATCACCACGGTGGTATCGTTGGAGATACCTTTGCTCCCCAACACATCTTCAATCTGATCCTTGGTACCGACCAGGTTGGGATAGGGCTCCATGACCACGATATCCGCTCTGCTTATGTTCACTGCCCCTTCTGCATGTTCCATCTGGTAGAAGTTCCCATTCTGGGTGTCCACCAGAACGACATTGTCTTCTCCTGTCAGAGCGAGGGCCTCATCAGCTTCGATGATGGAATTGCTGTTCTCAGCAAAATCCGGTCCACAGGACAGCAGAAGCAGTACACTCAGGACCATCAGGAAACCAATGAAGTTGCGCAGCATTTTCATTTTTCACCTCCACACATTCAAATGCTGAAAAATAACTAAAATTCTATATTTACACTTTTCTTTTTATAGATGGTATTATATATATAATAGTGATGAATTTACAGAGCAAATCTCACTTTTTTAGTAATTTTTTTGTTTTTTTTAGTTATTTTGTCGTAAATACCCTTTTTCTATCACAATTTCCGTTCATCCATAGCGACGAAAGCTGGTTGAGCGGTTTAACCCGGGCATTTATCGGGTTCAAATCCGTTACGGTAACCGAACCATTCTTCGACCTGCTGCCGAGATTTCCTCATGCCATCAAGATCGTCTTTCACATTCTGCAGATGCCATTCCTGGTCCTGCTCGGCTACACTCCCTTCGCCGCGCGGCTGCTGTCACTTGCAGCCGGAACGGCTGCCCTCTGGATCTTCCACCGCCTCCTCAGACGATGGGCCCCCTCCGCCGCGGTCCCGGTCACGATCCTCCTGGCAATCGATATACAGTTCATCTATGCGTCCCACTTCGCCCGGCAGGAGATCCTGCTGGTGCTGTGCCTCGTGCTGGCTTTGCTCTTCTACAGCAGGGAGCTGGTTCAGGGGGAACTGGCGGAAAGAGCTCCGGGTTCTGTGAAGGAATTTACCCCGGACGTTGATGTGGAAAGAGCTCCGGGTTCTGAGACGGAATCTGCCCCGGGAAAAGGACCGGGTCGGAAACCGGCCGCGCGCGGGCAGTGCTGGAACCGTCTGTCCGCCGCTGTTATCGGGCTGAGCATCGGGATTCATCCCAACAGCTTCCTGATCGCCCTTCCCATACTGGCATTCCTGCTGATCGATACCGTCCCGGCCTTCCTTACACAAGACGCAGGACCGCAACGCTTTAACAACGGCCGCTCCGCGATACGGCGGCTGATTGAGTATGCCGGGATCCTGTTTCTCTTCGCCGCTCTCTTCGTCGGTTTGAGCTTCCTCATGGATCCACAATTTTTGACCCACTACCGTTCCTTCGGCGACAGTGTCGGAGTCGGCGAGCCGCTCTACATGAAATTTTTCCGTTTCCCGGATTTCTACATCAAGCTGTACCGGCGGATCAGCGGCACCTATTACACCCCGCTGATTCGGCTGCAGTTCTTCCTCTTCGCCGCGGCCCTCCTGACGGCCCCGTTGGTCATGGTCCTTCACCGGCCGGCCCGCCTGCCTCTGCTGAAGGTGCTGACCGCCATTTTCTTCATCAACATCGGGACCCTCGTTCTGGGAAAATACAGTCAGCCCAGCATCGTTCTTCACTTCCCGCTCTACTACCTCCTGATCGGAATCATTCTGCAGAGCATGTCGGAACGATATCCAAAGGGGAAGCGGCGGCCTGCTGCACTGCAGGAACACGACAGGCACCCTGCTGGATTTAGGCACGACAGGACCGCTTCCCTGCCGGGCCGGCACATCCCCGGCACGGCAGCACTTATTGCCGCTGTTATGCTGACAGGCGCCTCGCTTATCAACACCGGGTACAACCTGGCCATGGAATTCCACCTCATCGGACCCAAACGTGCCGTGCCTTACGAAACATACCGCAGCTACACGCGGAACATCGCCGGGTATCTTCCCCCCGATACGCCGGTCCTCGCCAACCTGAACAGCGAATATTACTTCGACCTTGGCCGCCTCCACGACTACCGCAACCTGGTCTATCTCGACGATGCGGGACTCTCATTCGAACAGTACATCTACTCCAACGGGATCCGCTACATCGTCTATCCGCAGGAGATGGACATCATCCACCAGCGCCGGCCCGTATGGAATATCCTCTACGGGAATGTTCACGAGTACTATGATGAGATGCAGGATTTTCTTGAAAAAAAATGTGTTCCCGAGGGTGAGTTCGAATCTCCGGTATACGGAATGCGGATCGTCCGCTACAGCGGTACCCGCCCCTGGAAAGTCAGGATATACCGGGTGCTCTACTGAGAGCTGTCCCGATCATCGACCCCCTCCTGTCCGAGGAGTCTGAAGATCCGCCGATAATACTCCCTGAAGACTGGGGACTGCGGTACGCGCGGACGCGGCAGGTCGATATCCAGGAAAATGCTCTGAACCGAATCATCGGAGGCACAGGGCCCTCTGCCCCCGGCTGCGGCTGTACCGGGTCCGCCCTCCTCGCCCGCTTTTTCTTCAGGCAGCCGCATTACCATGATCCTGTCCGCCAGCACCAGAGCCTCGGAGATGTCATGAGTCACGAATACCACCGAAAATCCATGTTCGTCCCACATTCTCAGGAGGAGTCCCTGGAGTTCCTCCCGCTTCTGTGCATCCAGGCTGCCGAAGGGCTCGTCCATCAGCAGGATCGGCGGCCTGCTGACCAGCGACCGGGCCAGGGCAGTCCGCTGTTTCATTCCGCCCGACAGCTGATAGGGAAAATACCGGCGGAATTCATACAATCCGACCTCCCGGAGAATTTCCTCTACCCTCCGGTCGATCTCCCGCGGTCTGTCCGGGCCCTTTTTCTCTGAAGGATCCGCCGCCGCGGGGTCCTCCGACACTGAGATCTTTCCGCCGGCCTTCAGGGGGAAGGCCACATTGGACCAGACCCGCTTCCACGGGAAGAGCTGGTCGAACTCCTGAAACACCATGACCGCATGGGGAGACGGGGACTGTACCGGGAGTCCCTGCCGGTAAACCGTTCCGCTGCCGGGGGTCAGAAAACCTCCCAGAATCTTCAGGAGAGAGGTCTTACCGCAGCCGGAGGGCCCCACTACCGCCAGAAATTCTCCTTCGTGCAGGGTCAGATCGAGACCCTTGAAGAGACACGAGTTCCGGCCGTAACGGAAACCGACCTTGCGCGCTTCGAGCAGCGGTACAGCGCTCACCTGCTGACCCCCCACTTCCTGATGGTTATCCGCTCCACTGCATCGAAGAGGTAGGATTCGAACAGGATACCGATCAGCATGATCACCAGTATCCCGGCGAAGAGACCCCGGGTGTCCATGAAGACCCGTTTCTGGAAAATGTACCACCCGATTCCGCCTCCGCCGCCGGCCGCGCCGAAGACCATTTCGGCGGCTATCAGGGCCCGCCAGGCCCGGGCCCAGCCGATCCGCATTCCCGACATCATATGGGGAAATATTCCCGGCACGATCAGATGGACCGCCATCCGTGCGGGATTCAGCCGGAAATTCCGGCTCACATCGTAGAGATGCTGGGCAATTGTGCGGATCCCCGCGGTAATGCTGGTGGTAAGCGGCCAGAGGACCGAGTGGACGATTATCAGCAGCACTGCAGTGTGCCCGACCCCCGCCCAGAGAATCACGATGGGCAGCAATGCAATTCCCGGAAGGGGATGCATCAGTGCTACCAGTGTATCCACCGCCATCCCGATGTGCCTGTTCGCATGCCCGGCAAGACTAAGCAGCAGGGCCGCCGCGAGCCCGATTCCGACCCCTTCGGCCACGATCAGGAGAGAATATCCGATCCTCCCCGGCAGCACTCCCCGGCCCAGGTCGGATATTAGCGTCCGTACAACCTCACTCACCGGCGGGAAAAGGAGCGGAGAGACCCCGCTCAATCTGGCAGCAGCTTCCCATATGATCAGCAGCAGGAGAACCACTCCTATCTGACGACGACGGCGGCCGCGCTCCGACAGCTCTGCATTCGTGCTCATTTTTCTTCTTCCACGACATCACGGGAACCGAACTCCCTCTCCAGGTATCCGCTGGCACGCATGAAGCTGATGAACTCCTCCAGACCCTTAACGCTCCTTCCGTAACTCAGCCCCGGCCATTCCAGATACACCCGCAGCCGCTGTGGGTCGATATCGTACTCCCCGGCCAGGATGGAGACGGCTTCTTCAGAGTGGTCCCTCAGGAGGGCTTCGGCCCGATCAAGCGCCCTGCGAAGGGCCTCGACAGCCGCCGGATCTTTCCACAGCAGTCTGTCCAGGGCCGCTCCCACAATGAAGGTAAACTCACCGCCCATCGCCTCCGTACCTGACAGGACCTGGCGCATGCCGGGTTCCGAGAGTTCCTCCATGAGGTAGGGCGGACTGGTGAAGTGGGCGGTGATATCACGCCGGCCGAGCAGGGCCTGCATGCCGTCCGGGTGATTCATCGTCACCAGATTGTCGTCGAGGGCCGCGGCGCTGCCCATCTGACGCTCGCAGGCCATGGTCAGCAGTATATGCTGAATGCTTCCCGGCTGCGGCAGGGCTATCCGGTCATCGGGCCGGAAATCTGTGAGAGCACGGATATCCTTTCTCCAGGTGACCAGCCCCAGAGGTGCTTCCGAGAGACCGGTGAATATCTTCCACTCCATTCCCCGGTCATACCCGATCAGGAAGGGCGGGATTCCCATAAAGCCCACATCCACCCTGCCGGCGAGCATCGCTTCACGGATAGCAGCGGTGTTCCCGAGGCGCTGCCAGTCGATCCTGTAGCCCGGCAGCTCCTCCTCCAGGAAGGCCTTCCGCCGCATTATCTGCAGCGGGGCGTAGGCCAGACCGTACTGTTCGGCGATAGTCAGCACCGGACGATGGGATCCTGCATCGGGGGCCGTACCCTCTTCACCTTCAGGGGCAGTCCCTTTTTCTCCGCCGCCGCAGGCCGGAAGCAGTAAAGGCAGAATGAATAATAGAGGCAGCAGCAGGCGCTCAGCCGTTCGTTTTTTTTTCAAAAAAATCTTCATCCTCCCTCACTCCAGCATGCTCTCGGCGGAATAGTCGATGACGCCGTTGCAGCCCGACGGGTCGAGTACTTCGAGCCGTGCATAAGCTTCCATGATCGACCGGTTCACCGAATCCTTCGTACTTCCCTTAATGATAATATAACCGGCCCTTCCCGTCGAATTCCGCATTGGGCCGACCTCGCGGCCCGGCGGCAGCAGGTAAGCGGCCCGGTGCACCCCGGGAACAGCAAGCACATCCTCAACGGGGCCGGAGCCGGCAACCTTCATCGGCCGGGTGAAAAAGAGCAGTACCGCCATGGAATCCCTGGCGGGATACCGGTAGGACTCGAGCCCGAAGCAGTCCCGTTCGAAGCCTTCCCGCAGGACGGGACCTGATTTTTCCCCAAGCGCCTCGTAGAACTGAAGTGCATCTATATCGACTCCCGTCAGGAGGGGAATGAATTCGTCCTCATAGGCGCCGCCGATCCGGCAGGCGATCTCATTGATCCGCACCCCCTCGGGGCCGATCAGCATCTGGAAATAGAGGGGTCCCCGTCGGATATCCATCCCGCGTACGATCCGCCGTGAGATATCGATGATCTCATCTCCCCATTCACCGGAAAAACGGCTTGGATACGTGTGGGCAATGCAGACCCCGATGTGGGGATAGAAGGGCATGGTGCGTCTGTCGGTAACGGTCAGGGGATATACTTCGCCGTCCCGGACCCAGCCGCTGAAGGTGATCTCCTCCCCGGGGTAGAACTCCTCGACGAGGGCGTATCCATCCCGCGAGTACTGCAGCGTCCCGGGCAGGTAATCTGCCACCTCTTCAGGGGTTTCCAGCCTCACGACCCCCCGCTGCCCCTGGCTGTCAACCGGTTTGAGAACGTACGGCCCCTTGAGTCCCCGGAGATCTTCCGTGCGAAATCCCCTGTCGACCACCCGGTAGGGAGAATGAGGGACCCCGCACCGTTCGAGCATCGGCTTCATCCAGCGCTTGTTGGTAGCCGCGCGGGCCTGTTCCGGCGTCAGTGCCCGGGGCAGTCCCAGCCGTCCGGCAGCCGTCGTCACCGTCAGGACCGGCTGGTCCGTTCCCAGAGTCATAATACCGTCCGCCCCGTACCGGCGGGCCGCCTGTACGGTGGCTTCGACGTCGAAGGTGTCCGCCTCCACCGGGTAGTCGGCGACCTGCATTCCCGGAGCGGCCGGATCACGGTCGCTCACGATTACTTCTATTCCGAGAGACCGGGCCTGCCGGATGGCATGAAGCTGTCCGCCTCCCCCTCCTACTATCATCAGCCGCACGGTATCCCGGCCTCCTTTGTCCCGTCTATGCTCCATCGGGCCCCTCCTGCCCTCCCCCTCCATTTTTTGGGGAAAAAAGGGCAGTACAGCAGAAGCCCGGCAAAAGTCCCGAGCAGTTTGCGGAAGGGATACCGGCTGTGGCGCTCTCCGGCATGTTCGTATGTGACCGGAATCCCCGTGATCCGCCCGGTCCTGCGGAAAAACTCCGCCGAGAGGTATAAAAATCCCTCCGGTTCGGAGGCTGCCTTTCTGCCGAGCTCCGCCGTAAAAGCCCGGAAACTGGTGGGTCTGATTCCACGTGCCCGGGAGCCGAAGATCAGCAGAAAGAGCAGGTTCCGGGCCGCCGAACCGATGCTTCTGAACTTCCGTCCGTATCTTTCCCGGGGCACTCCGTAGACCAGGTCCCATCCCTCTGCAAGCATCTGCGCAAGCCGGGGAATGTCTTCCGGCTGATGCTGCAGATCGTCGTCGATCGTCACGATGACTGCCCCTGAGGCGGCGGCGATGCCGCAGAGGGTGGCGGCCTGCTGACCGCCGTTTTTTTTCAGGCGGACCAGTTTCAGGTCGAAGGACCGGGCCGAAGAAGCACCCATCCCGGCTGTTTGAGCGTCCGCACGGGCGGCTTTACTGTGCGGCCGGGTTGGTATATTTTGCGGCTGGGATAGCTTATTTTGCGGCTGGGCTGTTTTAATTTGAGGGCGGCCTGGTTTACCCCTGAGCGCAGATCCGGCCGGCAGCCCTGGTTCTCCCTGCTTTTCGGATTCACCGGGCAGCCCAGATTCTCCCCGCAATGTCGACTTTACCCGCGGCCCAGTCCCGGCAGGCAGCCCAGATTCCCGCCGCGTTTCGGATTCTCCGGGCAGCCCAGATTCTTCCTCCGAGGTCGATTTTACCCGCGGCCCAGTCCCGGCCGGCAGCCCAGATTCCCGCCACGTTTCGGATTCTCCGGGCAGCCCAGATTCTCCCCGCGTTTCGGATTCAACGGGCAGCCCAGATTCTCCCGGCAGGGCAGTCCCGGCCGGTTCCCGTAGGAGACAGCTCTGTACCCATCCCCAGATCACTCCCGAAGTATCATCGTCGGATCCGTCATCTACCATGATGAGCTCACTCGATCCTTCAAATCGGCAAAGCACGGTCCTCATCCGGTCGAGGAAGGCGGTGATATGGGATGCGCTTTGATAGGTAGGAACGACTACAGACAGCTCTACGTGATATTCCATATCGTAAGTCCCGCCAGTATAACAAGGGCTCCGGCGATATGGTAGAGGGTGATCCGTTCGTGCAGAAGGAGGTGCCCGGACAGGACTACGCTCACGTAGGTCAGTCCGGTGAAGCTGTATCCCACACTCAGTTCGAGGAAGGAAAGGGCATACATGTACAGGAGCGGCGCCAGGACGACCGAGGCACAGCCGAGCAGGAGGTACAGATTCAGCATACTCCGCACCAGGGCTGTAATTCCATTGCGGAGCACGATCCTGACCGCGCCTCTTTTTACCAGAAGTTGTCCGACCGTGTTGAGGAACACCATCAGTACGAGAGCGCTGTAGGCCTTTATCATTGGGCGGCTCCCGGTGGAGTTTCTGCCTTGTTTCCCGGCCGAGTTCCCGGTTTAGTTCCCGGTTTAGTTTCCGGTTTAGTTTCCGGTTTAGTTTCCGGTTTAGTCTCCGGTTTAGTTCCCGGTTTAGTTTCCGGTTTAGTTTCCGGTTTAGTTTCCGGTCCCGCTTCATCCGGCTTGGAATTTCCGCGGGACCCCCGCTGTGCAGCCAGGCGGTTTTCCCCTACAGAGATCAGAAGAACTCCTGCGATCAGAAACATCGCTCCGATTATCTTGGCAGGTGTCGGTTCTTCCCGGAACAGCACGAAGGAGACCGCCAGGACCAGAATATATCCGATACTCATGAGGGGATAGGCGACCACCAGTTTGAGCCTGCGCAGGAGAAATATCCACAGCAGTCCTCTCAGCATGAAAAAAGCGTAGGTACCGAAGATGAAGACGAGGACCATCCGGTCCGGTGTATCCAGGGTGCTGCCGGCCATTTTCGCACATATCTGTCCGCCGACCAGGAAGAGATACGAAAACAGCAGGAGGAGAATAATAACTGCAGCGGAATAATTACTCCGGGTCATGAGAAATCATCGGGGACATGGAGGATTTCCCGGGGCTTGCTCCCGTTCTGGGGCCCGACGATGCCGCGATCTTCCATCTCTTCGATGATACGGGCCGCCCGGTTGTAGCCGATTTTGAGCCGCCGCTGCAGATAGCTCGCCGATGCCTTGCCGGCGGACACTACTATTTCAACGGCTTTTTCCATGAGCGGGTCTCCGGCGGAGCCCATCTCCAGGTTCCACTCTTCCTCGTCATCATCGAAAAATATCTCGTCGTCGATATAATCCGGCTCGCCGAGGGTGCGGATGTAATCGGTGATGTTTTCCACCTCCTCCTCGCTCAGATAGGCGCCCTGGATCCTGACGGGATGGGGATTCCAGGCGGTCGTGAGGAGCATGTCGCCCTGACCGAGAAGCTTCTCGGCTCCTACGGTGTCGATAATGATACGGGAATCGAACTTCCCGGCCACCATAAAGGCGATCCTGGAAGGAATATTGGCTTTGATGAGACCGGTGATCACGTCGATGGAAGGCCGCTGGGTGGCCAGAACGAGATGTATCCCCACCGCCCGGCTCATCGCCGCCAGCCGCGCCAGGGTGGACTCGAGTTCCTTGCCGCTGGTGGCCATCAGGTCGGCGAACTCGTCGACGATCACGACGATGTAGGGCATGCGCTCGGTGGCGAGCCGCTTACGCTTTATCTTGTTGTTGAAGGACTGAATGTCCCGGACGCCGAGAGAGTCCAGCAGGCTGTAGCGCCGTTCCATTTCATAGAGAAGGTACTGCAGCACCTGGAAGGCCTTCTTCGGTTCCGTGATGACCGGAGTGAGCAGGTGGGGTATGTCGTTGTAGAGCTTGAGTTCGACGATTTTCGGATCCACCAGCACCATCCGGACCTCGTTGGGACTCCTGGTGTAGAGGATGGAACAGATGATCGAGTTGACGCAGACCGATTTTCCCGAACCCGTAGCCCCGGCGATGAGGAGATGCGGCGTCTGGGTCAGGTTGAGAATCTGGGTCTCCCCGGTGATGTCCTTGCCGAGAATGATGGGTACATCCATCTCAGCTTCCTGAAAAACTTCGCTCTGCAGCATTTCCCGGAAAGAGACCAGGGAACGCTTCTTGTTGGGGACCTCGATCCCTACAGCGTGCTTGCCCGGAATCGGAGCCACGATCCTCACTCTGCGGGCGGCCAGTCTGAGGGCGATGTTGTCCGCCAGATTGACGATCTTCGAAAGCTTGACCCCCGGCGCGGGCAGGATTTCGAACATGGTAATGACCGGCCCCTTCTGGATCCCCGTCACTTCCGCCGAGATCTTGAACTCCTCCAGGGTATTCTTGAGGACCTCCGCCCACTGACGGGTCTCATCATCGATTACCCAGTAGTGCTGGTCGGGATACTCCTGGAGAAGCTGTTCCTCGGGTACCTGGTAGTTGGCATAGGTGAACCGTTTTGCCTGTTCCTCCAAGGGCGCCTTCTCAACGAACACTTCGGGGGCTTCTTCGGAGTTTTCCTCGGGGGCTTCCTCAATAATCACTTCAGCGTCTTCTTTGCCTGAAAAACCCGCTTTCGGCTCTTCTGCTTCATTCGATTCATATGCTGCATCGAATTCATCCGCTTCGTGCAGTTCCTCGATCAGTTCGTCTCCGGTATCTTCCTCATGCGTACCGCCCGGCGATATGCCGCGGCCGTTGCCTGAAGAGGCGCTGAGTTTCTGCTGCGCCTTGAGCTGTTCATGTGCCTTGAGCTGTTCATGTGCCTTGAGCGGCGGCAGCTCGGGAATGTCCGGGAATGATATGCCCTCCCGCGCTGTGTCGAAGCGCTTCCACGCCTCTTCATCAGCTGTTCCTGCAGCCGTTTCAGTTCCGGCGGTTCCTGCAGCTTCTTCAGCCCATGACTCGACCTGCTGAACAGAACCCTCCGGCCGGATAAAGCCCTTCCGCTCATCGGCGGCCTTCGGCTGCACGGGCTCATTCTTCTGCGACAGGTCCTCCGGCCGTGACGGGCCCTGCGGCTGCACGGAGTCCTTCGGTCCCTCCAGGAGCTTGGTATCTCCGGGGGAAAAAAAACGCAATCCGTAGAAAAAATGCATGGTCATAACATAGATCGCCAGTATCTCTGCCATCCCTAACAGCAGGAGCATCGAAGCCGCAACCCGCGGACCGAATGTGTCCGCCAGGAGGAGGGCAGCTTCCCCCTGCCTTCCCGTCATCAGCTGAGAAATCAGTGCGAAGGTCAGAAGGGGTAAGACCGCCGTCGTGAGAATGAAAAGGAGGGGCTTGTGCAGCCTGGCCCGGAGAAGCATGACGGTAACCGCGATGAGATAGAAGGGAACATAAAAGGAGAGATACGAATAACTTTGGAAAAAAAATCGGCCCGGACCGATCAGCAAAACCGGAAGCCGGTCCATTCCCGCCATTACGGCGCCGAGAGATGCAAGAATGAATACGCCGCAGATAAAAGCTGTCAAGGCGACAATATACGTCACAACACGATGCTGCACAGAGTCCTCCTCTTTATATCTATCGGATAATTTCTGAAATGTTTGAACGGCAGCCTCAGAAGAAAACTAAACCGATTATACCCAGCGGAATCAGATAGAAAGTAAAATAATACAAACGCCCCCTGTTCACGAGCCTCAACAGGAGCATGAGGCTCAGGAGCCCTACAATGAAGGCGGCGGCGAATCCGGCGGCGATTTTGAGCGGCGTCATGGAAACGAACAGGGTGTCCAGGTCTTTCATCTCCAGCAGGAGTGCCCCCAGGATTGCCGGTATCGATATGAGAAAAGAGTACTCCCCCGCCTTTTCACGGTCCATACCGCTCATGAGGGCCGCCGAGATGGTGATTCCCGAACGTGAAATACCTGGAAGCACGCCCAGTCCCTGCGCGAAGCCGGTCACTGCCCCCTGTTTGATGCCGATTGTTCCGTAATTGATCGTCCCGCTCATGTAGCGGGTCAGCCAGAGAATTACCCCGGTCACGATAAAGAGAAAAGAGACCAGCTTGATGTGAGAACCTGCTTCGAGACGCTCGATCCCCAAGCCCATCGCCCCGGTAATCACTGTCGCTACCATGATGATACCGAAGAGCCGTATATTCTCCGAGTCCTCCTCATTTTTCCTTCCGGTAAACAGCTTCCCCAGAGAGAGGAGGATCCGGCCGACCCTGTCCCGGAAAATTATCAGTACAACGAAGAGAGTCGCGACATGAAGGATTACATCGAACAGGACCGGGATATCCTCAAGCTGCATGAACTGGCGAAAAACCACCAGGTGCCCTGAACTCGAGACCGGTAAAAACTCCGTTATCCCCTGCAGCGCACCCAGTAAAACCGCCTGTACGTAGGTCATATGTTCTCCTTCTTTCCGGTTGTCTATCTACTGCTGCTCGTAAAAAAGAGGCTGATAATCCGCCCGTAATCCAGTGAATGATAAAAACTTCCATACAGTATGGATGAAACGAGGACCTTTCGTCCATAGTGGGAAGTTTCGGCATAGGGGATTTTTTCCAGCAGCATGTCGCCGGGAAGATGGGGATCGGACCGCACCCATCTCCGTACGCGGGTAATGCCCCCGTTGTAGGAAAACAGGGCCTGGCTGTAGGACTCGGTTCTGCCGATCAGGTGGCGCAGGTACCAGGCCCCCAGCCGCAGGTTCACATGCGGATCGGTCAGATCGTCCGCCTGTATCCCGATCCGCCCGGCAACATCCCTGGCGGTAGCCGGCATGAGCTGACTCAGCCCCACCGCTCCCGCAGCCGATGAAATACCCGCATCGAAGAGACTCTCCTCCCGCACGAGAGCGTAGAAGATGTGCTCGGGCAATTCGTATTCACGGGTCAGTGGACCGATTATCCCGAAATAGGCCCGCGGATACAGACGGCGGACATCCTCGGCAGTGAGCTCCGGACTGTTCTGCAGGCAGTAGGAGTTGAAGAGCCTGATTGCCTCGAGGTAATCACCCTCTTCCTGCAGAGAATCACACCAGCGACGGACGGTGTCGAAGGGCAGGATGTGAAAAAAATTACTGTCCGTACCGTACCGCCTATACGCTTCCCGGGCCAGTCCGAAGCGCAGGAAACCCTCAAGCAGCCTGTTTGCCTGCACGCCTTCGCCGACCAGGGCCTCCTCCGCTGCCTCATGGACCGGACTCCACGACCGGGTAGCCCCGTTGCCCGTCAGGGTCCACTGGATCTCCCGCTGTTCGCAGAAACCGGCCGGATCGATCACCGAAGGTTCGAGCCTGCCGGCCCGCTGTTCCAGCCTGTATGCCGCCATGAACCGGTAATAGAGCCCTGAACCCGCCCCGCGTGCGTTTTTCACCGCTCCAAGGAGCCAGTTCCCGATCCTCTCTTCATCGATACGGTCTTCGCCGTTCCCGTCATCCACGGAATCGAGGAGCCCGAGCTCCGCCGCTCTTGCGGCAATATAACATGCTCTGGCGGCAGCTGTGTTTTCGATCCGGCCGTTGAGAATGTCCGCAGTACGGGCGACAAGATCCCATCTCCCGTACCGCACCAGTCCGTCGATCAGATCGAACAGGGCATCGTTATAGTAACTGTGGTCCTTCCAGTGAATCAGGTGAGTCGGAAGCTCCTCCACCGCCCTCGCGTAACCAGTTCTGAGCAGGCTGTCGAACATGTACCACCGAATTCGCTCCTCCTCCGGTGGCGGGCACAGAACCAGCGCCTCCGTATAGCGGCCCTCCGCCGCTGAAAAACGTCCGAGCTTGCGCTCCAGATATCCGAGGGTCTCCAGGAGCCAGAATCTGATATCTTCAGAATCATCCGACGCCGGACCGGCTGTTCCGTTGATTGCATCCAAAAGTGCGGCGGTTTGCCGGGCGGCATCGGAGACATTCCCGGAGTAGAGAGCGCTCAGGGCATATTCATCCATCACCGCACCCGTGCAGTACATCCAGAGCCCCCTGTCTTCGGCACATTCAAGTAAGAAGGCCGCATACCCCTGATAGGCGGAAATATAATTGGCCGAGCGATAATTTTTCTTTGCCAGAAGAAGATTACGCTCCCCTTCCCCGAATACGGCGCCGGACTCCACCGTTTCCCACAGTTCACGAGGATTATCCGCATCGGGAACGTCGTCATCCGGGCCGCTTGCGGTCTCATCGCCGAACAGCTTATCCGGCAGCTGTCCGGACGGAGCGCCGGCAGCGAGCTCGAGAAGCATTGCCTGCCAGCCGTCCCGGCCGCGGCCGTAGAGGGAGTACATCCTGAGAAAGAGGGAAACTTCCCGCAGCCCCGCATTTTCGGGTGCCTGGAACATATCCTCATTGTCCGCCATCAGCTTCTGCAGCTCCCTGAAACGGCCTTCACGGTAAAGGCCCATACCGCGGCTGATCACGTACCCCGCCTGCACATCGCCCTGTGAAAAGTACCGTCCGCTCACCTTCCTCAGCGAACGAAAATCCCCCCGGGCCAGCAGGAGATCGAGGTACTCCTGCCTGGCGTAACTCCGTACCGGTGAATCATCCGTCTCCGCGGCGTGGCGCAGCATTTTTTCCGCCGCCTCTTCATGCTCCTGCTGCAATGCATACAGGGCGAGAAAAAAACTGCTCTCGCTTCCGTATCTCTCCAGTACATCGGGTGAAATCGTACCTTCGGCTATTGCCTTGAAGAGCGAGGGAGCCTCTTCGCTGCGGTCCGGACGGATGGATTCGAGCAGCGCATCGGGACTGAGAGGGGTAAAACTCTGCCCGTACAAAGTTACAGGCGGAATGATAAGTGTAAATGAGATGAGAAGAAAAATGAGGATCTGAAAAAAATTCGGGTGCAGGCTATCTCTTTGGGATAAAGATACTGTCCTCTGCGAAAATCCTGTCCGGATTCGGGATCTCGTTCTCGTCTGCAATCTGGTCATACATCCACGGGTTGTCGTAGAAGCTTGAAGAAATTTCCCAGAGTGTATCACCCCAGCGAATTTTGTACCATACCCCGCCGGTATATTCCACCTGGTCTTTACTCGGTTCGGCCCCCCGGGCCCCTTCGGCAGCCGGAGACGGCGCCGCGGAGCCGGTTCCCTCGTCTGCAGCTGCTTCAGCTTCCGGCCCCTCCGATTCCGTGCTGACAACCGCCGGTTCCTGTACCGAAGGCTCCTGAACCGCCGGTTCCTCCGGTTCGGCAGCTTCCGCTGCGGACTCCTGCTCCTGCTGGGCCTGCAACGGCGGAGTCGCCTCATCATCGGCTGAAACGAATACAAAGAGGTAAAGCAGCGCCCCTATCAGAGCCAGCGCCAGGATGACCAGCAGGGCTACCAGGAGAGGCCGCGATCTTGAAGGCCGCTTCTCCTCTTCTTCCGCCGAATCCTCCTCGAAGCCTTCATTCAGGCGGGTATATTCCTGCTCCCACTGGGGTTCACTCTCAACTTCTTCGAACTCACCCGATTCTTCCTCTTCGGATTCTTCCTCTTCGATGCCGGAAAAATCCTCTGTCTCCCCGAATTCCGTGGATTCACCGAAATCCTCGCCGAAATCCTCCTCGAGATCCATATCGAAGGTTTCAGTCTCGAGCTCCCGGCTCATTTCCCCGATGGGTTCTTCCATCGGTTCTTCAAGCGGTCCTTCAAGGACCTCCTCGCCAAGGTCTCCGAACTCTTCCTCCCCTGAAGACTCTTCGAGCCCTTCAATCTCCAGATCTTCATCGAAGATATCTTCCTTGGCAAAATCCGGCAGTTCTTCTTCGGTAAGCTCCTCCATCTCTTCATCTTCGAAAGAAAAATCGGGTACCTCGTAGAGCCCCTCTTCACCGAGATTCTTCAAACTCACCGAAAGACTCTGTTTAGCGCCGCTTGCTTTGTCCATGGCAACGCTCTCCAGCTGCCCGTCCTGATCAATTCCAAGGTCGAGTTCGATCTCCGCCTCACCCTTGTTTGCAGGTGAAATGTTCTCCACCATGAGACTGCCAATATACTGGGCGTCTTCCAAGGTTTCACCAGCACCCCGGTAGAGGTCAATCTGGACGCTTTCCTGCCCGTCTTTGACCGTCGTGAGGATCATACGCTTTTTCTGTTTCGCATCTCCATCCAGAATTGGATAGAAACTGCCGTCGGCGATCTTTATGCCGATCTTCTTATTATCCACGTTATCCCTCCAATGTATGTGCCGGTTTTCTTGACTTGGCAATTAAAGAACAGCATAATGTGCTTATGTTACCAGCTACTGTCTTCATAATACCGGGTATTGTAGTCGTTGTCTTCACCTTTTTAATTTTCGTCCTGAGCAGGAGAAAAAATAAGACGGACAACGACAAAAACAAGAAAAATTATCGCAAAAAGGATAAAAAAACGCAACTCAAAGAGGCGAATCGGAGGCTGGCACAGAATCCCAAAGACGCCGAAGCCCTCTACATTGTAGCTGAGAACCACCTCGAAGAAGAGAATTACGAGAAGGCTATGCGATCCTTCGAAATCCTCGTCGACCTCTGTGCCACCGACAAGGAGCTCGATGAATTCCTCTTCACGCTGAAACACGCCATTGCCGCCCTTCACGCAGGTCATCTGAAGGAAGCGTACAAGTCCTTCAAACTTGCACGGACCATGAAGGACGATGTTTTCGAGGTCAATTACAACCTCGGATATCTCGAATACAAAGCCAAAAACTTCGAGAAAGCCCAGGCCAGACTTCAACAGGCCATGGATCTCCAGCCGGAACACTTTCAGACTCTCAAGTACCTGGGGCTCACCAGGATCAAGCTCAAGAAACACAGGGAGGCCGCCACGACCCTCCGCAAGGCTCTGGACCTCAATCCGGACGATAAAGAGACCCTCTACGCCATTGGACAGGCGTATCACAACCTCGGGAAAAACGAACAGGCCCTCCAGGTCTTCTCCCATCTCCGGACCGATCCATCTATCGGTCCTACTGCCGCGCTTTTTTCCGGCAGTATAAATATGAAGAACCACAAGTACGAAGAGGCCATCCTCGATTTTACCATCGGACTGCGTCACGACAAGATCAAAGGCGAGACGAAGCTGGAGCTCATGTACCGGCTCTCTCTGGCTTATATCGCCCTTCAGCAGATCGGAGATGCAATCGTACTGCTGGAAGACATTCAGAATACCCGGCCTTCCTACCGTGACGTACCGGGCCTCATCCAGCACTACAGCGAGCTGCACCGCAATGAGAACCTGCAGACCTTCCTGATCGCATCCACATCCGATTTCGTCGCCCTGTGCCGAAAGATCGCCCTGACTTTTTTCCAGAAAGCCAGAATGAAGATACTTGATATCAGCATGCATAAAAGCGAGTACGCCGACATTCTCGCGGAAGTGAGTACAAACAAGTGGGAGGATACCGTCCTGTTCCGCTTCGTGCGGACTACCAACCAGATCGGCGAACTGCTGCTGCGGGATCTCTACGCCAAGGTGAAAGAGTTGAAAGCCGGCCGCGGGGTATGTGTATCGGCGGGAGAATTCTCCGATGAAGCCGAACTCTTCGTCGAAGCACGCCTTATCGATCTGGTCGGCAAAGATCAGCTGCTGCTGCGGATGAAGCAGATTCAGCGGACCCCCGTCGATTCACTGTAGCTCCATTTATACACACCCACAGGGACATGACTGAACACCTGGCAGGCCCCCCCCGCAGGGCCCGATCATTTTTTCCCGGAAAAAATACAGAGATGACGTTCTTCTTCGAGAAAAGGGACCTGGAGCGGGACAATATCGACCCGCTGCACCGGAGCGGGCTGTTCCTGCCGCAGGAGAGAAAGCTCCTCTTCGATAACACTGTTCGTACCTGCGAAAAACACGATCACCGCGGACTCACCGACGGTCTTCCGCAGGAGGGGATACGCGGCGTGAATCGGCATGAAGGCGCGGCTCATAACGAGGGGGAAGCGCCTGCGCACCCAGCTCACGTCCTGCTCCATCACTTCCGTCTGACCGCTCAAACCGAGCAGACTGACCGCATTCCTCAGGTAGGCGGCCTTCTTTGCCCCCCGCTCGATGAGCATACAATGCAGCCGTTCATCGGAGAGTACCAGCGGCAGGGCCGGAAATCCATTCCCCGAACCAACGTCAGCCATATCATAAATCTCCAGAGCCTGCAGAACCGGCAGAGCCGCCAGGGAATCGAAAAGATGCCTGACGATTATATCCCTTCTGCTTCCGGAGATGAGCCTCACCCTTTGGTTCCATAGCTGTACTTCGTCGAGCAACAGCTCAAGCCTGGGTAGGAGGGCACCGAATCTAGGTAACGCACCCGGATTCCGGCGATTCAACTCCTCCAGCCCCTGTTCGAGGAGCATACGGTCCGCAGCCCCCGATCCCTCACTCACCGCCGCTTCTTCCCCAGGGCAACCATAAGCACCGCGATGTCCGAAGATCGGACTCCCGAGATGCGCGAAGCCTGTCCCACCGAGACAGGACGAATATTCTTGAACTTCTGCCTCGATTCAGTGGAAATGCCCTCGAGCTTGTCGTAATCGAATTCGCCCGGTATTTTCATGTTCTCGAGCCGCTGGAAACGCTCGACCTGCTGCAGCTGCCGGCGGATATAGCCGTCGTACTTCACTTCGAGATGGAGGTGCTCGAGGCAGTGGCGCGGGTAGCCCCTCAATTCCGGCAGCAGGCATGCAAGATCATCAATATCCAATTCCGGCATCTTCATCAGCTGCAGGATCGACTTGCCTTTGAAT
>Ga0272441_10003733_pt1 | contig 28591 bp, 24 predicted proteins | sample SSMProp6N_FD_193582 | JGI IMG/M metagenome (GOLD analysis project Ga0272441, IMG submission 193582) | Marine sediment archaeal communities from Little Sippewissett salt marsh, Falmouth, MA, United States - SSM-Prop-6N | ecosystem: Environmental > Aquatic > Marine > Wetlands > Sediment ... | reverse complement strand
GGCCGGGAGCTCCTAACCGGCGGCCCGAGCTCGCGCAGTTCCGCCGACTGAGGCCGCCGCCGGCCGGCGTGGGGGTGACCCCGCGCGCGACCGGCGATTGTGGTGCCGGTCCCAGAGTGCTTTGGGCAAGAGTTCAAAGCCGGCACGGGGCCGGGGCCGGCGGGAGAGATCCCGCCGGCCGCCGGTTCATTACTCGAGGAGGCATGGGCGTGTTCGAGCTCCGACGCGCGAGAGGAGGTGTCGCATGGGTCCGTGATAAGACGGCCGCCCGCGCACGCGCGCCCCGCGGCTTGACATCGTCCGCACCACGGCATATGCTCGTGGTGGGGGCACCGCCAACGCGGACGGGGGCACTCCATGGCAGCCTTGAGACCGGCTCAGGGGGTCCGATGACCGACGCGCCAGAGAGACCGTCACTGGGCCCGCCCGAGGTGCTTGACGCCATCGCGGAGCCGGTGCTGGCGATGGACACCGACGGCCGGATCATGGAGGCGAACCCGGCCGTGCAGAGGCTCCTCGGCCTGTCCCTCGCCGAGATTCGCGAGATGACCTGCCACGACCTCTGCAGCTGCCAGGCGGAGAAGGGCGAGCACCACTGCTTCCTCCGCGAGGTGGTGGGTATGGGAAAAATATACCGCGAGGAGGCGATCTCCCTGGTGAACCTTACCGGGGGCGAGGTGAGGGCCATGGTCACCGCGTCGCCGATCATTGTCGACGGCGAGATAATCGGCGGCGTGCAGCTCTACCGCGTCCTCTCGCGGGCCGGCGGCTTCGTGCAGAAGCTGCAGAAGCAGGCCACCGAAGACGAGCTGACCGGCCTGGTCAACCGGCGCGAGCTCATGCGCCGCATGGACGTGGAGATCGCCCGCGCGCTCCGACACAGGCGCCCGCTCTCGGTGCTGATGATGGACCTCGACCACTTCAAGGACTACAACGACACCCAGGGCCACCTGGCCGGAGACGAGGCGCTGAAGCTCGCCTCCAGCATCGTCCTTCACCACTGCCGCGCCGAGGACATCGCCGGACGCTACGGCGGCGAGGAGTTCTTCGTGGTCCTGCCCGAGACCTCCGTTGAGAACGCCCGCCTCATCGCAGAGAGGATCCGCCGCGCGCTCGCCAACTCCGAGGAGCTGGACCCCCCCGTGACCATCTCGATCGGCATCCACACCTGGCCCGGCGAGGGGAGCGTCGAGCCCGACGCGCTCATCGCCAGGGCCGACAAGGCGCTCTACGAGGCCAAGCGCCTGGGACGCAATCGCGTCGAGGTAGATCCAAGCGCCGCAGGCGGTCGCGACGCCGCGGCGGAGGGGCTCTGACATGCCCCGCCCGCTGGTTGCCATAGTCGGGCGCCCGAACGTGGGGAAGAGCACCATCTTCAACGCCCTCTCCCGGTCGCGGCTGGCCATCACCGACGCCGAGGCAGGGACAACGCGCGACCGCATACTTGCCACGGTCCGGCGCGACGGCCTCGTATTCGACATGGTCGACACCGGCGGCATGGGCGGCGAGGACCTGCAGGGCCTGGACGGTTCCATCGAGTCGCAGATAGATCTGGCCGTCGCCGAGGCGGACCTGATCCTGATGGTCACGGACATCGCCGCCGGGCGCTCCCCCGCCGACGACGAGGTGGCCCGGCGCGTCCGGAGATCGGGCAAGCCGGTCCTCCTGGTCGCGAACAAGGCCGATACGGCCGGCGCGGAGAAGGGCCTCGCCGACTTCCACGCCCTCGGGATGGGCGACGCGCTCGCCGCGAGCGCCCTCCACCGCCGGGGGCTGGACGAGCTCCTGGAAAGCGTGGCAGACGCCCTGGGTGAAGCCGCCGCCTCCGACGATGTCGGCGAGGACGAGTTCCGCATCGCGGTGTGCGGGCGGCAGAACTCCGGCAAGAGCACCCTCGTCAACGCGTGGGCACAGTCGGAACGCACGATCGTATCGGACGTGCCCGGCACCACGCGCGACTCGGTCGACGTCCACATCCGCCGCGCGTCATCCGAGGGCGAGGCCGGCGAGGACCTGGCCTTCGTGGCAATAGACACAGCGGGCCTCCGCCGCAAGCGCCAGGGGAAGGAGCCGGTCGACTTCTACTCGTCGCTCCGAACCGAGGCGGCGATCAATCGCGCGGACGTGGTGGTGCTGCTTATCGACGCGGTCCAGGGGCCGGCGTCTGCCGACAAGGGCGTCTCGCGCCGGTGCATCGAGTCGGCCAAGCCCACCATCGTCGTCGTGAACAAATGGGACCTCTCGGGCGAGACCTCCACCGACGGTTACGTCAAGTTCCTCGACTCGCGCCTCGCGCGGATGCGCTTCGCGCCGGTGATCTTCATCTCGGCGAAGGACGGCGAGCGCGTCTGGGACGTGGCGCGTGTGGCGGGGGAGCTCTGGCGCGAGGCGTCCCGGACGTGCTCGACCGCCGACGTCAACCGGGCCCTCCGCGAGGCACTCGAGAGGCGCAGCCCCCCAGTCTCCAGGCACGGTCCGGGTAAGGCCTACTACGCCACGCAGGTCGGCACCGCCCCTCCGCGCTTCGCGGTCTTCGTCAACTCGCCCGGCCGCTTCGACCAGACCTACAGGCGGTACCTGGCAGGCGCGATGGCAGATTCGCTCGGATTCGAGGAGGTCCCCGTGAAGCTGATGCTCAGGCCCCGCGAGCGCAGCCCCAACAAGAAGCGCTCGAAGGCGGATTAGATGCGCGTGCGGGGGACAGTGGCACCGATCCAGTCCCGGGCGCCCGAGACGGCGCGGATAATGGTGCCGCGCAGATCACCGCCCGTCGGCGCATCTCTCCAGGAGATCGATATACGCCTCCCCCACCAGGTCTGCCCCCGTCACGCCGAGGGCGTCCATGAGCCCCGCCGCGACCGCCCGGCCCTCCTCAGTCGTCTGCCCGTCGCGCAGGACGACCTCCAGCTCGAGGAACGAGCCCAGCCCCTCCACCTCGTCCAGGTGAATTCGCGTCTGCCCGGCCATGTAGAGTCGGCGCGTCTTGCGGACCACCCCCCGCACCCCGAGCGCCCGGGCCAGCGCCTCCTTAAGCGTTTCGGGGGCGGCGGTGGCGTGGATCACGTAGTCCGACCGGCTGGGCCCGGCCGCGTCGGGGCGCTCGTAGTAGATGAGCTCGCCCCGGTCGGGAGCGAGCCGCCGCAGCTTCAGCCTGCCGGACGGGACGTGGAAGAAGGTGTCTTCCTGCCGGATGACCTGCGCCGCCGTGTCGCTGACACCCTCGGCCAGAGCCCGGACCGCATCGGGGTCCCGGACGCGGGCCTTGAGCTCGACGTTGCTGCCCATTGGCACCCCGACGACGGCGGCTCAGTCGATCTACCGGCCGAGGCCGCTCCAGGCGACCTTCGCAGCGCCGAGCATCCCCGCCTTGTTGCCGAGCACGCCCGGCACCACGCGGCAGTCGGCGAGGATCGGAGGGTAGGCGCGGCCGGCCTCGAGCTCGGCCTGCACGCGGCCGAATATGACATCCCCGCCCAGGCTCATACCCCCGGTCATGACGACCACCGACGGGTTCCACGCATTGATCAGGGACCCCACCCCGCAGGCGAGGTAGGCGCAGATCTCGTCGAGGACACGTGCGGCCAGCTCGTCCCCCTCGCGAGCCGCGTCGCAGACGACCTTGCAGTCCACCGACTCGATGTCGCCTCCGGCCATCCCGAGCATGAGGCCCCCGGGGCTCTCGTGAAGCTCCTCCCGGGCCCTCATGGCGAGAGCGTTCGCCGAGGCGTAGATTTCGAGGCACCCGGTGTTGCCGCAGCCGCATTTCTTCCCGTCGTGACAGATGGAGATGTGGCCGAACTCGGCGACCCGGTTCGACTTACCGTGGTAAACCTCGCCGTCCACGACCGCCCCGCCGCCGATCCCCGTGCCGAGCGTCAGCATCAGGACGACCGCCTCGCCCCTGCCCGCGCCGATCCACGCCTCGGCCGCGGCCGCCGCGTTGGCGTCGTTATCGACGAAGGCGGGCAGGGATGTCGCCTCCTCGATGCGGGCCTTGATGGGCATGCCGTCCCAGCCGGGGATGTTCACGGCCTCGGACATGCTGACGCCGTTCTCGGGGTCGATGATGCCCGGCGAGCAGACGCCGATGGCCGCCACCGTGTCGTCAACGAGCGCCTTCGCCACCTCGATGATCCTCGCCATGGTGGCGTCGCCACCCTCGGCGACCTCGGCCTTGATCTCATTGACGGCGACGATCTCGCCCTTCCCGTCGACGCGCGCCCCCTGGATGTTCGTCCCGCCCAGGTCGATGCCGATAACGGTGCCCATGGGAAGCCCTCTCCGTCAGCCGCTCAGGCCCAGCTCCTGCATGATGCCCTCGTAGGCGTCGGCCGCCTTCGCCGCGACCCGGACCAGGTCCTCCCCCTGCGGGAGCCTCTCGCGGTACTCGCCGGGCAGACTCTCCCCCGCCTTCTCCGGAGCGTCGAAGAAGCCGGAGACATCCAGCCGGTTCGCCGCGAAGACGAGCATCGCCGCCGTCGACTCGGCCATCGCGCGCTCGGGCGAATGGTGCAGCGCCACGGCTCCCGAGAGCACGCCGGGGAAGTTCCACTTCTCGACGAGCCGCTTGCCCACATCCGCGTGAGTCATGCCGAGCCTCTCGCGCTCGCAGGAGGCGAGATCCGCACCCGCCCGCCACACCTCCAGATGGAGGTCCTGATACTGCTTCGAGAGCAGACCGCTCAGGATGACCTGACCGATGTCGTGGAAGATCCCCCCGACGAAGACCTCCTCCGCGTGCTCGTGCCGGAGGGAGTAGGCGAGCTCTCTCGCCAGGACCGCCACCCTCGCCGAGTGCGACCAGAGCGAGCTCAGGTCGATGCCGCCCTCGGCGCCTCGCTCGGCGAAGAGGTCCCTGGCGGGCAGCGCGCAGACGATGCTGCGTATCTCGTTCGTCCCCAGGATGATAGCAGCCTGCGTCACCGTAGACACCCGTCCCGAGAGGCCGTAGAAGGCGGAGTTGGCCAACCTGATGAGCTTCGCCGAGATGGCCTCGTCAGCCATGATGGCCCTGCCTATGTCCAGAGAGGAGGCCGTCTCGTCGGCGCAGAGCTTCGCGACCCTGACGACCACCTCGGGGCACGGCGGGAGGGCGTCCTTCTTGCTCAGCGCACTCTCCAGCGCCTTGGCGTCCAGGCCACCCATCAGGCGCCACCTCCGGTCCTCTCGAGAAGCACCATCGTGACATCGTCGGGAAACTCCCGGATCCGGCCGTGGTAGCGGGCCTCCGTGACAAGCCTGTCGAGCAGATCCCGCCCGGGGACCGTCCTGCCGGCGCTGAGGGCCTCCTTCAGCCGCTCGTAGCCCCAGTCATCTTCGTTCTCATCCATCACCTCGACGAGCCCGTCGGTGTAAAGAAGCAGCCGGTCGCCCCCGCCAAGCTCGACGAAGTCCGAAACGTACTCCGCGTCGCTCCGCACGCCCATGATAAGCCCCTGGCTGCGGCACATCTCAATCGCTCCCGAGCGCCTCGCCACGGCGAACGGATTGTGCCCCGCGCCGACGTACTCGACCCGGCCGTCGGCTGGGCTGATTCTCAAATAGAACAAGGACATGAGGTAACGCTTGTCGAAGCTCTCGCACATGTACTTGTTGAGCCGCGCGACCAGCTCGGCCGGGGCCAGCTCCGCGTTCGCTTCCGATCTCGTGAGGGCCCTGATCTGAAGCGCCACGAGCGCCGCGGCCACACCGTGCCCGGTCACGTCGGCGATCACCACGTCGAGGCATCCGTCCTCGACCAGGAAGTAGTCGTAGTAGTCCCCGCAGAGCTCGGCCGCGGCTATAAAGCGGTCGGAGATCGCAAAGCCCTTCACGTCGGGATGCCTGCTGGGCAGAAGCTGTATCTGCAGGTCCTTCGCCACCTCGAGTTCCGCCTCGATCGTCTCGAGGTGCCGGGTGATCTCGTCGGCCTGCTCACTGATGCGCCGGTCCCGCTCCTCAATCTCCATCACGAGCCGCGCCGCTTCGGCATTCGCCGACGCGAGCGACTTGGCCCGGCGCTCGAGCTCGTCGTTCTGCTCGCGAATGCGCCTCTCCCGCTCCTCGATCTCCATCACCAGGTCGGCCGCTTCCAGATTGGCCTTCGCGAGATCACGCGCACGCGACCTGGCGGAGTCCGCCCCCTCCATGGCGCGGTCCTGGGAAGCCTTCGCCCTCAGCAGCGACCTCAGCCGCATGGCGACCTGCTCGGGCGACAGGGTTATGGGAACGCAGTCGTCTGCGCCCGCTGCGTACGCCCGCTTGAGATCCTTGGGGGTGCACCTCACCGGCAGCAGGACCACCGGCAGGTAACCGGCCTGCCCGGCCTTGATCTCCCGGCACATCTGGAGCGAGCGGTCGGGGGAGGTCACGACGCAGATCGCGACGAGATCGGGCCCGATCTCGCCAATGCGCTCGTGCGCCGTCTCGGGCGTGTCGCAGACGACGATCTCGAAATCCTCACCGAACTCGATGATCGAAACCGTCTCCCTCACCGACGGCGAGTCGAAGACGACGAGCAGGCGGGGGCACGCCCCGTTCGCGTCCGTGCCGTTCTCACCTTTCGCAGAGCGTGCGCTCAAGTATTGGCCTCTGGGGCGCGACCGAGGTACTTGGTCATAACCACGACGTTGCCCTTATCGGAGTAGATCACCTCGTCCATGATGTTCTTCGTGATGTAGACCCCGTAACCCCCGGCCCGCTTGCCCTTCGAGAGCCTCGCCATGATGTGGGCCATCGGGTCGATCGTGGGGTCGTCGAGCGCCTCGGGGTCGAAGCCCTCCCCTTCGTCCTCCACCTTGAAGGTGATGCGGTCGTCGAAGAGGCAGTACGATATCCTCACCTTCTTCGCGCGGTCGCCCATGTTGCCCCACTCGACCGCGTTGGTGCCGATCTCGTCGGTGGCGAGCCGTATCGCCTCCCGCTCCTCCTCGTCCATGTCAGTGGCCAGGAGCGTCTCCGTGAAGGTGCGGAAGCGCTCGAGGTACTCGAAATCGCTGGGCGCGGTGAGCTCCACCCAGCCCTTCGCTTGCGCGCGCAGCTCCACGTCCCGGTCGTCATCGACAAGGCGGACCCTGCGCCCGAGCGCCCTCTCGAGGGTCCTCCCGAGCACTTGGAGGTCGAGCGGCTTCGTGAGGTAGTCGGCGGCCCCGTACTCCAGGCACTTGAGGATCGCGCCGTCGTTGCGGAAGCCGGTGATGACAACGACCGCCGTGGAGGGGCTGAGCTCCCTCATCCTGGCGACCAGCTCGTCCCCGTTCATCCCCGGAAGGTGCAGGTCGACGATGGCGGCGTCGATCTCGGGCCGGTCGCGGTCGAACTCCCTGAGCGCAGTCTCCGCGTCCGGCGCCCCCACGGGCTCATAGGTGCCGGTCCGAGACAGGGCCTCGATGATGACGCGCCGCGTCGAATCGTCGTCGTCGACGACAAGGATGCGCTTGGGGTCGGAGTCCCCGCCCATACCTTCCCCCTCAGCGGCGTGAATGTAAGGCCGCTTGCGGGAACTGTCAAGAGGGTAAAGGGACCGGAAGCCCGTCGCCGGGCCTTGACAGTGCTTCCGCCCGGCGCCTAAAATCGGGGCCACCGACCGTACCGGCCAGCGGGGGCTTCAGCATGCGTCATCACGGTGGAACAAGCATAGCGACGTTCCTGGCAGTCCTGGCTTGCGCCTGCACCGCAGGATGCATGTCCGCGGCCGCAGCCGCTGAGCCGATGCTAGCCTACGAGATGGATGGCAAGACCGTCTCCAACCCCTACGTCATGGACACCGAGATTCACGAGTATCCCGACACGCCCCGCCCCGCCAAGGGGAAGGCCTACATCGACCCGATCTTCCACACCAGAATCACGCGCGTCACCGACCGCGTGCTCGACGGCTACGAGGCCCACAAGATACGCTTCATGAAGCCCGTCTACACAAAGAACGACTGCGAGAACTGCGACGGCAGCCGGATCATCCTCTCCTGCGCCAACTGGGACTGGGGCATCTACGACACTGCCACGTGGAAGCTGGTCCGCTACAGCCGCAGGCGCGAGGCGGGAGCCGGCAGACTCCGATCCGGCCAGATCGAGCCGCGCTGGGACGCCCGCAAGCCCAACATCCTCTACTACCGGCACGAGGCCGCCCTCTGGCGCTACGACGTCGAGACCGACAAGGCGACGCTCGTGCACGACTTCGCCAAGGACCTGGGCATAGCGAAGGCCTACGTGGCCGGAGAGGGCTCGCCGTCCTTCGACTGCCGCTACTGGGCCCTCATGACCGACATGCGGGCGAAGGTCGGCAGCTTCGTCTACGACATGGAGGCCGACAAAATCCTCGGCACCCGTCCCGGCCGCGGCAACTGGGTCAGCATGAGCCCTTCGGGCGAGCGTTTCGTGGCGGCCTCGTCCTCGCCGGCCACCAGGGGCAGGCCCTCCGACGTCAATCCCACGAGCTACGACAGGACGCTCAAGAACCCGGTCACGCTCTGCACCATCGGCAACCACGGCGACACCGCCATCGACGCCGAGGGCAACGAGGTCTACGTCCACCAGTGCGCCAACAGGAAAACGAACTCCGTCGACTGGTACACGATGCACGACCTGAAGACCGGCAAGGCCACCAAGCTCATCCACATGATCCACAAGACCACGTGGCCCAACCTGACCAGGAACCGCTCCGGCATTCACTTCACCGGTACGTGCTATGCCACGCCCGGATGGGTCCTCGTGACCATGGACGGCACCGGAACGAAGCCGGCCTGCTGGCAGCACCAGATGATCTACCTGCTGGAGCTGAAGGCCAACCCGCGCATAATACGGCTCGCGTACTCCCGAGCGGCGCCCGCGCCCAAGGTCCACGGCGACCATGGCGGCGCGGCGTACGCTCTCATCAACCGCCGGGGAACGCGCGTCTACTGGGGCTCGAACTGGAACGACCCCGGGAGCACCATCGAGACCTACATGCTGGAGCTGCCGCCCAACTGGTACGAGGACATCATGGGCAAGGAGACCGCGACCAGGCTGCGCCGGAAGGCGGCGGCGCTGCTGGGCATCACGGTCGAGCAGCTGGTCGGCGATGTCGAGAAGTGAGCGCCGCCCGGTCCGCCTCCAATACCTTGACACTCGCCGATTGACGCAAGTATAATCGCACGGATAGGATGCTGCCTTCGGCGCCGGAAGACGGTGCCGCTTGAGGCGGGGGGCGGGGGGAAAACCCAATGGCACTCACCGACGCAATCGCGCAGGCGGCCACCGACGAAGAGCGCCACACCGCCATCATGCGCATGACCCAGCAGGAGCAGACGGCCACGCACCTGCAGTCGGCCGACTCTCTCGAGGAGCTGCTGCTGAAGTGCGCCGAATCAAAGCGCCTAGTCGACGCCGATCAGATGTGGGCCTACGCGATGGAGGGCCCCGAGCTCGTCTCGAAAGCCATCGACGGCGACGCGGTGGCCGAGGTCCGCCTGCCGATGACTAGCACGTCCATCGTCGGCCACGTGGCCCTCACGGGACAGGTGGTTTGCATAGCCAACGCTTACGACGACGCGGAGCTAGCCGCCGTATCCCCCGACCTCACCTTCGACAAGCAATCGGATGTCCAGGCCGGATACGTCACGAAGAGCATGCTCTGCGCCCCGATCGTCCACAAGGGCTCGGTGAGCGGCGTGGTGCTGGCGATAAACAAGCTCACCTCCGACAGCTTCAACTTCCTCGACGAGGAGACACTCAACGACCTGGGCCGCGCGCTGGGCCCGGTGCTCGTGCAGCTCAAGCAGTACGAGGACCAGCAGTCCCAGCTCCAGTACCAGGAAGGGCTCAACGCCCTCATCAACCGGATACACTCGGCGAGGGACCTGGACCAGCTACTGCTGGGCCTGAAGACCGACATGCTCGAGATCCTCGGCGCCGAGCGGCTGACGATCTACGCCGTCGATTCGGAGACGAACGAGCTCTTCAGCCGAGTCAAGGAGGGCGACGAAATCCAGGAGTTCCGGGTGCCCATCGACACCTCCTCGGTAGCTGGCTACACGGCCGTCACCCGGGGGATGGTCAATATCCAGGACGCCTACGACGACGCCGAGCTCAGCAACGTCCACCACGACCTCGGCTTCAACCGATCCTTCGATGCCCAGACGGGCTTCCGCACCAAGGAGATACTCGCGGCCGCAGTGACCTTCGAGGGCGACTTGCTCGGGGTGGTCCAGGTCCTCAACTCCACAGATGACGGGGGCTTCAGCGCCGAGGACGTCGCCCATATCGAGGAGGTGTCAAAGACGCTCGGGATAGCCTTCGCCAATCAGGCCCGCGTGGGCGTTAAGCGCTCCAAGTTCGACGACCTCGTGAAGAGGAACCTCGTCAAGGCGGAGGATCTGGATCTGGCGCGCGCCACCGCCCGCGAGGACGGCACTACGGTCGAGCAGGTGCTCCTCGAGGAGTACCGCGTACCCAAGAACGAGATGCTCGAGGCCTTCGGCAAGTACTTCGGGTGCGAGACCTTCGAGTTCGACTCGAACATGCCAATCCCGCAGGCGGTCATAGCGACGAACAAGCTCGACAGCCAGTACGACCACCTCAAGTACGCCTGCTGGGTGCCCCTGGAGGAGACCGAGGACGGAACCGTCACCGTCGCAGTGGACGACCCGAAGGACATCCAGAAGCGGGATCTCATCCAGGCGCAGCTGCCAAGGAAGCAGGTGGACTTCGTGGTCGGCCTGCCCGACGACATCTCGGCGGCCGTTGACCTCTTCTACGGGGTGGGCGATGAGGTCGAGGGCTTCGACGGGCTGCTGGACGAGCTCGAGGACATCGACACCGGTCTCGCGAAGGAGGAGACCATCGCGGAGGCGAGCGAGGACGACTCGGCCATCGTGAAGATCGTCAACCGCATCATCGAGGACGGATACCGCCGCGGCGCATCGGACATCCACGTCGAGCCCTACCTCGAGCAGGACACCGTCATCCGCTACCGCGTCGACGGCACGATGGTGAAGTCCATGACACTGCCCAGGCAGTACCGCAACGCCATTCTCAGCCGCATCAAGATCATGTCCGAGCTCGACATCGCCGAGCGCCGCAATCCCCAGTCGGGGAAGATCAAGTTCAGGCGCTGGGGGAAGCTGGACATCGAGCTCCGAGTCGAAACGTGCCCCACCTCCGGCGGCACCGAGGACTGCGTCATGCGCATCCTCGCCTCCAGCAAGCCGCTGCCGCTCGACGGCATCATGAGCGGCAGTATCTACGAGAAGTTCGTCGAGCTCGTCGAGCAGCCCTACGGCATCGTGCTTGTCGTGGGGCCTACCGGCTCCGGAAAGACGACGACGCTGCACTCCGCGCTCGGCCACATCAACAAGGAGGACACCAAGATCTGGACCGCCGAGGACCCCGTCGAGATCACCCAGGCGGGCCTGCGCCAGGTACAGATCAACACCAAGGCCGGGCTCACCTTCGGCTCGGCGATGCGCTCGTTCCTGCGCGCCGACCCCGACGTCATCATGGTCGGCGAGATGCGCGACGAGGAGACGACGGAGACGGGGATCGAGGCCTCGCTCACGGGCCACCTCGTCTTCAGCACCCTCCACACCAACAGCGCTCCCGAAACGGTGACTCGGCTGCTCGAGATGGGGATCGACCCGTACAACTTCGCCGATGCCATGCTCGGCGTGCTCGCCCAGCGTCTGGTGCGGACGCTCTGCAAGAACTGCAAGGAGGAGTACCACCCCGAGAAAGAGGAGTACGAGGCGCTCCGCAGCGAGTACGGCTCGGGCGATCTCTTCGACGAGATCGGCATCCAATACACCGACGACCTCAAGCTCTGCCGCGCGAAGGAGGGCGGGTGCTCGAAGTGCAACGGCATCGGATACAAGGGGCGGATGGGGCTCTACGAGCTGCTCATCGGCTCGGACGAGCTGAAGAAGCTCATCTACAATCGCGCCACCGCGGGCGATATCAGGGAAATGGCCATCCAGGAAGGCATGCGGACCCTCAAGCAGTACGGGATAGAGACCGTTCTGGGCGGCCACACCACGATCCACGAGATCCGCTCTGTCTGCACGCGGTAGCAGTGCCAGGAAGGCCGGAGGTACCCCTGAAGGCTCCTCTCCGCCAGGCGCTTCCGTTCGTCTTCTCGGGCGTCGTGCTCGCCGCGCTCTTCGTGTCGGCGGCCATCGTCGAGCGCTCGTCCCCGCCGGCCCGTAGCGACCTCGCCACCACCGCCGGCGCGAGGCCCGGCCGGCTCGTCTCGATCACGCCCGCCACGACGGAGATACTCTTCGCCATTGGTGCGGGCGACCGGGTCGTCGGCGTGACGAGGTACTGCGACTGGCCCCCCGAGGCGAAGGCCCTCCCCAGGATCGGCGAGTTCAACAGGCCCGACGTCGAGGCCATCGTCGCCCTGCGGCCCGACCTCATTCTCGGCACGCCAAGCCCGGCCAACCGGCCGGCCGTGGAGAAGCTCCAGTCGCTCGGCCTAGCGGTGGCGGTCCACAAGGCTTCCACGATAGACGAGCTGAAATCGGCCATCGCCGCGGTGGGCCGGGCCACGGGCGAGGAGGCGGGGGCGCGCCGTCTTCTCCTCGAGATCACCAGGAGCTTCCGGGACGTCGCCGAGCGGGCCAAGCCCCTCAAGAGGCCGAAGGTCCTCTTCGTTGTCTCGCACGACCCGATCTACGCGGCCTCGCCGGGGTCTATCCCGGGCAGGCTTATCGAACTCGCGGGCGGGCGGAACGTGGTGGGCGACTCGAAAACCGAGTACGTCCCCTTCACCATCGAGCAGGCGATCGCCGCCGCGCCCGAGGTGATCATCGACGCCACCGCGATGGGCGACGTGAAGGCCAACCCCGGCTACTGGGCAAGGTGGAGGGACATCCCCGCCGTCCGGGACGGACGCGTGCACGCCGCTTCGGGCGACTACGTCTACCTGCCGGGTCCCCGCATCGGCAGGGGACTTCGCGAGATCGCCGGGCTGATCCACCCAGAGGTCTTTGTCCGCGGCCGGGAGGGCGCCGAATGAAGCGCCTGACGCCAGCGAAGTGGATCGGAGTGATGGCCGCCCTCGCGGCCGGAGTGGCGGCCATAGCGCTCGTCGGCACCGCCGTCGGCAGTTCCGGCGCCCGGCCGTGGTCGGCCCTCTCGGACGAGACAGCCTTCACCATAGTCTTCAAGTACCGGCTGCTGAAAGTGCTGCTGGCGGTGGCGGTCGGAGGGAGCCTCGCCGTCTGCGGCGTGACCTTCCAGGCGCTCCTGCGCAACCCGCTGGCCGACCCTTACATCCTGGGCGTCTCGGGCGGCGCGAGCTTCGGCGCGATGGTCGCCATATGGGTGGGGCTGCCCGCGGTACTGGGCTTCCCGGCCGTGCCCGCCGCCGCCTTCGCGGGCGCGCTCGGCACCATCTTTCTCGTCTACTCGGTGGCGGGGCGCGGCTCCCGGGTCAGCCCCCACACGCTTCTCCTCGTGGGCGTGATCGCCAACGCCTTCTTCGCCGCGGGGGTGAAGTTCATCTGGAGCCGCGCCGCGTTCACGAAGCGCGACGAGATGGTCAACTGGATCATGGGCGAGCTGCCCGAAAACATCTCGCTCACCACGGTCGCCGCCTTCGCCGCGGTCTCGCTGCTGGGCGTGCTCGTGATGATCCCCAGGGCAAAGGCCTTCAACCTCATGAGCCTCGGCGAAGACGCCGCGAGCTCACTCGGCGAGGACGTGGAGCGCACGAAGCTCGTGGGTTTCTTCGCCGCGAGCCTGCTGACCGCCGCGGCGGTTGCCGTCTCGGGGCCGATAGGCTTCGTCGGGCTGGTGGTGCCCCACCTTCTGAGGCTCGCCTTCGGTCCGGACCACAGGCTGCTGCTGCCGGCGAGCGTGCTGGGCGGCGGGATATTCCTGGCGCTGGCCGACGCGGTCGCCAGGAGCGCCCCCGGCGGGGCGCTTCCGGTGGGCGTCGTGACGGCCGTGCTCGGCTGCCCGTTCTTTCTCTATTTGCTGAAGCGCGGAGGTGTTAGCGGATGAGCCCGGCCGGCACCAGGGCCGCTGTGATCGAGGCCACGGGCGTCGGGTTCGGCTACCGCGCCGGCGCGCCGGTCCTGCGCGGCGTCGACTTCTCCCTGCACGCGGGCGAGATGACGGCGCTCGTGGGGCCGAACGGCTCGGGCAAGTCGACGCTGCTGAAGATACTCGCCGGGCTGCTGACAGCCGATGCCGGCGCGGTGCGGCTGGAGGGCGAGGAGCTGGCGGGCCTCTCCCGGCGCGAGGTCGCCCGCCGGGTAGCCGTCGTCCCGCAGGAGACGCAGATCAGCCTGTCCTTCACAGTCGGCGAGATGGTGCTCATGGGCCGCTCGCCCTACATCGGCTACCTCGGCATCGAGGCCAGGGCCGACGTCGCCGCGTCGCGCGAAGCGATGGAGCGCGCCGACGTGTGGCAGCTCCGCGACCGGCTCGTCTGGGACCTCTCGGGCGGCGAGAAGCAGCGGGCGGTCATCGCGCGGGCGCTCGCGCAGGAGCCCAGGGTCATGCTCCTCGACGAGCCGACGACCTTCCTCGACCTCAGACACCAGGTGGAGGTCTACGCCATCATCTCGTCCCTGGTGCGCAGCTCCGGCCTCGCCGTGCTCGTAGTGGGTCACGACATCAACATGGCCGCTAGGCACTGCGATCGCGTGGTCATGCTCTCCGGCGGCGCCGTCCGCGCCGACGGCGCACCCGCCGAGGTCCTCACGCCTGAGTCAATCCGGGAGGTCTTCGGCCTGCCCGCGCGCATCGAGACCCTCTCGGACGGGACCCGGCTCGTCGTCCACGACTCCGCGGGCCAGGGCCCGCCCCCCGTGGAGGCGAACTCCTGATGAAGCTCGCCCTCGTCCAGATGGAAGTTGTGATGAGCAAGAAGGACCGGAACCTTCACCGGGCCATCGCCGGCCTGGTCGAGGCTGCCGACGCCGGCGCCGAGGTGGTCGTGCTGCCCGAATGCTGCGACCTCGGGTGGATGTCGAGCCGCGCCCGCCTGGAGGCCGAGGCCTTCGACGGGGTCTTCGTCTCGACAATAGCGGAGGTCGCCTCGGCGAAAGGCGTCTACGTCGTGGTGGGCTTCACCGAGCGCGACTTCGAGGATATCTACAACGCGGCCGTCCTCGTCACCCCGGGCGGCGAGGTGCTCCTCCACCACCGCAAGATCAACCTGCTCGACATGGCGCGGCCCATCTACAAGGTCGGCACCATCCTCGAGTGCGCCGACACCGAGTTCGGGCGGATCGGGCTGACCATCTGCGCCGACTCCTGGGCGCCGGAGCCGACGAAGGCCCTTTCCATGATGGGGGCGCAGGTGGTTCTCTCTCCCTCGGCGTGGGCCTGCGAGCGCGGTGACGAGATGAACAATCTCGACTCGATCAGGCAACGCTACCGTGCCCGCGCCACCGAGAGCGGGGTCTTCCTTGCCGGCTGCGACGGCGTCGGCGACGTGAGCGAGGGGCCCTGGAAGGGCCGCATCCTCGAGGGGGCCTCGCTCGTCTACGGCCCGGGGGGCGAGCTCGTGGCCGAGGCCGAGATCTGCGCCGAGCAGATACTGCTCGTTGATATCGACTTGGCTGAGGCCGGCGGCGTCGAACGTTCCCGCAAGATCACGTGAGGCCCGCACAAGCGAGACACGCACAGTGACCGCCGAGCGTGCATCCTACGATCTCCACCTCCACACGTGCTGGTCGTACGACGCGACCAACGAGGTGGAGGACGTATTCGGTGCGGCGCGCGAGTCCGGCGTTTCGACCATCGCCATCACCGACCACCACGTCATGGACGCGATTCCCGAGGCGCTGGAGGTGGCGGGGCGCTTCCCGGATATCCGTCACGTGATCGGAGCGGAGCTCTCGGTCACGACGTCCATAGGGTCGGTCGACCTCGTCTGCCTGGGGCTGCCGAGGGAGCCCGCTGGCGAGCTCGCGGCCGTCCTCGACGCCTATCACGACTGGCAGCGCGCGTCCGGCGCGTGGATCGTAAAGGCCATGCAGGCGCTGGGCTTCGAATATGACGAGGCCGAGCAGGCGCGCCTGCTCGCCTCCTACCGCCCCGAGCGCGCTGTGAAGCTCCAGGGCATCACCCACATCAAGAACGAGGTCCGCCGGAGCTACCTGGTCGAGAAGAGCTACATCACCGGCGGCGACGAGTACGCAGAGTTCAACCGCCGGATGGCCCGGGCCGCGGGGGCGCCGCCCCCCTACCCTCCGGTCGAGAGCGTCGCGCCGGCCGTGAGATCGGCAGGCGGGCTTGTCTTCATCGCCCACCCCGTGGGCTACTTCGCCCGCGACGACCGCAGGCGCATGGACGCCCTCGTCGCCGAGTGCGGCGCCGACGGCATCGAGTGCGGCCATCGCGCCGTGCCGCCCGAGCTCGTCCGCCTCTACCGCGACTACTGCCTCGAGAAGGGGCTCCTCTCCTCCGGCGGCAGCGACTCTCACGCTCCCGAACTCATTGGCGAGCGCATGGGCGCCCACCCCGGCGAGGCCGAATGGCTCGACGAGATCATCGATAGGCTGGGCGGCTGAGAGCCCCCGCTACAGCTTCTTCATGAAGCCCGAAGTCAGCGCCCGGAGCGCGCGCCGCTCGTCGTCGCCGAGAGGGTCGTCGGCGGGGGCGGCCATGAGTTCGGCGGCCTTCTCCCCGGCGCGCTCGTCGAGGCGCTTCGCCCCGGCCGCCTCCCACTGCGCGCGCCTCTCGCGGCACAGGAGCCCCGGCATGAAGAGCTCCGAGCGGAAGTTCTCCGCCGTGTGTACCGTGTCGAGGAAGGTCCCCGCAATGCCGACCTCCCGCGTGACGTCCACGGCCAGCGACTCGTCCGTCACGTCGACGCCGCGGGCGTAGCGCCGCGCGTAGGATATGATCTCGTCGTCAATGACGGCCTGCGCGGGCGAGAAGGTCATCTCGGACTCGAGCTGCCCCACGCCCCACGTGAGCGAGCACCCCGCAGCCGCGTGCGCGTGGAAGCCCATCATCTTCTCGAGCGCAGCCTGCTCGTCGGGGCACATCGACTCGGTCGAGACCCACGAGCATGAGGGCAGCCCGTAGAAGCGGCCCATCGCGGCCGCGATCCCCGCCAGCAGAGCGTTCTCGGGCCCGCCGGTGACGGCCACCGTCGTGCGCATGTCGAAGACATGCGCGAGACCCAGGTTGTGGATGACCGGCCGGCCGGGCTCGAGAAGCTGGTTGACGACTATGCCGGCCAGTATCTCGGCGTTGCCGACCGCGGCCGAGCCCGCCAGCGTCACCGGCCCCGAGGCGCCGGCCATCGGCTCGCCGTTGATCGTGGCCGGGATGCCGTGCCCCGCGGTGCGCCGGTAGATCTCCAACGCAAGCCGCGTCCACCTGAGCGGGCCGTGCGCCGTGAAGCCGACGCTGAACCACGGGTGAGGGCCTATGACGTCCTTCATCTCTGCCATGAGCTCCGCGCCCTCGGGGGAGAAGCTGAGCGCGCGAATGTGCTTCGAGCAGTTCTCGGCCATGACGCGGAGCGAGACGACTCCGCGCGCCGCCGGCGGCACCTCCTTCAGCGACGAGCCGAAGACACCGCCGACGTTCGGCAGCCTCTCCGCCAGGCGCGACATGGCGGCCATATCGTCCGAGCTGAGGTCGCGGTTGACTCCTGCCAGCTGGATCGACATGCCCGGGCACGTCCAGTAGACGGGCGCGGACGCGGCGGTGAGCGCGGTGACGGTCCCGGAGCGGTTGGCGAGGCCGACCTCCCCGGGCGCCAGCTCCAGGCACTCGGCCACCATGCGCCGCGGGATCTTCACGACATTTGCGTCCGCGCCGGCCGAGGCCCCGCCCTCCAGAACCAGGTCGTAGACGGCCTCGTGCTCGAGCTTGATGCCGGGGTCCTCGAGAAGCGCAAGCGATGCCTCGTGAATGCGCGCCGCGCCGTCCTCGTCCACGACCTGCATTCTCATCAGGATGATCTCCGGTGACGGCCTAGAGCGCTCCGCCGGCGTCGGGTGCGCCGTGGGAGCGGCAGTACTCGGCCACCCACTCGAGGCGGCGGGCGCCCTCCTCGTCGGCAGCCTGAGGTATCTCGTCGGAGATGCCGAGCACGAGCCGCGGGTGGAAGAGCTTGACTATCTGCTCGACGCACGCCTCGAACTCCTCCCGCGGGTGGTAGCGCATGAAGAGAATGGCCGGGATGCCGTCGAGCAGGATCTTGTCGCCGACGGCCTCGTGCATCTCCTCGACCGAGACGTCGCCCTGCGGCTCGGGAGTGAGGGCCTCCAGGCCGTCGAACGGCAGGTCCCTGAGATACGGCAGCAGCGCCCGGAAGTACCCGTCGATGTGAATGTGGCTGAACATGCCCGCCGACCGCAGCTGTCCCATGCGCTTCTCGTACCACGGGATGCAGTATTCCTCGAAGTACTGCGGCGAGAGGTACGCCATGGCGATATTCTCGCCGAGGTTGAGGATCTTCGGCGCGCCGGAGGAGATGATCTCCTCGTAGAGGCGGTCGTAGCCCTCGTCGATGGCCTCCATGCACTCGCGCACGGCTCCGGGCGCGTCCATCAGGGCGAAGATGAAATCCTCGTACTTCATCCACTGCTGGGCCAGCGCGAAGTAGGGGCTCTTCGGGAGAAAGAACTGCGGCTCGCCCAAGTCCCCCATCCACTCCGACCCCGCGGCGAACTTATCCTCGCTGAACGAGAGTTCCCGGTGCCGGACGAGCCACGCAAGGCGCGGCAGGTCCTCGGGAGTCTTGACCGGAAAATCGACCATGCGCCAGCTCTTGTCGACGGTGAGCTGGTTCGTCTGGAAGAGCGGGCCGTGCGGTGTGTCGTAGCGCGTCACGATCCGATCGCCCGTGCGCTCCTCGGATATCTTCACCTCGTCCGGATACGACGCCGACAGCGGCGAGGGCTGCCCCGTTCCGTAGTGCATGTAGCGCATCGAGAAGCCGTGGCGCCTGTATATCTCGCGGATGTCCTCGTCGCGGAAGCCGGGGGCGAGCTCGCCCAGGTCGCGCTGCCACTGCAGCCAGGGCTCGATCCTCGGCTGGAAGAAGACGTGAGGCACCTCCTCGCGGCGGAAGACGCGCAGGTTCATCTCCCTGAAGGTCATCTGGTCGGGCATGGCGCCTCCGGGGCCGGTGTTCTCATCTCGGGAGGCGGGATTCTAACGCCGGGGCGAGGAGGCGGGCAAGACGGTTTCCGTCCTGGACGGCGTCCGCCATAAAAAAAGCTGGGGCCCGAACACCCCGCGCGTGAAGGTCCGGGCCCCATTTACACCGGAGTTACCCGGTGGTGGCGTCTTCGTTCGGGACTACTTGCCTCCCCTGGCCCTGATGGCCTCGATCACCTGCTCGATGAACTCGTCGCCCTCGGGATCCTTGCGGCCGGGCTGGGGGAACAGATCCTCGGTGTCGTAGGAGAAGGCGCTCGCCGGAATGATGGACTTGTTGGCCTTGCCCCGGAGCGTCCAGTAGAGCTTGATGGGGTCCTTGTCGTCCTTCCTCAACGACTCGCCCTGGAAGTACTCCACGACGATCTTGTGCTTCCCCGCTGTCAGGTTCACCGTCGCGGTGCGGTGCGACTCGGCTGTGTCCTCGGCGACGTCGCACCAGCTGTCGATGACCTTCTCGCCGTCGATGAAGAGGCGGCAGCCGTCGTCGGCCCAGACCTCGAACTTCACGTTCCCAGCCCCCTTGGTGGGGATGTCGATGCTGCCGGTCCACCTGACCGAGAACCACCCCCTGCGGATGAAGAGATGGTTGATGAGCGGCTCGACCCGGCTGTGATGGTAATTGGTGAAGGTCCAGTCCGACGGAGGAACCTGCGGCTTGGTGCCCTGCTCCCAGTTACCGTCCCAGTGCGCCGGGTCCTTGTAGTAGTGAGCCACGAGGCCGTTCCTGTTGCCGCCGCCCTCGTTATCCGCGCCCTGTCCCTGGCCCTCAGCGAACGCAGCCGCGCAGAAGGCGACGACCATCATCCCTACCAGAACCCTCTTCATCACTTCATCCTCCAAAGAGTTGAATTCCTCTAACCTCAGCCGACGGACTTGCCGCCGGAATCAACTCCGCCACTCTCGTTGCCGGGCGGCTCATCCAAGCCGTTTGCCCCGGGGAAGGGATCGACCACGAGCTCGTCCGAGCCCGTTGCCGAACTCTCCGCCGGCACGACCGTCACGCCGCCCGCCCCGGCCCCCCCGGCGCTCAGAAACGCCTGCTCGAGCATCCGGGCCCTCTCCTCGGTAACGATGCGCACGTCCGCGCTCCCGTCCGGAAGCGCGCGGTAGGCTATGCTCGCCGCGACCATGATGGCGGCGGCCGACGCCAGCGCCCAGATGACCACCTTGCCCGGCCGCCTCACGACGGACACCCTCGGCATGGCCGAGGCGGCGCGGACGGCGACGAGACATCTCGGGCACACGGCCAGATGCGCTTCGACCTCGTCGCGCTCGCCGCCCGTGAGAGCCCCCTCGCAGTAGCGGGCGATCAGTTCGGCATCGGGACATCTGTGACGCTCGGTATCCATCATTACCTCTCATCCATATAGTCCGGGCCCGGAGCGGAAAAATTGCATGACGGGCAAAGATTTTTCGCAGATTCTATGCCCCTGCAGTCGGCCCGAATAGGCCCCTGAGAAGCCCCCTGGCCCTGTGGAGATCGCTTGCGGCCGTGTTGTATGGCACCCGGCGGAGTGCGGCGATCTCCTTTACGGAGAGCCCCTTCTGGTAAAACAGGGCTGCTGAGAGGGCCTGTGCCGGGGGGAGGCCCTGTATCGCCTCGGCCACCCTCTGCGAGAGCTCGGCCCGCGACGCCGCCCCCTCGGGATCGGGGCCCGCGTCGGGAACAATCTCCCTGATCTGCTCGAGGTCGAGCTCAGATGAGACCAGCACGCGATCACGCCGCGAGGCGAGGTCGTAGGCCGCCCGGGCGGCTATCACCGAGACGTAGGTCCTCAGCCCGCAGTTCCACTTGAAGCGCCTGAGCGCGGCGAAGTCGGCCGCCACCAGGTCCGAGAGCACAGCCTGCACGGCGTCGTCGACATCCGCGCTCCCGGCCTCTCCCGTGGCCCTGGCGAGGGCGAGCTCTGCCGCCCGGCGCACCACGGGGCCGTAGCTCTCGACGAAGCTCTCCCACGCCGCCTCCTCGCCCGCGAGACAGCGCTCGACGAGTTCGCGCTCGGCTTCCGATCTGTGCCCGGATGCTGCCAAGGCGTGGGGCCTCCGCGCGCTGCTAGCGCCGGCGCGGGGGCGCGTTCCGCTCGCCGGGGAAGGGATCGACTATCATCTCCGACTCGCCGGTCTCCGACCGCCCCGCCGGTACGTAGGCGGTGCCCGCCGTGGGCTTCGGCGGGGCGCCGGACGAGCCCGACTTCTAGCCAGGCCGGAATGCGCTCTCGAGGAGCTTGGCGCGCTCGGCCTTCTTCTTCTCCTCGGGGGTCATCTCCTTCTCGCCCTTTCCGTACTTCTTCCGGAGCAGATCGAGGGCGGAGAGCTCCTTCTTCTTCTCCTTCGTCTTGCGCTCCGCCGCCTTCTCGGCGAGGATCTTCTTGACGTCGCAGACCGGCTCATCCTCGTAATCGATCTTCTCGATGGTGCTCCTGGCCGCTCCCGCCAGCTTGCCGTCGTGGACGAAGCAGACGTAGGTCGGGCTCTCGTGGTAGATCTCGACCCGCTTGGTGGAACCGTCCTTGAAGTGGATGACGTCGGCGCCGGCCGCCGCCGCCACGAGAACGACGAGTCCCGCGAGCGCAAGTCTCCGCAACACTGTAACCTCCTCCGGAGCTCACCCCGGCTCCGCACTCGGGAGCGCACTGGCACTTCTAACAGATGAGGGCCGTCCGGGTCAAGGGCCTGCCGGCATTTCGGCCAAGGCGCCGACGCGCCTTTTTCGCACTTGCATGCCCGGGCCTTTTGGAATATACTGCCTAAGTCGGGGCCTCGACTGCGATACTCTCCTTGTGACGCCCCTCATGCGTCTAAGCATGTGGCATCCCGGATGCCCCACAGCGCGCCGACAACGCGCTCCGAAGGCAGGGGAACTTCGATGGCCAAGTCCCGCAAGCCGCGCTCGAAACCTGCACGCCGCAAGAAGGCGGCCAAGTCGCCGCCGCCGGATATCTACCAGGCGCTGCTGCTCGGCGCGAGCGAAGGCATTCTCGTCGCCGACCTGGAGACGAGGAAGTTCCGGTATGCCAACCCCGCGATGTGCACGATGCTCGGATACTCCGAGGACGAGCTGCTCGGGATGGGCGTCGACGACATCCACCCTCGCGATGCCCTGCCGCATGCGCTCTCGGAATTCGAGGCCCAAGCGCGGGGCGAGAGAGCTCTGGCCGCAGAGATCCCGTGCCTGCGCAAGGACGGGACGACCTTCCACGCCGATATAAGCACGGCCAAGGTCGTTCTGGACGGCAAGGACTGCAACCTCGGCTTCTTCACCGACGTCACCGAGCGCAAGCGCGCGACAGAGGCCCTCAAGGAAGCCCGCGACGAACTCGAGTCCCGAGTGAAGGAGCGCACGGTCGAGCTCAGCCGCGCCTACGAAGAGCTCCGCGAAAGCGAAGAGCTCTACCGCCAGCTGGTCGAACTCGACCCGGACGGCGTGGTTATCATCCAGGACGGCCGCCTGAAGCTGGTTAACTCCACCTTCACCAAGCTCTTCGGCTACGCCCGGGACGATATCCGCGGGGACTTCGAATGGATGAGGCTCGTCCGGGAAGAGGACAAGGAGTTCGTCCGCGGGAGGGTCGAGGCAAGGCTCGCAGGCGAAAAGGTCTCGAAGATGTATGTCCTCGACCTCGTCGCCAGGGACGGCACGATCGTGCCCTGCGAGACCGCCGCAACGCTCATCCAGTACCACGGCCGTCCGGCCGACCTGGTGGCCATGCGCGATCTCCGCGAACGCCAGCGCGCGCGCCGGGCACTCGTCGAGTCGGAGCAGAAGTGGCGCCACCTCGTCGAGAACATTCCCGACCTGATCTTCAACGTCACGCGCGAAGGCATCATCAAGGGGATGAACCGCACGGTTATAGACGTCGCCCCCGAAGAGGTGGAGGGCCGCAACATCTATGACTACATCGTGCCCGAGCACCGGGACGCGATGAGGGAGATCATGCGACGGGCCTACGATGCCGGGGAGCCCGGGGCGTATGAGATCCGCGGGACCGGGGCGGATGGCCCCGGCACTGCCTGGTATTCGACGCGCGTGGTGCCCGTCGAGCGCGACGGGAAGATCGTCAGCGTGATGCAAATATCCACCGACATCACCGAGCGCAGACGTGCCGAGGATGCGCTGAAGGCCTCGGAGCTCAGCTACCGGATGACGCTCGACTCGATGGGCGACTCGATCCACGTGGTGGACCGTGACCTCAACGTCGTGCTCTGCAACGAAGCGCTGCAGCTGTGGTACAAAGAGCTTGGCCTGGGCACGGACATCCTCGGCAAGAACGTCTTCGACATCTGCCCTTTCCTCTCCGAAACAGTACGGCAGGAATATGAGGAAGTCTTCACCGAAGGCCTGCCCCTCCGTACCGAGGAGATTACCGAGATCAGCGGCAAGGAGTTGATCACGGAGACCAGGAAGATCCCGATCCTGAAAGGCGGCGAGGTCGACCGGGTCGTGACCGTCATCCGCGACATCACCGGGCAGAAGCGCACGCTGATCGAACTCGAGGAGCGCCATCAGGAGCTCGAGAGGCTCCACCGTGCCAAGGACGAGTTCATCGCGATGGTCAGTCACGAGCTCAGGACCCCGCTCGTCACTGGGCTCGGCTATATCGAGCTCATGCTGGAGGGCATGCTCGGGCCCGTCTCGGAGCGAGCCGCCAAGGGAATGAAAGTCGCATTCAGGAACCTGACGAGGCTCTCGGCGCTCATCGACGACGTCCTCAGCTATCACCACCTCATCGAGAGCGATCCGAGGGCCCGGCCGGTCAGGCGCCCCGTCGACCTCGCCATGCTTCTCCGCGACGCCGTCGCCGAGTTCCTCGTGCGCGAGGGGATCGAGGCCGAGCGGGTGAGCCAGGATATCCCGCCGGGGCTGCCGCCCGTCATCGCCGACGTCGACATGATCCGCCGCGTCCTCGACAATCTGCTCGACAACGCCGCCCGACACGCCGGAAGGAACGCCGGCATCGCGGTTGCGGTCGCCGAGTGCGAGGGCGGCGTCGAGGTGTCGGTCAGCGACGACGGCCCGGGGATGCCCCCCGAGCTGGCCGAGAAGGCCTTCGAGCTCTTCGTCAAGTCGGCAGCGAGCACCCAGGGCTCTGGGCTGGGGCTGGCGATCATCCGGGAGATTCTCCAGGCCCACGGATCGAAGCCGGCCCTCCGGACCGCGCCGGGCGAGGGCACGTCCATATCCTTCGTCCTGGAGGCGTCGGCGAGTGCGAGCGCGCGTGAGCACGCCCACCGGCCGGCGTCCGTCCCGGCCGAGGCGCCGACCGGGAACATCCTGATCGTCGACGACGACCTCGAAACGCTCGACTTCCTGGCCCTCGTCCTCCGGAACGCCGGGTACTCGGCAGCCAAGGCCGCGTCGGCCGAGGAGGCCATCGATCTCCTCGACGCCAATCACTTCGACCTCGCCGTGGTCGACATGTCGCTGCCGGGCACCGACGGGGCAGATCTCTGCCGCAGAATCAAGCTCGGCTCGGCCACGTCGGATGTCCCCGTGTGCATCTTCACCGCCCGCGCCGAGGACAGCGCGCGCCAGAAAGCCGAGGCCTGCGGCTGCGACGCCTACATCGTGAAGCCCATCGCCGTGAACGAGTTCGTGTCGATGGTCAGGCGTCTCAAGAACGGCAAGGACTGAGCCGCCGAGCGCCCGCGGCGCGCCCCCCGCCCCCCTCCCGCTCCCCCGCCCCCGACTTTCCTTGATATCCGCCCTCCGTTCGTGGTAAGATGCCCTGCGAGGGAGGGGGCAGATGTTCTCCGGCCACGCGACGACGGTGCTCTACGCGGCTTTCATCTCGGCCCTGGCCGGGCTCGCGCTGATCGCCTATTTCGCGTATCTCGTCAAGCGGCGGATCAACGCGGCGCTCTCGCGCTCCGACGCCCCCGGCAGGATCGGCTACGCCCGTGGCCTGACGACGTCGCTGCTCGGCATCACCTTCGTCTCCCTGGCCATCGCCGGCTTCGCCTTCTGCGCCGCCTTCTGGACCTACCGCTCGCTCACCATCGAGATCCCCATTGCGCAGATCACCTGCCGGCCCGACCCCGCCCCCCCGGCCGCGCCAGCCGCGCCGGCCCGGCTCATCCTCACCATCGCCGAGCGCGAGGGAGACGGGTGGGGCGAGCCGCACTCTTTCACCATCGAGGGCGACAGGTGGTACGTCAGGGGCGACGTCATCGAATGGCAGCGCTTCCTGAACCTCCTCGGGCTCGTCTCGAGCTACAAGATCAACGCCGTCGGCGGCGTCTGGGACGACGCGACGAGGCCCGCCTCCGGGCACAACATGAACGGCGGGCCGGACGAGTTTGTTCGGCGTCTCATGCGCGACGAGGGCTCCTTCCCCTACTCGCTCGCGGTTCGCGAAGTGAACGGCGTCGACGTCCACCGCGTCGCCTCGCGCTCGGGGGCCGACGAGCACTTCGAGCTGGCCATCACGACCACCAAGTTCTCGCTCAAGCGAAAGCCCGGGCCGCCCGAGTGGGCGGGCAAGCCCTGAGGCACATCCCGCCAGCGCCCGATCCCGTTAGGAGGCACCGTGACCGAGGGCAGACTCAACATGGCCGTCATCGGCTCTGGGGGCCGGGGGCTCTGGGTGCTCGGGCACGAGTTCATCCGCCGCACCGGCGACGTCCGCGTGTTGGGCTTCTGCGATCCGAGGCCCGGCCTCCGTGAGAACGTCGACTGGATCGCCTCCGACATGGCCGAGAAGGGCTCGCCCCTCGACTACGAGATCATGACGACCACCGACCACGAGGAGCTGCTCGGCCTCCCCGATCTCGACTTCGTCCTGCTCGCGACGCCCAACCACCTCCACGCCGGCTACGCCGAGGCGATATGTGACTCGGGTGCTGGCATGCTCATCGAGAAGCCCCTGGCCGTCAATGTCCGCGATCTCAATCGCATCGTGGCCGCCGAGGCGCGCAGCGGCGTCAAGGTCTTCGTCGGCTTCTGCATGCGGTACAACAGGCTCTTCGAGCGCGCGAAGCAGATAGTCTCCTCCGGCCGCATAGGCGCGCCGAAGCTCGTCAGCTTCCAGGACTACTTCGCCCTGGGGCGCGGGTATTTCCGCGGGCGCAACCGCTTCGAGCGCTTCAGCGGCGGGCTGCTCGTCGAGAAGGCGTGCCACTCCTTCGACATCATGAGCTGGCTGGTCGACTCCGACCCGGTGCGCACGAGCTGCTTCGGCAAGCTCTCGGTCTTCACGCCTCGTAAGGGCGCGGGCGAGAACTGCGCCGAGTGCTCGCTGCGCGACGGGTGCCCCGACGCCAGCGTGAGGCGGGACGACTCCGGCGCCGAGACCGGCGCCCTGTGCGTCTATAACTCCCAGAAGGACGTCGACGACACCGACGCGCTGCTCATCGAGTACGCGAGCGGCGCCGTGGCCTCGTACGTCGAGTGCTTCTACTCCCCCACCATCGAGCGGCGATTCTCAATCGTCGGAGACGAGGGGGAGCTCGTCGCCTCGGCCGAGCGCGCCTTCGTCGAGCACCGCCGTCTCGGCGAGGACAAGTGGACCCGCGAAGCCATAGAGTACAACCCCGGCGGCCACCGCGGGGCCGACCCGCGCATGGTGACGGCCGCCATCAGGTACTTCAGGGGCGAGGCGGGGGACGAGATCAAGGTCGACTCCGAGGCGGGCCGGATGAGCGTGCTCACAGCCATGGCCGCGCAGCGGTCGTCGAAGGAGGGCCGGACGGTGACGATAGCCGAGATGGCCGCCGACGAGACCGCCGGCGCCTTCGGCGACGAGGCGCCGGAGGATCTCGACTACGACGTGCAGCGGGGCCGCGGGGGCACGTACTGAGCCGCGCCGCCCCCCGCCCCACCGCCCCCCCCGCCCCCCGCAACTCGCCCGCAGTTTTCCCTGAGCCTTTGCGCGCGCACTGCGTTCGTACCGCCGGAGGTCGACATGCTCCGGCGGCTGAGGAAGCTGGTTCCCAGGTACAGTCTGAGGACGCTGGCGGTCTTCATGCTGCTGGCGACTAGCGCGTGCGGCTTGTGGTGGCGGTGGGGGCCGTGGTACTGCGTGAACTCGGTGAACGGGCATAAGGGGCCCGTCTATCGTGTCATCTTTTCACCGGGCTGTGATCGTCTGCTCACCTACAGCGAAGAGAGCGAAGAGCCGATTGTTCGCGCCTGGGACGCGCTCACTGGACGGCAGCTCGCGACCATGAAGGGCAACGCATGCAGGCACGGGGCGTCGGCATTCTCGCGGACCGGGACAGAGCTGGTGACGGGTGGGAGTGACCAGACGGCTCGCCTGTGGAACCTTTCGAACGGAAAGGTCATCAGCGAAACGGACCTGGCGACCGCATGGCCCAGTGCAGCGGCATTTCCGCCGATCGGTCCTCGGGTTATCATACGAGTGTACGACCACGCTCTACTCCTGCGCGACGGGCGAACGGGCGACGAGATAGCGACGCTCAGAGGACACGAGAGGAGAATACGCCACATCGCCGTCTCCGACAACGGTGACCGGCTACTCACCACCGACCAGGGGAATAGCGTTCGCGTTTGGGATTGCGCGGACGGGCGTTGTCTCGCGCTCATGGAGGACAACTGCGCTTCCGTCGCATTCTCCCCGGACGGGGCCTTGGCGCTCACCTCGCGGTGGGATGGTACGGCAACGGCCTGGTGCACGGAAAAGGCCACGGCCCTCGCTGTCCTGAAGGGCCACCGCAAGCGTGTGCAGCTCGCGGGATGGTCGTCGGACGGGAAGAGGGTCCTGACCTACGACTGTGGCGAAGTGGTCCGGCTTTGGGAGATCGCGACCAGCGAGTGTCTTGCGGAAACCAAGATCGCCTCCGCGATGCCTGTCCGGGCATTCTCATCAGACGGGGAGCGAGTTGCCACGGGGACCTATGGTGACCGCTGTGACATCTGGTCCGTCTCGACGGGCGAACATCTCGCGGTGCTAGATCCTAGACTTCCCGAGAGGGCCCCACGGTATTCCAGCGACTACCTGTGGGACGACTGCACGTTCTCCTCTGACGGTAATCGCGTCGTGAGCGTCAATGTCTCGGGTTTCGTGCATATCTGGGAACGCCGCCGGCCCGAGTGGTGGTGGGGCGTGTTCTACTTGTGGGAGTTCTGGCTGACCGCCGCCTTCGCCGCGCTCTTCATCTGGTCGGTGATCCGCGACCGCCGCCGCCTTGCCCGCACGGGCTGATTCCGGGCCTTCCATAACCCGACTCGCCAAAGCACCGGTTCGAGCGAGAATTCACGGGCGAGCGGCCGAACCGGCGACTTTTCCTCATATTATGGAGGGAGGTGACTCCCCGGGGGGGCGTTATAAGCGAAAGCCCGAAACCGGGGTTCAGTTCACGAATCTGCGCTCGAAAGGGCCTGTGTGAATAAAAACGGTCTAGGGTGAGGGGGTATGATTTTTTTCGGGCCCCCCGGAAGGAGGCGTATGAGATAGCGTGACACACTTCCCTCTCCCCTTGCCAAGGGGAGAGGGTTAGGGTGAGGGGTTACTCGGCAGCAGGACACCCCCTCACCCCTGTC
>Ga0272441_10003732_pt1 | contig 28600 bp, 20 predicted proteins | sample SSMProp6N_FD_193582 | JGI IMG/M metagenome (GOLD analysis project Ga0272441, IMG submission 193582) | Marine sediment archaeal communities from Little Sippewissett salt marsh, Falmouth, MA, United States - SSM-Prop-6N | ecosystem: Environmental > Aquatic > Marine > Wetlands > Sediment ... | reverse complement strand
GTTAATGCAGGCCGTCTATATTTTGGGTAATGACCGTGGCGACCTTGCCGGTCTGCACGAGTTTACCCACAGCGAGATGTCCCTCATTGGGCTGGGCCTTTGTCATCACTGCATCGGTCGCAATCTTCCTGCGCCAGGACTCCCGGCGCATCTCTTCCGATGCCATGAAATCGTTGAAGTCGATCGGTTGGAACTTCGTCCAGATACCGCCGGGACTGCGATAGTCGGGGATACCCGATTCCGTACTGATACCCGCACCGGTAAAGACAACACCGCGGGTGCTTTCTCCAATCATCGATCGGAACTGCTCAATTTTCACGTTATTATCTGCCATGACGTCTCCCCATCTTCTGTTTTTTTACCGAGTGTTCCTCATCGTGTCTTAAAGTATCTACAACAAAACTGAGAAAGTAATAAAGGATTATTTGCCTTTTGCCCCGACAAATCGTAACAATCGTGCGTTTCGAAAAACCATCGCGAAGCAATGAAACCCTTCATTGGCAAGAAAAACTCATTGACAAGTTATGATCAGGCGCGCTATGTTTCTTCCGGTTCTAAGTAAAGATTCGGTGTCGCAACACCGATTGGTAAACAACGGCGTTCTCTCTCTCTTTATTCCTGCAACTCAGATACACTACCAAGAGGTGATGCGATGAAGAAAGTAGTTCGGCTATTCTTACTGATTATAACCGTCGTTATTTCGACGATATTTTTTATTCACCCTCCTCTTAGTGCGGCCATTATCCAACTCGGCGATGGTGGCTATACGTATTCCTATCCCCAAATAAACAATCACGGAAGTGTCGTCTCGAAGGGAGCTGATGACACCGACTCGGAGATCTTCTTCTATAACGATAACAACACAATACAACTCACCAACAATGATTATGATGATGTACATCCCGAGATAAACAATGCCGGAAATGCCCTCTGGTATGGACCGGAAGATGGCGCAGATCAGGAAAACTTTCTCTATGAACCGTTTCCCGACTGTGATGGCCGATGCTGCATCGAAACGACAACATATAAGTGACAGAAAATTCTATTGGTGAATATACTATCTGCCAGGGGAATGCGGAAGAATAGCTTTTAAAATGAAAAGCGGGTGCATTCACAGCCCCTTATGGCAGGGTTAGCGAGGGAGTAACAAACGAACATTTTCCTTATCAGTCGGAGATTTGCCGCAACTGGTTGCGGGAAGCTTTAATATAATAATAGGGAGAAAGAATTATGCGAAATGGAGAATCGAAGTACTGGACTCGTTTTCTGGACACATTGGAAGGTTTCCATACATTACATGGAAAGTGGCCTTCAGCAATTCATTTATACCCTTTTTTAAAAAGCGAACTGCAAGAAAAATTATCCAAAGAGGACTTTAAGAAGCTGCAATCCAAAATCCGGCTCAAACCGGATGAAGACAATCCCTTCTTGGCGTTAGATGAGGAAGGTAATAGTTACGACTTCGCCAGAACTGCTCGACCGCAGGGAGCTGCTTCGGTTAACGCTGCAGACTGGTTAGGGATTAATAGCCCGAGATGTTACGATTAGTCCTTTATAAATAAGGGGCCGTTGGGGAAATGCCTTTGACCGGGTGTGCTCCCGCAAGACCTGCCGTGCAGGCTGGTCACGGGGCGCAATGATAAAGGAATATAGTATTTGCCTTCGGCCCATGAACTGAACAGCGAGCGAATAAAAAAAATATCCTTAACAGTCGGAGATTCCCCGCAACGTGTTGCGGGGAACCTTTGATTATTTTAACGGAAAGCTCCCAACCCAGTGGACGGCGAGCTTCACTATCTTTAATAAAATTGAGTAAGGAATAATATATGTAGATTGCGCTCAAACCTTCTGCGATGTACGCACATGTCTACACAGATGGTATGTAACTAAATGTATATCTTCAGGGCTTATTCCGACATTAGAATGATTTAGAAATGCAGGAAGGCCTTTGGGATTCAAAACCCATAAATTTGAATTCTTATTTTTACCCGTTTGCTCGATGTACCAGCCGGGATAAAGAATGACAGCTTTGACGGAAAAATCTCTACCTGTTGACTCTTTGAGTAATTCCTGTAGCCATCGTGACGCGGCTTTTATTTGAACAATTGGATCACGATCCGGTGAATGACCATCCACTAAAATATTGTCGCCATCATATTTAATGGTGGGATTTCCCTTTGTCTTTTTACTCAGCGTTTTTGTTTCTATTGCAAATATTCCCGCGGGACCAATGATCACGTGGTCGATATTAAATTTATCTCCCACAATGTCGTGTAATACCTGGTAGCCTTCAGCGCGTAATTTATCCAGGTATTGTCCGACAGCCATTTCTCCCTCTTTCCCGAGCCGCAGATGTTTAAGCGTCTTTCGAAGAGATAGCAATTTAACTGTTGCGAATATGATTATCAGAATTGCTAAGATGCTTTGTATTATCGGTGCGGCATTCGATGGCCTATACCAAGACATCCATTCCGTAATTACACAATAGAGAGCGAATCCTATCATGAGGAGATAAAGAATCACTTTTTCTGATAATATTTTTTGAATTTCTTCATCTATTGATTTACCAGGGTTTCTTAAAGGAGTCGATTTTATGGGCGATCTTTTGTTGATTTGCTCTTTTTGAACATCAATTTATCCTTTCAAATGATTTTGGGGGAATTTATTGAATCGCATCCTAATAAAAAGGACGCAGTGGCATCTATGATGGAACTTTTACGAGGTTTCTATATTCTCAGTAGGAAACGCTTGTGCTTCGTTAATAAACCATTCGAATGCATCAAAAAACATTTTCAAAACCTCTTTGTTGGCGAGTATTGATAAAGGAATACTCGGTCTTTTTGTAATCGATTCTTGGGATATAGAAACCCCGGGAATTAAATTGAGTATTTCCAAAAACTCAAGTCTTTTTTCGATGCTTTTAAAAGGTTCTTTATACTGATACCATTGAAAATAAATCTCAACAGACTCCGTAGTATAGACAGCGAATAACGGGTAGTTCGTACCATTATGATAAAATTCAGGGACAAAGGACCCCATTGTTTTCCCGCGGCCCCACCATATACGAAAACCTTTCTCTGTGGACCATTCGAGAAGCATTCGTGCAGCTGATACAATGTCGTCAGCATGTTTCGTTTGGAGCTCTTCAAAAAACGATTCCTCATTCCATTGCCTATATGATTGCGAGGTGCTTCCTTTTCGCTGTTGGGCTTCGGCGGTCTGGCCTATAACATTTGGAACCATCGTTTTTAATCCTTCTCCCATGTATTGTTTGATTTCAAGAGCAAGGACTTCGGCAGGATCCATCTGCTGATTTAAGAATTCAACAATACGTCGTAACTCAAAGGGAATTTCATCAGCTACGAAAAGAAGCCGTACTTTGCCGGCCTGCAGATTGGTCTTCGCTTTTTGCCAGAATTCATCGGTTGTAATAGCATGACCAATGATTTCATTTAAATTATCATCCGGGTTAATCCCATTATTTTCACAGTATCTTTCATACTGGCTTCGTATATTTTCTATAGGCCAATATACAACAGCATTAGCTGCATAATCTAACATTTGACCGACTACTTCTCTTCGTATTCGACTGTCACTACTCCTCTTTACCTCAACAATGGTGGGAATTGCGTCCTGGTCAAGAAAAAGATGATCGACTGACCAATGGGCATTACCTCCTTCTTGACATGGAACTCCCACTTCTCGATCAATCAGCAACCATTTTCTTGGATTATTTTGATTTATCTGGTCACCGGCGAGTAAATTTGGATATTTTTCTAAGTAGGTTTGTAAAAGATCTTCTGAGTCATAGAGCTCTTCATTCATCTCAACAAGCTGCCCGTCATTTTGGATCAAAAATATGCCGCCGCTCATAGTAAGCACCCGAGTCCTTTCATTAATTTATAGGTCAGATTGCATTGCAATTAACACTGCAAAATTTAGTATGAGCAATAAAATTAAAGATTTGTTCTTCCTTTCTCATGCTTGAATGTGTTGTGCAAATGTGAAGCTTATTGATTATTGAGGCCTGACGCCTACTCTCCTTTGTATAGAATTGATTTCATTATCTCATGCAGGCCAGTATAATTTAACCATAGGTATAAGAGCTTTTGTTTCCGTATCGACATTATCGTAGTTTTTTATGAGAAGATCTGCGAGATCATCAATATCAAGCAAAGTAACTGGGATGGGAGATCGTTCAGCTTCGTAACGTGCTTCCCGTGAAAAGCCACCGGTAGAGACGTATAAACCTCTATCATTCTGTCTGAGACCACCGAGGAAGCTTCTCAGTAATTGTGCACCGATTGTTGTGTCTGTACGATGTTTGACTTCGACTCTTATCCTTGGTTGTTCTAATCCCAGGCCATCAGGAGAAGCGATTATATCAACACCTCTGTCTGGACCAGGCGAAGCAACACGGGTCTTATATCCCATTGCCCTCAAAATCCCGGCAACTAATTCCTGCATTTGATCCCAGTCCAAACTCAAGATGTTATCTTTTGTGAATTCAAAGGCTTTCTCCATTATGCCTTTTTTTAATTCTTCTAATTCTTCAGCTTTTTTATCCTTCTGTTGTAATGGCACTTTTCCATCTTTGAGTTTTATAAATTCATCCTGTGCAGACTTACCTAATAAGAAGATTGTCATTATTGCTCCAACTGTATTGCGTGTCTCGACTGACAAAGAATCGCGGCGCACTTTACCGAGCCATTTAACTTTGCGAACGTGATTATAATTTCCGGGCGAGTTTGGAATATATTCGTAATCCGAATCTATCTCACCAAGAAGATAATTTCTTAACTCTGAATTATAGGTAAGAACAAAATCTCCAGGCTTGACTTCAAAGCGGAATCGATAGATCTGTCCAAAATCAATTCGTTGCTTTCCAATTTTGTCATTCCCGTAAGAAGACTCTTTATATATTTTTTTTAATTCGTCTTTTGTTTTGATGCTTGAAAGATCATTTAATTCGTCCCATCCAACCGCCACATAATTGTTTGCCTCAAAATCTTCCGCGAGAAGGGCTCCACGACCTGCACGAATCATCCACATTTTTTTTGACATATCCCGTCTCCTTGATTTGATAAAAGGCTGTTTTAATCAACCTCGATAAACATTCTCATTATGCCAAGTTATAAATTCACTTGAAGGTCTTAATGCCTTGTCTTGGGGAAGGAAGAGATTTATTCCATGCATTGCGTAATAATCCCTGCCGTTTTCGTATTCTTCTTTAATTCGACGACTCACTTCAAACCGATGCTCTTCAGTAATAGTGACATACCCCGTATCGAGTAATTTATGTATATCTGATCGTAACAAGAGGCCGTTATCGATGCGATGTGGCCCATTTTCACCATAGGGTTTGATATGGGCTGCTTCCAATGCAGGCAAAGTACGTTCTTGGGTCACGGCACACCGCCGATTATATGCGTCGGTTACAAGTACCCGAAAGCTACCCTGGCCCAGTCGAGGCAGAACAATTGCTGGATTTCCATATGTGGCCTCATTGTCCGCGACGTTCCAAATTTTTTCATTGTAGTTGATATGTGCTTGCAGCCGCATTTGCACAGCATCCCACAGCTCTTTTCCAAGTCCCATCGTTAGGTCGTAACTCTTACCACGCACGATATTCATTTTCCAGTCGGAGGGAACGGGAATCCAATTGTCACGATTAAAAAAGAAGGGTTGCTCCAATAATATGCAACCTATTTGATAATCTTCAAGATTGCTAGGAGTTATTCTGCGATATCTTTCGAGGCGCTTTCTCATCTCAATTAATGAGTTTGCTCCGTTCTTTACGCCAAATGCCTCCCATACCAAACTGATAGGTAAAATAGTGCTGTGTGCAAAGAATCCACCACCAACAATATAATTGAGAGGACTGTGCAGTTTAAAAAGGAAAGGCTCACCAGGATGCAGTGCACGGAAAACCGAAGAACCGCTTGGCTGCCAGAAATTGATCTCATCAATTTCTGGAATTGTGGAGAGAAATTGAAACCAATTATTGTCTGTTATGCCAACAAAAGTCTTCATTATGTTCTCAATATACTTTATGATAATGGTTAGCTATAGAATAAGGATTTGATCCCACTCCACTTCCTCAATTTCTATTTCACTTCTTTTGCGATAGCCCGTACTATCCGAGTTCTGGCTATCGCGCGGTTTACGAGTAGTAGATCTTCGCCAGTTTGATTCAGCCATTCGAAAAAGCGTTGGACTCCGTGTCGGGTATTAGTTTCGTCCCGACAATTTATTATGAAGACAAATTGGACTTTCTGAATATTGTCAGCTACAAACACACCAAAAGGAGCCGATACTACCGTGGCATCTGGGAACCCAAGAAGTTTTATTGCCTGTGTCTCCGTAGCCGTTTTGTGGCAAGCAATGATGTGAACAGGACCTCCACGACCACCAGATAGCGCATCAGCTATTAGGTGATCATTGAGAAAGGGCTGGCCTACGAGCTCGCGAGCAGGACCAACACTCAACGACGCTGGTATAGCATGAGTTTCAAAGAGAATAAGTTTGTTATTGAGACGAACGAACATCTTGCCACTTTTCTCGCTCGAACCTGTGCGGGTAACCAAGGCATCTCTTAAAACCCCTATCATCTGGGCTTGACGAGATTTAAAATCGAGTCTGCTCCAATTTAAGGCTTGACCGCTATGATACTTACCCTTTGAGGCTTCGCGGACTCCGGATTGAGTCAGGGAGATGAGAGCATTGTGTAAGGCTTCCTTCGAGCGGGTTTTGAGTTCAGCAATAGTATTTACTGTTTCACCCCGGAACAAATTTTGTTCCGCAACGAAATCTTGAAAGCGGCGATTACGGAGACCTTCTTTATCTTTTGTGATATCAATATTTTCAAGCTGTACAAGACGTACCTTTGCAGGAGCGATGGAGAGAGCGGTCATCAATTCGGCGTGACATATACCGATCTCACCTGCAGCCTCTGCCCATCCAGCGTTACCATTGCTGATGGCAAGCAGTATGTCACTGTCTTTGACCGCTTTAAGACAAACGTCCCATGAATCCCAGGTGCCGCCTTGCGGGGGTGCTTCTTCGTTTATCCAGACCTCAAACACCTTTTTTCCAAATATTTTGATGGCCTCGATATCGGACTTCAGCTCTTTTCTAATGTCAGAAAGGCATGTTGCAGTCTGCCCTGCTGGAAAATAATCGCGACAGCGACTGGATATCATAACTCGAAGCTTGGATGAACTCGCCATTCCTTAAATCCCTTCTTATAAAGAATTATTTACTTCTCCATTTCCCTTTTTTTGCGAAACTAGAGATAAATACTCAAAGAGGTTATTCTCGTTCCTGTTATCCCATGACTCGAACCTGCCTGACATTCCTATTCCCTGACTAGTTTTCACTTAAGCCACCGCCTGATTGACTATGGCGTCGGCCAGTTGGATCTGGGTGGTTTGGGAGTTATTAATTCTGGCCTTGAGAGCGTCGCAGAGGGTCATCAGCTCGTCGACTTTGGTGACGATGCGGTGTTGTTCTGACAGCGAACAAAGAGGGACGGGAACAGCCTTGAGCTTGACTTGAGAAATATTCATCTGACTTTCGGCCATACCCGATTTTGCTTTTTCAAGATAATCCGCAGTTGCTCCTGCATTTAGACATAATGAAATATATTTTTCATTAATGCCGACTTCATACAGGTGAAAACGAATAATTTTGTCCGAAATCATCAGCTTAGGTCTGGTTTCTTGAACAAGGCATGAAATGCCCACTCTGTTTTTTGGCCCAGCTCGTGTAATTAGTATATCGCCCTTCTTCACTTCGTATTGTGGACGTGGTTCAAGTCTTGCTGGTAGCTCTTTGTTTTCGTTTTCTAAATAGTTCATAATTTGAACGGCTGTTGTCTTGAGAATTCCCCAAGTATCAATATTTGGTGATGGTGTAGGAATGCATGCAGGGCTCCACCCAGCGTCCATTATGCTAATCATGTTGCCAAGTGGTATCCATTCCCACTTCTCAGGCAAATCAAACAGCTTTTCATCCTCGCTAATTTCCGGCAAAGGTTTTTGTTTTTTGATTTTGCCTTCTTTCATTAGCCGTGCCTTTTCTTTGGCGATTTTTTTCAGAAGCTCGCTGGCGGGTTCGTCGTTGGGGTCTTGTGGGACGAGCTTGCCCATGACGGCGAGTTGGAGGATGGTTTGTTTGAGCTGATCGATGCTGTGTTCGGTGGTGAACAGGGTGTCGAAGTTGTCGGCGATACGTTGCCAGGATTCAGTCAATTCCTTTTGATCGGCTGCGCTGGTGAGCGTGGCGAGCAGGTTTTCCGCTAGGATCTGGTGAGCGGCATTGCTGTCGGTTTGTTGCTGTTCCAGTTGGTCGCATAGGGCCATCAGTTCATCGACTTTGGCAACGATGCGGTGTTGTTCGGCGAGTGGTGGCAAAGGAATTGTAAGCATCCTTACTTTGTCTGCATTTAGATTTTGTACAACAGCGCCTGCCGCTGCACTATCAAATGACTTCTTAGCGTGCATGGACAAAAATAAGTGGCACATATACATCTTATCTACCAGTTTCTTAGGTGTGCGAATGACTAACCAACCATCGTGGATACAGCCTTCAATTTTTAATATATATGGAAATCCATAACTCATAGAATTTGAGAGAATCAAATCACCGGGGTAGACAACTCTTGTTTTAATTAACCCTTCTTTAATAATTTTTTCCTCTGTGCTGGCTATATATCTTGATTTTCTGTCCGTATCACCGATCTTTATCCAATTTAATCCGTTAGGAGAGTCTGTTATGTATGACTTAATCGGTCTTGGCGAGCCTCCTCTTGCAATAGCGGCAATATCATTTAGTCGGCACCATTTCCAATTTTTTGGAATTGAAAAAAGTGTTTTGCTATCTACTCGTCTATCTTCTTCTATGTTTTTAAATTTACCCTCTTTTATTAATTGATCCCTTTCAGGTCTTATTTTTTCTAGCAATGCACTGGCGGGCTCGTCGTTGGGATCCTGGGGAACGAGTTTGCCGCGCACCGCCAGTTCCAGGATCAACTCACGCAGTTTCTTGATGCCATAGAAATTTTGGCCGTTTGAATTATTGCCGCGTCCTCTGCCGCCATTAGTCTTTTGTTCCTGGGCTGCGGTCCAGATATCAATATGTTCGGTTATCAGATTTATCATTTCTACGCTACGCCCCCGTTATTGAGAGCTTCGGCCAGAATGGTTTTAAGTTGGTCACGCACCCCGGCAATCTCCTGTTGCTGCTTTGCATACTTGTGCAACAGTTCATCGGGATCGTGATTGGCCTGTTCTGCAATGTGAGGATTTTTGATGTCCAGGTTATAGTTGCGTTCTTTGATCTCGTCGATTGTTACCTTCCATGCTTGTTCTGTTTCCGTCCTGGCGGCAAAACCATCTTCCTCGTTACCCCACCAGTTGATTTCTGGTTTGAACTCTTCAAAGCGCATGGGTTTTGTCTTGTTGTAGCTTTTGACACCTTCAGGGTAGGGGTGTTCGTAATACCAGATATGATCGGTGGGCTTGCCTTTGGTGAAAAAGAGCAGGTTAGTTTTAATGCCGGTGTAGGGGTTAAAGACACCGTTTGGTAATCGAACTATGGTGTGCAGGTTGCACTCTTCCAGCAGTTTTTCCTTCAGCCGGGTTTTCATACCTTCGCCGAAGAGAAAACCGTCGGGCAGAACCACGGCGGCACGGCCCTGATTTTTTAGAAGCTTGATTATCAATAATAGGAATAAATCGGCTGTTTCACGCGTGCGGAAGGATGCCGGAAAGTTGTTTTCGATACCGTCTTCCTCCATACCGCCGAAAGGAGGATTCGTGACGACGACATCAACGCGATCTTTACTGCCATAATCTTTGTAAGGCCGGCTTAGGGTGTTGTCATGCTTGATATTGGTGGGTGTGTCGATACCGTGCAGGATCATGTTGGTAACGCAAAGCATATGGGGAAGGGTTTTTTTATCAATGCCACGAATGGAGGATTGCAGGATTTCTTCATCCTCTGCCGATCTCCTATAGTGTTCGCGCTTATGGTCGATAGCGCTGGTCAGGAAACCGCCGGTACCACAGGCCGGATCGAGCACTATTTCGTTTAATTTAGGGTCAATTCTATTAACGATAAAACAGGTGACAGCGCGGGGTGTATAGAATTCACCGGCGTTACCTGCGCTTTGCAGATCTTTGAGGATTTGTTCGTAGATATTGCCAAAGGTGTGGCGATCTTTTTGGGTATTGAAATCTATCTCACAAATCTTATTGATTACCTGGCGCATCAGGGTGCCGGATTTCATGTAGTTGTAGGCGTCTTCAAAGAGGTCGCGAACCACCATGGCCCGCTCGCCTGACGGGCCATGGGTATTGAGTTTATTCTTCAGGTAGGGGAAGAGTTGCAGGTTGACGAAGTCGGAAAGCTCGTCGCCGGTCATGCCTTCCCTGTTTTTCGCCCAGGTACGCCACCGTAAATGTGGCGGTAAGGGGGACTTGTATGCCTCTTCGATGAGTTCCAATTCGTCTTCATGGTCATCAAAGATTTTTAGAAAGAACATCCATACCAACTGGCTGATCCGCTGGGCGTCACCATCGACGCCGACGTCTTTGCGCATGATGTCCTGAATTGATTTTATGATCCCTGAAACATTGCTCATGCAGATTGCTCCTGTCTAAATAATTCTTGCTCCAGCTCTTGGATAGCATTTTCGTACTTAATTTTGCCACCAAAGACCTTGTTAATAATTTCCATGGGCGTGCCCATATTACTAAATGGTTTGAGCTTGAGCACTCTAGCATTTTCGATGCCGCTTATACCTTCATCGGCGTATTTATCAAGCAAGGCGTTCATCACCGCTCTTGTCTGCTCACCATATTTGGTGAAGTAGTTTCGTTTTTTGACATTGTTGGCCCGCTCTTTTCGGGTGAGCGGTGGCTGATCATAGGCGATATGGCATATCAAGTCAAAGTCGCCATAATCTTTACCAACTTCTTCGGCAAGATTGTCCAGAATGATGCCGTGCTCTTCAAGTAATTCAACGATGGCTTGCTTTTTCTTTGAGGTGTTCCAACGTCTCAGAAATTCATCAAGCGATGCGAACTCGGATTTAATCTGCTTACGGGTGAAGTCTCGATAGGATTCGGTAATCAGATTGCCATCCGGGCCATAGTATTCTATTCGTTCGGCTATGATCTCGGCAGGGACACCACTGACATAGATTTTTTTTGTACCTGGGCCGTCGACCATTATGCCATCATCGCCATCGTCGGGAGGTTCCGGGTCGGGTGGGACAGGGTCGTCGTCATCGCCAGGTTCGTAAATAACAACTGGCTCGCCGTCGAAATCCAGATCTCTGAAAAGTTCGGTAGCTTTTTTGAAATCCATAATGGTGAAGAAGTATTTATTAAACTCCTCTTCTATGCGCGTACCCCGCCCGATGATCTGTTTGAATGCTGTCATTGAGTGGATGTTTTTATCCAGAACAATAAGCTTGCAGGTTTTTGCATCGACACCGGTTGTCAATAGCTCGGAGGTCGTGGCGATCACGGGGAACGCGCTTTCAGGGTCGATAAAGTTATCGAGTTCTGCCTTGCCTTCAGAATTATCACCGGTAATACGCATGACATATTTGGGATTGTCCAGGGCAAGCTTTCCTGCGGCATTAACGATGGCAGCACGCATGCGCTCAGCATGGTCTATATCTTCACAAAAGATAATGGTTTTCGCAAAGGGATCGGTTGCGTTGAGGAGTTTCATGACTCGTTTAGCAACGAGCTTTGTTCGTTGGTTCAAGACAAGTATGCGATCCATATCTTTTTGAGTATAGATGTGGTCTTCGATTTCCTCCCCAAGGTCATCTGTCATGCCGGGAGGTGGCGTCCAGCCATAGATGTCTTTGTCAATATCTATGCGCACCACTTTGTACGGTGCGAGAAATCCATCCATAATGCCTTGCTTCAGGCTGTAAGTGTAAACTGGTTGACCAAAGTAGGTCATGTTGGAAACGTATTTCGTTTCTTTAGGCGTGGCAGTCATGCCAAGTTGTATGGCGCTTGAGAAATATTCGAGGATTTCCCGCCATACAGAATCCTCGGCGGCGCTCCCGCGGTGACACTCGTCGATGACGATCATGTCGAAGAAATCGGGAGAAACGTTCTTGAAGATTTTGTCTTCTTCATCAGGCCCTGTTATGGCTTGATAGAGGCCCAGGTGGATTTCGTAGGCCGGGTCAATCTTTCGGTTTTTGACTTTGGCCATGACAGAACCAAAGGGTTTGAAGTCATTGACCAAAGTTTGATCAGCCAAGATGTTCCTGTCTACTAAGAAAAGAACCCGTTTAACGACCCTTGCCTTCCAGAGTCGCCAGATGATTTGGAATGTCGTGTAGGTTTTGCCGGTTCCGGTGGCCATCACGAGCAACACGCGCTTTTGGCCTTTGGCGACAGCTTCAACAACCCGGTTGATGGCCTCGACCTGGTAATAACGTGGTTCTTTATCCGAGCTGTCAGTATGGTAGGGCTGCAATACAAGTTTTTCTGATTTTTCTTCAATACCGCGATATGACGTATAGCGTTGCCAGAGTGTCTGTGGTGGTGGAAAGTTGTCTAGCGGAAATTGTGTCTCAATATCCTCTCCGGCGGCGGGTACTTTATTATGAGAGGCAAAGGCATCACCATTAGAACTGAATGCACTTGGCACTTCTAGTATGTCTGCGTATCCCAAGGCCTGCTGCATTCCTTGACTGACTGTGTGATTATTATCTTTCGCTTCTATTACTGCTATCGGGACGCCCGGTTCCTGATATAGTACATAGTCTGCGAATTTCTTCTTTTTCTTGTTGCGAGACGACATATTGCCCCTGACTATAACAGGTCCAGGCGTCAACGTTACCTCGCGTCTGATCTGTGTAATAGGGTCCCACCCTGCATCTTTGACCGCAGGGGTTATAAACAGATCGCATATATCTATTTCGCTGAGCTTTTTTTTATCGGTTTTGTCCAAGATGAACCTCTGTGAATCGTTTACTAAAAAGGATATAGCGTAAACTTAAATAGCTTAGATAGATAAAAAAACCCCGCACGATTTTTAAGAAACGGGGTTTTATTGGCCACAAGTCAAAGGTATTTTGCCTTTCAGCAAGGGGAAATGTTGTTATATAGAGCCAAAAGCTTAGCAATTTAGATAAAGCAATTAGGTACTTAGCAGAAGGAAGGAGGGGTGTCAAGAGATTTTGGGATAAAATTGAATAAATAAAAGATTAGGTGAAAAGATCAGAATTTCTCATATGATATTGCCGCGAGCACCACAGTCTTTTTCTTTTTCTCTATTGTTGCAGGAAAAGATCTACTTTCACCAAACGTAATCTTCTAGTATAAGGTTTTACATGTTTTTAATCTTCTACCAAAATGTGCGGCAAATCTTCGTATTTAGCTTCTTTCCTGAAAAACTTAAGAGTAATTGATGTTATGGTGAACTGACGATCGGACAATCGTCTTCTTCTGCTTGTTATCAGGTTATTAAGAGTAGTATCAATTTCCATAGCAAGTTCGCTTTCTGATGCTAAGAAATTTGGATCATAACGACGACGCTTAAGAAGATAAAGCAATGATAGAATGCAGTTGTCGAACTTTCTCTGAAAGTTGGATTTTTCTATTTCATTCACAAGAGATTCATATAATCCCCTGATTATATTGTCTAAACCATCTTTTGGCACAATTTCTGGTTTCAGTGCATGATCACGAAAGCGAACAATGTTACGTGTTGCCCTCAGCCAATTATTAATATGGTCCTTTTTTAAAAGGAATACTTGTTCTAAAGCTGCAAAAAATGCTGTTAAGTCACTTTTTTTATACCAGCAGAGCCCGATTGTATGTAAGTCAACCGGCTTTGTATTGTTTCCATAAAGACTTAAATTTTGTCTAGAGGCTTTTAGAATTGACGGAGGGCACAATAAATACAGCCAGGAAGCTGTTTGCTGTACTTTTTGTTTCTTGTTGGGCTTTGCGGATTCAGCAAAATATTTTTCGCAAGAATCAATAAACCTCTTAGCTAATTGAGGAGCCATTATTGTAGTAATATCGCCATCAGATGGGAAAACGCCATAATGCAAAAATGGGTCACCTTTGGGTATGCGCCCCCGTTGTTCATCAATATAATCTGCCGCAGGCCACCTAGCAATTTTTTTTCTCAATAATTTTAATATGTCTGCTAAATCCCAGTTATCATTTTCTAAGTAATTAATGGCTGCTTTTAAGAATCTCTCTGCATCCATCCAAAAATCACTATCATACTGCACCTTTGAAACCTGTGGTAAATAGGAAAGAAGTGGCGGTGGTGGTTCCGGGCACGGTTTCATTGTTCGCCAATTCAACAATAACGGTCTGAAAACTTTTGGCCTTTCTGATTTGATTGTCACTTTAGCAAATCCCTGCCCTGGCCTTAGATTCGCCGAAATCAAAACCCTTTCATCCGTTTGGGTTTCCTCTGGAATTTCTGCTGATACTTTACGGAAGGCTTTTTCGTGTTCCACAGATGAACGACGCAGGACAAGATTTAAAGTTTTCTCACCTTGTTTGATCTTTAGTCCTGTAACAGGTTTCTTTGATTTGTATTCTTCACCAGCGCGGACGGTGGTTCCCTCGACTAGTAATTTATATGCATTTGTCCAATCACCATGTTTATCTTTACGATGATGATGGATCTCTATGGGGAAAATCGTCTCTCTATAACAGGGCAAATCATTTTCAAGAGCGAATTCAGTGTATGCTGCGCCTCGTACGGCTTCAAATCCATCCCCAATAGTCACATTATTTGGCTTGAAAGCATCTGCTAATATATCACCAAGGCATCTGTTTTCTGTTATGTGAATGTGAGAGCATGCTCCATCAATAACAATACCAAGACATTTTTCTCTTGCTTTATCAGATAAATATTTCAATTGCTGATTATACAGATTTACAATTTCTTCCTTAAGGAGATTAATTGAGTTACTTTGCGGTGACCCAACCATATCTCTCCAGCCATCTAATGCTTCTACGTTCCTGCGGTCTTTCTCTGTCCACCCACGAATTGCACAATATCTTAAAGCTTCTGTTTGCTCATTATTTGGGATTATTTTTTCAATTTTAGTGCCCTCTGGCGATCCAAAAACAACATGCCAGGCGTCTTGCAAATTATTGAGGTTTGGACTTGCTAGCCCAAAGAAAAAACTAGCACCTAACCTTGAAATTTCACATCCTTCAGATGTACGATTTCTGACAGGTACTAACCATAATTTATCGGCAAATATTTTAGCCCTAATCTCAATTGGTACGACTTCCCATTGGTCAAAAGCCATTGTAATAACAACCAAATGTCCTATGGTGGTGCCTTCTTCGCTTTCTTCTACGATTCCATTAAAACTATTAACATTATTTCGGCACCAGGATGATGCAACTGCCACAGGACGGGGGGTAAGAAATGCATCACAATGATCTATTAATGCTTGCTGGGCGGCTTCTCCCAAACTATCGGGTATAATGATAGCTGCTCTGGAGTTAGAAAATTGATTCTTCCAAGAAGTAACTGATTCGGCAATTAGTTTCTCCGCAGAACAAGAAAGTTCCTTTTCACCTGTCGGTCTCCATCCCATTGCTGTGTCTCCTAGAATTCCTGAAAAAGACTTAGCAGAACACTTTGCAAGTTTCTGCCATGCGCATACAAGGGGAATTCTTCCAGTACCATTCTTGTAATTATTATATATAGGTACTTGACATTCAGGGGGCCAAGCGAGACCTGTTCCTCTTCGATGATGGTGAGCAGAGATACCTGATATAACAGATTCACCGTGCATTAATGGAAGTAATGCTGCCGGTGGCGTGTCAGCTAAAGTTTTGCATTCAATAATTTCGTCATCTTTGGCAATAGCAATCAGAGGCCGATGCTGAGTTAAATCGATACCGAGACAATCTTTTTTTGCTTTATTCATGACTAGATTGCCTTTTCTACTACAAGCTGAATCCCTGCTTTAAAATTATCTATGAGTCTTCTGAATTGTTCAGAATCTGTTTGGTCTATGGTAAAAGGTACCCCAAGTCCAATCATTTCTAATTTTCTTTCTGAAGGCCATTGTTCGATATCTATGTCAGGTGATGTCTCTGTTGCTTGATGGTCTGTTGTAATTACGAGCCCCAAACAATTGTATAGGTTTCGGGTATAACGTCTAATGTCTGATGAAAAAAATCGAAGCGCATTGCCAGCTTTGTTTATCAAAGGTACAATTTGATTAGATTCACCTGTCCAGTAAATAAACCATGTTATTAGCAGTGTCTTGGTGGACGGCCAAAATAACGCTTGATCGCATCCGAGATTTCCAAGATAGGGAGCAAATTCAAAGGGAGGGGATTCTACCCAGGTTTTAAGATTGGTCTGCGCATCTCTTGAATCTATGACTATGCATGTGCCTTTTGAAGTTTCAAATGGGCCGGGACAAACAGGTGATTCAGTCCAAATACCATTCTCACTTTCCAACCTATAATAAGGGGTACTTGTATGCTTTTCATGAAAGAATTCAGTGAGCGCACAGCCAACAAGCTGTCTGGCTGATTCTGCCCAAAGGATCCGTTGCCACTCCCAAGCATCATCTAATGCTCTTTTTTCTCTTAAAAGTTCGCGATAGGTACTATAAACGTGTCTATAGCGTTCATCCATTTGAAGTGAATAGTTGGGCTGGATGGGATGTTGGAGCTGGTCAAAAGAAACGGATTGAATATTTTCCGATGATAACCATTCGTTGCATTTTCTATTGCATCTGGCAACTGTTATCACCCTATTGCTACCAATCTGAAGATGATGTTGGTTCGTTGCCACGTACGCCATGGCCCTTTCCAGCATGCCATTTATTACCCAGCTAAATACACGATTTTCTAACGTATCCATTGAATCTTTTCGCTGGACAGCAAGGAGTACTTGGCGAGGTCCGGCCTTTTCAGCGACAGTACGCCCAGGTCGCCTTGCATAATCTCGAATGCAGGCTGAGTCCAATTCCTGTATGCGATCTAGCTTTGTGTTTTCACGATAGCGCAATAATATCCGGCGAGGATGTTGCACAATTGAGTAGAAAATCCGTAAAAGATCTTTGTCTTGAGCCAATTTAACAATTAGCGCCATTATGGCCTCCGACTTATCGAGATCTACCCAAGTCTTGCTTACAGTAGGCCAACTGCGCCTCACAATGTTTCGTGATTTTTCTTCTAAATCATTAAGGTATGACTCGCCATTAGCCAACTCTCGAAAACAGTGTATCTGCCACTCGATAAAACTTTCAACACGCCGCCCTAAATCGCTTTCATGACGACCTGATGGTCTTCCAATAATATCTGTTTGGGTTATTTCATGAGTATTTTCGGATAAATAAACATTGATTGAAAAATCATGCAAAGATTTGTTAGGCCGAGAATCTGTTGGCAGCTGGAAAGCGGTGCATATTTGTCCATCCCATCGAAAGGGAAAGGATACCTTAGGGAGAAACTTACGTTTAGGCCCATACCTAGGCTTCAAGTCAATGGGCGCAACAATACGAGGAGAACACGACCCTGAAATAGCACATGTTGGGTTAGTATCATCTAACGGAAAATTACCTGACTCCACATCATGGAGGTCCCATGGGGCAGAGAGAAGTATTGAATTCATATGTGATCACTCCTCTGCTCGGTCTAGCCCCCGCCAGATGAATATTTGCTGCTGAGAATCAGCTCCCTGTTTGAAGGCCTTTAACAGAAGTTGGTCCTCACACTCTTCGATTATGGCTTGAATTTGTCGCAGTGGTATATCTGCATCGGTAACTTCTACCCCTCGTAATTTGGGCATGATACGTTGTTCGATCTGGTCGGCCATTGCAAGATGGATTCTATTTGGAATCCAATCCGGATAGTTTGCTACATAAGCATGTATTGCTTGTGCTACCCTATGTCCAAAAGGTCTGTTTATTTTCTCCATTGCATCGTTAAGCCCATTTATCCAACGGTTAACATGATCTCTTTCGGTCGCAGAAAAAGATGTTCTATGGAAGGATTTCCATTGCTCGAAGGTCAAACCATTTTTATTTGGTGTTGTTCTTGGTAAGTTATCTTGGTCTGACAGTTGCTTAGGCCTACCAAATCTCATTACACAAGCCCTATCAAGTACTTTGTCCGAAAGGGCTTGGGTGGTTTCGTCTTCATTCATTGTTCCTGAGAAAAGGATATTATGACCAGGGAACAGTCTAATAGATTTTTCTTTTTTATGTAAGCTGCCCATTTCCAGAGCGATTTCTGCTTTTGCTCTTTCCTCATTGTTATCAAGATTAATTCCTCGTCTTGTCTCGAGGCGGCTCAAAAACTCACTAAAATAATACTCAACACGAGCCAAGTTCATTTCATCCAATAGAACTAATAACATGCGATCCGAACGGCTATAATTCCAATCATCAGGTAGCGGCCATGTATCTCTGTTGTATAATTCAAACTGGACCATAGCACGTGCGAGTTCTGTCGCTTTATATCGACTTTCAAGATAATTGTAAAATCCGAAAAGATCTTGAGGACTATCCCAGCGCGGCTGTACAGCTAAAATGACAGGATGAATCCCCATACCTTCTGCATAGCGTCGCGGTAATTCACTTTTTCCCGTTCCGCTGATTCCTGCTAGTACTACCAGCGGGGAAATATCATTAATTTTTAGAGCAGTATGAAACGCATTTAGTACTCGTTCAGGGAAGTTTAGTTTTTGTCCCTTTATATATTCTGCAGTAGACTTGAGTAACGTACGCTCATCCACATCTTCCTCGACTGGTTTTAGCTTTGGGAAAGTAACCGGTTGCCATAAATCGCGATATTTTGATTCAGCTGCGCCTTCAGTCCCATCTTCGTCATCGAGTTGTTTCTTATATTGTTTTGCAATAATTTTGAGTGACTCAATTGAGGCCTTTAGCGCTGTTTCCTCTGTTTTTAGTTCATTTACTAATTTATTATGTTCTTGAACCTTACGAGCAACTTCATCCTCAAACCGTTGTTGAATAGCTATTTCCTCTCTAGTATCGTCTAATTCCTGTTTAAGTTCTGGAAGCTTGCTTTTTATATAATCATATTGCTGCTCCTTTTCTTCTAACTCTTCTACCTTTTTACGTAACGTGTTGTGCTTATATTCAATGTCTCCAAGTTCATTCTTTTGCTCGCGTATAGTTTTTTCTTGATCTGATAATATGTCCCGTTGAGCTTCGGCCTCACTTTTTAATCGTTCTATTTCGGTTTTTTGAGCTTCCATTTTTTTTATTTCATCTTGGTGCTTGGTTATTTCAGATTCCAACTTTTCCAGCGTTTGTGTGACCATATGGCGTTGGTTTTCAAGTTCGCCAACCTCATTGCGCAAAGCTTGGTTCTCCTGATCCTTTGCTGCACATTCCTGTTCAATTCGTTGTAAGTCAGCACGCATTATTTCCTGTTCTTGTCGTTCTGCACTGAGTCGATCAAGCTCGGACTGTTGCTCCTGTATCCACTGAATAAGTACTTTCTTTCGTGCCTCTAACAGATCTACCTGAGCAGCCAGCTCAGCTTCATTGCGTACACCGTCTATCAGCGCTGACATGCGGTTTCTCTGGTAAATGTAATAACCGAAAAAGACCAGTAAAGTTATGATAGATATTGCTGCAGCTAATACCCAGAGGCCCGTATGTAAATAGCTAGTTACGGCATCCATGTTTGCCTTCTCCTTTTACTCTTTTAAAGATGTTGCATGATTTATTGTTTCAATAGATTCACGAAGTGATTGTAAGTCTTCTCCCAATCTGTCTAACTGTCTTGAAATGGGACTAATTTCTTTTTCTAGCTCCGTTAAAGAACCCTTCAGCTTACTACTATTTTCTTCGATTTCTGACTGGGAATTACTCATAGAGCTTTGTAAGCTAGATACATTCCCTGAAAATGCACTTTGAATGCCAGACATACTTGTTGTTGTACTTTCAAATTCATGTGTCAATTCACTAATCCTAGCCATAGCATTGTCAAGATTATCTAAATCAGTCTGAAAAGCTTCAACCGCATTCCCAAGACCAGAGACGACTTTTTTTAATCTAACAGTGTCATCTGCTGCCTTAGCAAGTTTGCTTGCCTGTTTTTTGACACTATCAGAAGTTGTCTGCAGAGATTTCGCGGAATTGTCCAGTTGTTGCCTGGTATTCTTCAGGTCGTTGTTTCGACTTTCTATATTTTTAGATATATTAGAAATTTTATCAGTTTCAGATGTAAGGTTACTTGTAGCACTGGAAAGATTGATTGCTTCGCTATCTAACTTTTGAATGGCGCTGTCTGCTTTTTGGGCTGTTTTTTCGAGAGACATTACCAAGGAATCAACATTTCGGGTCAATTCAACCAGTTTACTTTTATCTGATGTATATTTTTCTGTTTCCTCAATCAAACTTTGTTTTTGAGAATTTAAATTTCCATTTGTTATTTTAAGTTCTGTTATTTGGGCATTCAGATTGCCAATTTCTTCACGTATATCTTCTTTTTTAGTTTCTAGCTCCTTTATTTGAGCACGTAATGACTCGCCTCGTTTTTTTGAAATTTTCACATCATTTTGATTACTGGATAGCTGAGATTTAGCATCTAGATTTTTGTTTGTAAGATCAGCAAATTCATCTCTCGCTGAATCCATATTAGCCTTTACTTTTGAATATTCAGCCTTTGTTTTACTTAATTTATCAGTTGCTGAACTGATCATATCTGCTAAATCATCATATTTGTTTTGTTCTGCAGTTACTTTTGATAAAAGATCAATTCTTTCTGATTCGAGCTTTTCAATTTCATCTTCCAGTTTTGGAAGAGCTATTTTAATTTGATCATATCGTTTTTTTTCAATTGTCAAATTTTTTCTTTCGTTAGCTATCTCTCTTTCTTGCCGATCTATGTTTACAATTTTTATGCCATTATAAAGTGTTAGAATGATAACTAAGAAAATGATTGCGCCCATAAAAATTGGTGAAGGAAAAGCCTTATCCAGTAAAGAACCAGTAAATTTATTAGGTGCGGACTTTTCTGAGTTCTGGTTGTCGTTTGCTGACTGACTCATGCTGTTCTCCAATAATCATTGATTTTTTCAACACATTTATCTAAATCTTCTCGAAGTTGATAAACCCAGAATCGCATAACCTTCCATCCCATCCCCTGCAATTGAATATCGCGCCATACATCATCAATTTTTCTTGAACCATCTGCATTACGGTGACAATCACCATCAACTTCAATATCAATTTTGATGGGATTATCGCCTCTGCCCACAAGAGCCAGATCTAACCTGCGACTTAATACAGGAAACTGTGGAAGCGGGTTTAAGCCCTTTGCAACAAGTGCATTGTGCAGGATTTCCTCCCATGGTGATTCATGTGGATGCCAAGGACCTGGCTGCGGATCATGTATCCATCTGGCTTTTTCTATTGTTAAATTTTGTATATGTCTTATGCCACATGCTTTCGACCACGCTTTATTGCCGACCATATGCATTAATGCTCTGGCGCGGCTAACCGCTACATTAAAAAGGTTTCCGGTCTCCCTTAAAAAAGAGAGTGATCCCGGCGGCATATCAGGGCCTGCGCAAAGGCTGAAAATTATCACGTCTCGCTCATCTCCTTGAAAGCCATGTGCTGTGTCAATATGAGTTTCAGCTCGAGTTAATGCCCCATATGGTATATCACTCTGGTATAGGGCATCTTGAAGCCGGTTAGCCTGCTGTCTGAAAGGGGTGACAATCCCGATTGTACCTTTAAATTCAAAGCTTTCTTCCTTTGTGGGTTTTATCGCTTCGGAATCGCGATCTTTATGGAGTGATTTTGGGTCATCCGAGGTTTTGCAGAGAATTATTTGTACTAGCTTAACAACTTCGTCAATTTCTTCTTGGCAGTAACAGCCACTTCCGCCTCCGCTTTTAATCTCGCCTTTTATGTCAGTCCAATGCAATCCGGATTTCATGCCATGTGGCACCTTTAATCTTTTAGTATCAGTAGCAACTCGTAACCTGCCGCTATAAAAAGTATGATTGGAATATTCTGCTATACTTGATTCACTTCGATAGGTTTCGCATAAGAAGAGTGGCTCTGCTTGATTTGAGCTTGCTATTAAGCCATACAAAGAGTTCTCCGTGTAAGCAAAACGCATATCATGTGTTTTTGTAAGACCGACTTCCCGTCGTAAAAGAGTATCTTTAGCGGTCGATACTTTTGAAGTATGAGTTAGCTGAAAAGGATCACCGACAACTCCAACTCTTTTAGCTCTATATAAGATGGGAATAGCCGAAGGGATATCTGACTGACTGGCTTCATCTATTACTGCTAAATCATACATGCCAGCTACAAGAGGGATTCGTGAGCCAGCTGAGAGATTTGTGACTGCCCAACATGGAAAACTGTTGAGGACCATGGGGATGCGTTCATGGAGGACACGTTCGGTCTCTGCTTCTATTTCCCCAATTTCTAGACCAGTATTAATGGAACTAATTGCAGCCTTTAGCCCGGTTAGTTCTTCACGGTCGAATATGTCTGGCACTCCTTCACGGCTGTCCAAATCTAAGCTAATCGCTTTTTGTATTATATTATCTACACGGCTGGAGAGATAAGCTATCTCACTTGATAGTTCTTCAAATGGGGGCAACTGTCTTAAATCATTTTCTAAAGGAAGACACCTTTTGCGAAGTGCTACAAATTCAGAAGTGCGTTTTAATTTTGCGAGTCGATTGCTTATTTCTTTGGGCTCTAACGCACCCCAAAAATAAGGGATACTAACTGTCTCAGGAATATTTTTTAATTTTGCCCGTGCTTTCCAACTTGGTGGAAATAAATACAGTGCTTCAAAAAATAATTTAATCTTTGTCGATAATGATTGGTCATATCCCGAAGCTTGAATTCTTTGTAAACTGCTAATGATTTTATCAAGGCTCTTAAGGGGGTAATGCTCAGGTGATATGTCTAGATATTCGGTCTGATCTTTAGGCATTAGTCTTGAAATTTGTATAAGTCGATTTTCTAATTCACCAATTTCTAGCCCAACTTTTTCGATCAAACTTACTTCTTGGGCCTTATTGCCTCGTGATGCTAGAAGTTCGGATATTTCTTCTCTTACATCATTGTATTGTTCAACTTTTGATTGGTCACAGGGAATAGCTAACATCTCTTTAATGGCACGCCCAAAGTTAAACCGAAAACTTGGATCATCCTTTGAGTTCGTCCTGACTAATATCGGTCTTTCCTTTTGATCTGTTAAGCGATTATATACGGCATCAATTGCTTTATGGTTCCGGCTTGCAAAAAGTACGGTTTTGTTTTTTAGCCTAGCATTAGCTATTGCACATGAAACCACCTGACTTTTTCCAGTTCCAGGTGGCCCGGTTACCACCGTTACATTACTAGTCAATAGTGATGCCGCAGCACGTCTCTGCTCGGCATTCATTTGCATTGTCTCGGCGATAATACCTTCATGGATATGAAATTCTTTTGTAGAAGTTTGTTCATTCGTATTATCAGCAAATATATGTTTCAATGCAGTACGGTTTAGATTCTGAACAGACGTCTTCTCAATAACGGCCAACTCTTTTAGAAGTGTTTCAGTATAGCGTGTTTTGTTTGCTATCATTAAAACTGTACGATTAAAGATACCGCTTTTGAATGGTGAAGAAATTGAAGCGCCTGTAATCGAATTAATATGTAAAGGCTCCCTGATTTGTTCAGGCATAAAAGCTCTTAAAGTCGCAACTAAGTTTTCAAGACTGGGAACTCTTTCAGCCCGTTCGGTGCCATATAGCTCATCATTGGGATGAGATCTGTTAATGAATCCGCAAGCAGACAAAAAGCTATGTTGCCTTTTGGGATTGTTATTAAATGCGTACTGCAGCCATTTAAGGTTTATTTCAGGACGAGGGTCATCGATAGTAAAGGTCATGCTACCATTAGCAATGGTATATTCTACCGGTAAATAAAATACGGGCTGCACAAAAGAAGTTTCTGGTTCTCCTTCTTTTTGAATATATTTGACCTGTAGCGGATACCCAAGAACGACGGATTGCTCTGACGATGCTTTATCAAGATTCTTTATGAATTCCGATAGGTGCGGTCCTAGGGTTATATTTGATCGCCATCTCAGTCCATGCCTCGGTTGCCAATGTCCAGATTTATTTAAATATAGATACCTTTCAAGGTGTTGGTTAAGGAATGCAAATGCTTCGGCACCTTCTTCATTTTTTATACATTTGCGATAATAGGAAACTAACCTCCGGAACTTACCCCACGGTCCTTCCTCTTCAGCGGATACTTGTTCAACACTTTCTGCATGAACTTGTTGGGTATCCGCTTCCGCCATATTTATTACGCGATCAATTTTGACGTCTTTTAAAATACCTTCTAATTCGGGTGAAGGAGCGGGAATAGTTGTAGATCTTGGTGGGATTACTTGGGTACTTTCTGCATTTTCTCTTTGGCCTTGCGTCCACTTGCCTCTTTGGTACTGGACCTCGCCAGTACTAAGCATCCCTCGCAAGCATTTTGTTACCTTGTAATCCGGCACAGGAACTTGGCGCGCCCTTAATTTACAGGCAATATCTCTAGTAGATAAAGAAGATACAGAAGAACTAAGTATATTTAATAAAGCAGTTTCAAATGAATCGGGGGTGTGTGTTTGAAGGGACATATTCTTCCATTAATTTGATTAGCACAAACGTTTTCTATTTATATAAATACCTATAAGATTAGCCTGTTATATGCCGAAGATTGTCTTCTATAACCTCATAATTCTTTGATAGCCAGCGTTTCATAATCCTTGATTAGTCCCTCGTCTGCAAAACTGAAGTAACAATTATCGCCGATAATAATGTGGTCGAAAAAGCTGATACCAGCTGCTCTTGATGCCATCATTAAGCTTTTTGTGAAAGTTTTGTCATCTCCGCTTGGTGTTATCGCACCGGAAGGGTGGTTATGGGCGACAATAATAGCGGCAGCGTTGCCTTTAATTGTTTTCTGAAGAATTTCTCTGATATAGGGATTTGCTCTATCAACCGTTCCGTAGTCGATGTTGATGACATCGGTGACGGCATTTCGACGGTCGAGAAGGAGGAGAAGGAATCGTTCTTTTTTCAGATCTCTCATAAGAGGCATGAGATAGTTTGCTACATCTGAAGATTTGCTTATAGGATCTTCGAGCGCTTTTTCTTCGCTCATCATTCGTCTGCCTAGTTCTATTGCCGCCTTGATTTGGGCGATCTTAGCATTTTTAAGGCCCGAAACTTCCTTGAATTTAGTGATATCAATGCCGCCCATGGTCCTTAGCGACTTGAATTTGTGGAGTAGTTCTCTTCCGATATCCACGGCACTTCGGCCGGGGGTGCCTGTACGTATCAGTATAGCAAGCAACTCAGCATTGCTTAACGTATGGCCGCCGTATTTGAGAAGTTTTTCCCTAGGACGATCGTCTTCGGACCATTCTCGGATCGGGAGAGGGTATTTTGCCTTCGATTTGTTCATGTGAAGCTCAGACCTTTCGGGGAAAGTAAGCAAAAAATCCCGCCTCTGATATATAGAAACGGGGATAAAGCGAGCTTCAGTCATAGATTTTGTCTTTCAACGGGGAAGAAGTATGTTGTTATATAGAGCTTATCACTTAGTCTTTTTTGACAAAGCAATTAGGTACTTAGCAGAAGGGGAGGGACGTGTCAAGGGATAAAGTAGGATTAAGGATTATGGGGTAAGTATTAGGTGAAAAAGGGACAAATGGACGGAGGTTAGGAAAGAAGACGCCCGATGAATCGGGCAGCTACAAATAAGACGAAAAAACGAGATTGCCGCGCTACGCTCGCAATGACAGGGAAAAACGAGATTGCTTCGCAGTGCTCGCAATGACAAAGGTGGTTAAAGTCCCCGCATGTGTTCGTCTCGAAGCTTGCTTCTGTCGCGTTGTTCCAGGGCCGAGTTTATCGTTGCGAGCATCTGTGCTTTGTCCCGCTGGAGCGTTCCGTTTACGGGCAGGTAGTTGGATGCGTGAATCCCCACGAATTTCAGGTTGTCGATGGTGAGGTTCTCAAAGAGGACCTTCATCTCTTCCAGGGTTTCAAAGGCGTCCATGACCTCAAATTCACCCCGTTGTACCTGATTGAAAAGGACCGTATTCGGGACGGGGGTGACGGTGAGGGCGGCTAAGTAGTGCGGTTTCATCTCGTTGGTGATCTTCGCCGTGGCGATGGCGTGTTCCCGTGAACGTTTCGTATTTCTCCCGGTGAGGCCGAGAAGGACCATGGATGAGAGGTTCATGCCGGCAGCGACGAGATTTTTGCCGGCCTGGAGCATCTCGCTTGCGTTGACGCCTTTCTTTATTTCCTTCAAGAGTAGATCATCGCCGGTTTCCACGCCGAGATAGGCCTTTTTGAGGCCCGCCTCGCGAAGGGCGGTGAGTCTGCCATGCTCTTTCCCAGGGTGCTCTGGGGGCCGACGTAGGAGCCCACGTGGCGGAGTGAGGGAAAGGCGTCTCTGAGTTCCTGCAGGATCTCTAAAAGAATCTCCGTTTCGATGGCGATGGCGTCGCCGTCACAGAGGAAGACCTTTTCGACGTCGCCGTAGTGGTCCTTTGCCATCTGAATGTCGGTTTTTATCTCATCGAGGGTGCGAATGCGGAATTTCCTGTCCTTGTACATCCCGCAGAAGGTGCACCGGTTGTGCGAGCAGCCGATGGTGCACTGGAGCAGGTAACTGTTCGCCTCGCTGAAGGGCCGGTAGATGTTTCCCTCGTATCTCATGGTTGTAATGGTGTCCTTTTATTCCGTACTAAGATCAAGGGGTGATTAACAGAATAATGGGGGGAGGGCAAGGGTTATGGGATTAAAGGGATAGGGGGTAGAGGATTATGAAAAATGAGATTGCTTCGCTGCGCTCGCAATGACAGGGAGTGTGGCTGCAATGACGGAAAGAAAAAGCGCCCATAAATGGGCATGCTACAATGAAAATCGAGATTGCCGCGCTGCGCTCGCAATGACAGGAAAATCTGGCAGCCACGATAAAGACGAGATTGCTTCGCTACGCTCGCAATGACAAAGGAGAAAAAAGTTAACGGTGTATGGCTAAAGCATACAATATTACAACGAAGCTCCTTATTTTTTGCTGTTCAGTCGTTCGCGGGCGGTTTCCTGGAGGATCGTTTTCTGCACCTTTCCCACGGTTGTCATGGGGAGTGACATTTCCAGGAATATCTTCGAGGGTACCTTGTAGTCGGCAAGTTTCGGTTTGCAGTATTCCCGGAGATCTTCGCCGGTGATCTCCGAGGCGGGATTATTGACCACAAAGGCGATGCCCGTTTCACCCATAAGGGGGTGAGGTATCCCCACGACGGCCGCCATGATCACATCGGGATGGGTGGCTAAACAGTCCTCGATCTCCTTCGGATAGACGTTGAAACCGCCGGTGATATACATCTCCCTGGTTCTCCCGGCGATGACTAAAAAACCATCCTCGTCAAAGTAGCCGAGATCGCCCATGTAAAACCAGCCCTCGTCGTCAAAGGCGTTTTTCGTCTCCTCGGGCATATCGAGGTAGCGGTCGAAGATCATGTCGGACCTGAAGGCGATCTCGCCGATCTCTCCCTTCGGCAGTTCTTCCCGTGTGTCGGGCTTGACAATCTTTGCCTCGACGCCTTCCGGTACGCGCCCTGCCGTCATCGCCTTTTCGAAGGGGTCGTCCTTTCTCGTGTAAGTGATAAAGCCGCTTACTTCGGTGGAGCCGTAGCAGGCCATGACGGGGGCATCGAACTTCTCTTTCATTGCCTTTAAGACCTCCGGCGTTGCCGGGGAGCCGCCGTAGGCAGTCAGTCTGATGCTGGGGAACATACCGGCGGCGATATCGCGCCGGGCGGCAAAGAGGATCTCAAAGACCGTGGGAACGGCGCCGAAGACGGTGATCTTATGCTCCCGAAGTATGTCCACCAACTGATCGGGGACAAACATGTCGTGCAGAACGAGGGTGATGCCGCTCGCGAGTGACGAGAGGGCCATGATCGTGCCGCCGCCCACATGGTTGAGCGGCAGGATGCAGAGGATTCGATCCTCCGGCGAAAGCTCCAGGTTTTTTGTCCAGAGCTTCATCATCGCCATGATGCTTTTCTGGGTGAGGACGGCGCCCTTCGGCTTCCCCGTTGTGCCCGAGGTGTAGATGATGAAATTGTCCCTCTCGCCGTTCATCTCTTTCTTTGCCTCAGAGAGTTTCTCCTCATCGGGTTTCGTGGCGAGAAGCTCCTTAAAGTCGATCGCGTCGGGGAATTCTGTCTTCCCCAGAAAGACGAATTGCTGCACCGAGGGAATCCTCTCCCTGATCTCCGAGAGAAAGGCGTTGTAGTCGGTGAAGGAGAACTCGTTGATTGAGACGAGGACAGAGGGCTTCGAATTGTCGACCATGTAGACGACCTCGTCCTGCTGGTAGCGGAAGTTGAGCCCCACCAGGGATGCACCGATCTTCGAGGCGGCAAGCCAGAGATAGATAAATTCGGGCCGCGTGGGCATGATGATGGCGATGCGGTCGCTCGCGGTGATTCCCCTGTCGAGGAGGGCCGTGGCGAGACCGTCGACCCTTTCGTTCAAC
>Ga0272441_10003731_pt1 | contig 28602 bp, 22 predicted proteins | sample SSMProp6N_FD_193582 | JGI IMG/M metagenome (GOLD analysis project Ga0272441, IMG submission 193582) | Marine sediment archaeal communities from Little Sippewissett salt marsh, Falmouth, MA, United States - SSM-Prop-6N | ecosystem: Environmental > Aquatic > Marine > Wetlands > Sediment ... | reverse complement strand
CGAAGCTGGGGCTGGAGCTTCCGCCGCAGCCCCCGCCTCGGATCACCGCCTGGCAGGTCTCGCCAGCCGCTGCCCAGCCGGACCCGGCCGACGTGTAGTGAAGACCTTGGCCTCCGCTGGACGGAGGATCCAGGACTTACGATCGTTTTGGCCACAAACTGCGAAAGTCGGGCTACAGACCGTTGACCGGCTCTTCGTACGATCCGCCGTCTACATCGAGTCCCCACGGCTGGATGAACCCCGCCGGCGGGGCGTCGCTGTCGGCTCCGCGAATCCGGATCGACGCGTTCCCGCTCAAGACCATGTCCCGGTCTCCCAGGCCCACGATGGTCCCCTTAACCTCGCCGGAGATCCCGCTATTGCCCAGAAAGCTGATCTGGTCGGCGGCGATCACGCCGTTGAAACCGTTCGAGGAGCCCTTGAACTCCGCACTGAAACCCGGCGCGAGCAGGGCCGTGCCCGTCAGGGCCTTGACGGCCGCGTATTCCGGAAGGTCCGGCAGGGCATCGACACCGGGGGCGTCCATATTGCCGGAAAACGCCAACAGGCAGTCTGATGTTGGATAGCTGCTGCCGTCCGCCGTGGCGATGATCCCGTTGACAGTGCACGTGCCGTTGAACGTCACCTTGTTGGGCGCTTCGACGTAGATCATGCCGTTGATGACCGTGTCACTGTTGAAGGTGGGGTTGGTGCCGGCCTTGATCCGGATGTTGCTGTAGGTCGTGCCGCTTGTGTCCGAGTTCCCGTCGATGACGTTCGTGGCCAGGGCGGCGAAGGGGGACGTATCCGTTTGCGGGAATTCCGCGCCGGTCGTACCGACGTGCACGTGCTGGGAGTAGATCTCGTCCAGCCCGTCCGCGCCGCCGATCGACAACGCGCCGCCGGTCAGCCAGACGGCGTTGATGTCCTCCCCGGCGATGTAGAGGTCGCCGTCGACCGTGGCGTGCCCCCCGGCTTCGATGGCGACGGGCTGGTCGCACGTGGACAGGACGCTGGCGTCCGAGGGACGGAGGACGCCTTCCACGTGGGCGCTGCCCTTGATGACGATCTTCCCACGCGAGCTGACCCCGTGGTTGAAGATGACGGACCGTCTGCGCACGCACCGCAGTCGCATCGACACCCAGCGCGACACGCCACTGCTGGTCCCTTCGATCAACAGACGGCAGGACTGCCCGTCGATCGGCGTGAACGCACAGGTGTAGCTGCTCGTGCCGAGGTCCACGGCCGGCAGCATAACGGTCGCGGGCGCCGTGGCCGACAGGACCGGCGCGACGTTCATTCTCTCCGAAAGCGCCGCCTGGATGTCCGCCGCCATCGTATCGGGTGTCATATCCACGGGCAGTTGGATGTTCCGGAGAACCAAGCACATCTGGGCCAATCCGCTCTCGGCGGCCAGTCGGGCCCGGGAGACCTTCTGGACGTTGTCGCTCATGTGGAGATTGAGGACCGTCACCGAGACCATCGCGACGGCCAGCGACACCAGGACCGTTGTCATCGCGAGGGCCATGACCATCGCCAAGCCGCGACGGGAATGTCCGGACCGGTTCTGTCGTTGCGACATGACGGATCTCCTCAAGAACAGCAGACTCCGGCTCTCTGCAGGAAGCCTACGATTCGCCGAAGGCGGCGGCAACTTGAGGGCCTGCCGTGGTTTATTGACCACAGAGAACGCCCACCCCCGCTTCTCGACGGGGCCGGCGCACGCGGGCTCGCCGCGGCGCCCGCGGCCGGTCCCTGGACAACCGGGCGCAGAGGGCCGTCAGCGTCTCGCGGCGCGCAGGAGGTACCAGACGGTGGGCTGGTCGAGGGGGAACCGTGAGCCGGCGGGGGTCTGGGCGGCGGGCTGGGGCTTGCCCAGCGGCGCGGCAACACCGTCGAGAGCGACCAAATCCAGCGGGGCGTGCGCCGACCGGCCGCGGAGTGTGATCGCGCCCTTCACCGGCTCGATGCGCATGGGCAGGCGGCCCCAATTCGTCAGCGTGTGGCGTTTCTCGTCCCATTTCATGGCCGTGGCAGCCGTGCGGGCGCCGGCGGTCAGGAGCATCCGCTCGGACTCGGCCAGCGGCCGGCCGTCCAGGCTGGTCAGGACGATCGCGCAGAACTCCGGGGCGACCTCGACGGCGAGGCCCTTCAGCATCCGCCGCTTGCCGCCCACGAAGCCGATCAGCGCCTGCGTGCGGTCGGTCTCGATGCGAACCAGGCCCTTCTTCTCCCGCCGAGCCCACGTCAGTTCGCCCGTATCCGAGACGATCGGCTCGGGGACGGCGAGCTTCTCGTACGCCGTCTTGGCCCGCTCGAAGCCGGTCACCCGCGTGCCGTGGACCAGCGGAATCGCCCGGGAGAACCCAGGCGTGAACAGCGGCTGCCGGGTTGACGGCATGCGAAGGGACTCGATGACCTGCTGTTTCGAGTAGGAGCGCGGCACGGCCTTCTTCGCCGCGGCCACGTCCCCCCGAAGGAACATCGCGGCGCAGGCGGCGAGTTGGCTCATCTTCACCGCGTCGGGGCGGATGTCGAAGTGTCCGGCCCGGCGATACGCCCACTGCGACGGGTTGGCGTGCTCGAACGTGTACCAGAAGATCCCGTCCCAGTCCTGGAGCAGCGCGTAGGCCGAGAGGATCGGGATGCCCTCGCAGGCGTACTCGGCGGGGAAGGGGTGGTTGACCTCGGAGACCGTATACGGCTTGCCCGCCACGGCCGTGCGGGCCAACTGCACCACCGTGGAACTCAGCGGGTCGTTGACCATCGGCGTGTTGCCGATCCAGAACCCTCGCGTCTTGCCCTTCTCGTCTCGCTGATACCGCGGGTGCTGCCAGTAGACGTGGCCGTCGACGACGTCCAGCTTCGACGTCGACGACACCAGCGGGTAGCCGCTCTTCCAGTGGTTGTGGTCGCTCGTGCCCGCGATCGCCGCCCGGACGCCCAAGTCCCTGAGGAACTTGGCCATGCCCTCGAAGTACGCGCTCTCCAGCGTCATGTAGAACGTCGCCTCCGCGGCAAACCGTTCCGTGCTCGCCTTGGCGAACTGCTCCGGCTGAAGCCGGGGGATCGCCGCGCCCGTCTGGACCCCGGCCTCCTCGCGCCACGCGGCGAGCGTCTTGGCCGGGTACTGCTCCGCCAGCCAGTCGTTGAGCTTCCGCATCAGCAGCTCGGCGTAATGACCGGTGATGTCGGTCCACGTGCCCGTGGACCCGCCCGTGTGCTTCCCGCGGAGCCGCCCCGAGAACCACGACTCGACGATCGAATTCTCGTTGACCAGCTCCACGATCAGCACGGCCGGCTCGTTGCGGTACTCGGCCTTCGTGTACGGGTTGCGGTGGGTCAGCAGTTGTCCGGCATACTCGCGGTGCAGCTCGGCGATGCGGTCATCAAAGTACTGCAACGCCTTGCCCAGCCCCAGCTTGCCCGCGTCGGCTACGCCGTCGCCCTTGCGGTAGACCCGCCCGACATTCAGGTTGATGTTCGTGTAGATGCCCCGCTGCTTGAGCTGCCAGACGAAGTGATCGAACCGGTCGAGCTGGCTGGGGTCCAGCCGGCGCGTGTTGTCCGCGCCGGGGACGAACACACTCGCGTCCTTCCCCCAGTTGGAATCAAGGAAGTGGAAGCGGACGCAGTTGATCCCGAACCGCGCGAGGTGGTCCGCCACGGCGGCTGCATCGGCCTTCGACGGGTAACACGCCCCGCCCGTGAGGTTCACGCCCCAGATTCGCAGCCGCTTGCCGCCCGCCGTGATGAAGTGCCCATCGCGGATCCGCACGAACCCGCCCTTGCCCGCCGGCCGGTCCAGCAAGCCGGACAGGTCCGCCAGTGCCCGACCGTTGTCCCGCCAATCCATCGTGAAAGGCTTCATCGCCTCGTCCTCCGCGCCCGCTGCACTGGCCGCCAGGCACGCCAGAACCCCGCTTGCCGCAACGCAGATCGCTTTGTCCATTCTTGGCTCCTACTTCAGGGGTGTTCTACCGCTCGCCCCGCCCGGCCGCAAGCGGCCGCGCACGCCCGCTGCTTGCATTCGGCGGCGGATGCCCTAAGCTGGCCGGGGCGGCACAACGCCGCCCAGACAGCGAAACAGGAAGAAGATGACCAAGATCCTGATCATCGGCGATTCGATCTCGATGGGATACACGCCGCTTGTGGCCGAGACGCTGGCGGGGGAGGCGACCCTCCGCCGCAGCGAGGGCAATGCCGCGGACAGCGCCCATCTGCTGGAGAACGTGCTGGATTACCTTGCCGCCGACTCGGACGCGGCCCTGGTGCACTTCAACTGCGGGCTGCACGACATCAAGCGGGCGTTCGGCTCCGACCGGCGGCAGGTCCCCCTGGTCGAGTACCGCAAGAACCTCGCTGAGATCGTCAGCCGCCTGGCCTATCGCGTGCCGCGCGTCCTCTGGGCGACGACCACGCCCGTGCTGTACGACCGTCACCACGCCGTCAAGGGCTTCGACCGCTTCGAGGAAGACGTGGCCGCCTACAACGCCGCGGCGGGGGAGATCGCCGCCGCCGCCGGCATCGGCGTCAGCGACCTGCATGCCGCGATCGTGGCCGCCGGGCCTGAGCAATGCCTCGGCCCCGACGGCGTCCACATGACCGACAAGGGCAACGCCGTCCTCGCCGAGGCCGTTACCCGCACCCTTCGGGCGCATCTGGGAGAGGCATCGTGAGGCGGCTGCAAGGCTTGGCGATCGTTCTGGTGTCCCTGTCTGCGCTGTCCGTCCAGGCCGCACCCCCGCCTGCCCCGCTGGCGTACCTCTCCTCGATGGTCCAGGACCCCAAGCAGGGCGACAAGACACTGGCGGTCCTTCGAGGCACGGAGGACAAGGCCCTCGTGCCGGTCTTCGAGGCCATGACGCGCAGCGGCGACAAGAAGCGGCGACTTTTTGGCGTTGTCGCATTGGTCGAGCTGGCCGGGAAGGACGCGGCCACCGTACTCATCGAGCGGATCAACACCGACACGGCCATGGCCGTCCGGGCCGAGTCCCTCGGACGGCTGCTCGAACAGAAGGTCCTCACGCCCGAGCAGATCGCCGGGGCCATGACCATTCCCGATGAGAACATCCAGTGCCTAGCCGCCCGCGCCCTTGTCGCCAAGGGCAAGGCGGACCAGGCCCTGCCGGTGCTCGCGCGGCTCGCGGCCTCCAGCGACGGTCCCACGGCCACGCTGGCGCAGACGTGCCTGCTGGGGCTCGGGCACCGGCAATACGAGGCTCCTGTCGCCAAGGCCATGCGCGACGACGCCACCACGCCGCTTCTGCTCGGCGCCTTGCTGCGGCAGGCAGAGCGTCAGAAGCCGACCGCCGTGCTCCCGTTAGCCTTGCACGTCGCCGCCAGCCCGCACCGGCCGATCAACCTGCGGGTCCAGGCGTACAAGGTGGCCGCCGAGGTCTCGTCGCTCGGGGCCGCGACGCTTCGTGATGCCATCGGGTCCTCCAAGCAAGACGCCCTCCGCGTCCGTCTCCTGAAAGTGCTGTCCTCCCGCGACGACGCCGGCCCGCACGTCAAGAAGCTGGCCTCCGAGCCTGGCGCGGTGGGGGCCCTGGCGCGGTTTGAGTTGGCGCGCGAGGCGGGAGGTCCGGCGGCTTCGGCGGCGGTCACGGCGGCACTGGCGCAGGAGCACCCGGTCGTGATCGCCTACGTGCTGGACCGCGCGGGGGAGGACCTTGCTGCTCGGGGGAAGGCGTGCGACTTCTACACGCCGGGGCTGCTAACGCTGATCGCGGGCGTCAACCCGCGTCCTCGGCAGATGCAGAAGGAGCACTTCCTGGCCGCCGGCGCGGCCGCCAAGCTCGTGGAGTTGGGCACGCCTGCGGCCCTGGCCGGGCTCAAGAAGCTGTTGTCGGGCAAGGTCACGGCCGTGACACGCACGGTCGCCGCGGGACTGCTCCGTTCGCAAAGCGCCGCCGCGTGCGAGCTGGTCCGCCCGCTTCTATCCAGCCCCTACGAAGAGCTCAGCGCCGACGCCGCCTTGGCCCTGGGCCACTTCGGCGATTCGGCCGCCCGCCCGCGTCTCGCCGATATCCTCGTCAACCGTCAGCGCCACGCCCCCGCCCTTGCCGTCCTGGCCAGTTGGTATCTGCTCAAGATCGATGGCAAGACCCAACCCGCCGCGTTGCACCTCGCGAAGTTGGTAAAATAGGTTCCTGCCGTCCGCATTTCACCGTCGTGCGGCAGGGGCAAGGCCAGAGGGGGCGGACGCACAGCAGAAAGGCGGGGGATATTGCTCACCTGTCCGCACTTTCTCCTTGTATACTTGGGTATATTTTCCAGTCTGTCGCCAGGGGCATCCGGAAGAGCATCGGTGATGAGCTTCTTTCTTAGCCCGGATAATGCAGTAACCGCAGAGATCGCAGAGGACGCAGAGGCAAGGCTTTTTCTGAAAGGGACTTAGTCACACTTGCAGCATGGTTCGACTTGGCGGCTCAGGACAGACTGTTCAGAGGAGAACGCCCGAATCTGGTCTATAACTTCCTCCAAAAAAAGAACCTCTGCGCCCTCAGCGTCCTCTGCGGTGAATAGTTCGGGTTCGATGCGTTTGTATGAGACTTGGACGGTAGTTCGGGGTGGTTGGGCAGCAATGGCATGGGGTATGCACCGAGCTTGATGGCTGGGCAATCGCTGAAGCTCGGCTAGGAAAAGCCAATGTGCAGCGAGCACTTTCAACCTTTGCGTTCTTGTTGGTGTCCCACGGTTCCCCCACCCGGGGGGCTTTGTGGCGGGGTGTGTCCGCCACGGGCTCCCGTGGGGGCGGTCAACGCCGGGCCGCTCGGCATAGCAGGCGTGCGACGGATTGCAGTGCGAGACGCAACCGTTGACGAGGCCAGTGTCCCCGTTCCCTGCCGGGCGGTCCGGTAGACCGATTTCGTATACCATCCGAAGGTGTCGAGCTGTCTGCGGGGGAGACTCCCGGCTTGCGTCAGGGGGCTTTGGGCAGCAGCAGCCGGTCGCGGTAGTAGTAGGGCAGGTCTGTGCCGCGAACGTCCCGCCAGAGGCCGCGCCGGGCGGCCAACGCGGCGGCTTGCTGTTGCTCGAACGCCGCCTTGCGCGGGTGTTCGTATCGCGGGTCGGCGTAGGCGTAGCCCAAGCGGACCAGTTCCCGGTTCAGGAGCGTATCGTCGGGCAGCGTGACGTAGGCGAGCAGCCGCCCGTGATTCCCCCGCGTCTTACCCGGCACGAGTTCCAGGGATACGACCTTCCCCGCGCAGGCACGTTGGGTGAAGTCTGAGGCCTCGGGTCCGAAGTGTCCCACGCCCTTTGTGGGGTGCTTCGTCTCGGGCGCATCGACGCCCCAGAGCCGTACGCGCGTGGTGTTGCGCCTGCCATCGGGGGCGTCCACGTCCAAGGTATCGCCGTCCACGACGTACACCACCCGGAAGGACTTGCCGTGATACCGGTCGCAGTCGCCCCCGACAGGTGCGGGCCTCTCCCCAAACAGCCCCAGGCGGTCGGCCGCAATCAGGCCCCCAAGCAGGATCAGCGCGATCCCCGCCCAGCGGATGCGATACACCGCATAGCGCACCCGCCTGCTCGAGTCTCCGAGTTTGTCCCTTCTGCGTCTCATCCGAGGGCTGGGCACGCAACGGCCCGATCTTCGGAGTGTAGCGCGAGACACCGGCCCATGCAACGAGAAACGAGCGGGCCTCTCGGGCCCGCCCGTTCACGTAAAGTGATTCTATCTATAGGGTTATTTCTTCTTTGCTTTGCGGCGTTTCTTGGTCCCCAGCTCGAAGGCGTCGTGGACGACGCGAAGCGCCTCCTTGCCCTGGCTGCGGTCGATCAGGCAGGAGATCTTGATCTCGCTGGTCGTGATGTTCTGGATGTTGATCTTCGCCTTCGCCAGCGCGGCAAACATCCGCTCGGCGACGCCCGTGTGAATTCGCATCCCCATGCCCACGGCGGAGACCTTCGCCAGGTGGTTCTCGAACGTCGCGTCGCACTTCAGAGACCGGCACAGGGCGTCGATAACATCCCTCGCCTCCGGCAGATCAGGCGTGTCCACCGTGAACGAGATCGTCGCCGTCTTGTTGTCGCCGATCGTCTGGATGATGTCGTCCACAACGATATGATAGGCCGCGATGTGCTGAAAGACCTGGGCGGCCACACCGGGCCGGTCCGGGACGTTCTTCAGCGTCACCCGCGCCAGCTTGTCCTTCAGGGCCACGCCGCTGACCACGATGCGTTCCATGCTTTCCGTTTCAGCCACGATCATCGTTCCTTTTCTGTTGTGCTGGGAGCTGCGAACGTGGATCGGAACGTCGTACTTCTTGGCGAACTCGACCGCCCGGTTGTGCAGCACGTTGGCGCCGAGGCTGGCCAGCTCGAGCATCTCATCGTAGCTGATCCGGTCGATCTTCCGCGCGTTGAGGACGATCCGCGGGTCGGCCGTGAAAATGCCGTCCACGTCCGTGTAGTTCTCGCAGACCTCGGCGTTCAGCGCCGCCGCGATAGCCACCAGCGTCACGTTGCTTCCGCCCCGGCCGAGCGTCGTGACGTGGCCCTGCTCCGTGACGCCCTGAAAGCCCGCGACGATCACGATGCGCCCGGCGTTGAGCTGCTCGCGAAGCCGGCGGACGTCGATGCTCTTGATCTTCGCCTTCGCGTGGACGTCGTCGGTGAGGATGCCGATCTGTCCGGCCGTGAAACTGATCGCCGACGCGCCCATGTCCTCCAGCGCCATCGCCGTCAGGGAGATGGTCACCTGCTCGCCCGTGGCGAGGAGTTGGTCCATCTCCCGCTTCGAGGGGCACTTGCTGATCTGGTTGGCGAGGTCGACCAGGTGATCCGTGCTCTTGCCCATTGCCGAGACCACGACCGCCACCTGGTGGCCGGCCTTCTGCGTACGGATGGCTCGTCGTGCGGCGGCGCGGATCTTCTCCGCGTCGGCCACGCTCGTCCCGCCGAATTTCATGACCACAACACTCATGGCAAACGGTGCTCCGTCGAGGTTGTCGACTTGCCCGGACCTGCGTTGGCCGGCGGCCGATCCCGAGTCGAGTAAACATACCCGATACACCGCAGATTTCCAGCCGTTTTCCGTCCTGCGGCCGCCGCGGGGAATGCGTGTATAATCCGATCGGCGGGGCAGGCGGCCCCGCGTCGCGACACGGCCTTTCAGGCAAGGAGCACAGAGACGTGGCCCGGACCTACACCGAAGCGGCACGAGAGATTCCGATCTACGACGAGGTGGACGTGCTGGTCTGCGGCGGCGGGCCGGCGGGGTTTTGTGCGGCCCTCGCCGCCGCGCGGGCCGGGGCGAAGACGCTCCTGATCGAACAGACGAACTGCCTGGGCGGCATTGCGACGGCGGGGGGGCACAACCACCTGTGCCTCTACACCTCCTGGGGCACGAACGAGCTGGTCGTCGGCGGGATCCCGCTGGAGATGGCCCGCCGCGTTGTCGACCTGGGCTACGGCGTGATGAATCGCGGCAACGTGGACTTCGAGCTGCCGGGCATGAAGCTCGCCCTGGAGCAGCTTGCCGCCGAGGCCGGCGTGAAGCTGCTGTACCACACGCTATTTGCCGATGCCATCGTCGCCGACGGGCGGATCGTCGGGGCGTGCATCCAGAACAAGACCGGCCGCCAAGCCGTCCTCGCCAAGCGCATCGTCGACGCCACCGGCGACGCGGACGTGGCCGCCTCGGCCGGGGCGCCGTACGAGATGGGCCGGCCGGGGGACGGCGCCTGCCAGCCGGCAACGCTGATGTTCACCATCGGCGGGGTGGACTGGGAGCGCGTCCAGGCGTTCCGGGACGGGAACGGGCAGCTCGAGCACGTCTGGAAGGCCGCCCAGGACGCCGGCGACATGGAGCCCTTCCAGTCCCAGATCATGGGCTGGTGGTGGACGCCCACCTGCCCGGACCAGGTCGGCGTGAACTTCACGCATCTCGTCGGCGTGGACTGCACCGACGCCGAGAGCATCACCGCCGCCACCGTCGAGGGTCGGCGGCAGGCGTTCCACATGATCCCCGTCTTCCGCAAGTACGTGCCCGGCATGGAGGACTGCTACCTGATCTCCACGGCCGCGTTGCTCGGCACGCGGGAGAGCCGCCGCGTTGTCGGCGAGGTGATGTTGACCGACGAGGACATCCTCCGCCGCCGGCCGTGGGAGGACGCGGTCTGCTACGGCTCGTTCTTCATCGACGTGCACAACTGCACCGGCCCGGGCATGGACGGCGAGACGTACCGGCCCGAGAAGGGCTTCCGCTACGCGATTCCCTACCGTTGCCTCGTGCCGAAGGAGATCGACAACCTGCTGGTCGCCGGGCGATGCATCAGCACGACGCACCGCGCACTCGGCTCGACCCGCGTGATGCCCCAATGCGCCGCTCTCGGCCAGGCCGCGGGAACCGCCGCGGCAATGAGCATCGACGCCGACACCACGCCCCGCGCCCTGGCCCCGGCCGCTCTCCAACTGACCCTCCGGGCGGGCGGCGCCATCTGCACCGAAGCCGACATCGTCAAGGCAAACGAATCCCGCAATACAGACTGACCCGAGGGCTGGTCCCTTCAGTGGCCGGTTTTCAGCCCAGAGTTCCTATCACCACACGAGAGTCCATCGCACTGCATCATAGCGGCAGGGCCCCATGGCACAGACAGGTGACACGCCTCTCCCGCCGCGCCGCCGGCGGTGGTTGTATGTTGCGCTTGTGCTGCTGCTCGTCATCGGTGGCGTGGGTGCGTGGGCCTCTCTCCGCGTTCGCGCGGACGAGGACCGGCTGGCGGCGATGGTGGGCGTGATCCGCGCTCGCGGCGAGCCGCTGGACTGGGCGGAGTTCGCCCCGGAACCCGTGCCGCCCGAGCAAAACGCCGCCGACCTGTACCTCCAGGCCGTCACATGCTACGAGCGGGCGTTCCGGCTCGGCTCCGGCCGCGGGGGCGTAGAGGCTGAGGGCTCGGGGCTGGGCGAGCTTTACCGGTTGCTGCGCGACGATCCAGCCTCCCATGTGCGCCTCCGCGCGAAGCGGGCGGGGGAGGTCCGGCAGGTCCTGTCCCTCTGCCGGGACATCCTGCCGCTTTGCCGCCGGGCCCGCGCATGCGGCGCCGCAGACTGGCGGCTGAGCTACGTCGGGCCGGCCTGCTACTGCCGCCCACCGGCCTGGACGCGCCTTCGCTCCGTGGGCAACGTGCTCTGTCTTGCGGCCGTGACGGCGGCGGAAGATAGCAACGCCCCGGAGGCCGTCGAGTCCCTGCGCGATGCCCTGCACCTGGCGCGCGGCCTGGAGGCGATCCCGCACCTGGCCTTCTTCCACACGGGGGCGCAGGTGCGGCAGGGGGTCTGCACGTCGATCGAGCAGCTCGCGCCGACCCTCCCGGTCGGCCGGGGGGCGCCGGATACGCGCCGTCGCACAGGCCGGCTCATCGAGGAGCTTCTCGCGCCCGACCGCTTCGAGTGGGCCGTTCTCGGGGAGCGGAGCATGGTGTACGACACGGCCGAGCGGATGCGTGCCGGACAACTCTCGCTGAGCATGATGAAGGCCCCGCCCGGTGGGGTGTTGCGAGGCGTTCGGGACTTCCGCCTGGCCGAGGCGTTCCCCGCACTGTACGTCTCCGACGAGATCGAGCTGTTGGCCAGGCTGAACCGGCAGGTCCACGCAGGCAAGGCACAGACGTTCCCGGAAGCGACCCGTCGCCGAAAGATCCGCCTGCCGGGCTACGTTCCCGAGAACTCGGGTCCGCTGGCCCAACTGCTCATGCCGCGGCTCGCCTCCTTGCACGAGGAGCGTTTCCGCACGATGGCCCTATGTCGCCTGGCCGCAACCGCATTGGCGATTCGCCAGTACGAGCTCGACCTCGGCCGGCGGCCGAACGCGCTGGCGGAGCTCGTCCCGGAGTATCTTCCCGCCGTCCCGGCCGACCCCTTTGCCGCCGACGAGCGAGCCGTCGGCTTCGCACCGGGCCGGGCCAGCCCCGTGCTCTACAGCCTCTTCAAGGACGGTCGAGACGACGGCGGTGCGTACGGAACGGAGAAGGGCTACGTGCTCCTCCGCATATCGCCCGACCTGGTCTTATTCCTGAACGGCGACCGGCCGGACGGCGAATCGAGCCCGCAACCGTATCGGATCGTCCCTCGCGCTCTGCCCGGCAACACAGCCGCCCCAAAGGCCGCCCCGCGATCGGTCATAGGAACAGCCGGCGGTTCCCCGCCCAATCGAACGGGAGCGGGCATCGCGTTCCGCGGGGCGGTTGACGACCTCGGCCCACGAGAGAACAATGCGTCCCCGAGTGAATGAAAGCACCCAAGGGAACCGCTCTTCGCGTGCTGTCGTTCTCCTGCACGTTTTGAGGTCACCGGAGTGGAAGAAGGCTATGGCGGAGACTCGACACCGCATGGGGGCTTGGATCCTGATGGTCGCGGGCGCCGTCGGCGTGGTGACTGGGGCAGTTCCCTTCACTATCAACACGCTGCGGACCCTCTTGAAGCCGGACTTGCTCCGCGAGATGGGCCTCGCAGGTCACGGTGTGGAGGCGATGGGCCTCAGCGTCGAGTGGGGCATGCTCTCTTCGGCGATGGGGACGGTCCTCGGTGCCATGCTGTTGTGGGCGGGGTGGTGCTGGCTGAAGGCAAAGGCCTCCGCACGCGTGGTGACCTGGAACTACGTTCTCGTGGGGCTGACCGTCAACGTGACGGATATGCTCATCTTCGCGTTCCACGCCAGGCCCGGCCCCATGCGGACATACATGCTTTTTCTGGACGGCATCGCAACGGCCTTTCCGATTGCGGTGACGGTCTGGCTGTTGCTGATCCGCGAAGGCGGTCCCCGCTAGCGCACGGTGAGGAAGTACTCCATCATCTCGTGGCCGCGGGCGATGTGGAGGTCGGACTGGGCGGCGGCGGCCTCGGTGAAGGGGCCGGTATAGATGCCCACGATTCGCTTGCCGGCGATGGCGAACGGCACGGCGTCTCGCGTGTGCGTTCGGATGGTGCAGGGCGTGGGATGGTCGGGCAGGGCGAGGATTCGCCAGTCCTCTCCCTCGGCCTTGAGCCGCTCCAGAACGGGACCGACGACGTGCTTGTCGATGCTCTCGATCGCCGCGACCTTCCCGCCGGCGTCGGCGTTGTGCCCGGCCTCGTCGGGGGCCTCGACGTGCACGCAGACGAGGTCGCAGTCGTCCAGGGCCTCCACGGCGGCGGCGCCCTTGCCCGCGTAGTCCGTGTCCAGAAAGCCCGTCGCGCCGGGTACGTCGATCCGTTCCCAGCCGATCAGCGCGGCGATCCCGGCGACAAGGTCCACGGCCGTGATGACCTTCCCGGCTTGGCCGTACTTGTCGGCGAAGCGAGTCAAAGACGGCATCTTGCCCTGCCCCCACAACCAGATGCTCGTCGCGGGGTTGTCGCCGAGGTCTCGCCGAATGGTGTTGATCTCGTGGTCGGCGAGCAGCGTCTGGCTCCTCTCGATGAGCACGCGGAGCGTTTCGGCGCCGCCGCCGGAGGGCAGGTGGCCGGCGACGGCCTGGCCGAGGATGTCGTGCGGCGGGGTGGTCTGCACGTCGCATTCCGCGCGGAGCGTCAACAGGTGGCGGTACCCCACGCCGGAGTGGAACGCCACCTGCTCCGAGCCCAGGCGGCGGTTCAGCTCGTCAATCAGCGCCTGGGCCTCTTCCGTGGAGATATGGCCGGCGGAGTAGTCCTCCATGACGCCCTCGATAACGGTCACGAAGTTGCAGCGGAAGATCCACTCGTCCGGGCGGACCTTCAGCCCCCTGGCCGCGGCTTCGAGCGGGGCCCGGCCGGTGTAGACCTCCCGCGGGTTGTAGCCCAGCACGGAGAGGATCGCCACGTCGGACCCGGCGGGCAGGCCGTCGGGGACGTTCCGCACCGTGCCCAGCCGGCCGTGGGCGGCGATCCAGTCGAGGTTCGGCGTCGCGGCGGCCTCCAGGGGCGTTTTCCCGCGTAACTCGTCCAGCGGCACGTCGGCCGCACCGTCGGGGATGATCAGGGCGTATTTCATGGTCGGTGGGTGTCCCGGCGCACGTCAGATGTCCTCGGGGTATTCCTCGACGATGGGGATGCAGACGGCCTCGGCTCGCACGACGTCCAGCGCGTTGACCTCGGCAAGGGCGTTGGCCACGTTTCCTTCCAGCGCCCGGTAGGTCGTGATGACGACGGGCACGGCGTGGCCTTCGGTCCCGGCGGGGGGCTCGTGCTGGAGCACGGAGGAGATGCCGATGTCGTGGTTGCCCAGGATGGCTGCGATTCGGGCCAGCACGCCCGGATGGTCCTCGCACATCACGCGGAGGTACTGGCGGCTCTCGGCGTCGCCGACGGGCAACTGGTGCGCGGGTGGGTTGCGGTCGGGCCAGACGAGCAGGTCGTCGAACTGCCGCTGCGCCGTGCCCAGCGCGACGGCCACCAGGTCCGCCACGACGGCCGACGCCGTCGGCTTGCCGCCCGCCCCGCGCCCGTAGTGCATGGTGTGCCCCGTCGCGTGCCCGTAGACGCTGACGGCGTTGAACGGCCCGGACACCCACGCCAGGGGATGCTCCTTCGAGATGAACGCCGGGCAGACTCGCAGCGACAGGCCCGCGCCCTGGCGAACGGCAATCGCCAGGAGCTTGACCACGTAGCCGAGCTCTTGGCCGTTCTGAATGTCGCGGAGTTCCAGCGCGTCGATGCCCTGGACGGGAATGCGCGCGAAGTCCACGTGGACGCTGAACGCCAGCGCCGCCAGGATCGCCAGCTTGTGGGCCGAGTCCACGCCCGTCACGTCGAGGGTCGGGTCGGCCTCGGCGAGGCCCTGGGCCTGCGCGACGGCGAGGGCGTCGGCGTACGACTGTCCGCGCTGCGTCATCTCGGTCAGGATGTAGTTGCACGTGCCGTTGACGATGCCGTACATCGCGTCGACCCGGTTGGCCACCAGCCCGTCGGTGATCGCACGGAGGATCGGAATGCCGCCCCCGCAGCTCGCCTCGAAGGCGACGCACGCGCCGTTCGCCCGCGCCAGGGCGTACAGCTCCGGGCCGTGATGCGCCAGCAGGGCCTTGTTGGCCGTCACCACGCTCTTGCCCGCGCGCAGGGCCCGCTCGATGACGTCCTTGGCGATCGTGGTCCCGCCGATCAGCTCGGCCACCGCGCCGACGGATTCGTCGGCAAGGACCTTGTCGAGGTCGTCGGTGAAAAGCTTTTCGTCGAGGCCCAACTCGCGGGCGTGGGTGAAGTCCACGTCCACGATGTGCCGCAGCATCGGACGGCGACCCGTACGGGCAGCCAGCACGCCCGCGTCGCGAAGCAGGAGGCACGCGGTCTCGCCGCCGACGGTGCCGCAGCCGACCACGGCCACCCCAAGGGTTCCGTCACTCGCAGCCATCGTTGTCCTTCCGTACGGTCGCGTGGCATGGTACGGGTCGGGCCGGAAGAGGATCAACCCGCCGCGTCTGCCGCCGAGAGGGTCACTTCTCTACAGTCTTATCGGGCAATGCCGGCGTGGTCAGCAGCGGCGTGGGCAGTTTCTCGCTGGTGAAGAAGAGGCTCCGGCCGGCGGGCCCGTAGCAGACGCTCTCCCCCTGCCTGCGCAACGGCGTGGGCAGTTTTCGGCCGGGGCGGGCAAAGGCCGCGGCCCACGACTCTCTGTCGCCGCGGACGAATTCGTACGTGCTGAAGTACGTCAGCACGACGGCCCGCCGCCCGTCGGGGGAGATGTCCATCGCGACGGCGGGGCTCGTGGTCAGCACGCCGATGGGCTTGGCCTTCAGACCGGTTGCCTCGTTCTGCCTGGGGATCGGCAGGGCGTAGACGGTCCGCTTGCCCCGTTTGGCCACCAGGCAGACGGTTCGCGACGTCGAGTCGATCGCAACGGCCTCGACGTCCTGCGGTCCGTCCTCATAGGTGAAGCGCATCGTCTTGAACAACCGGAGCCGCCCGCCTCGGGTCTGGCGGTTGGGGTCCACGTCGGGTTCGTCGGCGAAGTACAGCGTGACCGATTCGCGGATGCGGTCATTGTCGCCCACGTCGCAGGCGACGACGTAGTGCTTCGAGCCAAGCGTGAAGGCCGCGAGGTCCTCCCAGTCTCGATTGCGCGCGTCGCGCACCCGGAACTCCCCGAGGTGTTCGCCCTTGCGGTTGAACGCGTAGAGCTTCGCCCCGTCGCCCGAGTCGTTGTGCGTCCAGAAGACGCCCGGATTCCGCCGGCTGGCGATCAGTCCGCTGCTCTCGTCGATCTCCTCATAGGCCAGGTCGCAGAGCTTCCTCGGCTGGGCGTAGCGGATGTACGGCGTTCCCGCGGGCGACAGGCCGGCCGGGCCCGCGCCGGAGACCACGCAGCATATGCCGGTGGCTGCCGCGAGGGCGATGACGATCAGGGCGGGTGGACGCAATGAGGTTTCCTTCCGTGCCGCCTGCCGGGGGCGGGTGTCTTGTTCCCTTCAACGCTTTCCGTGCTCAACAGCCCGTGCCGGGGGGGGCGCCACCGGCCGGCTTCGAGGGGTAGTGTAGGGGATCGCGGGGGGCAGGGGCAATCCTGTAGGATGAGCGTCTCCAACGGAACGCCGCGATGGGCAGGAAACGACATCGAGTACTGCTGCGGAACGTGCTCCAGCGACTGCGGGACACCTACGGGCCGCGGGAGTGGCCCGGCCGGCGGGATCCCGTCGACGTGTTGGTCGGCACGATCCTCTCCCAGAACACCAGCGGGGCGAACAGCTCCGCGGGATTCAGGCGGCTGAAGGAGAAGTTCCCCGACTGGGACGCCGCCGCGCATGCCCGCACCGCGGCCATTGAGCGGTGCATTCGTGTCAGCGGCTTGTCGCGGATCAAGGCGCCGCGTATTCGAGCGATTCTCCGTCGGGTCCGTCAGGATCGCGGCCGCATCGAGCTGGACTTCCTGGCCGACATGCCGCCTCAGGCCGCCTGCGACGCCCTGCTGGCGTTTGACGGCGTGGGCCCCAAGACCGCCCTTTGCGTGCTGCTGTTCGCGCTGGGCATGCCGGTGTTCCCGGTGGACACGCACATCCATCGGATCGCCCGCCGGCTGGGCGTTCTGTCGGACGGCGTGCCGGCCGAGCGGGCCCACGAGGTGCTCACCCCGCTGGTCGACCCGCCCGACCGCTACGCGATGCACGTGCTGCTGATCGCCCACGGGCGCGCGGTCTGCCGCGCGCGGAGCCCCCGGTGCACGGAATGCCCGCTTCGGTCCGTCTGTCGGCTCGGGAAGGGGGAGGGAATGGGCTGAGGGCCCGTGTCAGTCTTCCAGCACGCCGATCAGGTCGGGGATGTGGGAGAGGATCCACCGGACCTTCTTGGCGACCATCTGGAGGAAGCTGAAGCCGTTGAGCCGCCCGAAGCTGCCGGTCGCGGCGATGGGAAGGACGGCCTCGGCGATCATCGCCTCGCACATCAGGTACGGCACGGCCTTCAGCTCGGCGACGGAGATGACGTTGACCGAATCGTACCCGCGCAGGAAGCGCTTGTAGCGGGACTGGTCGAGGTAGTCCGGCCAGGTCGTCGGGTCGTCGTTTCCCCCGAGGATGGAGAACTGAAGAGCCCCGTTGGCGAAGTCGATCACCCGCTGCTGGAGGCGGGCGGCGTCGTAGTCGATCACCGCGACGATGTTTTCCTCCTTGAACAGCATGTTGCCCGGGTGCCAGTCGCCGTGGACGATCTGCGACTCCCAACTCGCCAGCCCCAGCTTCTCCACCTTGTCCGCGCAGGCCCGATAGGCCTTCTGGATGAAGCCGACGGTCTCGTTGACCACCTCCGCCGTCGGCCGGGCGTCCATGGGCAGGGACGTGACCGTGTTGCGAATCGCCTGCTCGATCGCCTTGGCGTTGTGGTAGCTGCCCGTCGGAGGGCGATAGTCGCTGTAGAAGCTCTGAAGCAGCTTGTGATACAGGCCGAGGATGCGCCCCGAGTGGAAGGTCTGGCCCAGGGAGGCCTCGTAGCCCGAGCCCTGGATGTACTCGAACATCTCGTAGATGCTGTCCTCCCAGACCAGCATGGAGTTGTTCTCGTCCCGCGTGCCCAGCAGGTGCGGCAGGGGGTAGTTCTGCCCGGCGAGGGTCAGTTGGATCTGGTGGGTGAAGGCGACTTTGGCGAGGTCGTCCTTGCCCTTGGCCCGCCGCTTGAAGAGGAACTTGCCCCGCTCGCAGTCGATGACGATCTTCGGCGCGCGCCGCGAGCCTCGCGCAAACTCGTCGATGCTCGAGATGATCCCGAGATCGAAGTGGCTCAGGGCAATGGCGAGCTCCCTGGCACTGAATTTCTCGCGCACCTTGTTGTCGGCCATGACGTGAGCCCTGGGACGTGCACGGCGGGTCCGGCCACACGGGCAAGCCATCTTATTCGCTGATCGCTCGTTGTCAAACAGCCTCTTTCCGCAAAACCCCGGCGCCCGGCCGGTGGGGCCGACGGGGGTTGGGCAGCGGCCTCGGCATCGGTATAATCGGCCAAATGGCGACGCGAATCCTCGTCACGGCCGATTTGCACTACAACATTCCACGGTCTCGTGGGCCGACGGAGGCCCTGGCGCGGCGCGCGTGCCGGATCGGTGGGGACGCGATCGTGCTGGCCGGGGATACCGCCGGGGCCGACCTCGGCCCGCTGCGCGACTGTCTGCGCCTCTTCGAGGGCTTCGGCGGGCGGAAGCTCCTGGTGGTGGGCAATCACTGCCTCTGGTGCCGCAACGGCGAGAGCTCAATGGACCGCTACGAGCGCATCCTGCCCGAGTTGGCACGGGAGGAAGGCTTCCACGTGCTCGACACGGAGCCGGCCTGTCTCGACGGCGTGGGGCTGGTGGGGTCGGTCGGCTGGTACGATTACTCCTTCCGCGACCGGTCCCTCGGCCTGCCCGAGGCGTTCTACCGGGCGAAGGTCTCGCCCGGTGCGGCGGCCTGGCTGGGCGGGTACGAGGAACTGCTCGACGCCCACCGCGACGTGCTGACCGACGCGCACATGGGGCTCGGCGTGCGGTGGATGGACGGTGTGCACGTGCGCCTGCACGTGGAGGACGAGCAGTTCGTCGCGATGCTGGCCGAGAAGCTCCGATGGCACCTTCAGGCCGCGGCTGCACGGAGCCGGCGGGTCCTGGCGTTCCTGCACCACCTGCCCTTTGCCGAGCTGCTGCCGACCGGCCGCCCCAGGAAGCGGGCCTTCGGGGCCGCCTATCTCGGCTCGGACCGTCTGGGCAGCGTCTTGCGGCGTTGCGATCGCGTCACGGACGTGTACTGCGGCCATTCGCACTGGGCCGCGGAGGCGCGAATCGGCCGCATCCACGCCGTGAGCGTCGGCAGCACGTATACGAGCAAGCACCTGCGTACGATCGATGTGGAAGAAGACTGTCGGGAGGAATCATGAGGACGTTCTGGGCCGCGTTGAGTGTTGCCGCGATCGCTTTCGTTCCCATGCCGGGTCGGGCCCGGGGGCAGGAGGTCTCCCGGGTCACGCCCATTGTCCGTGCCGTCCGCAAGGCGCGCCCCGCCGTGGTGAACATCTCCACGGAGAAGCTGGTCACGACGCGCTGGGGTGCGTTCGGACGAGACATCTTTGAAGACATCTTCCCGAGCCCGTTCCGCCGCAAAGTGCCCGTGCAAAGCCTTGGCAGCGGCGTGCTTGTGCATCCGGAAGGGTTCCTCGTTACCAACGCGCACGTGATCCGCCGGGCCCAGAAGATCACGGTCACACTGGCCGACAAGTCACGCCTTCCCGCCAAGATCATCAGCGCCGATCCCACCCACGACCTGGCCGTGCTGAAGATCGAGCCGCCGAAGGGCAAAGAGCTGGCCTACCTTCCGCCCGGCCGCAGCGATGACCTGATGGTCGGCGAGACGGTCGTGGCGATCGGCAACCCGTTGGGTTTCTCGCATTCGGTGACCAGCGGTATCATCAGCGCGGTGGACCGGACGCTGGAATTCGAGGGCGGGGTGAAGTACGGCGGGCTGATCCAGACGGACACGCCGATCAACTCGGGCAACAGCGGGGGGCCGCTGCTGAATATCCGCGGCGAGTTGATCGGCATCAACACCGCCATCCGCGCCGACGCGCAGAACATCGGCTTCGCCATCTCCGTCGACGCCCTGACGAAGGAACTGCCCGATCTGCTGGACTTCGAGCGGCTCAACCGGGCGGTCTTCGGCGCGAGGGTCCTCCAGCGCAACACGGAATCGGGCCCCGAGCTCTACGTCGCCGAGGTCCGCGCAGGCACGCCGGCCGAAGGCAAGCTCCGCCCCGGCGATCGGGTCGTGGCGCTGAACGGCAAGCCCGTGCGACACATTCCGGACTTCACCTGCGCGATGCTCTCCGCGGGCGTCCCGGCCACCGCGAAGCTCCAATGCCTCCGGGATGGCAAGGCGATTTCCGTGGCCGTGCCCGTGCAGCCCAAGCCCCGGCCCGACGGCCGACGGCTTGCCCAGCGGCTCTTCGGCGTGGCCCTGCGGAAGATCACGCCCCAGCTTGCCCGAACCCTGCGCCTGCCCATGGACAGTGGCCTGATGGTGGCCGGTCTCGACGCGGACGGGCCGGGCGACCGCATCGGCCTGCGGCTGAAGGACATCATCTTCCAGGTGGGGCAGTTGTACGTGACCGATCTCGACGCCCTGGGCACGGTGCTGGAGGACGTCCGCCCGGGCCAGAAGGTGAGAATCGGCGTGGCCCGGGGCAGCGTGGCCGTCTGGGTCCTCCTTCCTGCGCGTCCGGAACCCGCGGACTGAATTCCGGGCGGGACCCTCATGAGAATCCTCATCGCTCCCGACTCCTTCAAGGAGTGCCTTTCGGCCGCCGAAGTGGCTGCGGCGATGGCGGAGGGGGTTCGCGCGGCCTGTCCTGACGCCGCGGTGGAGCTTTGTCCGATGGCGGACGGCGGGGAAGGGACCGTCTCGGCGATGGTGGCCGCGACCGGCGGGGAGGTCCGCACCTGCGAAGTCTCTGGCCCTCTCGGCGAGCCGGTGTCCGCCCGGTTCGGCTTGCTGGGAGAAAGCGCGAACGCCGGCGGCCGGTTCGCGGTGATCGAGATGGCCGCCGCATCCGGCCTCCATCTCGTTCCGCCGGGCCGCCGGGACCCGATGCGAACCACGACCTACGGCACGGGGGAATTGGTCCGGGCCGCGCTCGACGCCGGGGCGACAGAGGTCCTCGTCGGCATCGGCGGGTCCGCCACGGTCGACGGCGGAACGGGATGTGCCCAGGCGCTGGGCGTGCGGTTCACGACCGCTGCGGGCGAGCCGTGCGTCTGTGGCCTCGCCGGCGGGGGGTTGGCGAGCATTGAGCATATCGACAGGGCCGGGCGGGACGTACGCCTCGGTGTGGCCCGGGTCCGCGTCGCGTGCGACGTGACGAACCCGCTGACCGGCGCGGACGGAGCGGCGGCGGTGTACGGGCCGCAGAAAGGTGCCACGCCGGAGATGGTCCAACGTCTGGAGAGGGGACTGGCGCATCTGGCGGGCGTCATCCGCCGCGACCTCGGCGTGGACGTGGAGAACCTGCCCGGCGCGGGCGCGGCCGGGGGACTCGGTGCGGGGCTGGTCGCCTTTGTCGGCGCGACGCTCGAACGCGGCGTGGAGGTCGTCTCGGAGGCCGTCGGTCTCCGAAATCGCCTTGCCGGCGTGGACTTTTGCCTGACCGGCGAGGGCCGGCTGGACGCCCAGAGCCTGTCCGGCAAGACGGCCGTGGGGGTCGCACGCCTTGCCCGGGCCGTCGGCGTGCCCGTGCTGTGCATTCCCGGGCAGGCCCAGGCGGGAGTCGATCACGACAGGCTGTTTGCCGCCGTGCGGCCGCTCGTTGCGGAGGGTGTGACTCCTGCCGACGCGATGGACCGCGCCTCCGAGCTCTTGGCCCTCAGGGCCCGGCAGGCTATCGCCAGATTCACCCCCTGAGTCGGAACATCGCGGCCTGCGGGGGCTTCTCGACCGTTTGGGTCGTCTTGGGCGCGAAACGCACGGGGTGACTGGCTACAGAGCGCAGAGGGAAAGGACTGACCTGCAACTGGGTAGATCAGCGGACTGACGGTTGAGGGGATAACCCGATGCCCAGGGCGTGCAGAATGGGGACTCTGACCCAGAAGACGCCGCCCTGCCGCGCGGGTCGAGGCCCGCCCTGTCGGTACGCAGGATGCGTAGCTCTTGGCCCTGGGGTGTAACAAGGCACATGAAGGGTCCCCAGGCAAAAGCAAACTGATTGCATGGGATATGCTTCCGTGCCGGACTTTTCCATGTCGGTTGACGAGTAGCGGCCTTTTGATAATGTTGTCCGGAGGGACACTTGCACAGCCCGCGCTAAGGGAGTAGTGTGAGAGCGACTAGTGCAGAAGGAGAGCACAATGCCGAAACGCGTGACGATTGGGCAACTGCGAAAACAGCTCGTCGCCCAAGAGCGGAAACTGGGGAAGCTCGTGGCTCGCAGGAAGCAACTTCTGGGCCAGATCGCGGATATTGATGCCGAGATCGCCCTGCTCAGTGGAGGGGCCCCCCGCGGCGGTGGACGAGGACGGCGTGGGGCAACGCCGAGTGCGAGAACGGCGTTGACCGGCTGGGGGCGGAGGCTGCCGAAGAACACCAAGCCCCTGATCGAGTACGCCAAGGACGTGTTGGCCGGTGCGCCGAATGGCATGCGTGTCAAAGAGGTCGAGGCCGCGATCAGGAAAGCGGGCTACCAGACCTTCAGCCAGGACTTCTATGGCATCGTGGCCACGACACTTCGGGAAGGACCTTTCGATAAGGTCGGCCGCGGGGTGTACAAGCTGAAGACCGTTCCGAAGCCCGCCGCGAAGAAGGCGAGCAAGAGGAAGAAGGCGACCAAGAAGGCGTCCAAGAAGGCGCCCAAGCGGAGAAAGGTCGCCGGGAAGAAGCCGGCCGAAGGGGAGAAGTAGGGCCCAGTCGGCGCATTCGCCGGACGGAATGACCTGGGGATCGTCCTATTCTCTACTTGTGGTGCGGCGTTTCAGTTCTGCCGTGACGACCTTTGTGCCCGAGAGGATGCGGAGGTCCTTGAAGCGAATCCGCAGGCGATCCCCCCGGTGAATCTGAAGGGCAAGGTGGCCCGTCATGCCGACCGCGTGCCGGCGGTGGGTTTCGTCGTCCAGCACGCCCTGGCCGTCCCAGTCCATAACGGTCCGGCCGTTCAGTGAAGCGCCCAACTTCGTCCCCAGCGCGACGATCTCCAGGTCGTTCCAGTCCTTGCTGTCGTCGGCGTAGTGGAAGACGATGTCCTTCGGCGCCATGGACGGGTTGACCCACTTGCCCTTGGGCACCTTGGGGAAGAGCCACCGCTTCGAGCCGCGTGTCTCGTCCCAGATCATGCCGGTTCGCCAGGGCCCGGCCGGGTTGATGTCCACCTGCGGGCCGTCGAGCCACCCGGCCTTGTCGTCGTAGCGGCTTCGGACCTGCACGCCGCTGTTTCCCTTGCTTGTGCGCGACACCTGGAAGCGGAGCCGGAGGATGAAGTCGCCGTACTCCTTCCTCGAATACAGCCAGACGTAGTCGTGCCCCTTCGCCTCCAGGGAGTCCGCCAGGATCGCCCCGTTCTCGACCCGCCAGAACTTCCGCTCGCGGTCCTTCGGCTTGCACTTGACGGCCCAATGGGCGAGGTCCTTGCCGTTGAACAGGGACGCCCATGGGGCTTCGCTGTCCGAGGTCCGCTTCTCCAGGGACTTCCCGGCTGATTGCGCCTCGGCCCGGCAGGGGATGGAGACCAGTGCAAAGGAGAGCGCGGCCATCAGGAACAGCGGGACCGATCTACGCATTCTTCTTCTCCGTGGTTTCCGGCTCGGCATTCTCGTCGCGCCGGCAGGAACACCAGCAGTATAGGCCCGATCCTGTGGGCAAGCCAGCGCCTCTGTGATGGAGAGGATGGCGGCCCTGCGAGCCGTGAGCGGGTCCCTCCGTTCGAGGAAGCACTGCGCGGTGCGGCGGTTTGGTTCTCCCATGAGCGCCCGCGTTGGTCAATAATGGCCGCGCGGGCAGACGGCTCGACGGTCCGGCGTGGACTGGGACGCTTGCCCCGTGAGGAGACGATGCATGTACGTGAGCTGCTCTCTGCTTGCCTGTGCGAAGGCCCGGTACCCGACGGTTGCCGAATCACTGGCTCGGCTTGCCGACTTGGGCTTCCGCGCCGTCGACCTGGACGCATTCGAGAACTGGCAGCACGTGAATCCCTCCGAGTTGGCGGCCGGGGGAGAGGCGGCGATCGATGCCCTTGCGGAGACGATTCGAGCCAGCGGCCTCGCTGTCGGCGGCTTCAACTGCGGCATGAGTCGGCAGCTCACCGATCCCGATCCCGAGGCCTTCGCCCGGTACCGGCGCGAGTTCGAGGCCCTGCTGGGCCTGGCCGAGCGGGTCGGCTGCCCGAGCCTCACCGTCCAGCCCGGCCGGGCGGAAGAGGGGCGGGAGGCCGGGGAGCTTCTGAAGCTCGTAGCGCGGCGTCTGGGCGAGCTTTGCGACGCCGCCGGCCCGCGGGGCGTCTCCGTGGGCGTCGAGGCCCACCAGGGCTCGCTGCTGGAGGACCCGAAGGTGGCGCGGCGGGTGTTTGCCGAGCTGTGCCCGGCCGCGGGACTCACCTACGACCCCAGCCATTTCGCCATGCAGGACATTCCCCTGCCCGAGACCGAGTCGCTCCTGCGCCATGCCGTGCACGTTCACGTACGGAACGCCGCGCCGGGGAAGATGCAGGAGACGATGGCGCACGGCGTGGTGGACTTCGACTGGCTGGTCGCGGCCCTGAAGCGGTGCGGCTACGACGGCGCGGTGGCCATCGAGTACTTCAGCGACTTCGATCCGGCCTTTGAGAGCGTACTGGCCTTGAGAGACAAGCTCCTGGCCTGCGGCGTGGCGGACGGCCCCTCGCCGCACAGGACCGCGAAGGAACGCAGATGAAGACATCGGCAGCGACGGCTGGGTGTATCGCGTTGGGACTCATGCTGAGCTGCCTCGGTTCGGTTGTCGGTGCGGCGACCTTCCACGTGGCCGTATCCGGCGACGACGCGAACCCGGGAACGAGGAACAGACCGTTTGCCACCCCGCACCGTGCCCGGGATGCGGTCCGGGCGGCGAAGGAGGCCGGTCCGGTCGAGGTGATCCTCGCGGCCGGGACGTATGAGCTGTCCAAGCCGCTGGAGTTGACGGCGGCGGACTCCGGCACGGCGGCCTCGCCGATCACCTGGCGGGCGGCGGCGGGGGCGGAGGTCCGCCTCGTCGGCGGCAGGATGGTTCGGGGCTTCGCGCCGGTGACGGACGCGAGGGTCCTGGCCCGGCTGCCGGAGGCGGCGCGCGGCCAGGTCCTGCGGGCGGATCTGAGAGGCCAGGGGGTCGGCGACTACGGCGACATGCGGGGCGGGTTCGACGCGCCCGGCGGCGGGCCGGGGATGGAACTGTTCCTCAACGACCGCCCGATGACGATCGCCCGCTACCCCAACGAGGGGTTCCTTCGCATCAAGAAGGTGCTGGGCGAGACGCCGAAGGTCGTCCGGGGCACGGGGGGCTGCGTGGAGGGCATCTACGTGTACGAAGGGGACCGGCCGGCCCGATGGGTGGGGGAGAAGGACCCCCGCGTCCACGGCTACTGGTTCTGGGACTGGGCGGACCGACGGCAGAGGATCGCCTCGATCGATCCCAAGGCCCAGGTCATTCGCCTGGCCCCGCCGTGGCACGGCTACGGCTATCGGGCGGGACAGTGGTTCTACGGGTTCAACCTGCTCTGCGAGATCGACCGGCCGGGCGAATGGTATCTCGACCGCGAAGACGGCATCGCCTACGTCTGGCCGGTGGACGGGAAGCGCCCCCGGCGCGCGATGGTGTCCGTCCTGCCGGCCGTGGTGACGATGACCGGCACGGCCCACGTCACGCTCCGCGGCCTGACGTTGGAGGGCGCTCGCGGCCACGGCGTCGTCGCGAAGGACTGCACCGATTGCCGAATCGCCGGCTGCACGGTCCGCAATCTCGGCAGTTGGGCGGTCCGCGTGGACGGCGGGCGGAACGTGCAGGTCGTCGGATGCGACGTAACCGGCACGGGAGACGGGGGCATCTCCCTGCGCGGAGGCGACCGCAAGACGCTCGCGCCGGCGGGGCACGTGGCGGCCAACAACCACGTCCATCGCTACAGCCGATGGAATCGCACGTACCGGCCGGGGTTGAGCCTCAACGGCGTCGGCTGCCGCGCCGCGAGCAACCTGATCCACCACGCCCCGCACCAAGCGGTGGCCTTCGGGGGCAACGAGCACGTCATCGAGCGGAACGAGATCCACAACGTCTGCCAGGAGACGAACGACGCGGGGGTGATGTACGGCTGGAACGACTGGGCCGCCCGAGGGCACGTCATCCGTCACAATTTCATCCATCACGTGTACGGGCACGAGGCGCGGGGCTGCATGGGGGTGTACCTCGACGACTGCTTCAGCTCGGCTCACCTCGTGGGCAACGTCTTCTGGATCGTGCCCCGCGCGGCGTTCATCGGCGGGGGGCGGGATAACGTTTTTGAGAATAACGTGTTCGTGGACTGCGCGCCGGCCCTGCACGTGGACGCCCGCGGCCTGGGGTGGCGGGCGTACGGCAAGCCCGGCCTGACCCAGAAACTGGAGGCCCAGCCGTACCGCACCGAGCCGTGGAAGTCGCGGTATCCTCAACTGCTGACGCTGCTGGCCGACGAGCCGATGGCGCCCAAGGGCAACGTGATCGCACGGAACATCTGCGTTGGCGGCAAATGGGATAACATCGATGCCAAGGCCCGGCCGTATCTCACGCTCAAGGACAACCTGATCGACGTGGACCCGGGGTTCGAGGACGCGAAGCGCGGCAACTTTCGGCTGCGCGCCGACTCGCCCGCGTGGAAGGCGGGTTTCCAGCGGATTCCCTTGGAGAAGATCGGGCTGTACGCCGACGAAACGCGGGCGTCCTGGCCCGTCGCGCATCCGTTCACCGTGCAGGAGCGCAAGACGGGACCGGGGAGCACGCACCACCGACCGCACGCGCACGCGGTGAAGCCGCTTGCCGTTCCCCGTGTCCAGGAGGCCCCCCGGATCGACGGCACGATCGAGCAGAGCGAATGGCCCGGTCGGGCACTGCCCATTGCCGAAACGCCCGGACGGCAGAAGATTCCAACCGCCGCCTGCGCCCTGGGCCTGGCGCACGACGGGAAGACGCTCTACGTGGCCGTGTCCGTGCCGATCCGGCAGCCGTCGAAGCTGGTGACCGGCCGGGAGTGGGGCGCCTGCGACGGCGTGGAGGTCTGCTTCCGCGCCCACGACAGCAAGGAGCCCGGCCCGGTCTTTATCCTCCAGGGCTTCCCCGACGGCCGGATGGCGGCCTCCACCGACGCCGGCGCGCCAAAGGCCGCCTCGGAAAAGCTGGCCGGGGCCGCACGATTCGCCGCGAAGATCCGCACGAACGGCTGGTCCTGCGAATGGGCCGTGCCGCTGGCGAACGCGGGCATCACGGGGCAGCGCGGCCGGAAGCTCGGCTTCAACGTGGGCATCCGGCGGATGGAGACGGGCGAATGGATCGCGTGGGCCGGCGCGCTCAGTCAGAACTGGCGGCTGGACAACGCGGGTGTGATCGTGTTGGACTGACGAGCGGCGGCGCGGAGCCGCCCTGCGGGAGACAGACATGGAGAGACGGCGACTGGGCGCAAGCGACGTGGAGGTCTCGGTCATCGGCATGGGGGGCATTGTGGTCAGCCGGCGCGAGCAGGGGGAGGTCAACCGCCACGTCGCGGAGGCCGTCGACCGCGGCGTGACGTACTTCGACGTCGCGCCGACCTACGGCGACGCGGAGGAACGCCTCGGGCCCGCGCTGGAGGCCTACCGGGGCCGCGTCACGCTGGCCTGCAAGACCGCCCAGCGCACGGCCGCCGAGGCGCAGGAGGAGCTGGAGCGGTCGCTGCGGCGGCTGCGGACGGACCACTTCGACCTCTACCAGATGCACGGTCTGAGCAGCATCGAGGAGGTGGAGACGGCGCTCGGCCCCGGCGGGGCGCTCGAGACGCTCCGCCGCGCCAAGCAGCAGGGGCGGACCCGGCTGATCGGCTTCAGCGCGCACAACGACGCCGCGGCCCTGCGCGCGATGGCGTGCGGGGAGTTCGACACGGTGCTGTTCCCGTTGAACTACGCCTCGCTGGAGCGCAACGGCTTCGGCCGGGCCATGCTGGACGAGGCCCGCCGGCGGGGCATGGGGGTCCTGGCGCTGAAGTCCCTGGCCCGGACGAAGGTGGCCGACGGCCAGGCCAAGCCCTACGCCAAGTGCTGGTACGTTCCCGAGGACCGTCCGGAGATCGCCCGTCTCCAACTGCGATACACGCTTTCCCAGCCCGGCCTGGCGGCGGCTATCCCGCCGGGCGATCCGGGCCTGTTCGATCTCGCCCTCGCCACGCCGAACCCGGGCGAGCCTCTCACGGAGGACGATCTCGCCGTCCTGGAGGCCGCGACGCGCGAGTTCACGCCCCTATGGGATGCGCCCTGACGGACGCCGCCGTCTGGCCGGGGCGCATCGGCAGGTGCGGGGCTCGGGTCCCAGGAAGAATCCCACGACTTCCCCCGCGCGCCCTCCGCAGATCGAGTACAATGTCTGTGGGATGGGTGAGATGAGAAGGCCGCGAAACGCATTTACGTTGATCGAGCTGCTGGTGGTCGTGGCGATCGTCGCCGTACTGCTCAGCATCATCGCGCCGACCTTGGGGAAGATCCGGGCACTCACTCGCCAC
>Ga0272441_10003730_pt1 | contig 28604 bp, 24 predicted proteins | sample SSMProp6N_FD_193582 | JGI IMG/M metagenome (GOLD analysis project Ga0272441, IMG submission 193582) | Marine sediment archaeal communities from Little Sippewissett salt marsh, Falmouth, MA, United States - SSM-Prop-6N | ecosystem: Environmental > Aquatic > Marine > Wetlands > Sediment ... | reverse complement strand
CTGGAGTTGGACATTAACAACCAATGTCTCAGACTTTTAGCATTAAAACAACCGATGGCTATAGATTTAAGAATGATTACCTCTTCCATGAAAATATGCAGTCATTTGGAGAGGATAGCTGACCAGACCGTGAACATTGCCGAAAGAACACTTGAATTGTCAAAACAGCCTTTACTTAAACCATTAATCGATATTCCCAGAATGGCAAAAATTGCCCAGGAAATGGTCATCACTTCCATCGACGGTCTGATTAATAATGATTCTACTTATGTACAGGAATTATATAAAAAGGATGATATAGTAGATAAACTTAATGACCAGATATTCAGGGAGCTTTTAACCTACATGATAGAAGATCCACGGACCATTAAAAGAGCTGTCAGTTTGATATTGGTAGGACGTCATCTTGAGAGGATTGGTGACCTGGCCATTAATATTGCAGAAGAAGTCTTTTATATCATTAACGGAAAAAGCATTAAGCACGCCGATAAAAAACCAGCTGAAACAAGATAACATTATTAATTGATGTATAGATGGATGATATTAGATTAAAATACTATACAGAATATGGAGATCATTCGTTCTGATTTGGGAATCGGAAGAAGCAGTTTGTATATTTCGATTCCCCTTTTCATTTACCGTTAAATTAATTAACTTATTTTTTCTTTCGGGATTCCTCCCATCATCATCCCCAGTTTTTCTATGCTCACTTCACCTCTATTAACAACACCCATAATCTTTCCTTCGTAAATTACTGCAATACGGTCGGACAGGGATAGTATTTCATCAAGGTCATCTGATATCAACAGAGTAGCAGAATTTAATTTTGTTCGTTGTTCTATTAATTGACGGTGAACATATTCCGTAGCACTGACATCCAAGCCGCGTGTTGGCTGGGCCGCTACCAGAACATCCGGTTTTCTTGAAAGCTCTCTTGCCAGGATTAATTTTTGAATATTTCCTCCGGATAGGCTTTTCAGGGTAGTATAACGCGAAGGTGTCCTGATATCAAAATTACGAATTAGACGCTCACTCTCATTCGCAATATTTTTAAAATTCATGAATATTCCATCCGCATAAGGTCGATGGATATGATCCTTTAGAATTAAATTCTCCTCAACACTAAAATTCTGAATCGTTCCATCTCTCATTCTTTCCTCCGGAATATACGACAGTCCAAATTCAAGAAGTCGACAAGGAGCCCATCCGGCAACTTCTTTCCCCTTGATCAATATTTTTCCTTTCGAGATTTTTCTAAGGCCTGCTATTACTTCTGCCATTTCCCTCTGGCCGTTACCGGAAACACCTGCAATACCTAAAATCTCTCCCGAACGGACTTCCAGATCGATTCCCCGGAGTGCCGGAATATTTTCATCTCCCTTAACCCAGACATCCTGTAAAGCAAGAGCCACTTTACCGGTTTTTGCAACAGGATGTTCTACTTGAAACAAAACTTCTCTTCCTACCATCAGACAGGCCAGCTTTTTTTTATTCACCTGTTCAACGGGAAGCGTATCAATGACCCTACCAAGACGAAGGATGGTCACCCGATCGCTTAATGATAATACCTCATGCAGCTTATGGCTGATAAAAATGATAGAATATCCTTTTTCAACCATACTCCGCAAGACGCGAAAAAGTTCTTCCACCTCTTGCGGAGTAAGGACAGCAGTCGGTTCATCCAGGATAAGCAGGGAAGCTCCACGGTAAAGAATTTTTAGAATTTCTACTCTTTGTTGCTCTCCTACAGAAAGTTGCCATATTTTTGCATTCGGGTCTACATACAGACCGTGAATTTTCACAAGTTCCCTTATTCGTTCACTCACTACTCCCAGGTCAAGCATAAATTTCCGTGAAGATTTAAGCCCCAGGGCAATATTTTCAGCAACGGTCAAGGTTGGCACCAACATAAAATGCTGATGCACCATACCGATACCGAATTGAATGGCATCCATCGGAGTCCTTATTTTAACGGTTTTTCCATTCACAAGAATGTCTCCGCTGTCCTGATGATAAATCCCGTAAAGTATCTTCATTAAAGTACTTTTTCCGGCACCATTTTCACCAAGAAGAGTATGCACTTCGCCCGCATGAATGTCGAAATCAATTCTGTCATTTGCCAGGACACCCGGGAATTTCTTCACAATTTGTCTCATTTCTACACGTTTTATCCTGGTTAAGTTGGCTGATTTCTCTTTATTTTCTTCCATAAATTTTCTGTTTATCCTCGAACAATCTTTTTAGTCAGGTTACCTCAGCATGATTTTTCCCTGTATAATATCATTAATCGTTTTGCCTACAAGAGCTTCATCATTGACCACTATTTTCAACCCCCCGTTTTCCAGGTTAAGGGTAAATATCTTTCCTCCCATCTCTCCCTTTTTAATCATTTCTATCATCGGTCTTAAGGCAACTGCCCATATTACATCAACGCTGGAAACAACGTGTTGGGGAGCAAGTGAAGATTGGTCTACATCATACCCGAACCAGTAGGCACCTCTTTGTTCGGCGACACCAATGGCGCCCACGACCATTTGCGATGTTCCGGTCAACACATCTGCTCCTGCATCCATGTGGGTTTGGGCAGCTTCGGAAGCCAGGGCAACATCGCTGTATGATCCGATCCAGGTTACATTGATCTTGGCATCCGGATTAATTGATTCAATACCGGCTTTAAATCCTTCCGTGTAATGCTTGGCATCTCCTGTTTCGATGGGTCCAATAACGCCAAATACTCCCGATTGTGAAAGCTTCGCTGCTAAAACACCATTGACAAATCCACCCTGCTCAGCCAAAGGTTCATAAGCAAATATATTGGTAATTCCCTGGTCAGTAAATACGTTTGCGGTAGATCCCCAGGCAAAACTGGTGTTCGGAAAATCCGGTGCAATTTCTACCAGAGAGGATCCGTATTGTGAGCCGTGAGCAATAATAAGATTGTATCCTTCGCTGGCATAATCCCTTATGGCAGCAGCGGCATCCGCCACAATAAACATACTTTCCGAATAATCAAACTGAAATTCATCTTCGCCCATCTCTTCCTGAATCGTCATCAATGCATCATACATGCTCTGACTCCATGCAAAATCATTGACGGTGCTTGGCATAATAAATGCAACCTTAAAGGGTTCCGCATTGACACATAATACAAGAGATAGAACAAAAATACTTGTTATAGCAATAAAAACTATGAACTTTTTCATTGTCATCTTTTAATCCTCCTATGATTTTGATGATTTAAAATATTACTGGAATAATCAGATGGTTAACCTCACCTCCTATTTTTATTTATTCCCCTCTCTCAAAGGGTTTGTTAAGAGCTTTTGGCGGGCGAACATGCCGCTTCGCCATGGCAGTCAGTACGATAATGGTAACAATATAGGGAAGCATCAGGGTAAAATCAGAAGGAATATTAATTCCCTTGACCTGAATCCAAATCTGAATCGCATTCACCGTGCTGAATAGAAGGGCGCCCGTTAACACAGTTTGAGGTTTCCAGGCACCAAAGTACACCAATGCTACTGCGATAAAACCCATACCATTTGTCAGGTTTTGTTGAAAAACATTCAACAGTGCAATAGAGAGAGATGCTCCTGCAATACCGGAAAGTATTCCGCCTGTAATCACAGTCAGATATCGAATTTTTACAATATTGACTCCCAATGAATCAGCTGCTTCCGGATGTTGGCCGACAGCACGAATACTCAAGCCTATCGGTGTTTTGTATATTACAAACCAGGACAAAGGCACCAGGAGAAAGGCACCGTAGACCAGGATATTCTGTTGAAAAAATATTTCGCCAAGAACAGGAATTCCGGAAAGCCACGGAACAGGTAAAGGAGCAAATCCTTTGACGGTTTGAACCGTACCGATGAGAACACTGAATAAAAGACTGCTCAATCCCAGACCAAAGATATAGATGCCAATACCGCTGATTCCCTGCTCAGCTTTCAAAGTAACATTGATAAAGGCAATCAATAAACCAAAGGTTGCTCCCACAATGATTGCTGCAAGCAATCCGAAAACCAGATTTCCGGTGCGAACGACAGTATAAAAGGCACTGAAAGCACCCATCAGCATCACGCCATCTACTCCAAGGTTCAATACACCACTCAACTGACCTAAAGTTTCCCCGATAGATGCATAAAGATAAGGTGTTGCAAGACGTATCGCTGATTTGATAATCCCGACTATCACGGCTTCCATTAATCATTCTCCTCGTTCTGATTGATTTTACAGGCACCTTTTATTTCAGGTGTTTTTTCCATTATTCTGGACTGACGACGTCTGATAAATTCACTTCCCACAACAAAAAGAACAATAAGCCCGTTTAAAGCTCCGATAAGGGCTGAAGGTATTTGAACAACCCTTTGCATCTTATTTGCCCCGGTCAATAAAGCGCCCAGGAGAAAAGAAGCCGGAATGGTTCCGATAGGATGAAGCTGTCCAAATAAAGCAGCCACAATACCGTTGAATCCGGCACTTCCGGTAAATCCGGATACAGACCCGTCGGTAAATATTCGGTGATGTACACCAATGACTTCAATCGCACCTCCCAACCCGATGAGGGCACCACTTAAAATAAAAGCAAGCACCATATATCTTTGAACATCAATTCCTGATGCGCGTGATGCCTGCATATTTTGCCCAACCATTCGAATGCGAAATCCTATGGTCGTCCTCCAAAGCAGTATATATACCAGGATGGCAAAGGCTATGGCAATGATGGTTCCAAAATGTAAGCGAGTTGGGATTAAACGGGGAAGATCAACAGCTCGTGACAAGCGGGCGGTTTGCGGAATAAAAGAACCAAGCTGCACCTGCAGCGGATCCATGATAGGTCCACGGAGAAGATAATTCATACCATAAGCTGCAATATAATTTAACATGATTGTACTCAATATTTCATTGACATTGAAATAGGCTTTGAGAAAACCGGCAATTCCCGCCCATATTGCTCCACATAACAAACCGATAAGCAATGAAATGATGATGAGTATCCATCCGGGCAAATCAGGAAAGTTTAAACAGAAAATGGTTGCTGAAAGTGCTCCGACAACCAATTGCCCTTCTCCACCAATATTTAACACTCCGGCTCGAAAGGCAATGCATATGCCTAATCCGACAAAAAGTAGGGGAGTTGCCTTGACCACCGTATCGGCAATACTATTAAAACTTCCAAAGGCACCTTTGATAAGAGCACGGTAAGCTTCCAGAGGATTAATGCCAAGAATCGCGATAAGAAATGTACCTATGGATAATGCAAGGAGAAAAGCAACAAAGGGGATAAGTGCCATGAGTAAGTCCCGAAAATTCCTATTGTTCATCTTACTGCTCCTATAGTCTAAAATAAGATTGATAAAGGCAGAATATTTTTAAATTGGTTTAGTGATTACCAGATAGTTTGAGACATATATACAGCGGACATGCAATATTTTTTTATATCTCATATTTTCTTCTATAGCCACTGATTAAATTCCTTCTTTTTCTTTAAATTTTTATTCATTTTTCCAAATGAATCGTACTAAAGTATTAAGAAGAAAAATAAGAAGCAATACAAATTTATTTACATAAGATTTTCGAGGTTAAAATAGAGTTTTTAGAAAAAGATATTGACTCAATATCTTAAAAGGGCAGAGAAATCATATTTTCCGATATTTAAAATTGTAATAGTTATACATTATTCTTTATTCCATTATAGATGAATGAATTTGTTCTATCCATCGAAGCGATGAATAATTATTTTATTCTTAAACGGTTTTTCTGTATGATTACTTCCAATATTTCTTTACTTTCCTGATATATTTCATTCATGTTATCCTTGTTGGAAATCAACAGATTTTGGAAAGGCAACACTTTATTCCTGAGCAATTGAATAAAATTCAAAACTTCCTTGTTCTTACTCGCTGAAATGATTTGGGTATGGAATTGATGGTAAGCTTTTATAAAAAATGCTTCATCTTCATCTGAAAGTGCATTTTTCATCTTATGCAATATTATGTCTAATCTTTCGATTTCTTTGTTATTGATTTTTTTTATTACCAAATCTAATGCAAATTCTTCCAGTACCTCTCTGGTTTCCATGGCATTCTTAATTTCATTTACGGTCCATTGTCCTACAATGAATCCCTTTTCAGGAATAGATTTAATCAGGCCGATTGCATTAAGCATGCAGAGGGCTTCTCTAACCGGTGTTCTGCTTACACCGAATTCCCTGACGATTTCCCGCTCGGTAATCGTCTTACCTTGATTAATTTCATTTGTATAGATAGCATGCTGCAACTTTTTTAAAACCTGATTACGAAGAGTCTCCCGGCCTTTTTTGATTTTGCCTAATTGCATTCCTGTCATATCCATTCCTCCCATTACTAAAAATTAAATAAAAAGCTACCCTCGTTCATCGAAGGTAGCTTTAAAAATGATTGAATCAAAGATGCAATCCGATATTGAATTACAAGTAATTCTTCGCTCCCTCTATGCCGGAGGATATTCGAAGGATATAGTTACGGCAAATATTCTGGCTTCCAGCCTCTATAAATGCATAATCCTTCCCACAAACAGCAGTGAATATATGCAGAGCGTTACTGGTTACAGATGCGACAACAGCAACGGTTTCTCACCGTTTTTCTTTTTAATTTATAGTAAAACCGTAAATAATATTCTTTTTTTGTTTTCGATTTATTAAAAAATATATCATAAAGTGTGTTTAAAAACCAAAATATTCATTAAACAATTGAATATCTTCTATTGATTCAAAATATCAGGCAACAGGTTGTCATTTCCATTCTATAAAACATGTTTTTAAAAATGGTTATCATCCTGTGTTTAAAGAGGTTTGATACCGAGAAATACCGGAAAAGTTTCCGTTCTATCCCCAACTGTATCCGTAAAACTCCTCTGTATTACTTCAAATCCGGTCTCTTTTAATAATTTCTGCCAGGTTTCCAATTTAAAAATTCCGCACAGATGCGGATCTGTATGTATTTCCAACTGACCGTTGACACGGATCAAATAAACAAATGTAGCCTCAAAACTGGTATCTGCCGGGTCAGGATCATAGTAATTTTCCAGAAAGGTTATCTCTGTATTTCCTTTGGAATAGGTAGAGACAATAGATTCGCTTTGATTTAGTTGTCCTGATGTTTTTTCGGCAATTGTTAGGAAAATACCTCCAGGTTTTAAATGAAAAAATGCTGTGGAAAAAGCCCTTTTAAGATCTTTGGCCGTTCTCATATAACCAATGGAATCAAGAATAGTGACTGCATCAAAAACTTCTCTACTTCGGAAAGTTCTCATATCTCCAAACTGGTAATTGATCTCTGAATTCAATTCTTTTGCGATTTTCAACATCTCTTCACTGACATCCACGGAAGTCACTTTAAAATTCTTTTTAAAAGTATAATCATTGTGCCCCCCACCGCATCCCAGGTGCAGTAGTTTTTTCGTTTTGATTTTGGCATTTTTCCTAATCAGCTTACTAAAATAATCCGTTTCTTTAACATACTGTTCCACAGGACTGATAATCGGCCAGGTCCAGGCTAAATACCCGTATAATCTTCTTTCATCTTTTACATTCAAATTCTTCATATTAATATCCTCCATTTCGAAGATGCACTACGTATTCGCAAATAATTATTCGCTTATTTTACTCAACAGATTGAAAATATTTTGTCCTGTTTTTATAAATTTTTTTGGATAAAGTTTTAAACCGTATCCTAAAAAATGTCCTTCATACACTGAGGTAATTTTTTTTGTACTTTGAACTGATTTTTTTAGAAAAAGTCGGGATATTTTAACAAAAAGCCTCAAAGCATATTGGTTATACACCAGTGAACCTACAGTAATGCCAATCACTAAGTCTGCCAGCTGAATAAAAGGTGAATCCTTGGAAGAAACGGTTAAAGGTGTTAGACATATTCGATTGAATTGTTGAAACTTCGTTCCCTGTTCCAAGCATATTTTGCTTTGATTGATTAAATTATGTTCCCCTTTTTTAGTGCCATAATGATCTGCAATAATCAAGCCGATGTCATTATATTCTAATAGATAGGGATTTTCATAGCGTGAGATTAAAAATTTTAATTGTTCGTTTGCCGCCCACAAATAGGTTTTTTCTATGGACCAATCTCTAGAAATAACATTGAAGCATTCATTGATATCATAGACTGCGCATAATATGGTGACTTGATATTTTACAAGTAAATCCATTATTTCTTCAAAAAGTGCATTTCTATTTCCTGTAAATTCTCTGTTTAAGTAATGCTGCTTGTTGGGAGACCATTTTATTTCAACATCATAGGGAATGCCATATTTTTTTCTGATGTCATAATAATCCCCTTGAAGCTTATTAATATTTGAGGAATCGATGCAATATCCTCCATAGCCAATATACTCCCAAACTTTATCTTTCACCTTTTGCTTGCTGTCATCGAGAAATAGAAATTTCATAATTATTATCTCTTTCAATTCATAGATAATTATTTGTCAATTTTTATACAAAAATGAATTGGTTATCAAGCTATAATCGGTTATTTTCTTCGATCAGCTATAATTCTTCTATCAAATCCGGTTCTATGTTCGGGACCTTTATAATTTAAATCATCCATTCTTCTCCGGTCCACGCCGGACCTGCGATTTTTTCCACTGCGTTTTTCTTTTTTCTCCACAATTCAACCTCTCCTTTCCATTATTTATTCTTTGAAGAAAAGAAAACAAGTACATCTATATAAGTAATCAAAAATATTAATCTTTATATTTATTATTGTGTTCAGATGAATGATGTAATAATTCATCAACTTCAACTGCCCGGTATTGGGCACTACGGTAATGTTTAAAATATATAGCATTTTCCGGACAATATGAAAAACATCTCATGCATAAAACACAATGATGGAGAAATTCCGGAAATTCAGCAAGTGTAATATTATGTGTAGGGCAAAGTTTTTCACATAATCCACAGGATGTGCATTTGGACCTGTCCACACCAATAGGCGTTAATGATTCAAAAAATTTCCAATTACCAACACTTTTTGAAATCATGGCCATTAAATCTGAATAAAGCGGTAAATCTATCCAGGTCGCCCTTCCATGCAATAATTTATTCGCAAAATTTTCTGCTTTTTTTAATGCACGTTTTATAATGATCCACTTTCTGTTATTATTATTTTCCTTCACAAAAACATTTGACGGCATGATAAATTCTTTTGCACCTAGAGGAATATACCTTTTCTTTTCGACGATCTTTTTAATCGGCCCCAAGATGCCTCCGGAATATAACATCAGCGTATCAACAAGGAATAAGGGAGTAAAGCTAGCAGGGGGGAGATCATTTATGAATTGCCAGATAAACGGATAAGTTCCCTGTGCTGCAACTGGAAAACCCAATCCGATAATATGGTCTTTGTTTATAGTTTGCGGATCAGTTTTTTCAATGGGAAATATGGTTACTTTAAACTTATTTTTACGGAAAAAAGCAGCAATTTCTTTTACAATTAGAAGGGTATTTCCGGTTCCGGAGAAATAATAAAAATCAATGATCTTCTTCGGGTATTGCTTTAAATCCTTCATTCATTCCCTCTCTTTTATCAATATCTGTTTAACAATAAAAATAAAATATTTTTAGATTGCATTTTCTCCCGATGAGCATAATATCCGGAATTTAAAAGACTTAGTGATTCAATTAAGAAGATGTTTTTTAAAAAAAGCTATCTGATCACTTACTGCTTTTTCAAAATATTTTCCATCGTAGATATCAAAATGACCTATCGGATATATTTTTAAATCAACCAGTTTTCCAAGAATTTTAGCGGTACCCTGGTAAGAATTTTTAGAGACCAGATTATCCTTTTCACAGATCTGTAATAACATGGGGCATTTTACATCTTTTGCATGGTCGATGGGATTGTATCCCTGGCTTCTTAAAAGAATACGGGCACAGACTTCATTAACAAAACCGGATGGAACAATTTTCGAATAACCATCAAAAGCATCGGCTGCATTTATCATGGCAAGAGTGCCGGGTTTTCCTACAATTGGTATTTTATGCGGAGATAGTCCAAATCTCGATCTTCCCATATCCCGTTGTGCATGCATGAACAAACGTAGAAAAAAGCCAATTCCTTCTCTTTTCAATGCTAATACCCCATCTGCTCTACTGTCCAGAGCAGGACATTGTCCAACGATACACGCAATTTTACTGTCCCTGGCAGCAGCAAGTATGCCATACCCTCCGGATGCAGAAGTTCCCCATAAAGCTATTTTTTCAGCATTGATTTCCTTTAAACTCCTGACATGCCCGATTGCAGCAAATAAATCTTCCATCTGGTAAGAGATATAAAATAACTGTCTGGGTTCTCCTTCACTTTCCCCGAAATACCTAAAATCAAAAGTCAATACGGCCATTCCTTCATTTCGAAAGCGAATTGCATAAGATTCAAGAAGCATGTCCTTGGTACCTCCAAATCCATGGCTCATAATAATGCATGGAACCTGTACGGATAAATCCTCGGGGAGGTAAAGCCAGGCTTTGATTAGGGTTTTGTTTACTTTAAAATGAATATCCTTTCTGAAATTGGGAGGCATTTTTTCTCTTTTTTTCTCTTTAATGATAGGTTGTTTAGTAACATGAAAACCTGGTGAAAAAATGATAATCACCAGGTATAAAAAAATAATTCCGATAAAATATAATAAAAAAATTCCAATGGATTTGAATATCAATTTCATTCCCCTCACAAGAAATTATCATTCTTTAAAATCACCAAATATAAAAATTAATATTTTTATTCAGGCGTTCTAAAAATTCTATCGAAAAAGTCTTTTATAAAAATAAAATGGTGAGTCCGTTCGGAACAACTCATTTTCTTCTACTGTCTTTAAACCTTCTATCCGGGCCGATTCTACGCTCCGAACCCTGATAGTCCTTATTATTTACTGTTCTGCGTTCTTCTCCGGACCTTCGTTCCTTTCTGTTGCGGCGCTCCTTAATTTTCATGAAAATATCTCCTTTGAAACACTTCAACCTTCATAAGCCGAAGGATGATTTTGTAAACCAACCACCAGTTGTGGAAACATTTAATTATTTTAATGAGCTAGTTTTATTTAATATATTCTATGAATAATCTAAAATTCCTGCTTATATTATAGAATCAAGCTAATTGTTATGATTGGATTAAATCATAATATAGAATTGTTAATGTTTTTGAGGTTGTAAAACTTAATCATTTTTATTCAGTCAATTAAGAAAAGGGGAAATTACAAGATGTATTTAAATGGTTTGAGAAGTATTTTGAAAGGAATGTTGAAAAGAGGTGGTATCTGGCGGAGGGGGTGGGATTTGAACCCACGGATACTCTCGTATCGCCGGTTTTCAAGACCGGTGCATTCAGCCGCTCTGCCACCCCTCCGTCTTTTTTTGACACTATATTTTACACTTTAATGTCTGACCATGCAAGCGTTAATTTTAAAAATATCTTAAGATATATTTTCTTTATTAGAATTTTTTAAAGAAGTGTAAAAAATATTAAAATAGGTTTGAGCTTGCATTTTAACCTTTATATTTTGCTCTACACCATAACCTTTTTCAGGTTTTTCCGATAAGCAATCAATTCATCAATAGAGATTATTCTGAGACCATGATTTTCTACAAAAGAAAGAAGATCGGGCATTTTTGCAGTAGAACCGTCTTCGTTTAAGATTTCACAAATAACACCTGCAGGACACAATCCCGCTAATTTCGCCAAATCTACGGCTGCTTCGGTATGTCCGGGTCTCTCAATCACGCCACCTGTTCTGGCTTTCAGCGGAAAAACATGTCCTGGTTTTTTGAAATCCTCCGGTTTTGCATTCTCGCAGATTAGTTTAAGAATTGTATCGGTCCTATCTTTCACTGAAATTCCTGTTGAGGTTTTCTTCGCATCAACAGAAACGGTAAAAGCTGCTGCATCCGGATCAGGATTGCGCAGTACCATAGGATATAGATTTAATTTTCTTATGACATCTTCACAAACCGGTGTGCAAATCAGTCCCCGGCAATATTTTGTCATAAAATTTACCTTTTCAGGGGTTATTTTTTCTGCTGCAAAGGCCAAATCTCCTTCGTTTTCACGGTCTTCGCTGTCTACGATAACTACCATATTACCGTTGCGTATATCTTCTATGGCATATTTAATATTATCAAAATTATTTTCATGCATTTGATTTTCTCTCTTTCAAAAAAATATATATTACTCTGATATTTTATAGGTTTCCGGTAATTTTTTCAACCCCTCCCATATAAGGACGCAGCACATCAGGAATAATGACGCTGCCATCTTTTTGTTGGTAATTTTCCAGTATAGCAACTAAGGTTCTTCCGACGGCCAAACCAGAACCGTTTAAAGTATGAACATAATTTACTTTATCATTTTTACTTGAACGAAATCGAATATTTGCTCTTCTTGCTTGAAAGTCTCCACAGTTGCTACAGGAAGATATTTCCCTGAATTTTTCCTGTGAAGGAACCCAGACTTCCAGATCATAGGTCTTTACTGCTGAAAAACCAATATCTCCGGTACAGAGAAGCACAACGCGATAGGGCAATTCAAGTTGTTTTAACACTTCTTCAGCATTCGCAGTCAATTTTTCTAATTCTCCAAATGATTCTTCCGGTTTGCATATTTTCACCAGTTCTACCTTATTAAATTGATGTTGTCTAATCAAGCCTCTGACATCCTTCCCATAAGAACCGGCTTCTTTCCGAAAACAGGCGGTATAGGCAGTAAAGTATAATGGTAATTCTTCTTCTTTCAAGATTTCTCCCCTTCTGAGATTGGTCAAAGGTACCTCTGCAGTTGGAATCAGGTAAAAGCCGTTGGTTGTCTTAAATAAATCTTCTTCGAATTTTGGTAGTTGCCCGGTACCGGTCATTGTATCCCCGTTTACCAGAAAAGGTGGAAATATCTCCAGGTAACCATGTGTTCCGGTATGAAGATCCAGCATAAAATTAATCAATGCTCTTTCCAGCCTTGCGCCCATACCTTTTAAAACCGTGAAACGGGCAGCTGATATTTTAGCACCCTGTTCGAAATCGAGTATATCCAACGCTTCACCAATATCCCAGTGAGGCAAGGGTGCAAAATCAAACTTTTTAGGCATACCCCAGCTTTTTATTTCCTGATTATCTTTTTCATTATCCCCGACAGGCACACTCTTATGGGCCAGGTTAGGAACTTCAAGTAAGAGATTTTGTAACTGAGTTTCCATCTCTTTTATTTGAATATCAAAATCTTTGATCTCCTGAGACACCTTTTTCATTTCGACAATAAATTCCCGTGCATCTTTCTTTTCTTTTTTTAGTCTGCCGATTTCTCCGCTTACTTTATTTCTTTCTTCTTTTAATAGGTTTACCCTGGAAATCAATTCTCTTTTTCTTTGGTCAATTTCGATCATCTCATCGATGTTCACCTTGGAATTCATTCTTTTTAATGCTTCTTTTACCTCTTCTGTATTATTCCGAATCATCTTCAAATCTAACATGATATCCTCCTCTACTCTATTTAATATAAAGCTTTTATAATTTCTGAAAAGTATTTTTTACCATTGATTATATTATGAAATAAGTTAGTGCTTTTATGAGCTTTTGTTTTTAGCCAACGAACTAGCAAATTGGTTGATAAAATTTACCTGCACTTCCTGCCAACTTCTTTACTAAATACCAAATACAATATCTATCTACTGATCTATCCTTTTATTACTCCAAGGGGTCTCATGCGGACAACTTTTCTGGAAATACCGGTTTGGTGCATCACCTCTACAACTTCATTGACATCCTTATAGGCTTCAGGCATTTCCTCAGCTAATACCCTCCTACTCTCTGCCTGAGCAATAATTCCTTTTTCTCTTAATTCTGCTTGAATATCTCTTCCCAATGCCTGTTTTTTGGCAGATGTTCTGCTTAATATCCTACCCGCACCATGGCAGGCTGATCCAAAGGTTTCTTTCATGGCTTTTTCTGTTCCCACTAGACAATAAGAATAACTGCCCATATCTCCTGGTATCAAGACAGGCTGCCCTATTTCCTGATAACTTTTTGGTATATCAGGGTGGTTTGGCGGAAATGCCCGGGTAGCCCCTTTTCGATGAACACATAATTCAATCTTTTTATTATCTAAAACATGTTCTTCTATCTTTGCAATATTGTGTGCCACATCATACACTAGCTGCATTCCCAATCCACGCGCTTTTTGATTAAACATTTTTGTAAAAACTTGCCTTACCCAATGTGTGATGCACTGGCGGTTCGCCCAGGCATAATTCGCTGCACACGCCATTGCCCTATAGTAATTTTTTCCTTCCGGAGAATTGCAGGGCGCGCAAGCAAGTTGCCTGTCTGGCAGTTGTATAGCATATTTACTGACTGCTTTTTGCATTTTTGATAAATAATCTGTGCAAACCTGATGTCCAAAACCTCGTGAGCCGGTGTGAATCATGATTGAAATACCCCCTTCTTGCAATCCCAACTCCCCGGAGATATAAGCATCATAAACCTTATCGATGACTTGAATTTCCAAAAAATGATTACCTGATCCAAGGGTTCCTAGCTGTGGTTTTCCCCTTTCCAGGGCATGTTGGCTCACCAGTTCGGGATCTGCATTTTTCATGCACCCATTTTCTTCAGCGAATAGAATATCTTCATCCCATCCATACCCCTTATCTATTGCCCATTTTGCTCCATATTTCAATACCTTTCTTAATTCATTAAAGCTTAATTGAATGATACCCTTTGATCCTACTCCAGAGGGAATAACTCTGAATAATTCATTGACTAATAATTTTATTTTCGGTTTTACTTCTTTTAGGCTTAAATTCGTCTTTATCAATCTTACACCACAGTTGATATCAAAACCCACCCCACCTGGCGAAATGACTCCATTATTGATTGAAGTAGCCGCCACTCCTCCTATGGGAAAGCCATATCCCCAGTGAATATCTGGCATAGCAAGGGAATAATTGACAATACCGGGTAAAAAAGCAACATTGGCCACCTGTTCCGGCGCCTGGTCCTTTCGAATCATCTCCAGTAATTTTGAAGAAGCATATATTAATCCGGGAACACGCATACCTGGTAAATAGTTTTGAGGTATTTCCCAGCGATAATCATCAATTTTTTTTAATGGTCCATTCCAGGATGGTTTCATTTCTTTATCCTCTTTATATATCAAGAATAATACTGACAGTCCAAATTCCGCTTAAAGCATCCTTTTTAATCTCTAAACCGTGGTAAGTAACTGCTTTTATTTCTCTTTCTATTTTTTTACTGGTTTGATTCAGTTTTAATCCTGTTACTTCTGTCATGATTTTTCGGCATGATAGTCTCTTTATTTCAATTCTAGTTAAAATGACCTGTTTTGTTTCACTGATATACAACAATTCACTTAACCAGGCAACCAGCAAATTCTCATAATCTTCTCCCTGAAGCGTAAAATTGTGAAAAAAATCTCCATGAGTATTGCTATTTGTATTTCCCATTTTAATTTCAAACATGCCTTCAGCAGAATGGTGAAAAAGTTCCCGAATTGTCCTACCATATACATCGATGCCTATATCCGCTGTATGTTCAATGATTTCGTATTTTTTCATAATTTTGTTCCTTTTCCAATAAAAAAAGCCCTCATCGCTTAGTAACATTGGATACTAGGGACGAGAGCTTGCTCACGTGGTGCCACCCTGGTTCAATAGGAAATTCCTATCCTTTATTGGCAAATCTTTATCGCGTCGGGGCGCGTCTTCGGATACTAACATTTCACCGAAAATAGAAAAAGGGTGGAGTTCGGTGAGCAAACTGCTGACTTTCACCAAACATCAGCTCTCTGGAGTGCAAGGCTCTCCTACTTTTCCCTTTTAAACTTATAATATTCTTTTGTTGTCAATATTATAGTTTTACTCATTATTAAAGTCAAAATTTTATTTTTCAGTTAAAAATTATTTATTATAAAACAATTCAATTTCTTCCTTCCGTTGTAAAAAGTGTGCAAGACCAATCGTTGTTGAATTAATTGTTCTTTTTAGCATAAAAACCTGTAAAATTCTTTAGAATATTTCATCATTATTCTGACAGTGCTACAAAATTGAGAAAATATTTTTATCTTCTTGACATTCGACTGACCAGTCAGTAAAATAGAGCTTAGTTTAGAAAATGAGAGGATGAAAGCATTATGATGCAAAAAGTTGCTAACTTTATCACTAAATTTGCCTGGCCAATTCTTATAATAACCATTGCTATCACTATTTTAGCAGGCTCGCAATTGCACAAGCTAACTATTGAAGATGATATTACCAAATATATGCCTGCAGATGACCCGGATATTGAGTTTTATAGTGAAATTGTAGATAAATTCGGCGGTTCACAAGCGGAAACAGCAGTGATTTCTCTGGAATATGATGAACTTTTTCAGGTAGAAAATATAAGAAGTATAAAAAATATTATCGATGAATTAAATGATACTATCTATATAAAATCCGTCACTTCTTTTTTAAATATGCCTGAAATTACAAGCACTGAATTTGGATTGGAAGTCAAAGATTTAGTTGAAATCTTCCCGGAAAATAACGAAGAAGCCGGAAAGCTTAAAGATACGCTGCTAAAAAATAATATGGTTAAGGGAAAATTTATATCCGCAGATGGAAATGTCACCCTATTGGTCATTGAAGTAAAGGAAGGTTATTCAGGAAGCGAGCTAAAAAATAACTTAACAAAATTAATTGAACCTCTAAAAGGAGAAGCAACGAAAATATTCTATTCCGGTATGCCATTAATGAGTGCAGAAATATCGGAAAGTTCCCGGGGCACCATGGGTTTAAGTATTGTTGCCCTTATTGCCATGCTCTTTGTCCTTTTTTTCTGCTTTCGAAGCTTCCGTGGAGTTATATTACCCCTTTTCGTCGCTTTCATGTCTTCGGTTTGGGTTTTGGGACTAATTGCTTCCACTGGAAGAAATGTCACTATGGTAGCTGCAATCCTACCGGTTATTATGATTTCTCTGGCAACTGCCTACGGAATTCATTTTGTAAGTCGATACTATGAAGAAAGATATCGTTTTGAATCATTTAAAGCAGTCAAAATGACTTTCAGACATACTTTTCTGCCTATATTAATGAGCGCACTGACTACTATGGCCGGTTTTTTGTCTCTTTCTGCTGCCATCGTAAGACCTATTACCGAATTTGGAATTTTTTCCACTCTGGGAATATTTTTTGCTTTTATACTGGCAACTTTTTTCCTGAGTGCTTTTTATAAACTGTTCCCTCCTCCTAAAATACATAAAAAATTTTCTTCCCATTCTCAAGATTTAGTCAGCAAATTATTGAAACTCGTTTTTTATTTGGTTTCAGAAAAAAAGAAAATGGTTGTTGTTATTGTATCGCTAGTAGTTTTAGGAGGAATCGGCTTGGCGACACAGGTCGTACCTGATTCTTCCATTGAATCAAGGTTGGGAGAAAAAAGTCAAGTTGTAAAAACTTTGAATTATTTCAAAGAAAAATTTGGAGGAGTAGATACTCTTTATATTTACACTGAAGCTGATAATGTTAAAAATCCTTATGTCCTAAGGCAAATAAAAAAAATTGAAGATTACTCAAAACGACTCCCCTCTCTGGCAGAACCTTCTTCAATAAGCGATTTCTTAATTGATCTGAATGATGCCATGGAAAACAAGAAGATCATACCGGCAAGCGAACAAAAAATTGATAATCTCTGGTTTTTTGCCCAGGATAATGAATACATTACTTCAATGGTAGGAGATGAAGACAAAGATACATTGGTATCCGTAAAGGCCAAAGAAATGATGTCAGGTGCGATAGATTTATCTATTGCAAAAATAAGAAAATTTATTGATACTATCCCTAAAAAAGTAAGCCAAACAGATCTATCATCATTAGATGCAGGAGAACGTAAAAATTATTATCCCTATATTGCGGACGAAATTATTTCTTCCCTTCAGGCAAAAGGTATAGAAATAAAAAATATTGACGATTTCAAGAAAGAATTGATTCGACTGGCTACTCAACCCATTCATGAATTTGAAAGAAAAGACCAGGCATTTATTTCTGAGATTTTATCTCTATCTTATCTGGAGATTGAAGATTTAGGCTTAACCGGGGAGGAGATTTCACCTTTGCTAGCATCTTATATTCAGAACGGGCAAACAGCCGATTTCTTTATAAATGCAATGATAAATCAAACAGGATTACCAGAAGATGATGCTCTATATTTACTTGATATATTAGAAGAATCCAGAAATATGGCCAGGGAAAAAGAAAAAATAAAAATTTCACAATTAATGGCAGAAAATTTTTTAGATGATCAATTAAACGATGAAGATAAGGATATATTTTGGTACCTAACTGATAATGTGGCTTATGTTCCGGATACCAAAGGAAATATTGAAATCTCATTTCGACTTAGCGGAACACCGGTTATTACAGACCGGGTCAATAGCAGCTTGTTCAGGGGACAGATAAGGAGTATTATTTTAGCATTCTTAATGGTATTTGCCATGTTAGTCATTCAATTTAAATCTTTAAAAGTAGGATTTTATTCTATCATCCCTCTTGTTTTAACGGTCATTACTGCTGGTGGAGTCATGGGGATTTTCCATATACCATTAAATGTTTCTACTATGATGGTTGCAAGTATCGCTATTGGAGCAGGGATAGATTACACTATTCATTTTATTTCCCGCTATAAAAATGAATTAAAAAGCAAAGAAAAAACAGAAGCGTTAAAAACTACCTTAACCGGAACAGGGAGGGCAATTATATTTAATTCAATATCTATTGCAGCGGGTACTTTTGTACTCACCCTTTCCAGCATCGGGATGATGGTAGCTTTTGGTCAATTAATTGGAAGTGTTATGCTGGTAAGTGTTATATACACTCTATTGCTGCTTCCAATTTTACTGGATAAAGTCGATTTCAAAATAAAAAAGGAGACAAAATAATGAAAATAAGAAAATATTTTTTTACCATGATAATTATTTGTTTGTTTTTTTCAAGTATCATAGCCAACGCTGGAACAGAAACAACAATTACTGTAGATGAAATTATGGATAAGATGGAAGAAACCTCTCCAGAATTTTCTACTCAAAAGGCCATTTCTGAGATGATCCTTGTAGATAAGGATGGAAATGAAGAAATCAGAAACATGGTCATGTTCTCTCAAAAAATTGAGAATGATCAAAAAAATACTCTTGTAAGATTTCTTTCTCCCAAGTCTGTAAAAGGAGTGACTCTTCTAAACATCAATGATGGAGAAAAAATATATCTATATATGCCTGCTTATAATAAACCAAGAAGAATTGCCGGGTCTTCCAAGGGTGATGAATTTATGGGAACAGGCCTCTCCTATGAAGACATGAGTATGGATTACGAAGATAAAGATTATAAAAAAACACTTTTGGAAGAAACAGCAAATGAATATATTGTAGAAGTTTTGCCGAGCGGAGAAGATCTATCCTATGAAAAAATTATTCTTCATGTGGATAAAATTGATTTTTACGCTAGAGAAGTAGAATTTTATGAAACCATGAATGAATTGACCAAAACTTTAACGATCAACAAAATAAAAATTGACGATGAAAACAAGGTCACCCCTATGGAGATAGAATTTATGGATATGTTAGAAAAAGATAGAACTAAAATAGTCATGAAAGAAATAGAATATGACATCGAATTATCATCCAGTTTCTTTAGTATCAGGACATTATCAAAGCCGACACTGTAGTCGTTAGCGAATAGTGAATAGTTAAAAATCGGGTAGCAAATGAGGGAAAATCAGTCTGCTAGTCAAATAGTATATAGTATCGTATGGTATGTGGTAAAGATGTGGGTGAAAACCGATAATTGCAGGTATACTTGTTAACCGGTTAGTTGGATAGTTAGTTTTCAACTTGAATTAACCGATGTTAAAGTGTCAGTAATACATTGCATTGAAGGTGGATGAGCTAAAAACTTTGAAGGGAAATTGTGATGTGTACGAAATGAAAATCGAATAAAAAATTTGAAATGTTGAATTATAAGGTTTTTATTATAAACAATAGCACAAAAGCTTATAAATGAAAGAATTCAATTTTAACCAGTTAACCAAATAACCAGCGAACCAGCTACCAAAATGAGGGAGGAATTTTAATGATAAAGAGAAATATTCTTTTAATACTATTAATAATTATTTTAACAGCTTCGCTTTCTGTGAATGCTGTAGATTTTTCAGGAAATTTAACCTATTCCGGGCAGTATAGTCTAGTCGAACAATCCCTAAGCAATAATTTAAATTTAGATCTCAATTTTGTACATAATTTTTCCGATGAGTTTTTTGCAGAAGGAGATTTTATCATTAAATATAACGATAAATCCGAGAATCCCCTGATGATAATCCCGGAAGAATTATATATTGGTGCCTATGAGCTGATTCCTAACTCAGATCTAAAAGCAGGGAAATTGATCATTAGCTGGGGTTCTGCAGATATGCTAAGCCCTTTAGATAATTTTAATCCCCTCCCTCCTGGAATGTCTTTTACAGATATGAATCAAAAAATGGGAGTATGGGCAGCTGACCTAACTTACTATTTTAATGATATTACTTATTTGCAAACTATCATTCTTCCATCTTTTGTTCCTGCTTATATGCCTGAACAATATGAAAAGCAATTGTATCTTTCAATATTTGGTCCGCAATTTCAAGCACAGGGAATAGAAATTGATTCAATCAATCTTACCCGAAACCAACCCAATAAACCGGCGTGGGGAATCAAATTAGGAAGAAGTTTTACTTCATTTGATGCAGCTGTCAGCTATTATAACGGATATTATTTAAATGCTTATCCTGAATCATTAGATATCCTTCCCTCTGCTTCCGGAACCGGCTTAAATTTGGAATTGGGATATCCCAAAAGAAGTATTCTCGGTCTCGAATTTCAAGGAGATTTTCCCGGAATTGATGGAGCAACTTTAAGGGGTGATTTTGCTTATATCATCCCTCAGAATTGGCAGTTTCAAGGCGAAGACACGCTAAAAGATCCCTATATAAAAGCGGTTATTGGTGCAGATTACACCACTTCATTTGACCTCTATCTAAATGCTGGTTTTATTTGGGGATTTATTACAGAAGAAGGGGACCAATGTTCTCCTTATTTTTCATTGAACGCTCGGAAAGAATTAAAAAATAGCAAAATTACACCCAATTACATGGGCATCATCAGTCTTGAAGATGGAAGCATGTTAAACTCATTCGGTGCCAGTTATGATTTCACTGATGACTTTTCCCTTGATTTTTCCTATGTGTCTATATTAGGTGAAAAAACGTCCAAGCTGGGAAAAATGGAAAGTGCGGCAGGAATATATCTAAAAGGAGAGTGGGCATTTTAATGAAAAAGAAGTCTAACGTCAAAAAAGAAAAAATATTAGAAGCGGCAGAGGAAATATTTTTTAAAAAAAGTTTTTATGAAGCTACAATGGATGATATTGCAGAGATTTCCAGAATAAAAAAACCGACAATCTATTATTACTTTCCTTCAAAAATAGACTTGGTTTCTCAACTTTTAGAAACAAACATGAAAAGACTTTTTGGAAAAGTGAACGAAATCATTCTTTTCACGGGAAATATGAAAGAGCGAATTGAAAGAATTGCTGATTTTTATATTACTATTTTAAATAAAAATTCCAAATTTTTTATTATTATCCAAAGAATCGGTTATGATTTTATGCATAAGGAAGAAAGTAAAAAAACAATGAACCGGTTTTTTGAAAAATTATTAGAAAGGCAAAAAAGGGCTGGTGATTTGTTTGGTGATGTTCAATTATCCTCCGGGAAAAAAGTCAGCGGTAACATATTTTTATATTCCATGATTGCCGCTATAGGAAGAGTGGCTTTTGAAGCAGTATCCCAGGGAAGGAATCCTCAAAAAGAACAGCTTTTAGCCATCAAAGATATCTTCATTGCTTCCGTTAAATAAATAAGTCAATACTGGATAGAACCTTTATTTTTTGCTGTTCTATTCAAATTGGCAGAAAACATTTATACTATTTTCTGCCAATAAGCATGAAATCCTCTTCACTTGTCGATTATCCGAACTACTGCTTACACTTTAAAATAGTTCACTTTCTTGTAATTTAAAAATTTGTTTTACTGCTAAAAATAAAATGATTGGTTCTAATATACGGGGCAACAACTGGCCCTACAAAGCCTGGTTTAGTTTGCCGTTCCCGGGATATCATGTCTACACTTTTTAGTAAATCAACCACGCTTGTGTTAAATCTCATGTTTTTGATCGCTTTCGTCAATTGCCCGTTCTCAATTAAAAAAGTGCCATCTTTGGTCATTCCGGTTAATTCAATGCTCATCGGGTTAAGCATATTAACATAATGAAAACGGTTGATATATACACCTTTTTCTGTATTCAAAATCATATCTTCTAATTGATCCTCTCCTTGTTTCATTGCAATGTTAAATGAAGCAGCTCCCATTGAAGCACTTTCGGGAGGCAGCGTATTTCCTGTACAATTCTTATTGTATTTCAATGCTGTAAGATGGTCATACACACCATCTACAATCACGCCATTTTTAATAAGGTCAACTTTTCCCCGGGGATATCCTACAAAATCAAAAGGTATCGGCATGGTAAGCTTATCAAAGGGATCATCGGATATGGTGATGGATTCTGGGAATAGCTTTTTACCTTGTTTCCCCGAAATAAAACTTTTTTTCTCCATAATTAGCTTCCCGTCAAAACCGGCATAACCAGTTTCACTTAAGATTTCAGCAACTGCTTCAGGTGAAAGAATAACCGTATAATTTCCCGGTTGAATTTCTACCTGGTTTAAATTTCTAAAAGCAGTATTTAGTAATTCATCACATATCCTTTTTATATTAAGATGATTAATTTCGCTACTTACGAAAGAATGATAGGCGGTTGAATTATTTTTCGTAATAACGGTGTTAAAATCCACTGTTGTCTTTCGATCAAAAGCAAAAACTCCTTCAGAATTTGCAACTATTAGGGTCTCTATTCCAGTTTCAAGCGCCCCTGAAGATTCATATCCTTTTTGACCAATTCTTTCTACTAACTGGACAATTTTCTGGGCTCGGTCCAGAGGAGTAAAATTTTCAGTTTTTTCAGAAAATTGACTCTTTATTTTATAAATTTGAGGCTCCAGCAGACAATAGTGATAATCCAATACAGGCATTATTTCACTTAGTTCAATCGCTCTTTTTACAGTTTTTTTTACCTCTGATTCATCCAAGGTGTTTAATTTCACTGTACTGATTCTGTCTTTATTAATGACCTTAAATGTTAAATCTAAATTTTTTTCCGCAACATTCTGGTGAATATATGATTGGGTAAATCTGGTTAATCCGCTGTTGCTTTCTATGGCAACCATTTCAAAATCAAGAACCTTGAGTTCCTTTTTGATCTTTTTAATAAAATTCTTCCAAAAAGTTATATCTTTCATTTCGAAGCACCTACCTTGATATTTCTAAAACGCGCCGGCGAAGTACCATGACCTACATGCATGGTTTGTCCGGGTTGACCTTTCCCGCAATTTGCTACTCCCCATGTATGCCAGTATTTTTCATTGCTTATCCCATCACAGGCATGCCAGAATTCAGGCGTAATTCCTTGATAGATTGCATTTTTGAAAATTTTACCCAATTTTCCGTTCTTTATTTCCCTGGCCAATTCTGTACCAAATTGAAAATTCAGTCTTTTATCATCAATACTCCAACTTTTATTGTAATCCAGAAACAAGCCATTTTTAATATCTCCAATAAGTTCATTCAGATTGAAATTTCCCGGTAAAAGATTGATATTGGTCATTCTAATCAATGGTATCCTATTCCAACTTTCTGCCCTGGCTGTTCCATTACTTTTTTGTCCTAATTTAAATGCATCTTCCCGGGAAGTCAAATATCCTGTAAATTTTCCCCGCTTAACCAGGAATGTCCTGCCGGCAGGAACTCCTTCATCGTCAAATCCAAAAGTACCTAAACCTTTTGGAAGTGTGGCATCGGCTGTAATGTTAACCAAGGGGCTTCCATAGCTAAAATGATTTAATTTATCCAACGTTAAAAAACTGCCTCCGGCATAGCTTAATTCTTTTCCCAGAACCCGGTCTAATTCCACCGGATGTCCGCAGGATTCATGAACCTGCAATGCCAATTGACTTCCTCCAATCACAATATCAGTGCTTCCCTCTGGGCATGGCGGGGCAACTAGAAGTTCATTTGCTTCATGTGCAATTCTTTCTGCATTTTCCAACAGTTTTATCTTTTCAATAAATTCATAACCGGAGGTGGCATAATCCCCTCCGAAACTTGCCGGATAAGAACGGGTTTGAAATTCTCCTTCTTCTATGGCATGGGCCGTAATCCCTCCACCGGATTCAATTATCGTCTGTTTGATTTCAGAGCCTTCAGTTGACAAAAACAGCTTATGCGTTTTATAAAAATCAAGAATCCCTTCTGATTTTTTTACCTTATCCTTTAACATCCTTCTAGTCGCTCGAACTAGAAGTTCTATCTTTTTTTCCGGGTTGACTTTGAATGGATCCATAACAATAGGGGTAGTATAACTGTCTACATGTCTTTCCTCGCGAGCTAACCTGATATCTTCTTTTTTTATCAGAGAGGAAGCCATGGCAATTTTTAATGATTGCTCTGCAGTTTCAAGCAAAGATTCCTTATTTAAATTATTGGTTGATGCAAATCCCCATGCTCCATTGACTAAAACTCTTATACCTACTCCCCTGTTATTTGAGATATTATATGCGGATAGTATACCATTCTCTACTTCTATCGTCTCTCTGTCGTTATCTACGAATCGAATATCTGCATAATCCACTCGGGATTCCAGATAATCCAGGGTATTCTTTAAAATCTTTCTCATTCGCTTACCTATCCCCTTTCGTAATTATTTTTTTTGTTCAACGTATCGATACATTCAATCTTGATTACGATTATTCTACCCACATATCTATCCAAATAAAAAATCCAAATCAATCTCCCAAAATTGCAATGACGACTCCGCCTATCCCGACATGAACACTTAAAGCGGGAGAAGCCTTGGTAATAATAATATTCGAGGTTTGAAATAAAGAATGGATTTTTTTATAATACCATTGAGCCTGTTCCGGCGCAGAGACATGGGCAATGCCAAAACGGGGATCTTTTAACTTATTGGCAAATCTTACTGCCAGATCCAGGGTTTTATGCACCAGCCTTCTTTGGCCTATAACCTTGGCAGCTTCAACAATCTTCCCGTTTTCATCAATTGATATCACCGGTTTTAGATGCATCATAGTCCCTAAAAAACCTTTCGCCCGATTCAATCGACCACTTTTCATTAAATATTTTAAGGTAGGGATACTTACAAATATTTTCACCTTATTAGCAGCAGTTTTTAATTTAGTAATAATTTCCTTTACCGTAAATCCTTCTTTGATGAGCCTAGCTGCTTCGATTAACATTAAACCTAAGGCAATGGTTGTTGTCTTGCTATCAACGGTAAATATTTTATGATGATATTTTGTCCTTTTTGCCCCGACACGGGAGGCCTGGATGGTACCGCTTAAATTTTCAGAAAGATGTAAGGAAATAACCGATTGATACTGATCGGCAATTTTATTATACATTCCTTCAAAAGATGCTGGAGGCGGTTGGGAAGTGGATAATCTTTCATTAGAAGTTTGTAATAAGTAATTGAAGTCCTCTGGTTTCAACTCCACCTGATCAAGGTAGCTCTTTGTTCCTTTCTGAATAACAATAGGTACCACATGAATATGATGCTTTCTAAGGATTTCTTCCGGCAGGTCACAGGTGGAATCAGTCACCAATCCAATCTTCACTGGCGATTTTTTTTCTTTTTCCAAATGAAACTGCTGAAACATATCCTCGACTTTCGTTTTACTGACAGAACCGAATTCAGACAGGGCAGAGAAAATCTTTTTCGGTTGATCAGTATGAACATGAATATGGGCTTGTTCACAGGAACCGGCAACGATGACGGAATTCCCAAAGCGTGATAATCTCCTACGAATATTTTCCCTTTTCAAGCCAATACCCTCAATCAGACATTCTGTACAGTATTGAAACTGAACATTCGGCTGTATCCGGTTTATATCGTATTTCTTCTTTGTAGGAACCGTATACCCCTTTACTAATCCGGACTGTAGTTTCCCGAATTCAATATAATACACGATTGCCTCTACCAGATTCACGAAACCCTGCGCTCCTGCATCCACTACACCGGCCTTTTTTAATACAGCCAACTGATTGGGGGTGTCCTCCAATGATGCCCTTACTCTGGACAATGACTTTTTAAAAAGTTCTGAAAAATCCGATGTATCTGGAGCATGCTTGACAAGGTAGTACGCCCAATCTTTCATCACGGTTATAATTGTACCTTCCCTTGGATTAGAAATTGCTTCTTTCGCCTGTTCAGCAGCCTTAAATGCAGCATGCGCAAATGCCTTTGTGGATAAACGAACTTTGCCGCTGGTGGCCTCGGCAAGTCCTTGAAAATACTGTGCCAGTATTGCTCCAGAATTACCGCGTGCTCCTTTTAATGCTGAATCAGCCATTAAAGAGCTGATTTTTGCAAAAGAAACATCTTTACATTCTTTAATACCTTCAATCATACTATTCACAGTAACAGACATGTTCGTACCTGTATCTCCGTCCGCTACCGGAAATACGTTTATCTCATTCAAATAGTTTTCCATTTGGTTCATTCGATAGGCAAAGTGAATCATGAATCGTTTAAAACGAATTCCATTCAGGTATTTAATCCGGATTTTCATACTAAACAATCTCCCTTGTGATTTTAAATCAAGGCACAGTAACTATCGATTTAATTCATTTTGATTATAACTCGAACCAATTTTTTAAAACATTTAATGCCCTGAGAGTAATCCATTTGCTAGATTTCCCTTTTTTCTCAATGTTCGTAATAAACCGACCATTAAACGTACTTTTTAAAATCCATTTCCCCCGGTCATCCTGCCGGGAAATAATCTCATTGACTGCTTCCGACATTCGCTCATCTTTTACGCCGATTTTCAACATGATCAGCATAATTTCCACAATATCCGTCTGGTACATCAAGGGAAATCCAAAGCGTAACCATCCCGGTCTGGAAACTTTTTCCAATTGATGGCTTCTTTTGTAAATATGATGTTTTAACAGATAATCTTTGCTTGCCTGGATAGTCCTATCGATATCTTCATCTCTTCTATCACACGGAATTTCCGATAAAGCTTTTAGAGATTTTACTACTCCCATATGGCAGGCATGTCTTCCCCAACAGGACTCCATCTTATCATAAGGCCAACCATCCGGGTTTTTTGCAATCCCGTCATCATAGCGCTGGTAGCGGGTAATCCAATCAATGGCTCTTTGTAATCTTTTGTCTTCCAGGTATCCTAAACGAATTAGACTGAAGACCATATTGCCGTTTAAGCATGGAATTACACCACTATGCCTTCCGCCTCCTTCTCTAAGGTTCGGCCATATTGAAAAACCACCGCTTTTTTGATCCTGTGCATGGTCAAAAATATATTCACAAGCCTTTTTTATCCTTTTATCTTGGGCATCCACTCCCAATTCCGCCAGAATAATGAGTTGCCAGACGGTACCTTTATATTTATCAGTATAAAACCTGTCTTTCTCTCCCCAAAATCCATCCTCGTTTTGCTGTGATAAAATCTTAACTACCGGATTCCTCAACATAATATTTTTTTTCGCTTGAATGACAACAGGCGAATCTGAGGTTTCATCCAACAGCTGGATGAGCGTAAAATAACGAACTGACGCATTCTCCTCCTCCAATAACCAATTTAAAACATGCTTTTTTAAAAAATCACACCAGCTGTTCATTTTAATCCCAACCTGTAATATAAAATTCCTACCCATTCGTGTAAAGCTCTTACATTATGCTCAAAGGAAAAAATGTTCGGAAAAAAAGTTACAAAATAGGATTTTTCTTCAAAAGTATAATTTACCGGTGCAGGAATGACCTCCACTTCCAGGTTGTGAAATAGCAACATGGAACGCTTCATATGCAGCGCGCTGGTTAATAAAATTATTCCCTGATAATCTTTTCCAGCTAATTTTTCAAAGATGTAATCAGCATTCTCTTGCGTAGTTTTGGATTTTTCCTCCAGTAGAATTCTGTCCGGATCTATTCCCCAAGATACCAGCACTTCTTCCATGACTTTTGCAATAGATACACTGCCTTGATTTCCCAGTGTCCTTCCACCGCTTACCCATACGTCTAGTGGATATTCCTGATATATTTTAAATCCACCATATAGTCTTGCCAGGGTGATTTCCCCGATTTCTGCATCAAATGCACCTGACGCCGGGGAACCTCCGACCATTCCCCCTGCCAATATTATCATGGCGTATTTTTGGAGAGAATCTCTTTTGGTCAATTCATTTTGGAGATTAAAGGGAAGATAAGCATTTTCCAGAGGTCTCAATAACAACCATTCACCAAACCAGGAACTAAAAATATATGATAAAAGCAAAAATAAGAAAGTCAGCCACACAGCAGCTTTTCTTCTTTTTAACAAGAATA
>Ga0272441_10003729_pt1 | contig 28613 bp, 15 predicted proteins | sample SSMProp6N_FD_193582 | JGI IMG/M metagenome (GOLD analysis project Ga0272441, IMG submission 193582) | Marine sediment archaeal communities from Little Sippewissett salt marsh, Falmouth, MA, United States - SSM-Prop-6N | ecosystem: Environmental > Aquatic > Marine > Wetlands > Sediment ... | reverse complement strand
CCTACGCTCCACACGATCTCGGTACGTACCCTCACGCCTGTGGGCAAGTCTACGGCATGGGCGGCAGCGATGGCAGTCGCATGCCTGTGGAAGAATCCGGCAACATGCTCATTATGATGGCCGCCCTGTCGAAAATCGAAGGCAATGCCGACTTGGCGCGGAAATACTGGCCACTGCTCACCCTATGGGCCGACTACCTCGCAGCAGAGGGCCTGGACCCCGTCAATCAACTCTGCACCGCTGACATGTTCGGACACCTGGCCCACAATGCCGATCTCTCGCTCAAAGCCATCATCGGGATCGGCGGCTTCGCCCAGATGGCGGCCCGACTGGGCCGGCAGGCCGAGTCCGACAAGTATTCTGCCCTGGCACGCGACTACGCGATCCAATGGCGACGGATGGCGGCCGACGACAGACACACGCGTCTGGCGTTCGATCGCCCCGGCACGTGGGGCATGAAGCACAACCTCATTTGGGACCGCATCCTCGAGCTGAAGCTCTTCCCCGATTCCGTCGGCGACAAGGAAATCGCCTGGTATCTCAAGGTGCAGAACGACTACGGTCTGCCCTGTGACAATCGAACCGAGCAATCGTTGATCGACTGGGCGGTGTGGTGCATTTCGCTGGCCCGCAACGAGCGCGATTGGCAGGCCCTGTTCGCCCCGCTCTACGACTACGCCGATCAGACTCCGCAGCGTGTGCCGCTGCCGGACTGGTTCTACACCACAGACGCCAAGCGCCGAGGCTTTCAGGCTCGGCCCGTAGTAGGCGGCATATTTATAAAGGCACTGCTGACAGGCGACGTAGCGAAACGATACGCCGAGCGCGCCGACCGAGTCACCGGCCAATGGGCCCCGCTCCCCGCTCCGGTCACGTTCGGCGAGGTCGTCCCCACAGCCTGCACGGCTCCGGTGCGCTGGCGATACAGCTTCGAGCAACCGGCCGCGAACTGGTTCGAGCCCGGCTTCGATGACTCCGCCTGGCACGTCGGGGCCGCCGGCTTCGGCACCGAACAAACACCCGGCGCCATCGTTGGCACGAAGTGGAACACCACCGACATCTGGCTGCGGCGTGAGTTCACCCTTCCCGACCGCCCGCTCAAGAATCCCGTTCTCTGGCTCCATTACGATGAAGCGCCGGAGATCTACATCAACGGCGCACTCGCCGCCAAGCTGTCCGGCTGGTCCGGCGCGTACAGTGATACAGACATAAAGCCCGAGGGATTGGCCGCACTGAAACCGGGCTCCAATCTCATGGCCGTCCACGCCAGCCAAACCTACGGCGGCCAGTACATCGACGTAGGCCTCGCCGAGGAAACGAAACCAGAATCCAAATAACGCCAGACCGATCGGATACCCGCCAGACACTCCTTCGCGAAGTGCGCGGCCACGACCTCGTAGAAAAGTAAAAGGGGTCAGACATAGAGGAGGTCAGGCTTTTTGTTTTGTTGGGGACGCATTTTTTGTGGTTCTGGTCACGCTTGTCTTTATGCCACGGAAGCCTCGAATTGAATATGCCGGTGCGGCGTGCCATGTGATGAATCGGGGGAATTATCGCGCCGATTTGTTCTCGCTGGAGACGACCTGGCCGAGGTCTTGCTGGAGAAGGGCTTGAAGCGTCTGGGCTAAACGCCGCAGGACGTAGAGCTGGATTGTAAGCTGATGCCCTGGAAGGTGGTCCTGGCCAGTTGGATTAAGGAGCAATGCGGGGTGACCAATCGGTGGTTCAGCGAGACGATGCATATGGGCACGATTTGCAATATCAGCCGCGCCCTGACCGAAGAATGCAAGCAAGCCAACCGCAGGAAAGGGGAGTGGAGAAAACTTAAAGGAACAAGACAAAAAGCCTGACTCCTTTGTGTTTGCCGTTCACGTCATGTAGACTCAGCCGTTTCCTGGCTGAAGGGGGAGTTGCCATGTTCCGCTGCTGCGGCCCGAGTCCGCAGCCAGCACTATGCCTGATCAATACAGGGCATTCGACACGCACTCTCTGCATCCAGTAAGAGAGGAGCCCCGATGAAGGGCTCCTCTCTTGATATCGATGCCATTGATCAATTGCCCATTTCGGATTCCAAAATATCCAGGTCCAGTTGGTCCACCACACCATCGTCATTGATGTCGTACGCAGAGTGCCCTTTGGTGCCATGGATGGTAACGCCCAGATAGTCAATATAGCCCGTTGCGCCGGCATCACTGAGAACCACCCAGTCGCCGCCCACGCCACCACCGCCGGAGCTGATGTAATTCAGGGTTCCGGTTTCGGTCTTCGTGCCATCGGTAATGGTATAGGCGAGCGTATCGGTCTGCCGGTCACATTCCATGGTAATATCGACGAACTTGTCGGCCGCAAAGCCCGTGGCGATGGTGGGATCATATCCACCGACCCACCAGTACGCACCGTTCGAGATGGACACGGCCTGAGAACCGTCGGCATCCAGATACACGGCCACGTGGGGAAGCGCATAGGTGCCGGGACTGCTGTTGCTCTCGATCGGGAACCACACGCGCAACGGAAGCGTGCTGGTCGACTGGGCCACCCAATGCAAATCCATGTCAAATTCGCCGCTCACGTTTGCGGTCTGTATATCCAGAGTAAATTCACCGCCGGTGACAGTCAGACTGCCCGGAAGCTCCTCCATGCTATAGCCGTCCTTGGTACCCCGGACCCTTAGATCCATCATATCGGGCCCGACCGGATCCGTGTCCATGTCAAAGTCCCACACAATCGCGGAGGGCGTCTGGTACCCCCAGTCCGACATGAGCAGATCGCGGTCCTTTTCGTCAACCACACAGTCGCCGTTGAAATCGGCCTGCCAGACCTCGGCACAGCCGATCACCGTGGTCTTGCCGGTATCGGCATCATAAAGCGTGCTCACCGAACCGGCGCCGTCATAGGCGACCAACAGCCCATCTGCAACATAGCCATTGATCTTACTGCGCTGATCGCCGTCGAGGATAAGGGTGCCCTCGGTGATGTCCATCCTGCAGTAAACATTGGCATTGGCATTCAGAATAAGGTCTTGGGCACGCGCTACTCCACCGTATAAATTGAAAACGCCCTTCGTAAAGGGATCGCTGGCATAGGACCGCGGAATTTCGATCTTGGCCGTGTCTTCACCGTACCCGGTAAGGTTCAATTCTCCACCGGTCATCTCAACCCACATGTCACCATGCCAGCCGCGGACGAATCCCGCGGTCACAACACCGCCGTTGATGCGAAGCGTTGAATACCCATGTTCCATCCGGCAAAGGCTCAACTCGCCTTCGATGGTCAACGAGCCGCCCTCGACAATCAACTCGCACTCGGCGCCGGCGGTGTCCCAACCCAGCTCAATTTTGGAGCAATAGGCATTGGTATTGTCATCAATCACAGCCGGGCCAACGTTATCAACGATGCGGGCGTTGGTGCCGACGCCGGGCAGACCGGCGTTCCAGTTGTCCGGATTGGACCACAGGTTGCCGTCGCCGGCATCGGTCCACGTGGATGTACCGGCAGGTGCAGCCGCTTGGAAATTCATAACCACACCGGCATACACCTCACTGCCATTGAATTCATCGATACGCCAGTAGTACGTCTGCCCAGGAATCAAGGTCTGGGCAACCGGATAATTGGGCTCGGTCTGATCGTCCGAGACCAGGGGCAGTTCCCCCGCATCGGTGCCAAAATAGACATCGTGGCTGATCGCACCCAGGCCCGGTTCCCACTGCAAGAGCAGATCTGTGATCTCAACACCCGTGGCCCCCATGGCGGGATACACCGGACGTGCCATTTCCAGCGGCAGGGTCCGGAAGGACCAGAGATCGCCGGTGGCGACACTGGCTTGAATCCCTTCAACCGCGTTTGCTTCAATCACCTCGTCAACACGCCAGTAATAGGTGGTCCCCAACTCAAGATCCGCCACGTTCGTATAGAAGTCCACACGGAGCACGCCCTGATTAGGATCCGCGGCGAGCAAGGGTAAGACATTGGGGTCCGTACCGAAGTAGACCTGATGCGTATCGGCACCCTTCCCGGCGACCCAGGCCAAGGTGGCCTTGTCATCAAAGACCAGTTCCGCATCTGCGGGACTCGGTTTCCAGGCCTTGGCCATGACCGCGGCGTCCGCCGTGCCGGTTACCACCGTATTGCCCTCTACGACCTCAACGTTCACGGTGCCCAAACCGCCATACGCGGTGATCTGCCCCGAGTCGATATACCCCTGCAAGGCGGTGTCCTGGCCCAGAATCAGCGTTCCACCGGAGATATCCATGCTGCTTCTGGCATTACCCCGCATGACCAACCGGCCCGGGGTTTCAATGGTGCCGCCGAAAAGTTCCACCTTGCCGGTGCTGTTGCCGGTGTTAGGAACGTGCACATACGGTCCGCCGGCATTGATTTGCCCGCCGGCCATTCGCAGATGCCCCTGGCCAGCCTGCCCGACATTGAATTGCCCGGTCGTCGTAACGATTCCGCCATCCATATTCATCAGGCCCGTGCCGGAAGCGTCATTACCCAGTAAGAAGTGTTGATTGGGACCCTCTACCGTAATAGAGCCACCGGTCATATTAATAGTCCCGTGACTGCCACCGGTGTGACCTACCAGAAGGGACTTCGTCGAGCAGGTCAGGTCGCCACCGCTGAGGTTCAACACACCCGTGCCGCCATTGACCCCGATTTGCAGCCACGTCCCCACGGTCAGATTTCCGGCTTCCATATCCAGATACCCGGTCCCGTTATTGCCCAGCCACAGATGCATACATTCATCCTTGGCACCCTCCAAAGTATGAACGATTGGATACAATAAGGTAACTCCGTCTGTAGCGATGACGTTATTGACAGTCACGCCATCACTTGCCTTGGGGGCGGCAAAATTGCTCCAATTCTGCGAAATATCCCAATAGGGTTCATGCGGGCCGGCTCCCCCCGTCCAGTTTGCACCACTGACCACACCGGCGACTGAGAATACAACCATCAAGACAATGTAGTTTGACCTCGGCCATTTCATTCTCTTCATCATTCTCTTCTCCTTTGTCGTTGAATTGCCGTAAACCGCCGGTCCGGTACGCTCGGACAATATGTCAATGCGCCGCAATCGACAATTGATACAACTTCCACAACTACAATTATATGCAGTTGGCGGCGGTGTGTCTCCTCTCTTTTCGAAATATATAGGGCATAAAAGATGTCAAACTTTTTGTTTTGTTGTGGACGCATGTTGTGGTTCTGGTCACGCTTGTCTTAATGCCACGGAAGCCTCGAATTGAATATGCCGGTGCAGTGTACCACCTGATGAATCGGGGTACTTATCGCGCCGACTCGTTCTCGCTGGAGACGACATGGCCGAGGTTTTGCTGGCCAAGGGCTTGAAGCGTCTGGGCAAAACGCCGCAGGACCTGAAGCGGGATCGTAAGCTGATGCCCTGGAAGGTGGTCCTGGCGAGTTGCATTAAGGAGCAACGTGGCGTGACCAATCGATGGTTCAGCCAGACCATGCACATGGGCACGATTTACAATATCAGCCGGGCCCTGACCGAAGAACGCAAGCAAGCCAACCGAAGGAAAGGGGATTGGAGAAAACTACAAACAACAAAATAAAAAGCCTGACCCCTTTGTCTGTTCCTGCCCCCTTTGTCTCTTGGGAGACCCCTTTTTCCTCTGAGGCCTTTTTACCCGGTGTCGGATTCAGTTGTTCTTGCAGTCGTCCAGGGCCAGGAGCGCCTGGAGGAGAAATCCGACGCCGTCGATGGCTTCGTAGTAGGGTTTAGCGGGGTGGCCTTTGAACAGGCCGTTTACGTAGAGCTTGTCGATGGCCGTGTCCGCCATCTGTCTTGCGCGGGCGAGATATGTGGGCTTTTCGGTCAGTTCGTGGAGCTTCAGGTACAAGAAGATAGCGCGGGCGTACTTGCCTGCATAGGTGCCTTGCCTCCCTGGCCCGTTCGTGTAGGGGCTGTACCAGGTCCGTTCGGTTTCGCCCGTGCCCGGCGGGGTCCGGTTCAGCCAGGCGGCGAAGCGCTCGGCGGCGGTCAGCAGTTCCGGGCGTTTGGTGAGATCGTATGCCCGCGCGAAGGCTTCTGCCGTGTAGAGGGCGTACTGATAACCCGCGACGTAGGGATCCCAGAGATCAAGGTGTCCACGCGGTTCGTATTGCGCGTAATCGCCGACCGTTCGCGGTCCTGGTATGACCGTGCCGTCGAGTCTCAGGGCCCCGTAGTATTTGCCTGTCTTCGCGTCGTAGGCGTACTTGTCGTAGGCAACCAGGTAATTTGCCGCACGGTCGCGAAAGCGGTCCTCCCCGGATCGGGCCCACGCATTCATCAGCCCGCGGCAATAGCAGCCGGTGATACTCGTGACAAACGCCGCCCCATCGAACCGGCCGGTACCTGCGTTGGGCCGGTCGGGGAACAGATTCGTGTCCGGGTCGCGCCGGTCGTGGTAGTATGCTTCCAAGAGACGCCCCCGGTCGAGCCAGACGTTGTCCTGGGTCTTGGCATACAGGAAGGCAAAGGCATCGATGAAACTCGCGCTGCTCATCGCGAAGTCACAACCGCGCCGTCCGTCGTCGTGTCGGTTGATTTCGCCGGTTTCCTTATCGATCACATGCCACTTCCAGCACGCCTCGATTTCCTTTCGTGTGGCATCAGGATTGACGGCCCAGAGGCGGTCCCAGTAGATCTCGTGGATCTCGTGGTGGTTTCCGCTGTGGCCCGTCATCTTGTCGGTGAACACATCATAATGCCGGTGCCATCCCCACCACAAAAACCCCTTCGCATCCACGAGATGGTCCAGATAGTACCCGATACAGGCATCGGCCGCCTCGGCGTACTTGCCGTTGCCCGTGCGATCCGACATCCGGTACAACGTTTCGATCAGGGGTTGATCCGTCAGCAGGTTCGCCCCGGCCGGGTTCCGCCGGTCCCGACGCGTCACTCGGTACGCCTCGTCGAGCGCCGCCGGTGTCCGTGGACACTCACGCGTGGCGACATCCAGAATGCTGACGAATATCGGTGCGTGCGTTTGTCCATAGCGGTCCGTGCCATGCGCGAGGAGCACATCCAGGGAGGACCGCACATAGTCCAGGTACGGTAACTCGGCCGCACCGGCTGGGAATACCATCAGAATCACAATGAACCACCGATATCGCATGATGACCCTTTTAGCTAACCAGCATTTCGCATATGACGTCACGAATCCTCCCTTCTCACACTCAGACCTTCATACTACGCGAGTATAGCATGTGATTCCAACTATTCCTGAGAGTTTGACGATGACGGGACCCGCCCTACGCGAGGGTCAACTGGGGAATGACAAACGCTCAAACGCGCAGGAATCTTCCCGAATGCGTATGACAGACGGCGCACGGATGGCGCCGAAGTCGCGCTATTCGGCGCCTGGTACGTCGAGGATTTTGAAGAGGAAGGCGTAGATATCGCTTTGGCCTTCGATAATCTTGGTTGTGGGTTTTCCGCCTCCGTGTCCGGCCTTGGTTTCGACGCGTAGGAGGATGGGATTGGCACCGGCGGCTTCGGCCTGGAGGGTGGCGGCGAATTTCTTCGAGTGCATCGGCACGACGCGGTCGTCGGTATCTGCCGAGGTGATCAGCACCGGCGGATACTCGAGACCGGGGCGGACGTTGTGCAGGGGGGAATAGGCGTAGAGGTAGTCGAACTGCTCCCTGCCGGCTTCGGCGTCGCCGTATTCGGGGACCCAGAACCGCCCGGCCGTGAACTTGTGGTAGCGGAGCATGTCGATGACGGGGACCTGGCAGATAACGGCCCCGTAGAGGTCGGGCCGCTGGAGCATACAGGCGGCGACAAGCAGGCCGCCGTTGCTGCCGCCTCGGATGGCGAGTTTCTCGGGGCAGGTGTAGTCGTTGGCGATCAGCCATTCAGCGGCGGCGATGAAATCGTCGAAGACGTTCTGCTTCTTGTCGAGCATGCCGGCCTGGTGCCAGGTCTCGCCGTACTCGCTGCCGCCCCGCAGGTTGGCCTGGGCGTAGATACCGCCGGCCTCCAGCCACACGAGGGTCGCCACCGAGAAGCGCGGCTTGATGTTGATATTGAAGCCGCCGTAGGCGTACAGTAGCGTCGGATGGTCGCCGTCGAGCGTCAGTCCCTTGCGATGCGTGAGGAACATGGGGACGCGCGTGCCGTCCTTGGATGTGTAGAAGATCTGTTTCGTCTCGTATTGCGAAGTATCGAAATCGATCTCCGGCGCCTGCACGACGCTCAACTCGTGCGCTTGTAATTCGTAGCGAAAGCTCGTGCTGGGATAGAGGAAGGAGGTGAACGAGAAGAACATTTCGGTATCGTCCTGCAGGCCCGACAGACCGCTGACGGTCCCGAGCGTCGGCAGCGCGATGTCACGCAGGTGCGTTCCGTCGAGATGATGGATGCCGAGCCGATGGTGGACATCATGCATACAAGCGACGACCAGGCGGTTGCCGACGATGCCGGCGAGGTCGATCACGTCCGGTCCCTCGGGCACAACGGTGCGCCAGTCGGCCGGAGCGGGATGGTCGGTGCTGATGGCGACGATCCGCCCGCGCGGCGCATCGAGATCCGTGTTGAAGTAGAACGTCGGCCCGTCGTTGCCGATGAAATCGTAGCGGGCATCGGCCTTGTCGAGCAGTTTCACGAACGCCTCGCGGCTGTCCACGGGTCGGTAGTACACGCGGTTTCGCGGGTCCGTACCGTGCTGGACGTAGAGCAGCAGGTACCGCCCGTCTTCGGTGACAACCGGGGCGAAGCTGAGCTCCTTGCGGTCCGGAAGCTCGTACACCAGCGTATCCTGCGACTGCGATGTCGCCACCGCATGCCAGTACACGCGGTTGTAATTCATACGGTCTTCCAGCGCCACGGTGTTCGGGTCGGGGTAGCGGCTGTAGAAGAAGCCGCTGCCGTCGTGCTTCCACGCGATGGTGGTAAAGCGGCACCAGCGCAGCAGGTCGCGGTAATCGCGCCCCGAGTCGATGTCACGAACCATGACCTCCTTGTCGTCGCTGCCGCTGCGGGACAATCCGTACGCCAGAAGCGTACCGTCCCAGCTTATCGCCGTCGCGGTCACCGCCACGGTCCCGTCGGCGCTGAGCTCGTTGGGATTGATCACGACGCGGGGCTCGGCCTCCAGCGTCTCCTGCACGTACAGGACCGATTGATTCTGCAGCCCGTCATTCTTCCAGAAGAAGTAGCGTCCGCCATGCTTCGACGGCGCCGAGTAGCGCGGGTAATCCATCAGCTCTTCGAGCCGCTCCTTGATCCGCCCGCGGGCGGGAGCCTTCGCCAGGAAGCGCTCGGTGAGCTTGTTCTGCTTGCCGACCCACGCCTGTGTCTCGGCCGAATCGGCGTCCTCCAGCCAGCGGTACGGATCGGCGACTTCAACGCCGTGATAGACATCGACGACGGAGTCCTTCCGGGCTTTGGGGTACGCCAGCCTGGCTTCGCGGCCCCCGATAAAAGGCACCGTCCGGTAGCCACCCCAGAGACCCGTCAGCATCATCATTGTAGCCAGAACAACCGTTGCTCTCTTACTCATCCGTTCTTCTCCGTGCCTGTCAGACATCATGTGAGCATATGCAGAGTCACCATTGAAGAACCCGGGCCCGGGATTGTCAAATCAATATGCCCACGCCCCCCGGACTCCCGCCGCAGCGACCCCAGAGCCCGCAGCGGTAGGGTGGGTTCTTAACCCACGCGTGACACCACACGAAGAAAAGTAATGTCTTGTCACGGAAACCTCAGAGAGCACCGAGAGAAGCGCAACTGGCCCCGGGGCACATCCTGCACGCCGTGCTACCGGCTGACTCGTGACTGCCGCGATTTGCTGTGTTGCACCTGGCGCGCTAATCCGCCTCGCTCTGTGCACGTACAATCTCTTCGGCAATCCGTATTAACTCGTCGAACATCATGGCAATCTCCGCCTTCGTGAATTCAAGACCCGGATTGAGGATACGACTGTCTCGGTGAGATTTCAGCCTGTTTCCCAGTTGGTGTACGCCGGGCGCAACGCGTGGGTAACTGACCATGAACCGTCGCTGCCTGGGCAGCTTCGGCCAAGTCAAGTAAAGAGAATAGTAACCCTCTATCGGCCCCCCGAATATTTCACACTCGCTTCCCCGGTACATCCCTCGAATTCTCGAATAGCCGAGAGGTCTGCACCGCCATTTCGCATTCAGTAGTTGCTCGAATGCCTTCGCTCTCCGAACGAACAGGTGGTTAAGCACGGTAATCAGCACAAAAGGTGCAAGCACTACTATAACAAAAATAGCGATTCTCATGACGTGGGCCTCAGGCTCAAGATCGAGATCCTACGCACTATCGTGACCTTACGTCTCATCCGCATTGGTGGATCGGTCGCTCCTTCTCCAGTGCCACTCCAATGCCAATTTGGTAACGACCGCGACAAAACAACACCCGAGAAATGCGGTGACGACTGTCACTATATCGAGATAGTGTAGACAGCCTCGTTCCCGACTTAGCACGAACAACAAGAACAAACACACTGGCACATGATGTAAGAGATCTTCTCTACGACGTCCATATCAGTCCCCTACGAATTCTTCGTTGGCTCACGCCGGCGCCTGCAGCCGACAGCGAAACGCGCACAGACGTCACTTTCGAGCGCAACCATCGCATTGCTCCGCGCTACCGCACATCACAGCATCCGGCCGTCGGTCTCACGCCGGCGGCTCTGTCCCGTTGCGACTGTCATTCTACCATCCCAAGGCGGGGATTGCACACAAGAATTTCGTGAGCCGTGATCCGTGACCCGTGGCGCGAGAGATTGCTTCGCTACGCTCGCAATGACAAAATGCCGGGTTTCTGCTTGACGAGCCGGAGGATGTCTGGTATTTATAGAACAATGATATGATAGTTGAAGTGAAAGTGAGGAACGACAAATCATGGACTGCCAAGCCCATATCCCCAGGAAGCCGACGCGCGGGAAATCCTTCGTCCGGCGTGTGAAGCGACGCGATTTTCCGCGCTTTGCGCAGGCGGCGGACGATTGGGGATTCGGGCCGCCGGGCAACACAGGATGACAAACAAACCCAATTGGGCGCAGCGGGCACGACAAACAAAGCCAATTTGTGCGACGGCCGGAATGCACCACGGAGACACCGAGAGCACGGAGACGAACATAAATGCATTTGCCCAAAGCGGTTACATGTCATCCTCTGTGTACTCTGGGTCTCTGTGGTGAATCACGAGGCTCGCGCGGGCAGCAGTGTGACAAACAAAGCCAATATCACAATAGAGAATCCGACAACAGGCAAGCCGCTCACAATGGCACATTGGCGAGCTTTGCATTGACAAGTTAACAGGGGCAAAAATGGGTCGGCCGGATGGTGGCTTTCGGGGCGTCAGGGCTTAATGGCGGCTTTGCCGGTGGTCCAGTCGAAGAGGACGGTTTTTCCGGGGGCCGAGAAGGTCCAGAGGTCGCCGGCTTCGGCGAACTGGACGGCGGCGGGCTGGAGGCCGAGGGGAGCCCAGGAGAGAGCGGTGGCATTTCGCCAGTGCTTGCGGCGGGTCCGAAAGCGCAGGGCAAACAGGCCGGCCTCGGCACCGTCGTGGTCCTCGATGGCCGGGTCGTGCATGTCGGCGAGGACCTGCTCCGGCGTGAGCGACTCGATGCGCAGCGTGCTGAGGCCGCCGTACATGAGGTATCCGGCGCCGTACGGCTCGCAGAGGTCGCTCTCGGGGTGGAAGCGAAGCTCCAGGTTGCGCTGCTGCTCGCAGAGGATCTCGTCGAGCACGAGCAGAACGTCGGGCTTGAGCCACAGCAGGTGCCGGACGAAACGCTTGAGACCGAGGTCTCGGGGATACGCCTCGGTGACATCGCCGGCGAGGTGGTCGAGTTCCGGGTCGGTGACAACAGCCTTGATACGCGGCCGGGACCGGACCGCGAGGCACTGGGCGCCGGTAAACGAGGTATCGCTCTCGCCGAGCTGGCCCCGGCCGTTGACCAGGAGCGTATTGTGCTCGTCGGTCCGGTTGCTGCGATAGCCGTTGTCGCGGAGGAGCCACTGGCCGTCGGCGAAGAGGACGAAGTGGCCCGCGTCGGGATGGACGTGTCCGCCGCCGGGATCGTACGAAAACTCCTCGATCGCCTTGTGCCCGATAAAGGGCCCGCACTTGAAAACGACCAGGGCCTCGGACCCGGACCAATCGGAGCGGGCCGAGACGATACCCATGTCGTTGAACCAGCGGACGGTGGGCAGGCCCTCGGGGTGCTTGGCCGGGATGGAGGGATCGTGCCAGAGAAGATTGAGCCAGCTCGCGCCGGGGGCGTCGAGGTTGGCCTCGTCGAGCTGGCGGGCGAGCCACTGGGCGTGCCCGTCGTGGTAGCGCCCGGCCAAGTGACGCAGGATGTGATCCGGGCCGTACCAGTGGTAGCGCGGGCTGTCGGCGATGTCCACGAGGCAGTTGCGAGACGTCCACGCGGCGCGAGGCAGTGACAGGTACAGCCCGTATTGGGCCGTGTTCGACCACCACGGACTGTCGTACAGATCGATCCCCAGCACGTCCTCGGCCAGGTGATTGAATTTCAACAGGTACTCGGCGCCGTATTCCCAGTAGCCGAGCCCCTCGTGACTCGCGCCGTCCGGGCCAAGCGCGTCGCGAGTGGTTGCGAGCTTCGTCACGGCCAGGCCCGCCCAGAGGCCCGCCTCGTCGAACTCGTCGAACAGGGCCAGGCCGGCGGTCCCCAGGCCGCAGACGTTGACCCAGAGATGGTTCTGCAAGTAGAGCCGATGCCACCATACCTGCTCGGCGGCCGCGGCCTGAAACATCGCGTCGCTGCGCCGGAGCATCGTCTCGCGAATCCGTGCGAGCGTCGGCTTGTCGAGATCGTAGTGACACCAGTCGTAAACCAGGGCCAGGCCGAACAACTGATGGCCCGCGGCCAGATCCATGCCGTCCAGGGAGCCCGTGCCCCACGTCGGGTAGCCGCAGGAGGCGTCGGCCCATTCGCGCACCGCCTCCAGGTATTGCTTCTGCCCCGTCAGGCGGTAGGCCAGCGCGAGATAAGGCAGCGCGTTGCCGACCCGGCGCTGCCAGAGCTGCTCGTCGTCGCTATGCGTTTCGGTCGCGACATACGCCGGCGGGCCTTCCAACACGGCCTCGTCGGCCAGCGCCCGGACCTTGGACCAGATCGAGGCGTGCGTGGTCTGGATCGCCTGACGCATCTCGGCGAGGCGCTCGTCGGTCAGGTAGAGACGCGGGTGCACGCCCCGCACCGCTTCGGCGGCGGCGGTGACCTCGGAGAGCCGGAACTGCGTAAAGACCGATTCGGCCTCGATGGGCGTGAGCGTGACATCGTCGACGTAGGCGTCGATCTCGGCCAGATCGGAGGTGCCCTTCTCCAGGGCGACCACGCCTTGCGTGATGCCGGCGGGCACGTCGAATTCGCACGAGAGCCGCTGCCAGAGTCCCATGCGGGTGTTGTTGTATCGGTCCGTGGTGGCCCGTCCCAGCGTTCCGCCGTCGCGCCGGGCGACGAACTCGCATTTGAGGTAGGGCATGGGCGTGCGCGCCCCGGCCGAATCGACGCGGACCCAGGCCGAGAGGCGATACCGCTGCCCTTGGCGCATCGGGGCCCAGTCCGACAACGTGTAGTTCCAGCCGCCGTCGATGTATCCCCGCACGCGCAGGCTCGCCCGGCTCGACTCTGCGGCGCCGACGGCGGCGCTTCGCGTCAGCTCCACCGTCGCCGAGCGGGGCCGCCAGCCCGAAAGGTCCTTCTCAAAGTCCCAGACCACGGCGCGCGCGGCGGCTGGGGCCAGAACAAACAACCAGACTGTCAGCCAGCGGGTCCTTCCCATCGTAAACCTCCTCAGAGAGCCCGTGCATCGGTGCGACTCGCCCGAACTTTTGAAAGCGGTGCGGCTGTGGTGAGATCCCTTCTACCGGTTTGCATCGGTCCGATCCGCAGGGCCGCCGCGACGTCGATTCGGACGTTCCCGGCCGGGGCCCAGGCGAGAAAAGACACGCACCACCCCATGGCTCTATCATACCATATCGGCCGGTTTTCACCTAACCGATCCCGCGATCCGCCCGCCCGCTCCGGGGCCCCTGCGCGGCGGTTCCGGGCCGGCAGAATGCACAACCCCAAGCCGTAAAAAGAGATGCGACGTTCCCAAACGGACAGATTTCCCCGCGCCGGCGCGGTGAATTTGGGAAAATCTGTTGAATTTTTTCGCCAGGACCGTTAGGATTCGCCTGACGTGAGCCGACGTAACACGTGCCTAAACGGCGAGTTTGCTATCTATGGGTGAACCAGCACGAACGAGCAACGACGGCAAGAGTAAGAAGGCCGACAAGGCCGTGACGGCGTACGTCAGCGGTCTGAGCCAGGAGTACACGATGCTGGTGGCCCTCAAATCGCAACTGTACGGGGGCTCGTGGGAGCCGATGCTCGACGATTTGCGCAATCGCCTGGCCGGCAAACCATATATTTTTAAGCTGGTTCACCGAATCCAGGACGATATCGAGCGCATCGAAGAAATGCAGAAATTCGAATCCGAGCACGGCGTCGATCTGGCCGATTTTGTCGATTTGTCTTGAGCGCACGGCCCGGTGATCCTTTCCCGGTAGGAGTTGGGGACACATCCGCTGCCGTCGATTCGCGGTGCCGACATGGTGGAAGAATATCTTTTTGCGAGGGTATGGAAAATGCGAAAAGCACTACGACGGGAGACATGGGTCTTCTGTACGGTTTGTCTCCTGGGGCTCGGGGCGACCTCGGCCCGGGGGGCGGATGCTTCGAACTGGCTTATCTCCGAAGCTTTGCTCGATCATGCGAAACTGACCATGGTCTGGCAGGAGACTCTCCCGCTTAAGAAGGGCGAAGAGATCGAGCAGATGGTGCTGCTGAACGACCGGCTGTACGTCCGGTCCGAGCGCAACTACGCCTGGTCGCTGGATCGCGGTACGGGCAGGGGCATCTTCAACGGCTCGGTCGCCCCGGCGGGCTTCCCCATCCTCGGATGGGTCTCTTATGAGAACCGCCTCATTTCCATCATCGACAATCAGCTCGTGCAGTTCGACCGGGATACGGGGGCAAGACAAAGCACCGACAACCTGGACGTCAGCGTCGTCGCCCCGCCCGTTCGCAACAGCCGGTTCTTCTACCTCAGCGGCGGCAACCAGCGGCTGCACGCCCTGCGCAGCGACGACCTCGTGGAGCTTTTCCAGGTCTCGGCCAGAAATCCATCCACGATCAACAGCGTGCTCGCCGACGAGGAGATGGCGGTCTTCGCCACGGACGCCGGGAATCTCATCGCCATCGCAGCCGACGCGCCGCGCAAGCTGTGGCAGTTCGACGCGGCCGAAGGAATCTCCGGGCCCGTGATTCGCGAGGAGCGTTCGTTTTACTTCGCCAGCAGGGACACGAACGTGTACCGGGTCGACATGATCGATACGACGACCGCAACGCTCGTCTGGAAGTTTCAGGCCGAGGCGTTGCTGGACCGGGCGCCGCGCGTGACGCCCCACGCGGTCTACCAGTACGCTCTCGGACGCGGTCTCAGCGCCATCGACAAAACGTCGGGGCAAGCGCTGTGGTCGCTGCCCGAAGGATTGGACCTGCTGGCCGATACGGCCGGCAGAGCGTACGTCATGACGAAATTCAACACGCTGACGGTCATGGACAACGTCACGGGCCGCAAGCTGTATGCGGTCAACTTTGCACCGGTGGCGTACCATACCGCCAATCCGCTGGATCGCAAGATCTACGTTGCCGGCGCCGACGGGCGGCTCGCCTGCCTGGAGCCAACGCAGTAACATAAAGCAAAGCTCCCAGCCCGCCTGCCCGGCGGCACGGGGGCTCGTCGCCTACCATATAATTTGCAGACGGGGGGACGATGAGGAAAATCAAAAGGAGTTGAGATGGACGTTACAATCAAGACGGCTTTGATCAGCGTATCGGACAAGACGGGTGTCGTGGATTTCGCCAGGGCGCTGGCCCAGGCGGGAGTCAAGATCATCAGCACCGGCGGGACCGCCCGCCAGCTCGCCGACGCCGGTGTGAACGTCGTGAGCATCGATACGGTAACCGGGTTTCCCGAGATGATGGACGGCCGGGTCAAGACCCTGCATCCGAGAATCCACGGAGCGCTGCTCGGCCTGCGCGACAAGAAGAGCCACACCGACGCCATGGCCGAACACGGGATCGAGCCGATCGATCTGGTCTGCGTCAATCTCTACCCGTTCGAGCGGACGGTCGCCAAGGCGGACTGCCCCTTCGAGGAGGCCATCGAGAACATCGATATCGGCGGTCCCAGCATGATTCGCTCGGCGGCCAAGAATCACAAGTTCGTCACGGTCGTAACCGACCCCGGCCAGTACGCCTCCGTCATCGAGCAGATGCAGAGCAACGACGGCGCCGTGACCGAGCGGCTCCGCAGCGATCTGGCCCGGGCGGCGTTTGGCCGCACCGCGGATTACGACGCCGCCATCTCCCGTTACCTCAACGGCAAGGCCGGCATCGACTTCCCGGACCGCCTGTCCATCGCCCTGACGAAGGAGACGTCCCTGCGCTACGGCGAGAATCCGCATCAGAAAGCCGCGTTGTACAAGCTGCCGCCCAGCGCCGAACCGGCGATCAGCCACGGCAAACGACTCGAAGGCGAGACCGAAATCAGCTTCAACAACCTTCTCGATGCGAACGCCGCCTTCGAGCTCGTCAAGGAATTTGAAGAGCCCGCCGCCGTGGTCGTCAAGCATCTCAACCCCTGCGGCTGCGCCGTCGACAGCGATATCTGCGTCGCCTACCGCAAGGCCTACGAGGGCGACGTGGTCAGCGCCTTTGGCGGCATCATCGCGTTGAACCGCAACGTCAACGTCGAGCTGGCGCAGACGATCATGGAGTCGTACAGCCGGTTTGGCAAGGCCCTCGGCGCCAGCGGATTCTTCGCCGAAGTGATCATCGCCCCGGCCTTCGACGCCGACGCCATCGAGATCATCCGCACGCTCAAGACCTGGGGCCGGCGCGTCCGTCTCATCGAGACCGGGCCTATCGACCGCACTCACATCGATACGGCCGAATTCGACGTGCGCTGCATCATCGGCGGCCTGCTCCTGCAAAAGAGGGACCTCGTGGGCTGGGAGCCCGACGCGATCACCTATCCCACCGAAACCAAGCCCACGCCCGAGCAGCTCGACGACCTGCGCATGGCCTGGATCGTGGCCAAGCACACCAAGAGCAATACGATTATCATCGCCAAGAACAGGCGAATCCTCGGCGTCGGCGCCGGCCAGATGAACCGCGTCGAGTCCGGCCTGCTCGCCATGAAACAAGCCGGCGATGAAGCCAAGGGTGCCGTCATGGCCTCCGACGCCTTCTTCCCGTTCCCCGACAACGTGGAGAACGCCGCCGCAGCGGGCATCGTCGCCATTGTGCAGCCCGGCGGATCGAAGAAGGATGCCGACGTCATCGCCGCCGCCGACAAGCTCGGCGTCGCCATGCTCTTCACCGGGAAACGCCACTTCAGACATTGATCTCGGCGTCACCCGGTTCGTCCGTAAACACCGTGCTCCGTCTCTCGCAACGTGACGGCTGTCACCCTGAACGAAGCGCAGCGAAGTGAAGGAACCGGCCTGGGGTTTGAAATGCGCCCCGTGCGCAAATGAGATCCTCTGCCTGCGGCTGAGGCCTTGGCTTGAGCACATCCGAAGGAAGGACACAGTCCTGCCCGCAAGAGTCTCCCCCGACCCGAACGAGACGGCGTGGGGTGGCAGCGTCAAGCGAAGCTTGGCGATGGCTGAGCCGTCCTCGCATGACCCCATCGCCAAGGCCGATGGCCTTGACGCTGCCACCCCACGATAGAATGGGCTTTCGTCCATGCCGGTCTTGTCACGTGCGATGGGGCCTCACTTCGTGTCGCAGAACCAGCCCCCATTAGACCGCGGGTGGTCCGGGCCTTACGGTTTGCTGACGCGCGGCGCGGGCCCGGGCGGCTATCTCACGGCGTTGTCGGTCCCGTTCAGATCGTTCAGGGCTCGGTTGGCCACGCGGGTGATGTATTTGTTGGGCTGGCCGGAGAGGGCTTTCTTAAGAGCGGCCTCGACGGGTCGAGCCATTTCGCCAACCTCGTCGAGAACGATAGCCGCCTGGAGCCGACCCCACTGATGCGCGCCGTCCAGCGCAGCCTCCAGGACGGGCAACGCAGGTCCCGGCTTGCCCATCCGACACAGTGCGCGCGCGGCGGCGACGCGAACGCTTACTGAGCTGTCCTCCAGCGCCGCTCGCATTCTATCCTCGGCCGATCGCGCCTCGGCGCCGATGTTGCCGACGCCGGTGGCGCCCCAGTACCGCACGGCGGCGTCCTCGTCGTCCATCGCGCCGAGCAGCAAGGGCAGCGACTTCCTGCCTTCCGAGGCCGCCGCGGAGACCGCGATCAGGCGATTCATCAACTCATCGGCTCCCGGTTGTCGCAGGATTGCATAACGGCTCCCAAATTTCTTCTCGCGCTCGATGATCTCCGGCTCGGGCAGCAGGCCCAGGTCCCTCGTGTCGAAGAGCCACCTTTGATGCGCCCGGCGCATACGTTCCAGGACCGGCGCAACTTTCGGATCGCCGGCGAGATTGTCGATCTCATGCGGGTCCCGGGACAAATCGTAGAGTTCCTCGACCGGCTTGCGATCGGCCAGGAACAGCTTCGCGGCCGGCGGCAGCTTGCCCTCGGCATGGACGCGGCGAATCTCCTTCATCGTCGCCCCCTTCTCCGGCGTGTTCATGTACTGGTAGTACGTCTTGAGCGGCTCGTAGTTGCGGATGTAGCGGTAGCGTTTGTCACGCACGCTGCGGATGATGTCGTAGCGCTCGTCCATGCGGTCCCGCGCGCCGAAGATGTACTGGCGTGGCTCGGGCAGACGGCGGCCCAGAAACGCTCGGCCCTGCATGTAGCCCGGCACGGTCACACTGGCGAGATTCAGCACGGTCGGGCCGAAATCGATGGAACTGACCAAGCGGTCATCAACCGTGTTGGCCGCCCCCTGCCCCGGCGTGCGAAACTTCTCCGGGATGCGCACGATCAAGGGGATGTGCGTGCCGGAATCGTAGAGCCACCGCTTGGCCCGCGGCAGGCCGACGCCGTGATCGGACCAGAAGAAAATGATCGTATCCTCGTAGAGACCGGCGTCCTTGAGCTGACGGATGTGCTCGCCCGCCCAGGCGTCCATCGCTGTGATGAGCTCGTAGTAGCGTTTCCAGTCCTCGCGCACGATGGGCGTGTCGGGATAGTACGGCGGCGGATCCAGCTTTTCGGGGGCCTGTCGCTGAGCGGGCGTGAGGTTTTTCGTGACGCTCTTGTACTTCGACTCGCCGGCGATGCCGCCTTCGTGGCAGCCCGTGAAGTTGAAAACGGAGAAGAACGGCCGATCCTCGCTGCGCTTGCGCCAGTGGGCCTTGCCGCTCGATTCGTCCCAGGCGTGACGTAGATCGCTCGTCTGGTAGTCGGTCTTGGAATTGTTGGTGCAATAGTAGCCCGACTCGCGCAGATACGAGGTGAAGGCCTTGATCTGAGGCGGCAGCTTCGCACTGCAGCGCATGTGGTGTGTCCCCAACGTCGTCTGGATTATGCCGGTGATGATCCCCGAGCGACACGGGGCGCAGACGCCCGCCGTGGTGAACGTGTGCGAGTAGCGAACGCCCTCGCGCGCCAGACGGTCCAGGTTGGGCGTGATGGCGTGCGGATCGCCGAAGCAGCCTAAATGCGGGCTGATGTCCTCGCACGAGAGCCAGAGAATGTTGGGCCGGGGCCGCCCTGCCGTTCGCGCTTTTGTCACCGGCGCGACCCAGGGCATCGCCGCCAACACACCCGCCGCTTGTAAGAATCCCCTTCGCGTGACGTGATTCATACTCATTTGTCCTATCTCCGAAAAAAATCCTTCACTACCTCGTATGCCCCCTGCAAATCGACGCTGCCTTCACTGGCGCCGGCGTGGATCAAAATGCCGAAGCACAGGCGAAACGGTTCGCCGCGTTTGACGACGACCTGGCTCTTCTGGCCCTTGCCGAAGGCGTCGCGTCCGAACGGATTGGCGACCATGACCCCATAGTCGCGGACGTGCCACCAGCAGGGCCGAAAGTCACCGGGATCGGGCAGGATCGCGACGCCCGCGAAGGCGTCCCCGGCCGGGCCGCTGTAGTCGCACCAGGCGGCCTTGTGTCCCCAGATGGCCTTTTCGTTCCGGCGGCCCTGCGAATCCAGGATGCGCCCGCCTTTGCCGGTCTTGACCCGGATCGGCGTGGCCACGCGAACGCCCAGGCCCATCTCCTCCTGATCGCCAAAGCTGAAAGACGATCGATCCGATCGGAACGTCGAATCCCAGAGCACCAAAAAGCCGGACGGCCGAACCATGAAGCGATACTCGCAGATTTCTTCGCAGATCACCCGTCCTTCCGCCACGTACCGGTTGCGAACGGCGAAACGGCCCTCGCCCTTCTCCACGCAAGGCGCCTCGACGAAACCGGCGTGCTCCACGTTCGCCTTATTGCGCCAGAAATCCGCCCCGCCAAGATCACCGAAGGCCAGAAACAGACCCGGATGCATAGTCGCGTGATCGCCCGGATCGACCCCCTCTTTCGGCGGGTGATTTCGCGTCACCGCAGCGCCGTTCGGCGCGTGCAGGTCCTTGAAATACGGGCGGAGAATCTCACGATCCTCGTAGACGTACGTCGCCAGCGGCTTGCCGTCGGCGCGAATCACGATCGCGCCGGGCTCGGGCTCGAAGGTAATCTCGCCCGACGTTGCCGCCAACGACAAGCTCGGCAACACGAGTGTCACCAACAACGGTACGATCCGGTACCTCATGGAAAGATCCTCCCGCCGGCTCGGGGCGCGCCCGGCCGGTTTCATATGCGCTGCGGAACGACAAACGGCCGGCGATACGAACCGTGAGCCAGACGACGGGCCGCTTTCAGGGCATCGGGCACGCTCGTCCCTGTAACGCCGGCGATCTCTTCGGTGTCCGCATCGATATTCAGCCAGGGCCCCAGCGCCATCGGTGTCTCGGCCAGACTAACGTCGTTGGCCCGCAGGTGCTCTGCGAGATCATCCAGCGTCCGGCCGACCTGCTTGAAGTCACGCGCGATCTCCTGCAACCGCGCCGGCGTTGCGCCGGTGGCCAGGCGATACGAGAGATTCCCCAGGTGACAGGCGGCCGAGGAGACGTGGCCCTTCTCGATCGGGGCGTTCAACAGGCCGGCCTTGCGCTCGCGCACCGCGCGAATGAAATTCGCCTGGTGGGCGCCGCCGCCGTCGCCTTTGAACTGCCTGATCTTCTTGCCCTGGTTGTCGTACGCCCAGCCCCCGCCGCGAAAGCCCGCGAAGTAGCCATTCTCACATTGCAGGACGACGCCCTCCCGTATGCCGCGGAAATGGTCCATCGCCTTGTCGCCCTTCTTGACGGGCAGGTTGCGATTCTCGATGAAGATCGGCGCGGGCTTGTAATCCAGCACCGTCAGTTGCGTGTTGGGCGTCTCGCCCGCGTCGTCCACGCCGAACCGCCCGCCGATGCAAATCGCACGCGGCGGCAGGCCCTCGTAGCCGGCAAACCACCGGCAGACGTCGAAGGCGTGAATCCCGCTGTTGCCGAGATCGCCGGTCCCGGTCGACCAGACCCAGTGCCAGTCGTAGTGCAGTTTCTCGCGCCGCAGCGGCTTGACCGGCGCCGGGCCGCAGTAGAGATCGTAGTCCAGCCAGTCGGGCGTATGCGGAGCGACCTTGCCGATGCTGCCCCGCCGCTCGTACCAGGGGACATGTCCCCAGAGCACCTTGCCAAGATTGCCTTCCTGGATGTAGTGGGCGGCCTCGGCGAGCCCCTCGTCGGAGCGGTACTGCGTGCCGGCCTGCACGATGCGGCCGTACTTGCGGGCCGCCTCGATGATCTTGCGTCCCTCCCGGATGTTGTGCGAGACGGGCTTCTCGACGTACACGTCCTTGCCCGCCTGGCAGGCCCAGATCGCCAGCAGCGCGTGCCAATGGTCCGGCGTGGCGATGACGACCGCATCGACGTCCTGGCGTTCCAGGATACGACGCGGGTCCGTGCAGGAGTCCACGCCGTCAAAATCCTCGATCCGCTCGGCCAATCGCTTGGGGTCTACGTCGCACATCGCCACCAGGCGCACGCCGGGCAATTGCGAAAAGACACGGGCATGCTGCCGCCCTTTGCCGCCAATGCCGATCACCGCCACGCGAATGTCCTCATTAGCACCCAGCACTCGCGCCGCCGGCCACGCCAGCGCCGCTGCGCCCGCCGCCGTCGTCTTGAGGAAATCACGCCGGGATGGCAACGTCATTTCATTCGTCATTGTGTCACCTCGCCGCAAAGAAGAGCATCACGGAAAACACCCATCTCCGTCATTCATCTGCCATAACAGGATGGTAACGCGTATCCAGCACGGTACCATTCTATGTCAATCCCGGCCCTTGTCAAAGGCCATCTGCATGCGAGCGCTCGCCGGCGCGGCGCCAAAATGGTTGACTATTTGCACGGCCCGGCGTACCACTGTGCCCGGTGATGGACTTCCACCAACGTATGGAGTGCTTCAAATGATCCGACAGAACATAGGAACATGGCTCGTGGCGCTGTTGCTGGCGGCGCCGCAACCGGCGACGGTGAACGCATCCGAGGCCACAACGCAAGCGACCCCCTATATGATCGTCGTCACAGGGAACGAGCTGCTCTCGGGCGTCTACGCCGACGGGCACACGTATTTTCTGACGCGCACGCTGCGGCCGCTGGGCCTGCACTGCGTCGGAGCGATGTGCGTCGACGACAACCGCAGCGACCTGAAAGAGGCGCTTCGTTTCGCCGCGGGCAAGGCCCCTCTCGTAATTGTCACCGGGGGTCTCGGCCCGACCGACAACGATATCACCCGCGAAGCACTCTCGGATTTCACGGGGATCGTGCTGGCCGAACACCCCGATGTACTGAAACGAATGGCGCAGCGGTTCGGCGGCCCGCCGGATCGGCTCCGCGCGAATCTGCGCCGCCAGACCCGCGTGCCCACGCGCGGAACCTACCTGAAGAATTCGCACGGCACAGCGGTCGGACTGGTCTTTGAGTCGCCACAGACCGCGATCGTCGCGCTGCCGGGCCCGCCCCGCGAGTTGCAGCCGATGGTCCGCGACGAACTGATTCCCTACCTGAGCCGGCGCTTCGGTACGCGACTGCCCGGCTGCGCGCTGACCCTGCGCTTCGTGGGACTGGGGCAATCCGAGATCGACCAGAGGATCAAAGAGCACGTGACACTGCCGCCGGATGTCATTACGTCCTCCCAGTTCGCCGGCGGGCGGGTCGACTTCACCTTCACCCTGCCTGACGATACACCGCAGAACCGCACGCGACTGGCGCAACTGCAGCGCGAGATCATGAAGCACGTAGGCGAACACATCTACGCCACCGGCGACGTGTCCCTGGAACAGACAGTCGGCAGACTGCTGGCCGGGCGCGGCGAGACGCTGGCCCTGGCCGAAGTCGGCAGTGGCGGAGCGCTGGCGGCGACATTGAGCGCGACCGAAGAGGCACGTCCGCTCTTAGGCGGTGCCTGCGTCGCGCCGACGACCGAGAAACTGCGCCGCCTCCTCGGCGTTAGCGCAAGCGCATCGAAGCAGCGGGAAGTGGAAATCCTGGCCGAAGCGGCGGCGAAAGCCGCGGCGGCGCCGTGGGCCGTCGCGGTCGGCGAGATCGTGCGCGACGCCGACCGGGCCACCTACGTCAACGTCGCCTTCCGCTCCCCCGACGGCCGCCTCGAAACCCGCAAGATCTCCGTCTGGGGCAGCGGCGAGATGGCCCAGTCGATCCTGACCACACGACTGCTCGACCAACTGCGGCGGCGTCTCAAGTGACGCGGCCCGCGCCAAAATCCACGAGCCGCCCGGTCCCACAAAGGAATGCCCATGAGTAACGACATTCTCGTCAGACGTGCCGAATCGAACGATGCCGACGCCATCGCCCAATTCAACATTGCGATGGCCTGGGAGACCGAGCAGAAACGTCTCGACCCGCCCACCATCACACGCGGCGTCCGCGCCGTGATGGAGAACGCCGAATACGGATTCTACCTCGTCGCCACCTGTAACGACGAGATCGCGGGCTCTCTCCTGGTGACCTTCGAATGGAGCGACTGGCGCTGCGGGCTTTTCTGGTGGATTCAGAGCCTCTACGTCCGGCCGGAATTCCGACGCCGGGGCGTCCTGAAAACGCTGCACGAATTCCTCGCCGTCGAGGCGGCTCGCCAGGGCCACGTCTGCGGCATCCGCCTCTACGTAGAGCGATCCAACGCCATCGCCCAATCCGCCTACGCCGCCCTCGGCATGCAAAAAACTGGCTACGAAATTTACGAAACGCTGCTTTAAGGACGTCCGCGAAAGCCCGTAGAATGCACCGACGGGTGGCAGCGTCAAGCGCCAGCTTGGCGATAGAGAACTTGTCTGCTGCGTGTGGCGCTATACGAGCTCCGGGCGTTGAGCCATCGCCAAGTCCTTGGGACTTGACGCTGCCACCCGGGAGGCCATGATATCTTCGCCGACATCGCCCAGCGGCCCTCGGCACAACGGCATTGACCTGACGACCCTGTTTTTGCTACAATCGAGGTGACGTGGACGCTGGTTTTCGCGCATCGAAACCAAGGTGCAGGATGGGCTTTGGCTCATGCTGATACTATACACTGTCTCGGCGGAGTGAGGAATGGCAGCGATGTCCAACTCGAAGACGGTTGTGGCTCTCTTTTTGTGCGGCGTTTACCTGGCGTCTCCAACGCGCGGTGCCGTGGTGATCAACGAGGTCATGGCCTCCAACAGCAGTGTGCGAGCGGACCCCCAAGGCCAGTATGACGACTGGATCGAGATCTACAACGCCGGTCCCGATCCGGTTGATCTGGCGGGCCTGTACCTCACGGACGACCTGGAGGAGCCGACCCGGTGGCGCGTGCCATCCGACCGCCCCGAGCTAACGACGGTTGCCGCCGACGGGCACCTGCTCATCTGGGCTGACGGGGACACCGGCGATCCGGGCCTGCACGCCGGATTCAGCATCTCCGCCTCCGGCGAGCAAATAGCGATCTTCGACGCCGACGCAACCACGCTGATCGACGCGGTGACGCTGACGCAGCAAAAGCCCAACATCTCCTTCGGTCGCTATCCAGACGCCAACGACACCTGGCAGTTCATGGCCCAACCGACGCCGGGCCAGGCGAACGTCAGCGTCTTCGAGGGCTTCGTCGCCGACGTCGAGTTCAGCCACGACCGGGGCTTCTACGACCGGCCCTTGCTCGTCACGCTCGCGACCGACACGGAAGGAGCGACGATCTGGTACACCACCGACGGCAGCGAGCCCTACGAGATCCTGCCCCGCACCATCACCGGAGACCCCTATACAGGCCCCATCGAAATCACGAGCACCACGTGTCTCCGCACCAAGGCGATCAAGCCGGGCTGGGCGGATTCGACCATCCGCACGCACACATACATCTTTCTCGACGACGTCGTGCGTCAGCCTCTCTATCCCGCCGGCTTCCCCCGAACCTGGGGCGAAAGCGACGCCGACTATGCGATGGATCCCGACATCGTCAACGACCCCCGCTACAAGGACGTCATCAAAGACGCGCTGCTGACGCACCGGACGATCTCGCTGACGTTCGACCCGGTGGACATGTTCGGCTCGACCCGGGGCATTTACGTCAACTCCCAAAAAGAAGGTGATGAATGGGAACGTCCCGTGTCGGTGGAGATCATCGACCCGGGCGACGGCCCCGAGATTCACGTCAACGCGGGAATGAAGATCCAGGGTTCCGCCAGCAGCAGTCCCAGCCGGCCCAAGCACAATCTGCGTTTGCTCTTCAAGAGCGCCTACGGCGCGCCCAAGCTGGAATTCCCCGTGTTCCCCGACTGGCCCGTCGAGCGCTTCGACTCGATCCACCTGCGCGGCGGCAACGGCGATTCCTGGTATCATCCGAACGCCAACCAGCAGATCGAGGCCCAGTACATCCGCGACCAGTGGTCCCGCGACACCCAGTATGCGATGGGCCGCCTGGCGCCGGGGCAAACGTATGCCCACGTCTATCTCAACGGACTGTACTGGGGACTCTATCACATCATCGAGCGGCCCAACGCCTCCTTCTTCGCCGAGCACCTCGGAGGGGACAAAGAGGAATACGACGTCCTGAAGCACAAGAACCTGACCGTGGCCGGCAACCGCCAGGTGTGGAACGCCATGATGGCCATCGCCAACAGCGGACTCGCTTCGGCCGACGCCTACGCCCGCATTCAGGAATACATGGACATCCCCAATCTCATCGACTTTATGCTCGTCAACTTCTTCGCCGGCAACTCGGACTGGGACCACAACAACTGGTACGGCGGACGCCGGCGCGTGCCGGCAACGGGCTTTCGGTTCTTCACCTGGGACTCCGAGAGGACCTTCCTCAACCTCAACGACAACGTCACCACCAAGAACAATTCCAACCAGCCGACGCGCGTGCACCAAAAACTAACCGCCAACGCCGACTATCGCATGCTGTTCGCTGACCACGTGCATCGGCATTTCTTCAACGGCGGCGCCCTGACCACCGACAGCGGCCGCAACCGGTGGCTCCAGCGGGCCGAGGAAATTCGCCTGGCGCTGGTCGCCGAGGCCGCCCGCTGGGGCGACGCCAAGCGAACCAACAACCCCTATACCCCCGACGAGGAGTGGCAAACCGAGCTCGATTTCCTCTGCAACGAGTACTTCCCGCGCCGGCCCGGCATCGTTCTCGGCCAGCTCCGCGCCCGCAATCTCTATCCCGACGTCGAGGCCCCGACCTTCAACCTCCACGGCGGCGCCGTCGGCGCCGGATTCAACCTGAGCATCAGCGCGCCGGGCGGCGCGATCTGGTTCACGCTCGACGGCTCCGACCCCCGTCTGGCTCAAACAGCCCAGAACGACAGCAGCACGCGCACCCTCGTAGCCGAGGATGCGTCCAAACGCGTGCTCGTCCCGACGGAACCCGTCGCCGACGGCTGGCGCGGCGGCGAGTTGTTCGACGACTCGACCTGGCTGCCCGTCGCGGGCGCGCCCGGAGGCGTCGGCTACGAAAGATCCGCCGGCTACGAGGGCTTTATCAGCCTCGACGTGCACGATCTTATGTACGAAGGCAACACGTCCTGCTACATCCGCGTCCCCTTCTCCTTCGACCGCGTGCTCGACGACTGGGGCGCCATGACTCTGCGCGTGCGCTACGACGACGGCTTCGTCGCCTATCTCAATGGCGCCGAGATCGCCAGGCGAAATTTCGAGGGCGAGCCCTCCTGGGATTCAGACACCGCCTCGGGCCACTCCGATTCCCAGGCCAACCAGTTCGAGGAGATCGACGTCTCCGCATTCATAAAGAACCTCCAGCGAGGCGACAATCTGCTGGCCATTCACGGATTGAATACCTCGCCCACAAGCTCGGACTTTCTCATCTCCGTCGAGCTGGAACTCACGGCGGGAGGCACGCCGGCCGACGTGAACCCTCAGGCACTGGCATATGCGGGCCCCGTGTCATTGGACGGCACACGTCGCGTGAAGGCCCGGGCGCTGAGCGAGGGGCAGTGGAGCGCGTTGAACGAAGCGATGTTCGCGGTGGGACCGGTGGCCGAGAGTCTGCGAATCAGTGAGATTATGTACCATCCGGCCGATGCCGGCAGTCCCGACGATCCGAATACCGAATACGTCGAGCTGACCAACATCGGCGGCGAAACGATCGATCTCAATCTCGTCAAGTTCACCAACGGCATCGACTTTACGTTCGGTAGCTTCGAGCTGGCGCCGAGGGATTGCTGCCTCGTCGTCAGGAATGTGACCGCCTTCGAGGGCAAATACGGGGCCGGCTTCAATATCGCGGGGCAGTATTCGGGCAGTTTGAACAACGCCGGCGAGCGCATCGAGCTGCAGGACGCCGTTGGGGCGGTGATCCATAACTTCCGCTTCGAGGACGGCTGGTTCGACATCACCGACGGGCAGGGCTTTTCGCTGACGGTCAAGGACCCCGCCACCGATCCGAACAGCTTCGACAGCAAACGCACCTGGCGGCCGAGCGCGTATGCCGGCGGTTCGCCCGGCTACGACGATACCGGCGAGGTCCCCGAGCTTGGAAGTGTCGTTATCAATGAGTTGTTGGCCAATTCCGTTGCCGGCGAGCCCGACTGGATCGAGCTGCACAACACCACGAATCAACCTATCGATCTCGGCGGCTGGTTCCTCAGCGACGACGCCGACCTCCTGACGAAGTACGAAATCGCGCCCGGCACCGTGCTTCCCGCAAGCGGCTATCTCGTCTTCGACCAGGACCACCACTTCGGCAATCGCAACGACCCCGGATGTCACGAGCGTTTCGCCCTGAGCCGCGACGGCGAGACGGTGTATCTGCATTCCGGCGCCCAGGGCGAGCTGACCGGCTACAGCGAGCAGGAGTGCTTCGGCGCCTCCGATCCCGGCGTGTCACTCGGTCGCTACCGCAAGAGCACGGGTACGTACAACTTCGTCGCGCTGAGCGCGCCAACGCCCGGCGCCGCCAACGCGGCCCCGCAGGTCGGCCCCGTCGTTATCACCGAGATCATGTACCACCCGGCCGACGTGGCCGACGCCGAATACGTCGAATTGCTCAACATCAGCG
>Ga0272441_10003728_pt1 | contig 28616 bp, 32 predicted proteins | sample SSMProp6N_FD_193582 | JGI IMG/M metagenome (GOLD analysis project Ga0272441, IMG submission 193582) | Marine sediment archaeal communities from Little Sippewissett salt marsh, Falmouth, MA, United States - SSM-Prop-6N | ecosystem: Environmental > Aquatic > Marine > Wetlands > Sediment ... | reverse complement strand
TCCCGAAAGGCCATACTGAGAGCGCCGGTGATAAGTACGGTCCACAGGAGGGTCGTCAATACAATCTCCGTCATCAGAGGCGCCTCCAGGGTACTATTTTCTGTTCCCAGGCATACCGGGCTATGATATGAGTGGCCACGGGGTTGGTGATAAGGAAGAAGAGGGTGATAGCAGCTACCTTACCCGTAAAAGGACTTATTCCGGCCAGGATCATACAGGCGATAAGGACCGACAGAACGGCGGTGGTGCTGCAGGTTGATGATGTCTGCAGGCGGGTATAGACATCCGGCGCCTTCAATAAGCCGATGTGACCGGTGATGGTAAAAAAAGCGCCGAGCAGAAAAAAGAAAGCCGCAACCCAGTTCACCCGGAATCCCTCCTTTTTGAAAGAAACCGCGTCAAAGCCAGAACCCCGAGAAAACCGAATACCGCATATACCATGGCGACATCCAGATACACCGGGGATCCGGCCTGCAGAGCCGTCAGGACCAGAAGAGCGAGGACCTGTGAGGCGACCAGGTTGAGAGCCGTCAATCGGTCTGCTCCGGTCGGCCCGATGATGATACGCACGATACCGATCACGCAGGAACCGAGGAGAAAAGCGACCATCCAGTCAATGTATACCGGCAGGGACATATCCATATTATATCCAGATCCTCTTCAGAATTTTCTCGAAGGATCCTTTTACCAGATCCCCGGCGTGGCGGGAATGGGTTGTCGCAGCCTCCAGCCAATGGACAACCAGGTGATCTTCCGTGAGTTCTAGGGTGATTGTTCCGGGAGTCAGGGTGATGGATCCTGAAATAATGCTCCGGGCGATGTCCGAATTGAGCCGGGTCCGGAAGTGAACGACCCGGGGTGAATAGCTTCCCTTCAGGGTTGACCAGGCGGTACGGAAGCTTGCCGCGTACACTTTATAGAGCAGGAGAAAAAAATAGACAATCAGCCAGTGACTTCTCGGCAGCAGGGTCCGGCGCGCGGCCTCGTCGTCATCTATAAAGAGTTTGAAGGTTGTCAGAGCGATGAGAATGGAAAATCCCCCGCCCATAGTCAGGGAGCGGAGAGAAAAACTGCCGGTGAACAGCAGCCAGCCGGCGAACAGATAGATGCTCGTCAGCACAATCCGCGTGACCGCCCATTTCAGCGAAGTATTCATAGTCAGGATTCCTCCGCCCGGCGGAAGAGTTCTATCACTTCCTCCGGATTCTCTGCCGAAATCAGGGATGCTCTGAAATCCTTTTCGGTAAGGAGTCTGCTTAATTTACTGAGAAGTTTGAGATGCTCCGGGGTGGAATCGGGGGGTCCGGCAAGGAGAAATATCAGTCGGGCCGGCTTGTTATCGGCGGAGTCGAAGGGAATGCCGGGGCCGCTTCGGCCGATGGCAATGACGGTTTGCCGAAGCTGGGGGAACAGACAGTGGGGTATTGCAATCCCGTGGCCGATACCGGTGGAAGCCATTGCCTCCCGCTTCATGACCATCTCCGCGAGCAGTTTCCCGTTTTCTATCTTTCCCGTCCGTTCCAGCCGGTCCGTGAGTTCCGCGATGACCCGCTTTTTTCTTTTTTCCTGAACATCCATCAAAATACAATCCGGAGAAAGCAGAGCTGCGATCGACATCACTTCTCATCCTCCATCCCTTCAGGGGAAAATTGTTCAACCAGACCCTCCGCATAATCCACGGGAACGGTAAAAATGATTCCGTTTCCCGGCATATGCAGGCCGCCGGTGATTTTGTCGAGGAGTTTCTTCAGATGAGGAATTGCCTCTTCGTTTGAAATCACCGAGAGAATGGTTTTGTTGTAGGGTTTGTTTCCCTTCATGAATTCTTTGAAGTCGGCGAACAGGGGTACTTCATAGGTAAGATACCGGCCCATACCCTCGGAATCCAGTACGGTAGCGCCCTGAATGCCGGCTTCCACGTAAGCGGCCAGAACCTCGTCGAGTAATTCTTCCTTATTCAGAATAAATACAAGCAGTTTCATTTTCAGGTTTACCGACTCCTCAAGAAGGAGTATATAGTCCTCGGCTGGAGTCTGCAACTGGAAAAAAGGCCGAAAGAAAGGTACCATCGGGAGGATGAAAGGGAACTTTGAAGAATACCTCAGTTGTACTCTTTGTCCCCGGCGATGCGGTGTAAACCGTCTGCAGGGGGGGCGGGGGGTATGCGGACAGTCACACAGGATGATGCTTGCCTGTGCCGTCCTTCACTTCGGTGAGGAACCTCCCCTCACCGGCAGAGGCGGTTCCGGTGCGCTTTTCTTCAGCGGTTGTACGATGCGCTGCGGATTCTGCCAGAACCGGCAGCTGAGCCGGGGAGAGGTCGGCAGAGGGATCAGCGGCAAGGAGTTCACGGAGATCTGTCTTGAACTGCAGCAGCGGGGCGCGGAGAACATTAACCTCGTATCAGCTACTCCTTTTATCCCTTCGATAGATGAGGGACTGCAGCAGGCCCGACGGGAGGGGCTGCATATTCCCGTGGTATGGAACAGCTCGGGGTATGAAACGACGGAACAGGTGGAAAGACTGGCTGACTTTGTGGATATCTTTCTTCCCGATCTGAAACTACTCGATTCCGATCTTGCCGGGCGCCTGTTCGGAGCCGGGGATTACCCCGAGAGGGCACAGTCGGCGGTACGGCGGATGGCGGATCTTCGGCCTGCGGTATATGCCGACGGGCAGGCGGGGGAACCGGGGAAACTGGTCTCGGGGACCATTGTACGTCACCTGGTTCTCCCGGGGCTGTTGGAGCAGACGAAACTTTTCCTGGAATGGTTCGCCCGGGAGCTCGAGGGACGGGCCGTTCTCTCTCTCATGCTGCAGTTCTATGTACCTGCCTGGGTATCCGGCTGGCGTCGGGGGGTCGAAGCCCTGGAGAATAGAAGTCTCCATCCCCGGGAATATGAACGGATACTGGAGTGGCTGGATGAATACGGAATAGAGGACGGCTTTATCCAGGAATACAGCCCGGACGAGGGTGCTGAGGAGCACTGGTGGCCCGATTTCCGCCGTCCGAACCCATTTCCCGAGGAATATTCGAAGCCCGTGTGGACCTGGTCTTCTAATCCGGCCCGATCACAGAGCCGTGAAATTCGTGATCATTGAGGATATTGTACAAGTTCCGTACGTCCCGTCCGGCGGCGCAGATAATTTTCAGGCCCAGTTCCGAGCCCCGTCGGGCTGCTACGGGATCAAAGGGCAGATTTTTTCCTGGCGCCCATTCATCGCCAACCATTTTCCGGAAATCCTTCCAGTTAATATGATCGATGGGTTTTGCCTCCGGGTCCGTCTTGGGATCGGCGGTGTAGACCTTTTCAATATTGGACAGGTTAATGACCGTATCCGCGCCGAAACGTTCGGCGAGCACCACCGCGTCGTTATCGGTGGAAAAACCCGGTTTCCATCCCGCGGCGATGAGCACCCGGCCGGTAAAGTCTCCGACGGCGGTGGGATCGGTGATCACTTCATGTACACAGAGGTCGGCAAACACAGCCTTGAGCAGCCGGGCATTCAGTCTGGTGGCGGCGATCCCTATCCAGTCCTGTTCATCCGGAAGCGGATCGGAGACAACCTCACGATATGCCTGTTGATAATACCTGGCCGGAGCTCCTCCGCCGGCTACCATGATAAGCTTGCGCTGAAGGTCTTTGTTGAGATAATCCTGAATTGTGCCGCTGAAAGCTTTGAGAAAGTCCGTATCGACCGAATCCGGAGAGATGATCGAACCTCCGACCGAGAGTACTTTGATATGAAAATCAGCCATGTTTACCTCTTTTGTACCGATTGATCTACGATGAGGTACAGTGTATACGGGATCAGGGCCATGAGCCAGTACCCCAGGGTTTGAAATACCAGGAAAAAATCACCGATTTTCAGATTGGAAAACGGCATACTCAGTACCCGCCATGAATGGACCTGCAGATTCAGACCTTCGGTGAGAAAACCTACGGGAGTGACGATCAACAGTATGCTCAAAAGAAAGGCCGATGCATCATAGGTACAGATTTTCCGAAAGATCTCTATCCCGAGAAGCAGGCTTACCATGTGATAGAGGAGGGCGATTGCCCATTCGAGCAGATATTTTCGGAGGTCATCGTCCGGACCATAGTGCGGATATTCCCAGTATCCCAGCCGCATTCCCAGTCGGTCGATGATCAGGCATGCCAGAATAAGCAGTGTGGCGAATACCATCACATCCGGAATGCTCCATTTGGAAAAGAGCTTCTCCGCGGCGAGCAGTTTGTACAGAGAAAGAAGAACCATGAACATCCCCAGGGAAAAAAGGGCGTAAAAATACGGCCTGCTGAGGACGATATTCTGATACAAGCCGGTCGCCAGGCTGAAACCTCCAAAAATGAGCATACCGGCATGAAAATTGTCTTCATGATTTTTTAGCCTTTCCATTCCGATACTAGTGTATATGAGCAGTTCCCCGCATACAAGAAACTTTTTTCAAATCCCATACTTCCTGCTGCACGGTGGACGTAATACGGTCCTGCACGTATACTGAGGCTACCTATGCTGCAAAGATTTCTAAGCTGGCTTGTGCATAAGAAACCGGAACCGGATGATATCGTCCATGAAAAGTGGAGTACATCCTTTTCTATTTTCAAAAAACGGAGATTTCTCGAGGAAAATGGAGACGGATTTCGCGCTTTCCATCATGGCGGGACATTCTCTCTTCATCTGACGAGGCGGAATCTCTTCGCCTGGGCCATGTACGGGCCGTACCGCTATCATAATGCGGTGGTGGAGGCGAAAATCGGCTTCGACCCTGGGAACGGACACTGCTCAGCCGGGTTGATGGTTCGCTATTTAAGTGAAGAAAACTATTATTATGCTCTGATTTCGAACCGGGGGACCTTCCGCTTCGATGTTGTTCTGAACGGAAACCCGGTATGCCTCATACCCTGGATGGATATCGATCTGCCTTCCGGTTCCGGGGAGTTCGTTCTGCGGATTATCATCCACAACAGCTCGTTCTCCTTCTATCTGAACGATAGCTGGATCGCGGAACTGGATGATGAATCCATTGACAGCGGCTATCTTGCTTTCTGCGCGCAAAACTACGATGAGAGGGATTCCGCCGGATTGCAGCTTCACAGCATGCGGATCGAATCACGTCCGGTGGAAGTTGATATATGGTACTACCGATGGACCAGATTCATACCGGCCCCGGCCGAAAGGCGGATTTATTTTGCCGAGCGGTTGAACGGTCACGGGCAGCATGCCGCTGCTCTCATTCAGCTGCGAAAAGCCTACCGGGGCTCTGAACCGGATGCCCGGGGCTATTTCCTGCTTTCGCTTACTTGTCTCAATCTGGAAATGTACGATGAGGCGCTCAGGAATGTCGAAGCGTGTCTGGAGGCCGCGCCGGAGCACAACGAAGCCCGGCTGGAAAAGGCGAATATCCTCTATCTCCAGAACCGCTTTCTCGATACAAAAGAGTACCTCTCAGAATTGAAAAACGATTTTCAGAATTATTCGAATATGTGGAACCTCCTGGGCAATGCGGAATATGCCCTCGGGAACTGGAAAGAGGCCTCTGAGGCATATGCTCAGGCGGCGGAGCTGGAAGGCGAAATGCCCATTTACCGCATTAATGCCGCCAGAGCATACGAAAAGGCGGGGTGCTCCGAGCAGGCGGTTGAACAGTACGCCGAGGCGGCCCGGCTTTTTTTCCGGCAGGAAGCCTTCGATGATCTCCCTCCAATTTTTGAGAGAATGCGGCAGATCGCCCCCCGGAACCGGATTTATAGAACCGTCCGGGGCAAAGTCCTCTTTGGCGAGGCAAGATATGAGGAGGCGGAGGAACTTTTCCTTTCCCTCATCAGGGACAGGGAAGCGGAGAGCGAAATCTATTTTCTGGAAGGGCTTATCCTGACATTGAAGGAAAATCCGGAAGCGGCGAGGGAGTATTTTGACCGTGCCGTCGCGGAAAACCCGGATTTCTACCTGTACTGGCTGAAAAAAGGAGAAAATGAATATGTCCTTGGAAAGGATCCGACGGATTCCCTTGAAAAGGCGCGTACCTTGCAGCCGGATGACGGCTGGGTAAGAAACCTGGCGGGTCTGGTCCACCTGGAGCGTGGTGAATTGCCGAAGGCAGGACGTGAACTGAAAGAAGCTCTGCGGATTCTTCCGGAAGAGGATGAGATTAAGATAAACTTATCGGAAGTCATATTTCATACCGAGGGGATCAACTCCGCCGTTGCGATCCTCGATTTCCGGACCGGGGCCGCAGAGAACCAGACGGGCAATCTCTATGCACGGACCGGAGACCTCGACTCGGCTATTGAGCACTATAGGACGGCTGTACAGATGATGCCGGAAAACGGCATCTTCCGGGAAAATCTGGCTGCCGCTCTGTGGGAGGCGGGACTCATAAATGAGGCTGAAGAGAACCTTGCAAGACTCCTGGAAGAAGCACCTGGTGTCCGGGCTTACGAGCTCATCGGCCATGTGGCCTATGAAAAGGGAGAGTACACCCGGGCTGTGGCTGCCTGGAACGCGGCCCTTGAGATAACTCCGGATTCTGACCACCTTAAACTGCTCTATGCCCAGGGTCTGATGCATGCAGGGGATATCAGGAAAGCCGAAAAAACGGCTGAAGGCCTTCTCGAGGGTCCTGAAAAGGACGAGGCGGCGGCTCTGCTGCGGCGTATCAGGGAACTCACCCATCAGCGTTACGTGTGCGATGAATGCGGCCGGGAATGGTGGGCCCCCAGGGATATCAGGAAACAGAGTACTCTCAAACTGGTCGGGGAACCCCCCGAGGAAATGCCTGCCGGAAAATGCCGGAAGTGCGGCCGGGTGTTTTGTGTCGGCTGTGCCTCAAAATATTTGAAAAACAGCCGCTTTACCTGTCCTCATTGTGAAGAGGGTTTGAAGCTCAATGAAAACGGGCTTAAGTATCTCGCCCTCCAGTATGTTGAATTGGAGAAAAAGCAGTGAGGGCAATATACTGTTGACAAACACATTGCATTGAGTATGATGGGTGTATATCTATCGATTTATAAGAGAAATATGGGTACAATGAAGAAATTACTATATTGCATGATTATACTTATCCTCCTCCTTTCGTCGATTGCGGGAGCTCAGGAGATAATGACCGCGGAAACCTATTTTCAGGCCGTTTCTGAAAATTATGGTACGGTCACGGATTATGAAGCTCAAATCGTAATCACCCACGGGGAAGAGGTGATGAAGGGAGAGCTTCTCTTTAAAACACCGAATTTGATGCGTATCAATTTTGTCGAGCCCGAAGACCAGGTGCTGGTGGTCGACGGAGTTCAGCTGATGCTCTATCTCCCGATTCACCATGTCCTGATGCGGCAGGAGATCACCCGGCATTCACCCACGGCCCTGGCAACCATGACAAGTGAGCAGGGGCTGAAACTCCTCTCTCAGAATTACAGTGTCGCCTTTCTGGAAAGGCCCGAACCGCTTCCGCTCGAAGAAGGATCGGACGAAATGGTCCGGAAATTCAAACTGGCCTGGAGGATCCCCGGGCAGGGATTCCGGCAGATAGAGATGTCCGTGGACAAGAATATGATGATTCGCAGAATGGTAGGGATAACCGAAAGTTTTGATACTTTCTCCTTTGATTTTATCGATGTGAGGGTGAATCAGGATATACCGAACGCGCGCTTCCGCTTTGAGGAACCGCCATCCGCTTATGTAATCGAAAACTTTTTATTTGAACCGGAAAGCTGAAATTATGGAATCAATTGGTGAAAAGTTAAAAACTGCCCGAGAAGAAAAGGGATATTCCCCCGATCAGGTAGCCCGGGATACGAACATCGCCCGCAGATTTATTCTGGCGATGGAAAATGAAGACTTCGAGGTCTTTCCCGGGGATACATACCTGATCGGTTTCCTTCGCAACTACGCCGATTATCTTGGGCTTGATCCAAACCGCATAATAAATCTCTATCGGAACATGAAGATCCAGGAACAGCCCATCCCGATGGAAGCTCTGATCCGGGGCAGGAGAAAAGGCCCGGGAGGAAAGCTGATTCTCTTCGTTCTATCAGGTCTCCTTGTATTATCCGGTGCAGGATACGGGATTTATACCCTCCTGCAGGGGACACCGGAGACGGAAGCTCAGCTTGTTCAGGAGGAAGCATCTCCGGAGGCGGAATCCGACATTGAGAACGCCTATGAAATGAGTGAAGAGATCGTTGCCCGCAGGTTCCGGAACGGGCAATCCGTCATTGTTCATATGAGCGAAGGGAAAATTCCGGTTACCATCGAGGGAATCGAAGATAAAGTTACCCTTAAATCACCGGCAGGCTCCAATGATATCCGTCTGGGAGAATCCCTGTCCCTCGACCTGACCCTGGATGGCGTCGAAGATCTTCTGGTTGAAGTTCAGGATATAGACAGAAGCGGAGAAACCGCTGTGATTCGCTTTGACCGGGGAGTTGGAAGAAGAACGGAAACACAGGAAACGGCGGCAATAGAAACCGGAGAGACCGATACAACAGAGGAAGCCGGGGAAATCGCTGAAACCGCAGGCGCCGTTGAATATATCGGTACAGCAGCGGAGGGGAGGGAAGTGTCGGAGCAGGTTATCCTTTCAGCCGATAACGTGGAAGCCTTCCGTCTGAGTGTGGTATTCCGGGGTTACAGTCTGGTACGGTATCTGAAGGACAATCAAATCCGGGAACAGCGGTATTTCAACAAGGATGATACTTTTCAGCTGGATGTAAACAGGGAAGTCATGCTGTGGATATCCAATGCCGGTTCCTTCCAGGCGCAAATCGCGGGCAGGGAGCTCTCCTTCGGAAACCCGGGTGAGGTTAGCGCCAGGATTATCAGATGGGAACAGGAGGAAGACTCCGGTCGTTACCAGCTGAAAATGCTTCCCGTCTATTAAAGCAGATCATGCAGAAAGCTGTATCAAAACATTTTTACATTGAGAACCTCGGCTGTGCAAAAAACCAGGTGGATGCCGAGGTCATGCTCTCCTACCTGGAGGAGAAGAAGTGGTCGTATACGGCCATTGCCGATGATGCTGACGTGATCATTATCAACACCTGCGGATTCATTCAGCCTGCGAAACAGGAGGCCGTCGAAACCCTCCTGCAGCTGCGTCAGAGATTCCCTTCCAAAAAGATTCTTCTGGCCGGATGCTTCGCTCAGCGATACGCGGAGCAGCTGCGGGATGAACTGCCTGAGGCGGACGGGATTTTCGGAAACCATGACCTGAGTCAGATCGGTTCGGTCGTGGATTCTCTGATGGAGGATGCCCGGCCGGTCCTGCTTCCTCCGTCAAAACCATATTCGATCCGGCGGTCCCAGCTTTTTTCCTCCCCGGGAAGTGCCTATGTGAAAATCTCCGAGGGCTGCAACCACCGATGCAGCTTTTGCGCCATTCCGATCATCCGGGGTCCCCTGAAGAGCCTTCCGATGGATACTGTCCTTCGGGAGATCGAGGACCTCAGGCAACGGGGAGTGGTTGAGTTCAATCTGATCGCTCAGGATCTGGCCGCCTACGGTATCGACAAGGGAAGAGCTGATTTTCCGCTCTTGCTGAGAAGGATAGGGGAGCTGCAGGGCGATTTCTGGGTCCGTCTTCTCTATATCCACCCTGATAACTTTCCGCTTGAGCTGCTTTCCATCATGAAAAACGACCCGAGAATACTTCCCTACTTCGATATTCCTTTTCAGCATGCTTCTCAGAATATCCTGCGCCGAATGGGCAGGACGGGATCAGCCGGTCAGTACGGAGATCTTGTTCGAACTATCCGTGCTGAATTGCCGAATGCGGTTATCCGAACGACATTTATGGTTGGATTTCCCGGCGAGTCCCGGGGAGACTTCCGGAAACTGAAAAGCTTTCAGGAAGAGATCGGCTTTGACTGGGCTGGAGTCTTTGTCTATTCTCCGGAAGAGGGGACCCCTGCATATCGTATGCAGAACCGCTTGACCGGAAGGCTCAGAAAGGGAAGAAACCGGAGATGGAAGGAAGAGCTGGAGACCGCTCAGGTAGAAATCTCGTCAAAGCGGATGGACCGTTTCGCCGGACGGACACTGCGGATACTCGTAGAGGAAAATATCCGGGGAGAGGCCCTGTCCTTCGGACGGGCATACCTTCACGCTCCTGAAGTAGATGGTACTGCGGTTATTCTCAGCGGAGCCGTTCATTCCGGTGAATGGAAGGACATGAAAGTAGTAAAACGCAACAACTTCGATCTGGAGGTGGTACCGCTGGATGAATGCTGATATCCCCGCTTATATTGAAGTGCTGAATCCAATGCAGAGGGAGGCGGTTCTGCACACCGGATCTCCTCTTCTGATTCTCGCCGGGGCCGGATCGGGTAAAACCAGGGTGATCACTACGAAAATAGCCTATCTGATCGATCAGATGAAGCTGGATCCTCGTTCGATCCTCGCTGTCACCTTTACGAACAAGGCCGCCGATGAGATGCATTCCCGGGTTCTTGAGATGGCGCCGAACGCCCGGGGAGTAATGATCAGGACTTTTCACTCCTTCGGTGCCTGGATGCTCAGGAGAAATGCCCACCTCCTCGGATTGAACTCGAATTTTTCCATCTACGATGATGAAGATTCACTGACCCTTCTGCATAGCCTTTATCCGCGGTATAAGCGCCGGGAACTCTTGCCCTATGCCCGCCGGATCAGCAGGGCCAAGGATTACGGTCTGGGTCCGGATGATGAACTCTGGCGGATCAGCCAGGACCCGGTCTTTCCTGAAATGTACACGGCTTATGAGGAAAGACTGCGGGAAATCGGAAACGCGGATTTTGGGGATCTGATCTGCAGACCTGTGGAGCTTATGCGGATGCATCCCGAAGTGAAGCAGCGGGTACAGAGCCGGTTTCAGCTTATACTGGTGGATGAGTATCAGGATTCTAATGTGGCCCAGTATGAATTACTCAAAGAGATGTACGGACCGGCTACGTATCTCTGTGTTGTCGGTGATGATGATCAGTCCATCTATAAATTCAGAGGCGCCGAAGTCAGGAACATCATCAACTTTTCCGATGAGTTTCAGGGCACCGAAATCATCCGGTTGGAACAGAATTATCGGTCCACGGGAAAGATCCTCCATATTGCATCCGAAGTTGTTTCCCGGAACAATGAACGTCTCGGGAAAAAGCTCTGGACGGAAAACTCCGAAGGCAGTAAAGCGAAGATCGCCGTTCTGAATGATCAGGATGAGGAAGCGGAATACTGTGTGAAACTGCTTTCCGACGGTAACCTGGAGGGGACCGCCATTCTCTACAGGACCAATGCCCAGTCCCGTACCTTCGAAACCAGCTTCATCAGATACGGCATTCCCTACAAGATTGTTGGATCCCTGAGGTTTTACGACCGGGAGGAGGTAAAGGATGTACTGGCACTCCTCTCTTTTTTTCTCAATCCGAAAGATGAAATTGCCTTTCGACGTATTGTGAATAAACCGGCCAGAGGAATCGGTCAGAAAACCCTCGTTGATATCATCGACGATGCCATCGCTGAGGATGGCGATCTGCTTGCAGCCGTCTGCCGCAGGGCCGACAATCTTCCTTCACGCAACAGAGAGGGAGCTTTGACCTTCTGCCGGAGTATCCAGAAGATGCGTGAGGTTCTGGATCAGAAGGATCTGTCCGATTTTATAAAATCCTCTGTACAATTCTCAGGAATCCTGGAGTATCATCGAAAGCAGGATGAGATAGCCCTTACCCAGAAGGTTGGAAATATTGAAGAACTGGCAAATGCCGCCGCCGGCTATCCCGCCGGCGTGGAAGGACTGACTCAACTCCTTGAAGATCTGGAACTTGATCGCTCACGGATAGCGAAGGATGATCCCGCGGCCCACCCGGGGGTCACCTTGATCACCATGCATAATACCAAAGGCCTTGAATTCGACCGGGTGATCATTACCGGTATGGAGGAGGGGCTCTTTCCCAGCCGTCCCGAGGAGAAGGAGGATGAGCTGGAGGAAGAGCGGAGGATTTTCTATGTCAGTATCACCAGAGCAAAACGGGAGCTGCATCTGGTATCCTGCCGCAGGAGACTGCTGTGGGGCCGTACTCATTTGCAGCAGCCGTCGCGTTTCCTCAGAGACCTTCCGCCGGAAGACCTGGAGATGGACGGAAGATATTCCCTGCCGTACACGACGGAGCAGATCCTTCAGAACGGGGACGAAGAAGCGGAAAAATGGCGGCGGGGAACCAGGGTCTATCATGATGAGTATGGTGCCGGGGTGATATGGAAAACCGTCCGGACCGGGCCGGAACAGCTTGTCTTTGTCCGCTTTGAAACCGGCCAGACGGCGCAGTTTATCCCGAAATATACTTCTCTCGAGGTGATTGCCGATGACTGGAGCTGATAAAACGGAAATTCCGAGGATAAAAAGCACCCGAGGTTACCGTTTGTACGGTTACGACGGGAAGCGGTATATTGATTTTTACCAGAATGAGGGCTTCGCACTCAATGGTCACCGGCCTGCGGAAGTACTTCAGGCATTGAAATCCTCCGCAGCCAGAGGCGTCTGGGCTGAGTATCCCTCCGTCTGGGAGGGAAGGATTGAGAAACTGCTGAAGCGGCTGTTTCCCTTCGTGGACCGTGTTTTTCTCTATTCTGATTTGGAGAAGCTGCTCCGGGACGCTTCGGCCCATATGCATGCTCATATTTCAATTGCTGACACTCCCTCTGAGCTGTGGGAGAAATCAGGGGAGCAGGGAGTCAGCCTGATCCGCTGGCGGCCTTTCGCGATGAATACTGAGGAGACTATGGCTTTGGAGGAGGGGAAATCAGGAGAAATCTTCATACCCCTCATACCATTTCCCGGCAGATTTCTCCCCATACCGGTCTGCAGAATCCATGGTACCTTCATGCCGTCACATGAGACACTGGTCAATCCGGTCCTTGGTGCTCTGATGGTCAAATCGATCGCTTCCACCATCCGGAGGCTGAAGGATGAGGATGGACAAGGCTGGGAAGAATTCGATTGTCCGGTCCTTCGGAGAAGAGGTCCCTATTTCCGTCTCCGGCTGCAGGAAGAAAAGTACAGCAGATTATTTACAGAGATGCTGAATGAAGGTATCCTATTACCTCCATCATCTTGTGTACCGGCTATCATACCGGCAGAATACAATGAGGGCGAGGTTTTGCCCCTGAAGCGGGCATTGAGGAGGGTCTATGGGGACAGCTGAACTGACAGGAATTATTGTCCGTCTTTCGGCCGGAGCGCTGACAACCTTCGTAGCCATACTGCTCTGGGCGAAAACACGGGACACCGCATGGATGCTCATCATCATGGGAGTGATATTTGAATACGGAGAGATTATCTATTCCACCCTCACTCTCTTCGGTGTTGTCGCTGCGGAAGTGTATGTCATCCCCGGATTTTTGAAGGTGGAAGTGATCCTGCTCAATCTTCCTCTCTGTCTGTTTGCCGCAGGGTTTTTCGTCATGCTGGTTCGAAGCCGGCGTGAATAGCTGTATTGACGGAACGAAATATTTGCATACTATGGATAGAGAATGCGGTGGCACCATGAATACGGTAATAATATAAAGGAGGACGGAGAAACATGACGGCGGTATTGGTTGGTCTTATTTTTATCGGATTTACTGTTTTTTCTGTGCTTCCTCAGGACTGGGCTCTGCAATGGGGGCCCTCGGTACTTGATTTTTTAAAAGGCGGACTGCCGGTGTTTTCCCTGTTGATCGGACTGGTAGCCGTGCTGATCGGAATAGCTGATATCCGAGACAGGCTCGAAGAGAAAAGGGAGGCGAACGGGAAGGATCCGAAGCAATCGAAAGATTCCGTATCTGTCGACGAAGTAGATAAATAGTTATCCGGCCGGACCCCGCCCTTTCCCCCCGGCCTTGACAATAATTCCCAAATATGAAATGATGCACAACGCTTGTCGAAAGGTACGAATTCTATTACGCATATAGATATAGAGGAACTGACATGAAGACGATATTTACTAACCCGAAAGAAATTGAAAGGAAATGGTACGTTGTTGATGTAGAAGGACAGCGGCTTGGAAGAGCAGCGGTCAAGATCGCGACAGTACTGCGCGGAAAGAACAAACCGGAGTTTATGAACCACCAGGAAATGGGTGATTACGTCATTGTAGTGAATGCCGAAAAGGTTCAGCTTACCGGTCGAAAACCCCAGCAGAAGATGTATTACAGACATTCCGGATATCCGGGTGGAATCAGGGGCGAGAATTTTAACAAGATGGTTGTGCGGAAACCGGTATACCCGATGGAACGGGCTGTCTGGGGTATGCTTCCCAAGGGGCCGCTGGGCCGTAAAATTTTCAAGAATCTCAAAGTATATGCCGGTCCGAATCATCCGCATACAGCCCAGAAACCTGAAAAATTGGAAATCTGAAAAGAGGGAGAATAGTAGTGGACAGCAATAACCTAGCAGTTGGAACAGGAAGAAGAAAAACTTCAGTTGCCCGTGTGTTCCTTCGGGACGGAAGCGGTAAGATTACCGTCAACGGAAGGGAAGCGGATGAATACTTTAAAAACCCGGGACTCACCTATGTGGTTCAACAGCCTCTTGATGTAACCGATTCATTGAGTAAATATGATGTTTTGATCAATGTGCGGGGCGGCGGTCCTACCGGTCAGGCGGGCGCCTGCCGGCATGGAATTGCCCGGGCTCTCGTTATCCATGATGAAGCGAATAAACCTGCTCTGAAGGCCAACGGATTTCTCACCAGAGATTCCCGTATGGTTGAAAGGAAGAAATACGGTCAGCGTGGCGCACGAAGAAAATTCCAGTTCTCAAAACGTTAATCCCGTTATTACAGCATTAAAAACAGGGGCCTCCGGAGAGAGTATAGAAATACGGCTTTCCGACGGCTCCTCTTTTTTTATCGGAATCAACTCTTACACCGGGCTTGATTTGTACAGGGACAAGCTTATCACTCCTGCGGTTCGTGAAAGTCTTGAATATGCATCCCAGCTCCATGCCGGGTCGCAGAAGGCTTTACAGCTCGCCGCCCGCAGAGAACATTCGCGGTCGGAAATGATGCTCAAGCTGCAGCAGCGGGGGTATCCTGAGGAGATCATTGAAAAAATTCTCGACAAAATGCAGCGCCTCGGAATAATAGATGACAGAAGGTTTGCCGAGGTCTGGCTCAGGAGCAGATTGCTGAGGAAGGATGAGGGCCCTGTCAGACTGCGAGGTGAACTGCTTCGCCGTGGAGTTGATGCGGCAACTGCCGGGGATGTGCTGAATGAAATCCTCACTCCCGAACTTATCCTCCAGAAGCTTGAAAAGGCTACAGAAAAGGTACTGAAGAAGTGCGGCGGCGACCAGAATCGATTTATCAGAATGCTGAAAACTCGTGGATTTGAGTGGAGCATGATAAAAAAAATCAGTATTGACAAATTTATCAATTATTATAACAATTTACATTGACGTATTGGATGTTTTTGCTACAATGATGTATACCTCAGGGTATAAGAGGAGAAAAAGAAAGAATGGCAAAAAATGGCAAGAAGGTAAGGATTTTTTCCGCGTTAGAAGTTGCGAACATTTGTGGTGTTGTAAATCAGACAGCCATAAACTGGATTAAGAACAATCATTTGAAGGCTTTCACAACTCCGGGAGGCCAGTACCGTATTTATGCTGAAGACCTGCTGGAGTTCCTCAACAGCAGGGGGATGCGGGTACCTGAGGAACTGCTGGAGATAACAGGTCATAAGGTAAAAAAAGTTCTTATCATAGATGATGATAATGAGCTGAATGACATGCTGAAGAATATTCTTTCAAAGAAGTTTGAAGGATATGAGATCCATCAGGCTTTCGACGGTTTTGAAGCCGGAAGGCTCCTGGCTGAGATCAAGCCTGCGGTTATTCTTCTCGACATAGACCTTCCGGGGGTGAACGGACATGAACTGTGTAAGAGAATTAAGAATGATTCCCAGATTGCTGTTCCTGTCATTATAGCGATAAGCGGTTTAGATGAAGAAAGTGAAGGTGAGAAGATCATTTCGGAAGGCGCCGATGCTTTCTTCCCGAAACCCATCGATTTCGAGAGACTCGCGGCTACCTTGAAGGATCTGATATCAGTACGGGGTTCCTGATGGGCAAAGCAGGTAAACAGTATGTAATGCTTGTGGAAGATGAAGATGCCATTCGTCTTACCCTGCGGGATTATCTGCAGAGCAGGGGGCTCCCCGTTTTGGTTGCCAGCGACGGTGTCGGGGCAATCAAACATCTTCTGGACTATGATATAAAAGTGATTGTTTCGGACTACAGAATGGAGGTGTTCGGAGGGGAATACTGGATCAAATTTATGAAAAAGTATTGTCAGGATATTCATATTGTCGTAACCAGCGGATTCCTGAGACCAGAGTTCACCATTCCCTTCGAAGTTATCTATAAACCTTTCGATTTTCAGGATATTGCGGAAAGAATAGGCCAGCTGTTTGAACAGTAGACTATGGAAGGAAATGAGGAGAAATATAAGGCCTTTGAAATCAAGGTCGAAGGCCGTGTGCAGGGTGTAGGTTTCCGATACTCAGCCATCCGTACCGCCCGGAGCCTGAATCTGACCGGATGGGTCCGGAATGAGTATGACGGCTCGGTTTCTCTCTTCTGCGAGGGGCCTCAGGATGCGGTCAATCGATTCATACAGTGGTGCCGAAAGGGTCCGCCAGGATCCCATGTCGTACATATGGATATAATTCCCCGAACCTACCAAAAAAGATACTCCAATTTCGGCATTGCATGAGCATGTAATATCCCCCGTCCTTCCGAAGGATCAGAAAAAAGTGAGCCGGTACTCAAAAGCACCGGCTCACTGGGATCTGCGGAAAAGTCTCTTCGCTGCTGCTACCGTTTTGATGAATAGAATGCATCGATTCCGGGATATTCGGCTGAGCTCTCGAGATAATCCTCGATACGCATGAGTTGATTGTATTTTGCGAGACGGTCCGAACGGGAGAGAGAACCGGTCTTGATCTGTCCGGTTTCAAGCGCAACTACCAGATCGGCGATGAAATTGTCTTCGGTTTCTCCCGAACGATGACTGACGACGGCGGTATAACCGGCACGTTTCGCCATTTCGACCGCCTCAAAGGTCTCCGTTAAAGTTCCGATCTGATTCACCTTGATGAGGATGGAATTGGCAATTCCGCGGTCTATTCCGTCTTTCAGGCGCCGGGTATTGGTTACGAAAAGGTCGTCACCAACCAATTGACATCGGTCACCCACCTTTTCGGTGAGGTCCTTCCAGCCGTCCCAATCGTCTTCAGCCATACCGTCTTCCAGTGAGATGATGGGATACTTATCGACCCATTCGGCCCAGTAGGAGGCCATCTCTTCGGACGAGAGCTCCCGGCCGTCGGATTTCTTGAAAATATATTTCTTCTTGTCGGTATCGTAGAACTCTGATGCTGCGGGGTCGAGGGCGATGTAAATATCCTGACCGGCCTTGTATCCCGCTTTGTCGATGGCTTCCAGAATGACCTCGACGGCCTCTTCATTTGACTTGAGGTTCGGCGCAAAACCCCCCTCGTCACCGACCGCTGTGCTGTAGCCTTTTGCTTTGAGAAGTGCTTTCAGATTATGAAAAACCTCGGTTATCATACGGATACCGGAACGCACGGAATCCGCTCCGACGGGCATTACCATAAACTCCTGAAAATCCACCGAATTGTCCGCGTGAGACCCGCCGTTTATAATGTTGGCCATAGGGACCGGGAGCGTGGTGGCATGGTAGGCACCGAGGTATTTGAAAAGGGGGATTCCGAGAAAATCAGCCGCAGCCCGGGCTGTGGCCATTGATACACCCAGGATTGCATTGGCACCGAGTTTGCCTTTATTATCTGTTCCGTCAAGTTCAATCATGGTCCGGTCGATATCGACCTGATCGAGGGCATCAAGACCGATCATTTCAGGAGCAATGATATTATTAACATTTTCCACTGCTTGGAGCACACCCTTTCCCATGAATCGGCTCTTGTCACCATCACGGAGTTCAACTGCTTCATGTACTCCGGTTGATGCTCCCGACGGCACAGCTGCCCTTCCCATGGAGCCGTCCTCCAAAAATACATCGACCTCAACTGTGGGATTGCCCCGGGAGTCGAGTATTTCCCGTGCTTCAATAAACTCAATAGTACTCATTGTTACCTCTCCTGATTAATTCAAAATTCTGATATTCTAGTGGTTCTAATATCCAATGATTTAGACAGAAGGTCAAGGGTGCGGCGTATTCCCTCCACAGCTTGACCCCATTTTTTGTGCCAAGTAGAATAGGGAACATATGCGGTATACACAGATGTTCGGTAAGACCTTGAGGAATGTTCACCACGGGGTGAAAAGCGAGGGTTTCGCTCTGCTGCTTCGGGGGGGCTATGTACGATCCCACGGGAACGGATTATTCTCCTATCTGCCTCTCGGGCAGCAAGTTGTAAAAAAAGTTAAGGCAATAATCCGCGATGAGATGGATTCCCTCGGAGGTCAGGAGGTAAGTGTCCCCCTGGTCAATCCCCTGGAGATGTGGGAAAAAAGCGGCCGGGACCGCCTGATCGACAAGGATATGATCCGTTTTCAGGATAGAACCGACAGGCATCTTGTATTGGCTCCCAGCCATGAAGAAACCTTCGTAGAACTGGTGCGGGTTGGTCTGCGCTCATATCGGGACCTGCCTGTGTTTTTGTATCAGTTTCAGAATAAATTCAGGGATGAGGAGAGGGTGCGTTACGGCCTGATACGGGGCAAGGAGTTCCTTATGAAGGATGCCTATTCCTTTCACCGATCTTCTTCAGACCTCAACAATTTCTTTCCGAAGGTATTCGCGGCGTATATGCGGATTTTCGAACGCTGCGGATTGGACATCAGAGCTGCCGAATCGGGTGTCGGGTATATGGGTGGTTCCAAAGCCTTCGAGTTTCTTCTTCCCTGTGATCTTGGTGATGACGTGATGGTTCAATGTTCATCCTGCGGGTATGTAGCCAATAAAACTGTTGCGATGGGGCTGAAGAAGTTTTCCACCGATACTCCTCTGGATTTACAGGAAGTCGAGACCCCCGATTGTACCAGTATGGAGGATGTCTCTTCATATCTGCAGATCGGGAGGGATCAGCTGGCAAAGACCATGGTATTCAAAACTCTTAACGGTATGGTTATGGCCGTTGTAAGGGGAGATTACGAGGTGAGCCGGGAAAAACTGTCCCGATATCTGGGTGATCCCGTTCTTGATATAGCTGATAGCAATGAACTGAAGGAGATGGGCTATCTGCCGGGCTATCTCAGCCCGATAGGTCTCGAGCTGGATGGAATAAAAATGGTGGTAGATGGAACTGTGGCTAATTCGGCGAATCTGGTGGTTGGTGCCAACAAAGAGGGGTATCATCTGAAGAACGCGAATTTCGGAAGGGATTTTGAGTCACCGCATGTAGCTGATATATCAATGATAAAGCCCGAGAACAGATGTCTGCAGTGCAATGGTCATCTTGAGGAAATCCGGGCCCTGGAGATGGGAAATATATTTAAACTGGAAGATTTTTATTCAAGATCCATGGAACTCTTCTTTCAGGATGATCTAGGGAAAAAAGTTTTTCCATATATGGGTTCCTATGGTATTGGCATCGATCGGCTGATCGGCGGGATCGTCGAAAAGTTTCATGATCGGAAGGGTATCATGTGGCCTTCGGAAGTGGCGCCTTACAGATTTTTCCTCATGGGAATCGGGAAAAGCAGCACGGTGCGCCAGAAGGTGGAAGGTTTGTATGAACAGATGAAGGAGGAGAAAGATACTCTTCTCGATGACCGGCGGGAATCACCCGGGGTGAAATTCCAGGATGCGGATCTGATCGGAATACCGTATCGTATTGTTATATCTTCAAAACATTGTGAAGAAGAGACGGTAGAGCTGTACGATCGTTATGAACGCCGCAGCCGGATTATCGCATACAAAGATCTGCCCGGGACTATTAAAAAACTAAGATCAGAACCAAGGCGCTATGTGCCTGAAGGAGCAGCTGCTAATGGGTGAAGACCGGGAAATCCAGATTCCGAAACTGACCGAGGAGATCGTCGATCAGGTTATTTTCGGAATGGAGAATCAGGAGACGACATATAGATTTGACCTGACTGAGGCTGACATTGTTTCATTTAAAGACTTGAAGGAACGGAACGAACTGCAGGATTCCGACCGATATGTAAGATTACCCCAGTGGAGACCGGTAGATGGTTTTCATCTCATGGAACGTTTTGTGTCCTACATAAAAAATCCTATATACCGGCAGGAAATGCGGGATGCTCTGAATGGCGGAAAAGGGGTTTTCAGACGTTTCAAGGATGTACTGAAGCGCTACGAGCCCCTGGAACGCCAATGGTTCACCTACAAGGAAAAAGAAATGAGGGATATCGTACGCAACTGGTATGCCTCAATCAACGATTCCTTTGAACTTCTCCGAATTGGTGAAGAACCTGAGGAGACGGAAGATTTAGTGCTCAGCGATTTTCTTATAAAACAGGGTTTCGGTGATTGGAACGATAAAATCAACAGCGCGGCAATAACAGCTTTGAGAGAGTCCCTCGATGAAGTCTCCCTCACTCTGAAAGCCTATCTCATGCAGACGGAGGTCGCGGGAACTCAGGACCATGAACGAATAGAAGTCCTTCATGCGGAGACTCCTCTCGGGGATTTCGCCGGCTGTATCGCAGGGGTATACAATGATACCGGGTACAGCACCCTGATGGATATCCGTTTTATCTGGATAGAACCGCTCTATAGAGGGCTCGGGCTTTCACGGCTTTTCATCGACAGAATCACGGAGATCGCAGCCGGGAAGGGAATCGTAGAGGTAATAATTGCCCTGCTGGGAAATACCTTGTTTTTAAGATCGGAACTGGAGGAGCGGGGCTTTCGTGAGTTCGGCCGCCGGTATTCCCTGCAGCTTGAATCATACACCTTGGATGAAAAGACCGAAGAGGAAGGCGAAGAATGCTGAAATTGACTTTTTACCTGAAGCAGATCTCGGAAGAGATCCTGGAATTGCGGCTCTTCTGGGGTTTCCGGGCGGTCTTTCTTGTATTGTTCGGCCTTATCCTGGGAAGTATCCTGGTGCCCCGGAATGCCGGCAGTGAAGGAGCCTCAATTCTTGCGGTAATCCTGCTGGTACTGTTTGCCTTTATTATGGTGTATGATGAGAAATGGATATTCGATACCGATAAAGGGCAGGTGGTGCATGCTCACGGCATCCTCTTCGTACACAGGAAAACCGTATATGGAAAAGATGAAATAAGTCAGCTTTCCGTTACCGAGTTCCGGAAGGGAAGTATAGTAAAGGAAGAGAAAAGACGCTATTTCCAGCGGGACCTCCTCAGGCTGAGCATGGAATTGAAGGAAACCCAGCCAAAGGATATAGAAATATCGGAAAAGAAGAATATCACAGACCTTCAGGGAAAAGCTGCGGCGATCGCGCAGTTCATGAACCTGCCGTATCACAGCGATTTGTGAGGCTCCAGAAAAAACCGGATAGACGAACTATCCGGTTTTTTTATCATTCTCTAATACGTGCAGCAGCCGATCGGTTGGTTTCGGAGCCCTAATCCAGCCGTGCCAGCTCTTCCTGGGGATAATACAGGTAACAGGCTACCTTGTGATCGGTGTCGGCATCGATGAGCTGGGGTATATGGTTTTTACAGATATCCATCCTTTTCGGACAGCGGTCGTAGAAATAACAGCCAAAGCGTTCCTGATCCGGAGAAGGAACATCTCCTTCCAGCACAATCCGCTGACGGGTTTTTTCAACCTGAGGATCAGGGATGGGAGCTGCTGAGAAAAGCGCCTGGGTATACGGATGCAGAGGTTTTTTATAGAGGCCTTTGCTGTTCGCAATTTCAACGACCCGGCCGAGATACATTACTGCTACCCGGTTGCTGATGTACTCGATGACTGACAGGTCGTGAGCAATGAACATATAGGTCAGATGAAACTCATCCTGCAGCTCGAGAAAGAGGTTCAGAATCTGAGCCTGGATGGAAACATCGAGGGCGCTGACCGGTTCGTCAGCGAGGATCACTTTTGGATTCAGGGCGAGGGCCCGGGCAATGCCGATTCGCTGTCTCTGACCGCCGGAGAACTCATGGGGGTATCGGTTTTTAAAGTACCTGGACAGGCCGGCCCTCTCCATGAGGTATTCAACCCGCTCCTCCATCTGAGTCTTGTCCATATCCAGCAGCCGCCTGCCTTTGTATATATCCAGGGGCTCTCTGATAATATCATTTACAATCATACGGGGATTGAGAGAGGCATAGGGATCCTGAAAGACCATCTGAATATCTCTGCGGGTTTTCAGCAGTTCCATTGCCGATAGTTTGGTGAGGTCTCTCCCCTGAAAAAGAACTTCGCCTGATGTCGGCTGGTACAGCTGGGCGATTGCCCGGGCCGTAGTCGATTTTCCGCAACCCGATTCACCTACCACGCCGAGGGTTTCTCCCTCCCGAAGGGTCAGGTCGACACCGTCCACCGCCCGTATCGCTCCTACCTGTTTTTTAAAAATTATTCCGTCCTCGATGGGGAAATGCATCTTCAAATCATGTGTTTCAAGTAAAATCTTATTTTCCATCACTCCTCTCTCCTCATGCGTACAGCCAGCAGTTCACATGCCTGCTTGAAGAATTCCCCTGGATTTCCTTTTTGGGGGGATATTGAGCTTTACAGATATCCATCGCCTTGGTGCACCGCGGATAGAACGGACAGCAGTCGGGGAGATCGATGAGATTCGGCGGCTGCCCGGGTATGGATGTAAGCTTCATTCCGGTCTTTTTATCCAGCCTGGGGACCGAATTGATCAAACCCTGAGTATACGGGTGCTTTGGGTCCGAGAAAAGGTCCTCGGTATGGGCCTCTTCAATAATTCTTCCCGCATACATAACAACGATACGGTCGCACATACCGGCGACTACCCCGAGGTCATGGGTGATCATTATGACGGATGTACCTAAACGGTCGGACAGCTCCTGCATTATTTCAAGGATTTGAGCCTGAATAGTAACGTCGAGGGCTGTGGTCGGCTCATCGGCGATAAGCACCTGGGGGTTGCAGCTGAGAGCCATGGCAATCATGACCCGCTGCCTCATACCTCCGGAGAACTGGTGGGGATAGTCGGTGACCCGCCTTTCCGGTCTGGGAATGCCAACCATTTTGAGCATCTCGATTGACCGGTCCAGTGCATCCTGCTTGCTCATGTTCTGATGCAGCATGATGGTTTCCACCATCTGTGTTGATATCTTCAGAAAGGGATTCAGACTGGTCATGGGATCCTGGAAGATCATTGAAATCTTATTTCCCCGAATGGTCCTCAGTTTTGCCTTGGGCAGCTGAAGAATATCCGTCCCGTCCAGTACGACTTTGCCTGAAATGATCTTTCCGGGAGGCGAAGGTATCAACCGAAGAATCGAAAGATTGGTGACTGATTTCCCGGAACCCGATTCACCTACAATACCGATGGATTCCTGCTTTCCCAGAGAGAAGGAAACTCCGTCCACTGCCTTCACCGTACCATCATCGGTTTTGAAATATGTTCTCAAGTCTTCGACTTGCAAAATCTTTTCTTCACTCATGCATCTGTCCTCTATTTGTATTTATTGTCACTCATTACAGTTTATTCTTGCTCTGAGGATCGAAAGCATCCCGGAGGCCATCACCAAGAAAGTTCATAGCGAAGAGAAAAATAGTCATCGCGATAGCCGGGAAAAAGAGCCGCCAGGGGTATGCGTTCATTCCTTCGACAGCATCCCCGATCAATGATCCCCAGGATGCATACGGTGCGGAGATACCGAGACCGAGGAATGAGAGGAATGCTTCCATCTGGATGAATACGGGAACTCTCAGGGTTGTATACACAATAATGATCCCGAAGGTGTTGGGTACCAGGTGTCGAAAAATTATTCTCCCTGAACTGGCACCCATGGATTTTGCGGCTTCCACGTATTCCGAGTTTTTCAGTGATATAATCTGTCCCCTCACAACCCGCGCAACCGTGAGCCAGCTGACGAGGGACAGGGCGACAAACATGAGTACGATGCTGCGTCCGAAGAGCGCCATCAGAATGATTACAAGCATCATATAGGGCATACTGTACATAATGTCGACGACCCGCATGATGATATAATCGGTCTTTCCTCCCACATATCCGGCGATGGCTCCGAAAAAGAGACCTATCAGCACTGAAGTTATACCGCCGATAAGACCAATGGCGATGGACATCTGCCCTCCCCATATGGTGCGGGCGAGCATGTCTCTTCCGAGATAGTCGGTCCCAAACAGATACTTCCGTTCATGGATCATGATTTCCTTTCCGTCAATTATCTCCGTTTGCGATGCGATTCTGAGCTTCAGATCCTCGATCTGCTGTTTTTCCTCTTCACTCAGAATGACACGCCCCTCTTCGATGGCAATATCCCGTCTTTCCCGGGTGATGGTCCTTTCCGCATCCGCGATGGCGTCCTTCTCTTTTCTGGTGAGGTTCTCACCTTCTTCGGATGATGCCGAAGTGAATTTTTCTCTGGCTTCCTCTATGGCCGTGTCAATCAGGAGGAGGTCCTCCTCCGTCCATTCCACCCGGCCGTCTTTGGCGGCCAATATTGAAATCTCTACCATCTTTCGCTCCAGCATCTGTTCTCCGGCGGTGGTTGTGAAGGAGGGAGGAAGATGAATGTGGTCCATAAACTGGTCTTTGTAGGAGTATATCGGAAGTATCGGTGCAAGGATGGAAAGCATCGAATAAATGATCACTACTATCAATCCCGCGATGGCCATCTTGTTTTTCTTCAATCTGCGCCAGGCGTCTTTGTAGAGACTGGTACCTTTGAGGGGCTGATCAAACTCGTTCGTGCCTTGTGCATTATTTTCTATTTGATTTTCCTGGTTTAATGCGTTGCTGCTCACCGTTCAACTCCCTATTTGTATGTGATCCGGGGATCTAGAAATGAATATATGATATCAACGAAAAAATTCATCAGGATAAGAATAACCGAATAAACAATTACCGTACCCATGATAAGGGTGTAGTCCCTGTTTATGGCGGATTGTACAAAGAACCGTCCCAGGCCCGGAACTCTGAAGATCTGTTCCACTACCACCGAACCTGTCACGATCGAAGCGAAAGCAGGCCCCAGATAGCTGACAACGGGTAGGAGGCTTCCCTTGAGTACATGTTTCCGGATAATAACACTGTCCTTCAAGCCCTTGGCTTGTGCCGTACGAATGAAATCGCTGCGAAGCATTTCAAGCATGCTGGCCCTCGATAACCTGGCGATGGTCGCAAAAGGCCGCAGTGCCAGTGTAAAAGCCGGCATCAGGATAGTAACCCATCCGTACCGCCCGGTGATCCATCCGGAGGTCGGTAATATACTCCATTTCAATGCAAAGAAATACATCAATACGGGACCGATAACGAACAACGGAACGGTTATTCCGATAATTGCTATAGCCATGGAGGTATAATCCATACATGTGTTCTGTTTCAGCGCGGAAATGATACCCGCGATTATTCCCAGAATGAGAGCCATCCCGAGGGAAATGAATCCAAGCAGGAGAGAATTGGGAAGACTGTTGGCGATGTAGTAGTTGACGTCGTGGTCCTGATATCTGAAGGAGGGACCAAGATCTCCCCTCAAGATATCACCCATGTACCGAAGGTACTGGATGGGAATCGGTTCATCCAGGTGAAATTTAGCCTCTATATTCTTCTTTACCTGCTCTGGCGGTTGACGCTCGGCATCGAAGGGGCCTCCGGGAGCTATTCGAACGAGAAAAAAACTGATGGTCACCACGATAAAGAGGGTCGGGATAAGGCCGATCAGACGTCTGATAATATATTTCGTCATTGTGATCTCCAAATCGTACTGCAGCGGTCGAACGGATATGGATTTAGCCGATGCAATATATAGTAGTTGCAAATAAGCGGAGCCGATACGAATCGTACCGGCTCCTAATAGGAAAATTATTTACTTTTTGTAGACATGCTTCATGGGATGGTAGTCCATGGTATTTACATACCAGCCGCCCCACTCAGTCAGATCGACCATGTTGTTGGTGGTGTAGGAATAAATGGGTATCACACCCTGGTCCTCTTCGATGAAGATCTTTTCAGCTTCCACCAGCAGGTTAAAACGTTCGGGACCGGCGGGTGTTCTCGCCGCTTCATAGATCAGTTCATCATACTTGTCATTGGTGTATCTCCCGCCGTTCATTGCACCGCCGGTTACGAACATGTCGAGAAAGGTATTGGGGTCCTGATAGTCCCCGATCCATCCGGCCCGGGCGACCTGGAATTCGCCGGCCCGTCGGTTGGCAAGGTAGGTCGACCATTCCTGGTTGATCAGTTCACACTCGATACCGAGGTTTTCCACCCACTGTTCCTGTACGTATTCGGCGATTTTCTTGTGGGATTCGCTGGTGTTGTAGAGGATCTCGAATTTGGGGAAGCCGTCACCATCCGGGTATCCGGCATCGGCGAGAAGCTGTTTCGCGGCTTCCACATCCGTCTGATTCCCATCGATACCGGGATATCCGGCCATGTCGGGAACCATGGTGAAGGAAGGAAGCTGACCGCCCTTGGAAACCTTGTCCACCAGAGTCTGTCGGTCAATTGACATCGCGAGGGCTTTTCTTACCCTGGGATCGTCGAAGGGAGCTTTCTCATTCTGGATGGTGTAGTAGTAGGTACCAAGATAGGGGGCGTTCTGATAATCGTCCCTCAGTTTGGCGCTGTCCATCTGGTCCAGAGGAACGGTGGTCATCCAATCCGCCTCGCCGTTCAGGTACATATTGTAGCCGGTGTTGTTGTCATCAATTGGCAGATACACAACACGATCAAGACTGACCACGCCTGCGTCCCAGTAGGTGTCGTTAGGAACGACGCTTACCCTTTCCTGGGGGGCCCACTCTTCGAGGGTGAAGGGTCCGTTGCCGACAAAGTTTTCTGGGAGGGTCCACTCTTTTCCATACTTCTCGATGGCATGCATCGGAACTACGGCGAACGAGTAATGAGGAAGAGCTCCCAGTACGTAGGGAAGGGGTCCGACAAGTTCGAGACGGAAGGTGTAGTCGTCAACCGCTGAAACACCTACGGTTTCAGGACCGGCTTCGCCGGCGTTGTAGGCTTCACCGCCCTTGATGAACATGTTGGGGAACCATGCATAGGGAGCCGCCGTTTCCGGGTCAAGCATCCGTAGCCAGGAGTCCACAACCGTTTGTGCGGTGATGGGAACCCCGTCACTCCAGGTGGTTTTTCTCAGGTTGAATGTATACACGGTGCCGTCATCGCTGACCTCCCAGCTCTCGGCCAGTCCGGGTACCGCTTCGGCAGTTTCGGGATCGTAGGAAGTCAGACCTTCGAAGAGTGACATGTAGATCCGGTGCTCGGGAACTCCAGAGATCAAATGCGGATCGAGAGATTCCGGTTCCGTACCATTTACGATAATAAATTCGGCAGATTCTTCAGCAGTCTCTTCAGCAGGTGCTTCTGCTGCTTCCTCTTTCTGTCCGCATCCGAAGAATGCAAAAGCAAGAGAAACCACTAGAAGCAAAACAAGCAGTTTTTTCATCTTTTCTCACTCCTTTTAAGATTTTGATTAGCTCAGTACATCAGGATAGATTAATATTGGCTATTTTTCAAGGAAAAACTAACTTTGAATGATCGCATACAGACACGATGGCGACTGTATGTATATTTGTGTATAATTATCTAATAAACAATAAATTATACAAATAATATACATTTTTTATGCAGTATAAAAAAGGATGCAGAGTTACGGGTGGAAAGAGGCGGCGGATCGACAGTCCTAATGGCCTGAATTACTTCCGTTCAAATCCTTTTGGATATCCGCCCATTCCCTGATGTGCCGTAATAAAAGGCTGCGGAGGCGTTCAGTATAAAGTCTTCGGTAGAGTTTCAGAAGTTTAACCTCTTCCGGGCTTACTATCACCCGCTGAAAGGGTGCATATACTTCTTCTTCATCACTGATACTGTGAAGATCTGCGTTTTGGTATCGATCAGGTATAAGTTTTCCTATGGGAATATGAAGTATTGATGAGAGTTGATCCAGTCTTTCTACGGTAATTCTGGATTGGCCATATTCGTATTTCTGTAATTGCTGAAATGAGATATCGAGCTTTTCGGCAAGTTCCTGCTGGGAATATCCAGCTTCCTCTCTGAATTGTTTAATTAGACAGCCGATTTGCCTGGAATACTTCATCTGCTATTTCGTCACCGTTTTGATTTTCAGTATTGCGTGAAAAGGAGGATGATGCTACTAAATGAGAGTGGTATTTTTTCATAATATTATGCAACTGTTAGTAGCCCTTTTTATCTCCCCCAAAGCTTACGGTTCCTCTGAAATCAGCCGCGAACAGCCCCCGGAGCCCTCTACAGCAGGGCAAAGGCAGGCAGCGGATACCAGTTCTCCCCGAAGGGCGTCTCCGTCTGCCGCTTCCACACCTTCAGAAAATATTCGGGCAGCTGCGCCTTCGAGAGAAAAAACCGCTTCGAGGTAAACAGGGCCTTCCAGAACAGCAGCTTCTGCTGCGAAATCCCCAGACCACCGTAGTGGCGCTCGGTGCACTGCTCGGCCTTGTCGGTGATAACGCGGGGTTTGAAGAAATTAT
>Ga0272441_10003726_pt1 | contig 28621 bp, 18 predicted proteins | sample SSMProp6N_FD_193582 | JGI IMG/M metagenome (GOLD analysis project Ga0272441, IMG submission 193582) | Marine sediment archaeal communities from Little Sippewissett salt marsh, Falmouth, MA, United States - SSM-Prop-6N | ecosystem: Environmental > Aquatic > Marine > Wetlands > Sediment ... | reverse complement strand
TCCAGGCTCAAGGGGTTCATGACCGTGTGGTCAGTGTGGGTGATGCCGTAGTACTTCCACATGTCCATGCCCAGGTCCATGGTCGGGCCCTTTCTATCAGTTCAGACTAGCTATACCGTCGGTGCTTCCTTCATCCACTGCTGGTGACTTGCCCCCAGCCGACGCTCATACTACCGCTTCCAGCCAGGCCACGCAACAAGATTCCCGACATGCGCTCTCGGTTCGCAAAGCCATTCCTTGGGTAGTGAAGTTCGTCCAAGCCGCGAGTTCGAAGCTACTGCTGGCCCCCAAAGCGAACGGGTTTGTTAACCCAGGTCTCTCTGTTCAACAGAGACTCCGAGAGTTCGCGACCGGTTTTTCGGCCAACAGGCTGGCGCTCAGCCTGCCTGCGGGTGACTGCATTCAGCCCTTCGACTACGCTCAGGGTACTCCGCCTCGCTTGCTCGTAAAAGCCCCCAAGAAAGAAAAAGACTCGCCCCACTTGCCCAGCACTTGTGCCGGCGAGCCGTGACGTCACCCGGTACTTGTACTGAGCGAGCGAAGCGAGTCGAAGTACTCCCCGAGTTGGACTCGAACCAACAACCTAGCGGTTAACAGCTGGTCGGGGTCAGCTTGCCGAAAAGCCTGGAAGCTACCTATTTTGCGTATGTTACACGAACTTCGAGGTTTCGCAACCACTGGCGTTCCGTGTCGCTTTTTCGCATCCTGTGGCGGTACGCGAAGCCCAAAACGGTATGAAACGGTATCTGTCGGTGACGCGTCGGCAGGTCCACCGGTCGTGCGCGCCCTGCCCGTTGGCTTGCTCCGCGGCGGGGGCCAAACCATCACCCGTCGTGTACCCTCCGGTGTTGTCGGGGAGCAACGGCCGACATGCACCACTCCGCGACCGTCGGTGACCGGGTCACCGACAGTTCGTGGGTGGACTGGCCAGAGACGCATCCCCATGGCTGAAGAAACAACGTTCTGAGGAGACAAGGACCCTTGACCACCGGATCGACAGTCTTGCCGAAAGATGTGGGTGGTGTGCAAACGATGTGCAGGCCGCGTTTTCGGCCTCGTTCCGAAGGGTGCGACTGATGTACGGGTGGTGGTCGGGCCACGTAGTTTGCCGGCACAGTGACGCAAGGGCAAAGCACCCCTGGCACAGGGCAACTGGCAAGCAAGTACACCATGCACGTCCGCGCCCGCTACAGCCTTGCTGGGTGAGGTGGCCGTTCGACGTATCCTCCACCGTCGGGGGCATTGGGGCGGCCTTATACAGATGCCGCCAGGGGGGATGGTGAACCGCTTGCGGACCTCACATCCGAAAGGCCAGACTGAGGGGCGATCTGTCCTACCAGAGCCACGAGCTGCAAGCACCGCTCCGACGGGCGATGCCCCGTTGGGCCCTTGGCGGGCAGCTTGACGCCTAGCTCACAATTGAGTAGTATCACATTGTGATATTTTCGAGGCAGCGATATGCCTAGGGCTTTTAGCAAGTTTCAACTGGATATCGGTCGACTCCGCCGCGAGATGGGAATGACTCAGCAGCGGTTTTCCGCGGCGCTGGGGATCTCACTGCGGGCTTTGCATAGCTATGAGCAGGGGTGGCGGGCCGTGCCGAGCTCGGTCGAGCGGCTGCTGCTGCTGCACTGGATCATTCACCGCAAAGGGCAGCGTCTGAACTCCATACGTTGCTGGGAATTGAAGAAATGCGACGCTGAGCGCCGTCAGCGGTGCTATGCTCACATAGCGGGCCAAGGCCACCTCTGTTGGCTGTTGACGGGCACTATGTGCGGTGGGGAGCCAACCGGCAGTTGGGTGGCGAAGCGAGAACGTTGCAGTCGTTGCGAGGTCATGCAGACGTTGCTGGCAGGTAGCCGGGCGCGTACGTCCTAGGACACCTTTTTTGGAGTGTCGGGGGACGATGACGGAAGCGGGTTCATGCTGAGCCTTCTGTGACCGGTCGGAGGGCAAGGCCGCTTTGAGTTACGGGGCCGGACGGTGTCAGAGAAAACCAAACATAGTACTGCTACGGGGGGCGCCGGCGTTGCCCTGCTGCCAGTGGGCAGAGAGCGTAGGGCAGATGGTGCGGGGATGGGGGCAGCCAGTGCGAGGGGGCGAGCCGAGTCGAACCCCCAAGCCGGAATTTACAGCGCCGATCCCGGTGGTGTCGGAGAAGCAGTGGTTGCGGGGCTTTCGGGAAGTTATGCCAATGGGGGGGGCAACGGCACGAGCGTGGTGCTGCGTTCTGGTCACTGGTGGTGGTCGGGGGCGGGGGTGTGCTTTTTGGCCGTAGTCGTGGCCACGGTGGCCTGGGGTTTGTGGGCCGGCCCGCTGACGGTTTCCATGTCGGTCGGGTCATTCGCGGTGGCCGGTGTCGCGGGGATACTGGCGGGGACAGCCGGGTGGTTCGTCGCAACACGGCGTATCGCTCGCGCACGGCGCACGGCGGAGGACTTGGCCAGGTTGATTCGAGCAGCGCAGGATCCTTCTGAGCCGAAGTATCAGTTCGACAACCCGCACTTGGTGACCTGTTGGCAGATGCTGGGGTGCCACAACGAAAGGTGTATCACTGCCGGTCGGCGAGGCGTGCGCTGCTGGCAACTGCAACAGGCGCTGCAAGACGATCATCCGCGGTCGTGTGAGCGACGGCGGGGACTGAGCGACTGTCGAGCGTGCAAGGTATTTCAGCTTAGCTGTCCGGACGACGCGACGGAGGCAGCCGAGGAGCTGAACAACATGCTGTTTCTCGTACGGAGGGAGGCCGAGCGGCAACGGGCCAACCAGCAGCAGATGGCTGAAAGTGAGAAGATGGCCGCCATCGGCCAAATGGCCGCCGGGGTAGCCCACGAGATCGGCAATCCGCTGGCGTCCATTTCCGCGTTGGTGCAGCTACTCCATCGGCAGGTCGACGGTGAATGGCCGCGTGACAAGCTGGCGCTGATTCACCGGCACGTCGATCGCATAAGCAGGATCGTGCGAGGAATGTCCGACTTCAGTCGCCCCGGACCACGGCTGCAGGAATTGTTCGGCCTGGATGAAGTAATCGACGAAGTAGCCAAACTGGCCCAGTTCGATCGGCGCAGCCGTGGCGTGCAGCTTGAATGGGGCGACGAGCCCACCGGCCTGCACATCTTCGGGATCAAGGAGGAGGTCCTACAGGTCTTCCTGAACATCGTATACAACGCGTTCGACGCGATGAACGGAAACGGTCGCCTGACGATAGCGACAAGCATCGGTGTGGATCACCTGACGGTCAGCTTCCGAGATACGGGCTCGGGCGTCCCGCCTGATGCGTTGCCGCACGTATTCGAGCCTTTCTTCACCACCAAGGAAATAGGCAAAGGGACGGGACTGGGCTTGGCGGTGAGCGCGCGGATCATGCACGAGCATGGGGGTCGGATTGTCATCGAACGCAACGATCCGGCCGGCACTACGGTGCACGTCCGCTTGCCGATCGATCGCGTTCAAAGCGGCCCGGCACGGGCAGAGCGGCAATACGTGGTACGTTCCCTGGGGGCAGGATGATGACTCCTACCATTCTCGTTGCCGATGATGAGACGTCGCTGCGTGAATCGCTGGCCCAAGTTTTGTCGGACGAGGGCTGGCGCGTGGTGGCATGTGCTGACGGCCGCAGCGCGCTGGAGCATCTCCAGACACAGGATATCGATGTTCTTGTCAGCGACATCATGATGCCGGGGTTGAGCGGTTTGGACTTACTCCGACAGGCGGGTCAGGTGAGTCCGCAGACGCTGGTGCTACTGATCACCGCCTTCGGGAGCACCGAGTCGGCCGTGCAGGCTCTCCAACTCGGCGCGTGTGATTACGTCGTCAAACCTCTCATGCTGGACGATGTCATCGCTCGGGTTCGTCGGCTGCTGGAGCAGCGGCAACTTATCCTCCGGAATCAGCAACTCCGCCGGGCGATCGAGCTGCGTAACGACCATGAGTCGATCGTCGGCGACACGCCCGCGATGCGGCAGGTCAACGAAATGATCAAGAAGGTGGCGGGCGCGCCGTCCAACGTCCTGATCGCTGGCGAGAGCGGGACGGGCAAGGAACTTGTGGCCCGCGCCATTCACCAACAGAGCCTGGTCGAGAGTGGCAGCTTCGTTCCGGTCAACTGTGGGGGGATTCCCGAAAGTCTGGCGGAGGCCGAGTTTTTCGGTCACCGCAAAGGCGCGTTCACCGGAGCCCATGAGGACCGGATAGGATTCTTCCAGGCCGCCGACGGCGGCACGTTGTTTCTGGATGAGGTATGCTCACTGTCCTTGTCGGCCCAGGCCTGCATTCTTCGAACCATCGAGGACCGGTCGGTGGTTCCCGTAGGACAGAGCCGACCGATCTCGGTGGATGTGCGGCTGGTGGCGGCGACCAACCGCGATCTTGCCGAGGCTGTGGCCGAGGGCGAGTTTCGCGAGGACTTGTACTATCGGATCAACGTGGTGGAGATTCGGCTCCCGCCGTTGCGGGATCGGCGCGAGGACATTCCGCGTCTGGCCGAGCATTTCGTACACAAGTTCAACCGACAGATGAGGCGACGCTGCCCGGGGCTGACCGCGTCGGCTGTGCGGCTTCTCACGCAGCACGAATGGAAAGGCAATGTCCGTGAGTTACAGAACGTAATCGAACGGGCGTTGATTTTTGCAGAAGATCGGCTCATCGAGCCGCGCGACTTGCCCTTCGGTCTGCTCGACGAATGGGAAGACGGAAACGGCTTCGCCCTGCGGAGCGCCATGCAGACCTACGAGCGACAGCACATTATGACCGTTCTGGAACAGTGTGACTTTGACAAGCAGCGAGCGGCCCAGCTACTAGGCATCGGGCTGTCGAGTCTCTACCGCAAGATTGACCAATTGCATCTCTCACCCGCCCTGAGCAAAGACAACTAGGTCTGCGCGGCATCGTTGAACGCGTGTCGCTCATTCCTTTAAAAGGAGTGCGACGGACGGGGCGTCACGCTCTTCTCGAGCAAGACAAGAAGCAGAAAGGGGCGACGACTGGTGTCGCCGCCCCCGTCCGGTGCAAGGTTTGTCCCGTGAGTCTGGCTACAGCCCCTCGCCGTCCAGCAGATCTTCCATCTTGTCAAGAATGGAATCGACGTACTGCGGATTATGCACGCCAAGACTCCCGTCGTTCAGGACATAGTAATAGAGGAAGCGAATCTGTTTGATCTCATCAGACAGAGCGTCCTGATCGACCTCGGGGGGGCCGCCTTCCTCGGAGTATTCCCACGTGGACGGATCGCCCAGTCTGGCTTCGATCGCGTCGAGGCGGGCCTGTACCGAGGCATGCAGCGCGTCGGTAACGCCCTCGGCGTCGGCTGGTGACGGGTGGCACGTCGCGGCAGTGCACCCTTCGAAATTCACCTCGAAAGTATGGCCGCTGATGGTAGGTGCCTCCTCACTCTCGAAGTCCTTGCGGAACATATGGCAGGTTGAGCACTGTTCCGGCACGAAGGCGTGGATCGAACGCTGGGTCGGCACCAACGCCGCGGTTCCATCGGGCACGGGCATCTCGCCGGTGTACACGTTGGCCTGCAGACTGTGGTGCGGAGGGCGCTCGAGTTCCTCCCAAGTCTTTCCGCGGCTGTGGTGGCACTGACCGCAGATGTTGTACCGATCGGGATTGGTGTTGGCCGCCTCGGTGCTGGACGGAGTTGGGCTGGCTACCTGAGGATACCGCAACTGGAAGTCGCGGCCGGCGTCGGGGTTGGCGGCGTTGCCCGTGCGCCCATGCGGATAGTGGCAGATAGCACAGGTGACGCCGTTCATCTCGCTCGGGTCCACTCCCTCCAGATAGTCGTCTCCGACAACTTCGTCGCCGATCACTGACAGGAGGCGGAAATCACCCGAATGACATACGCCGCAGCGATTGAAGGACTCTCCCTCGTTGAAGTACTCGGCGACGTGCTCAGTGACCTCAGCGTGGCCGGATTCCTCCCACTGCTCGAAGTTGGGATGGTGGACACCTTCGTGGCAACGTCCGCACAGTTCAGCACTAATGTCCTTGGGCGGACGGAGCGACTCGTCACTGACGTTCTGAATGTGGTCTTTGCCCGGGCCGTGACAGGACTCACAGCCAACTCCGGCCAGGTCGTTGGTTGTGGCACGGTCGACGAAACCGCCGGGCTCGCCGTACCCCACGGTATGGCAGGCCAGACACGACGTGCCCTCGTCCTGCCCGATGGCTTCCAGGGTTTCCAGGGCCTCGGCATGGAGGGTGTCCTCCCAGTCGTCATGAATACGGGTATGACAGAGGCGGCACGCCTCGGAGCCGACGTATTGGCCGGTGACTCCGCTGTTGCCGACGCTCCCGTCGTCCAGCCCAGGGGGCTGCACGCATCCTATGATGGCTGCTGCCACAGCGACTGCGGAAAGCGCACAGAGAAGCGCCCCTACGAGGTGGTGCGGTTGGGTCCAGAACTTACGCATCGTTTACGCCTCCCAAAACATCTCTTGGTCTGCCAGCCGGGGTCCTGGTTTTATCCCCTCCGGGCATGCAGACCACAGCCATAGCGTGTTTTGTCCTACCGATCCGAATGCATCTCCAAAGCGATGCTGCTGGCCGAGCGTACCGTCAAGGCAAAGGCGTTGCCGGTATCGTTGTGGCATCGCAGACACACGAAATCCACGGTTACAGCGGCTCGGCCCGCGGAATCCTTTTTCACACGCGTCCCGTCGGCAGTGAACATGGCGCTGAAGTCGACCTCGTCGGTGTTGATCCACCAGATGTGCGTCTTGACGTCGCCGATCCTGCCAAGGGGACCGGCCACCTCGGGCGGCGCCGCCGAAGCCGACTTCGTCGCGTACGGCATATGACAGCTCACACAGGAGAGAAACTCGGCGTAGTCGCCCCGTGCGAACACCTTGCCCTCGTGGAGGGCCATGTTTCTGTCGGGGTGGCAATCCTGGCACGTGTTGATGATTGCGTTTTCGGTGTCGTACAGGCTCGACGTGTGGGCTTCATGACACGTCACGCAGCGCAGTCGAGCGTGGGGGCTGGCAAGCAGTTCCTGGTATTGTTCGTAATTCCGGATGAAACCCCCGCTGGCGGGAATCACATCGACGTCATTACCTCGAGCGTGGCACGATCCGCAGAAGGCGGCATCAGAGTCCACGTAGATCGTTCCGTCTGTCGGGTTCGACGGATGCCTGCTGCCAGGTCCGTGGCAGGCCTCACACTGGACACCGGGTTCGGCCCACGTGCCTTGTATGCCGCCGAGACTGTCTTGCTGTCCGCTACGGCTGGGACCGGTGGTGTGGCAAGCGAAGCAGTCGTAGGCATAGGGCTTGGGGCTGGTTTGATCGGACTCGTAGCTGACGAAGCCTGGAACGGTCCCGTTCGGCAGGAACTCCAGGTTCCACTGGGTGTTCACGCCGTCGACCCCGTCGGTCATGAGGTAGCCGTCACTGTCGAGGAAATAGGCCTTCCAGTGGAAGCCGCCGAGCACGTAGGTGATATCTGACCATTCCCCGCCATCGGGCGGGTCGGGGACACCCGCTTGCCTGGCGGCGGAAGGGAACACCGGCCCGGTTCCTGCGAGTTTGCTAAGCATGTGACTGTGCCCATGCAGCCTATGCACTGCGTCTACTCCAGGGTGACACGCCCGGCAGGCAGCGGATCCAATGTAGGTCGCTCCTCCGTTGGTCGGGTCGCTCATATTGGCTTCGGGAGGCACCGGGATCAGGCCATCGACACAGCCGGTCAAACCGAGGCCCAAAGCCACTAGGGCTAGTCCCAACCGGCTCAACCACAGGCTGTAGACTTTCATGCTTCACGGACACTCTCGGGCGGCAGTGCAGCCCGAACAACACTTCCACGTATACGTCTACTCAGCAAAGGTCATGCCACGCCATGATCATCGCCCGTCGCGGTTTTAAGAGGCTCTCTATGGTCCTCATTGGATCGGAACGCGGTCTATCGGCGCTGCCATACCCCATGTCCGGCGCTCAAGAAGCGGGGCGGTGGCCATAGTCTCGCCGGCTGGGCGTGGCCCGACCGAGCGGCGCGGCACGATGGTTCGCAGGGCCCGCGCTATCGGCGGCCGGCCCGTTCCTATATGTGAGACAACGGCGAGCATGTCGTCCCCAACAATGGGAACGATCGCAGCTGACGGTCCGGCTGGCTCAAGGCGGACCGTATCGGAAATCCAGGTGAGTCACCCCATGGCAGAGAAGGGTGCAACTGCCTTGGAATCGTCCCAGGTCGCGGAACCGTACGCCGCCGGCGGGTGCGGCAACAGGCCTCACGATCGAGCGATCGAAGTTGATCAAATGGCTGTGTTCGATGGCGCTGCCCGGCACGCCGTGGGGCGCGTGGCAGGCGCTGCAAGGCGAGCTGCTGTTGACGATGTGACGCCGGTGAAAGCTGAAGCTCTCGTCGTTGAGGATGCTGTTCCGGTCGTGACAACGGTAGCAGAGGGCGTAGGCCTGCGGGCTTTCGGAGGTGAAATCGCGCGTGCTGTATTCGGCAGCCAGAAGAAACGCGTTGTTCGACCCGTGCGGGCCGTTTGCGGTGCCGAGGCCGGCGGCGGCGGCGCCGTCGGCGTTATGACAGTCCTGACAACTGATTCGCCGTCCTCGGAAGCCCGGAAGCAGACTGGGCACACGTGAACCGCGGCTGGGGGTGGCGATCGGGTGACGGCTGGCTGCAATAGGCGAGATCTGTCTCCGTATGTTGGGGCGGTTTACACTCCGGACAATCGACCCACGGATGCGAACGGGTCTGTCACCATGGCACCGCAGACAGATCTGGTAGTAGAACGTTGGCTTGTCGACAGGTCTGCCGGCGATGTTCACACCAGGCACACCTTCCATGGGGCCGGGCACCGCGACAGTACTCTGCCGCGTCAGCAGACGCGGGCGGCCTGGCTGCACCGCATGGGGGTTATGACAGTCGACGCATTCAACATGTCGCCGGATTGGCTCGACCGGTTCGGCGGGGTCGTGGACACTGCGGAGGCGCGTGCCGCTGTGGTTCGAGCGGCGACCGATGACGGCGGTGACGTCGGTGGCCACCGAGCCATCGTGGCATGTGAGGCAGTTGTCCTGGAGTCGGGCGAATCGCAGCAGGCGCTCTCGGCCTTCGGCTCCGTGGATCCGATGGCAGGCCAGGCAGGCGTTGTCGCGCATGCTTTGGTAAGGCAGGTCCTGCCGCGGATCGCTCAGCCGGCCACGAAGGCTGCGTGGGCTGCGGGCATGTGCGCTAAGCGGCCAGCCGTCGAGTTGATGACAACTCGTGCACATCGCGCCGCCCCGGTCGGTGACGGTCAGGAAGTTACCGAGGCCGTTGTCGTGGGGATCGTGGCAAGTGGTACACTGCACTTCGCTGTGCGGGCCGAGTTTCAAGCGACGGCTGATTGTCTGCGGGTCGCGCAACTGTTGGTCGGTGTTGGACAGGGCGCGATCGTATCGAAAGCCGATCGGGTGGTCGTCAGACAAGTCGTTGGTGAGATTGCCTGGTCCAGGGGGCATGACGTCGACGTTGACGCGGATCGGGTCGGTGGCGGGGCGGCTGCGGACCAGTCCGATTGCCAGCGATCCGTCGTGACAGCTCAGGCACATCTTGCTGGGCCCGGTAGGCTGATCGATTCGGGCGTCGGTCGTGCTGGAGCGGTAAATGCGGTAGTGCGTGGTTGGATTATGGCGGTTCCACAAGGGTGTGGCTGCTTCGGCGTTGTGCGGTGCGTGGCAGAAGATGCAGATGCGATCCTCATCGATCGCGCGGACCGGGCCGGGGCCCTGCGACGACAGGTCGTGCGGACCGTTGGCGATGTGCTGTTGCGCCGTCGCACCGGTCGCAATGGCGAACACGGCCAGGACTGAAATCCGTTGGTTCATCCAGCCTGCTCCCCAATCAGGTCAAACACCTGGACGCGACGGTTGTAGGTGTCGGCCACCCAGATGCGGTCGGCCGCGTCAATGTGGATGCCAGCAGGCAGCCAGAACTGACCGGGCGCCTGCCCCTCGGTGCCCAGGGCCATCAACAACCGTCCTGCATCGTCGAAAGTCTGGAAGTTCTCGAAATGCGCATCCACGACGAAGATGTGGCCCCGGCGGTCACAGGCCACACCCTTCGGCAGAGCGAAGTCGCCCGCCGCATCGCCCTTGCGCCCGAATGCGGCAAGGAAGCGCCCGTCGGTGTCGAACCGCTGCACACGGAAGTTCATCGTGTCGGCTACGAGCAGCCCCAGGCGGTTGTGCCAGCACAGCGACGTGGGGAAGTTCAGCTCACCGGGGTTGGAGCCACGGCGCCCGAACGTCTGAAGCACCTCACCTTGAGGCGAGAAGCTGAGGATTCGGTGTCTCGCGACGTCGGCGACGTAGAGCCGCTCGTTAGCCGGACAGTAGGTTACGCCCGCGGGTCGACCGATCTGTCCCGCGCCCCAGGTGTGGCGGTAGAGCCCTGCTCGATCGAAGACGTGGATGCAGCCGGCTCCGGCGTCACTGACGAACAGCACGCCTGGAGCCAGCGCTACGTGCGTGGGTCTGTCGAGTCGAGAGGCGCCCGCCTGGGCGATCACGGTCACGCGACGACTGGCGAAATCAAACAGGACGACGGCAGCCAAGCCCGGGTCGGCCACGTAGAGCCGTCCGCCCTCGTGGGCCACGTCTGAGGGGGCAACCAGGGCGGTGGTTGGGGGCCTGCCGGTCAGCGCGAACCCGAACTGTTGCCACCCGCTCTCGGACGGCTTGAGGTCATCGGCCGACGACAACTGGCCGACGTATCGGATTCGCGGCGGGTCGGGCGGCGCGGGCCATGCTCGAGGCGGCGTGACAGGGGCGAAGATCATCCCGGCCGGGCGTCCACACCCGACAGCAAGCAGGACCACAGCCGTTGCCGCGATGCCGTTGAAAGCTCTGCTCATCGCCGACGCCTCAACAGATCGGGGAATTCTCGCCGCACTTTGAACCACAGTGACACGCCGTCGTCGTCGGACGAAGCGATCCGCAGTGCATCGTATTCAACCTCCATGCTGAGTGTAAGCTGACCGATGCGGTACGCCAGCTCGCTCTGGACATCCACGCCGTGTGTGTCCCCTCTGGTGGTGTCATGTTCGAAGCGGTAGGCCACGGCCGTGCGAAAGCTCGCCTTGGAATTGAACTCGTGACGGTAGTCGAGTCCGACGTCAAAGAGCGATGCGTCGCGGTCCACAAACTGCCGGAAACAGAACTGGGAGAAGCGAAGTCTCAGGTCCAACTGGTGGGGTGGCTGCTTGAGGACCTGCCAGTCGGCCGAGAAATGTCCGGCCGTGTACGGCTCGATTGTCTCGTCGTTGATTTCGAACTCGGTACCGGCAGACCAGGCCGGCCTGCGGTACGTCAGACCAAGGCGATGACGGTTGAGACGATCGGGCTCGAATCCCAGCGGATCCGACTCACTCAGTCGCTGCTCGCGGAACGTAACGGCGTAGTAGGGCGTCAGACCGTTCTTGAAATCCTGCTGGATGCGGGCGCTAACCTCGTGCGTTTGTGTGGTGCGTCCGTCGTTGGCCGTATAGAGATAGTGGGCGAGCACGGAATCGCCATCTGCGATCCGCCCAAAAGGCAGGCGTATCAAAGCCGTCCGACCGTCGCGATGAACGGTGACGTAGTCGCTGCCAAGAATGAATACGCGGCGTCGGTCCACGCTGGTGACGACCACGCTGGCCGGGATCACGTTAGGCCGATTCAGAAACGCCGGCAACGGATCCCGCAGGCGATGCGATTCATTGACCACGACTTGCGTGCCCCGGTCCTGCCGGAACCGTTCATAGTCGTACCAATACCCCAGGTTGGCCGAGAAGCGGCCCCATCGGTTGGGGCGTCGATAGTTCCAGTGCACCGACCCACCTGCGTTCCAAACCTCGTCGTTCTCGTCGCTTTCCTGGTGCTGGCCGAAAAGCTCGAGTGTAGACGTCAACGCGTCGCGCCAATCGTGCTGCAGGTCGAAGTCGCCACGATGTGTTCTGGCGGTGACGCCCTCGAAGCTGTAGCGGTTGAATTGATACTTGTATTGCGTCTGTAGCGAATCACTGTGCATCAGTTTCAGTTGAGGTCCAACCTCCAACAGGTCGAACGCCAAATCGCCCTGCTCCTCCTGGTAGTAGAGCATCGTCTCGAGGCGATGCTGCCGGGTGGATCCGAACAGGATCACATCGGACACATCCAGGTGGCTTCGCGTGGCCGCAAACTCGCGGGGACTGCCGGCATAGTTCTCGCGTAATCGCCCGTATTCGGCGTCAATACGAAGTTCGTGATACTCGCCTAATTCGAATTCCGACTCGACCCGCGCCACTCGTTCGCGGAGATCTTCGTTGTCGAAGGTGTCGGCCCTGCCATCGTAGTCGTCACGAGATTCCTCGAGTGTGAGCCGTATGGTTGCTCGGTCGGTGACCCACTGACCCATCACGCCTAGGCGTGTGCGATCGTGACGCAGGCTCGGCAGGAACAGTCGGCTGATCCGGTCATCTTCGCGCTCGGCATAGAAGGCGGCGGAGAACGGCTTGTTATCGAACAGGTCCACATGCACGTCATATTCGGCAAGCCATCCGGCATCGTTGTCCCGACGGTCGAGGCCATCGCGTTGCTCGACGGCACGCTGCTGGTCGAGACCGAGGCGCAACCCAACGTCGAAGCGCAGGAAACCGGGGTCGACCACGTCACCTTCGAGCCGCAGGCCCAAGGTCTCTTCGAAGCTCAGGACGGTGTTTCGCTGTCGGTAGGTTCGGCGCCCATAGGCGGGACCGCGCCGCCGATCCTTGACCCGCCGCCAGTCATACCGCGACTCGATTTGCAGATCGCCCTCGAAATAATTCAGGTGCAGGTAGCCGGGTGTCGCGGAGGCCGTGGCGGGCTGGGAGGTCGCTGCGGCATGAGCTAACGACGCCGCCAGCGCGCACACCACTGTAAGGGGCACGCCGAGGCGCCAAACGCGCGCTCGACCACCCCCGGATCGGCAGGCCTTTGCACGCCGCCCTTGGTGCTGTCGCGCGCTACTTCGCCACGCGCGTAATCGTGGCCGATACTGCAAAAAAGTCACACGTTCCGCCGTCGGCGCTCTCACCTGCCAGGACAGGCCGGAAACATCGTTCCAGACCCGCACCTGTGACCTCGCCACATACGGCACGTCATCGCTGACGGCAGATACAAACGCCGTGCCAGCCCTACTACCGCCTTTTGGGGGCGACATCAATCCATACGAACGGGGTGCAATGGCCTCGGGGCTTGCGAAAACCGCTGTGAATGGGTTGCTTGGTACGCGCGACCTCGGCGTTTCGCCGGCGCGTGAGACTGCTCGCCCGGCAACCGAGAGCGGCTACATCGCAGCTTTCTCGATTGTAAGAAACCGAGCCGCCCGCACGAGGATCGCGAGAAGATGTGTACGTCGTAACTTGTTTGTGTACAGGCTCTAACACGGCCTGCCGGCGTGTGGGGAGCCTGCAATGTCGCGGAGGGCAACCTGTGGCACGCTCGTTGCACGTTGGCCCGTAAGCGGATTATTCTGGTGGTCGGCCGACCACCTGCATCCGGGCGCGTGGTGCAGACCACCGGCGCCGAGAACGATCCGCGGGTTCGGAACGGACGCTTACAATGCTTCTTCGATTCCTCGGCTCGGTCCGCTTGGCCGTCGTATTGATGGCGGTTTTGGTGTGCGCCTTGATTGCCGGCACGCTGTGGGAGAGCGCCCGCGGTACGGCGGCTGCCCAAGCGGCGGTCTATTGCGCACCATGGTTCATCGGTCTGCTGGGGCTTCTCTGTGTCAACGTGCTGGCCGCGATGCTGGTGAGGGTGCCTTTCCGGCGTAGTCAGACGGGGTTTGTCATCACCCATGCGGGCATCCTCGTGACGCTGGGCGGGTCGTTGATCACCTACCACTGGGGCGAGCGAGGCTGGCTGAACCTGCCCCAGGGCGACACCAGCAACCAGATGGTCACTTCGCGGCAGGTTTTGTCTGTAGCGTCGGGCGGGTCGGTTCGAGAGCTTTTGGTCAAGGTCGACCCGACCGCACCGGGCCGCGGCCTGCCCCGTCGACTTGCGACGGCCCACGGCGCAGAATTCGTCCTCCAGCGGTATCTGCCGAACTCTCGCTGGCAGGAGGGCTACGAGCCGGCAGAGCCTCCTGCTCCGCCGGCGGTGAAACTCGTGCTGCATCACCAGGGCGCGCAGGTGACGCGATGGCTGTCCACCGCGTCTGAATCGAGCCGGGTCGCGCAGGTCGGGCGTGTGCCGGTCAGCCTGCGGCTTGGCGAAGCTGCCGATTTGCAGGCCTCGCAACTTGCGGTCGACTCGAGGTCTTCGCCGGACTCCAACGAGGTAGCGACGTCCGGGCCCTCCGCTTTGCGTGACAAGGGTCACTTGCAGGTGGAATTGGAAGGCACGAGATGGACACTCGCCGTCGCCGACGAAGCCAACGAGGCCGTCGCGCTGGGCGATACGGGCTTGTCTGTCAGGATCGTCGAGTATATGCCGCACGCCGTGGTCGGACCCGGGGGCAGCGTCGAGAACGAGTCAGACCGCCCGGTGAATCCGATGGTCGTGTATGAGACAATCGGTCCTGACGGGGCCGAACGAGGCAAGGCGTTTGCGAGATTTCCAGGCTTTTCCAAGATGCATCAGCGGCAGTCGAAGTATCCCGCGCTGGACGTTCGTTTCGAGGCGCCGGCGGTGCAGAACGCGGCGGGCGGACTCGAATTCATATTGATGCCCGACGGCCAGATGCGGTTCGTGCTGCGGGCGCCCGGTGTGCCGGACGCTTCGGGCACGGTTGCTGTAGGCGAGCCGTTAGCGTCGGACGAGTTGGGTGTGGACCTTCGTGTGGAACAGATCTTGCCGCACGCGCGTGCCGTGGCCGAGCCGCAGCCTCTACCCTACGACCCGAAGCGCGACGGAGAAGGCGCCTCGCCCTCGATCCAGGTGCTGTTACGGCGCGACGGCGCCCAGCAGTCAGTCTGGCTGCCTTTCGGGCGCAGTCGCACGGTGGAGTTGGGCGATGACACGCTGGAACTGACGTTCGGTCAGCAGCGCAAGAGGCTGCCGTTTCAAGTTCGCCTGGAGGAGTTCGCGATCGATCGCCATCCGGGCACCCAGCAGCCGGCGATGTTCCGCAGTCGCGTCGTGCTCACCGACGCGCAGCACGGCGTCGAGATGCGCAAGGCTATCGAGATGAACGATCCTCTCGCGTACCGCAACTTCGACCTGTATCAGAGCAGCTATCGTACCGACGGCACGCAGATGGTGTCGGTGCTGGGTGTCTCTCGCGATCCTGGCTGGTCGATCGTACTGGTCGGCTACGTGCTGCTGATGGTTGGTATGGCTGTGACCCTCGGCACGCGTGTGCGCCAACGAGGCTGGCAGGCCGACGATGGGTCGGACGGAGGGGCGATGTGAGTGCACTGGCCACTCTGTTGCTGTGCGTGACGTTGGCGGCGTCGCCAAAGCCGGCGTTGCTGCGGGTGGAGCCGGCCAGGACGCTGCCGATCCAGTTCGACGGACGTGTCATGCCGCTGGATACCTATGCGCATCGCACGCTCGAGACGATCAGCGGCGGTCGTTACGGTCGACCGACCAGTCCGGTGGCCATCCTGCTGTCGTGGGTGTTCGAGCCGAAGAAGTGGCTTGATGAGCCGTTAATCAAAGTGGGATCGAACGAGTTGGCTCGCGCCCTGGGTATGGCGACAACCGACGGGCTCGCGTCGTACCGTGAACTGGCCGGCAACGCCGAACTGGCGCACATCACGGCAAGCGCGCGGTCTTCACTGCAGCAAGACAAGCCTTTGAGTGATCTGGAGGAAGGAGCCCTTCAGGTGCGAGAGCGCGTCGAGACGTTCGCCAACGTCGTGGCGGGTGTTGGCCTTACACTGGTTCCTCACCCCGACAGCATGGTGGGCGGCTGGATGTCGCCCCAGAATCTGCACGGATATCCGCAAGCGCCTTCTGAGCGAGTGAAGAACGCATGGAAGGCGGTGGCGGATGCGTTCCTCGGCGGCGAGCCGCAGGGGTTTGCCCAATCCGTGGCGGATTTCAGGCAGAGCGTGGCCCACCTTCCAGGCAGCGAATATCCGGCAGCAGCACCGCTCCGCCGAGAGGTGTTCTACAACCATCTGATGCCCGTACGGCTGGCATGGATGCTGATGCTGGCGGCTGCGATGGTGGGCCTGATCAGCCGTGCCGTGAAGCAGCGTTGGTTCGATGCTTTGTCGATCCTGGTGCAGGTGGCGGCCTTCGTCATACTGACCGCGGGGCTGATGCTGCGGTGGGACATTGCCGGTCGGATTCCGGCGGCCAACTTCTACGAATCGCTGGTACTGCTGGGCTGGGGCGTCGGGGCGTTCTCGCTGACCTCCCTGGCGGTCCTGCGCGACCGCACGATCCCGTTGAACGCGGCGTTTCTGGCAGGAGTGTTCCTGGCTCTGGCCGATCTGCTGCCGATCGACCCGTGGATCCGTCCGATTCCTCCGGTCTTGCGCAATACGGTCTGGATGTCGATTCACGTACCGATCATCATGTTGAGCTATGCGGTTCTTGCTCAGGCGGTCATTTTGGCGCACATTCAGCTCGGCCAACTCGCGTTCGGGCGTGCGAACAAGCCGTTCAGCAGAAAGCTGGACTGGCAGATCTACTGGTGCCTGCTGGCCGGCTCATTGCTGCTGCTGGCGGGCATTCTCACCGGCTCGATGTGGGCGAACAGTTCGTGGGGTCGCTACTGGGGTTGGGACCCCAAGGAAGTGTGGTCGCTGGCCGCGTTCATGGGATACATGGCTTTGCTGCACGCCCGAACCATGCGTTGGCTGGGAGCGTTCGGCACGGCGGTGTGGTCGATCGCGGCGATCTGGCTGGTGGTGGGCACGTACCTGGTCGTGAACTTCGTGTTACCGGTCGGACTGCACAGTTACGCGTTCGGCGCAGGCAACATTGTGTCATGGATGTTGGCGGTGGCTGCCGCCGAAGCCCTGTACGTGGGGGTAAGTTATCTGCGGTACGGCAGTCGACGCCTAGCCGTGCAACCGGTATGAGATGGTAGAGGAAATCGGGAGGAGCCGCGTTCCATGCACCCCGTGTTCGTTTTCCTGATCGCCGGAGTTGTGGCTGTGGCCGCATGGAGCGACGGAGGCATCGTCGGCAGCAAGCATGACTTCAGCGACCAGACGTGGAGTCACGGTCAGATCTGTCAGCCGTGCCACCACCCGCATACGCCCTCGGGTGACGTTCCGCTCTGGGCGCCCTCGGACGAGCTGCCGCAGGCTCTACTGCTGTATGAGAGCCCTGATCGACGGTTGAGTTCGGGCGATGTGATGTGTCTGAGCTGTCACGATGGCGCCGTCGCGGGCGACATCTATGGCGGCACGAATGACGTGATCGTAAGCCAGATCGGCGTGTCGCGCGCTACTTACTCTCCAGGCTTAGGCCCAGCCAGTGGGAACCATCCTATCGGGGTGCGTTACCCGGTTCACGATCCTCGATACCACCCTCGTGCAGCCGTGACGGCCGACCGGACGATCAGGCTGCCGGAAGGTCGCGTTAGCTGTCTATCGTGCCACGATCCCCACGGGACGGCCGGGCACGATTCCATGCTGGTACGCAGTAACGCGCGGAGCAACCTGTGTCTTTCGTGTCATGATCTTTAAGAACCCACATGCCGTTGCGGTGGCGCGTCGTCTCACCGGTAGAAGCTTTGTGTACGCGGCAGCGTGGTTGGGACTGACGAGTCTGTTCGGGTGCCACGGGGCGCACCCGCCGGGCGCGCCGGAGGGTTCCGGGGGCTTCTATCCGCCCGGCCCGTATCCGACGAGGGTCGTTGCGCTGGGCTCGCTCAGTGCGCACTATCGGGTGAACCCCGAGCTTGGCCCTTTCATGCGATTCGTCACCGGGCAAGAGGAACCGCCTCCCGGCCGCTTGCCGAGACCGCTGGCGGTTACGGTCGCCGACCGGTCGGTCATCGCGTGCGACGCGGTGTGGCACGCGGCGGTAACGGTCGACCCTGAAGCGGGGACGGTGCGACCTCTTATCCGCGCCGACCAGCCCACGCCCGAGAGACCGGTTGCGGTGGCGGTCGACGCAAACCGGCGCGCATACGTGGCAGACTCGGCCGGCGAATCGGTCTTCGTCGTGGAGCCCGAGGGTATTGTCCGCGAACAGCTTCGTTTGCCGTCTGGGCAGCGGCGCTTCCGACCCGTGGGGCTCACGTGCGGCGAGGACAAACTCTTCGTGGCCAATGCGGGCGAGCACTGCATCGAGGTGTTTGCACTGGACACGGGCAAGTGGATCGAGGCGATCGGCGTTCGAGGCAGCCACGAGGGTCAGTTTCACTTCCCGGTGGCCGTAACCACCGGTCCCGACGGTCGGTTGTATGTGGTAGACATGCTCAACGGGCGTGTCCAGGTGTTGGACTCGAAAGGTGAATACGTCGAGCAGATTGGCCGGCCTGGAAACCGCTTGGGGCAACTGGCTCGTCCTCGCGGTGTGGCTGTCGGGCCCGACGGTGTCGTATACGTCACCGATGCGGCCACCCAGGTCGTACAGATGTTCGACTCGCAAGGTCGCGTACTCATGCACTTCGGCGGTGCCGGCTCGGGGCGAGGAGTAGGCATGGGCGTGCCTGCCGGCATCTGTGTGGATCGATCGCTGCTCGAACTCTTCCGCAACGGTCTTCCGAAGGGTTTCAAAGCCGATTACTTGATTCTAGTTGCCAACCAGTTCGGTGACCGGGGCATTGAAGTGTATGCCTTCGGCCTGTTCGAGAAGGACCGGTCGCGCGTAGCGTCCACGGAAACCCTGAGATGACGGCACAACGATACAACCTGGCCTCGACAACGGCACTCATGGCCGTGGCCGCTTGGGCAGCCTTTGGGACCATGCGTGCTGCCGGGGACGGCGGAGCCGCGAAACTGGCCCCGAATCCGCACTGGTCGGCTGACGGCTGCAAGGAGTGTCACGACGCCACTCAAGGCGAGCCGAAGTCGATACCGCCACAGGACATCGACGGTCTCTGCCTGAAGTGTCACGACGGCCGGCGCGCACGGGAGGAGGCGCATCCCGTCGGTCGGACATTCGGCAGCGCGCAGGTTACGCGGCCAGAGGGCTGGCCGGCCTATGGCGGGAAGATCGGCTGCGCAACGTGCCACGACATTCTTCAGGCGTGTCATCGTGACCGCGCCAGACCCCTGGACAATCCGGCATTTCTGCGGGGTTTTGAGGCCGGCAAGCTGTTGAGTTTCTGCGCGCGATGTCACCTCGACCTCCAGGAGCAGAAGGTCTACAACGTCCACATTATGCTCGACGAGTCCAACGCAACGATCCGTCGTGCTTGTCAGTTCTGCCATCATGCCCTGCTGGATGAGCGTGATCGGCGAGTGCGCACGGGCAATCCTGAACTGCGTTATGAACCGATTACCCTTTGTCGAAGCTGCCACATGCAGCATGTGGACTATTTCGATCCCGGGCACATCGGTGCGACGGTCTCGCCGGAGATGAAGGCGTACATGGCAGCTTTCGAGCGGACCCCACCGGGGACACGACCGACCGGTACCGCGATCGAGCGTGCGCTGCGCGGCGACCTCGAGCCGGAGCGATTGCCGCTCCAAGGCGCCACTGTGGTGTGTTCGACGTGCCACAACCCGCATCAGCAAGGAGTGTTTCCGTCCGACAGCACGTTGGCGTACGGAGCCATTCAAACCGGTCAGGAGCGCACGAAAATGCGCCTTCGCGGACTGGGTAAGGAATTCTGTCTTGCTTGTCACAACAAATAAGAGATGTTTGACGGCCCTGATCGTACTTGTGTTATCGGCCGTGCCTGACATCGCAGCGGCAGCCGATCCCGAGAACTGTCTGAGCTGCCACCGGTACCGTGGGCTTGCGCGCGTTGAGGATGACGCCACCATCCGGCTCTACTACGTGAATCCGGAGTATTACGACAAGGCGTTGGGACCGCATGCCAGACTGCGGTGCACGGACTGTCATGAAAGCAGTGAGGTGTCGGTTATCCCGCACACGACGGTCAGCCCGGTGGATTGCACGCGTATCTGCCATCTGACACCGGAGACCAAGACGGAAATCGTCTTCGCCCACGACCGCGTGGCCGACATGCTGACCGGGTCGGTTCACGATGAGGCGGTCCTCGACGCGAGCAATGAGGCGCTTGGCAGTCCCCTCGCACCGGGTCAGGCTCGTTGTCTGCTGTGCCATGATGAACCCACGTTCCGACGAGGGTCACACACCTGGGCTGAGCAAGAGGCGCCGATTGCGCGATGTAACGTCTGTCACGGCGAGGAGTTGCCGATCGATACGCGCTACTACTATTGGCACGTCCACGCCCGCAGTCGGCCGGCGCGCAGCCGCGAGAGCCTTGTGCGTGTTTGCGCGCTATGCCATAGCAATCCAGCGATCCTCGATCAAGCCCAGCTGCCGGACACTACGGCCAGTTATCTGGCCAGCTTTCACGGGAAGGCCATGTTGCTGGGAAGCACCAGCACGGCGGCCTGCCTCGACTGTCACACCGGACCGATGCAGAACGTCCACATGATGGAGTCAGCGGAGCAGCCCGGTTCGCCCACGAACCCCCAGCAGCTGGCGAACACCTGCCGCGGCCCGGGTTGCCATCCGACAGCCGGGCACGCCGTCGGCAGCGCCGCGGTCCATCTGGAGTTGGCCAGCGGCGGCGGCATCGAGTATTTCATCGCATCGATGTTTATCGTGTTGATTGTGTTCACGTTCGGCCCCTCGGCGCTGCTGACGGCGTTGGAGATGTTGCAGGTAGTGGTGGGCCGACATGATCCCGAACATCATCGGCGCCGCGCGCTGGCCGAACGTCTCATGGCGGATGTCCAGGGACGCGAGCGGCTAAAACGGTTCACGCCGCATCAGCGCGTCCAGCACTGGATCTTGTTCGCCTCATTCACGGCCCTGGTCCTGACGGGTTTCCCCCTCAAGTTTGCGGATCATAACTGGGCTGAGTGGCTCGTGGCGCAGATGGGGGGGCTTTCCATCGCCCGACTGATCCATCGATGGGCCGGCATGGTACTCATTGTGGGTTGCTGCTACCACATCGTCTACGTCGGTGTGCATGCACGGCGGCAGCGGCGCCGTACGGGCAAGAGTTGGGTCGACACGATCGCCGATCTGCCCATGGTCATGCGAGGGGAGGACTGGAGAGATCTGATCCACTTACTGGGCTTCCTGTTGTTCCTGCGTCGGACGCGTCCGAAAGCCGGGCGGTTCAGCCTGGAGGAGAAGTTTGAGTATTTCGGGGTCTTCTGGGGTATCGCGCTGCTGGGCATCACGGGCGTGCTGATGTGGGCGAATGCCTGGACGACCCGATATCTGCCTGGACGGGTGCTCACCGTGATCTACGTGGTGCACACGTTCGAGGCTTTTTTGGCGCTGCTGCACGTGGGCATCGTACATCTGATAAGCGTAATCTTCGCACCAAGCGTTTTCCCGATTTCGCCTGCTATGTTTACGGGGATGACGCCGCCGGAGGAAATGGCTGAAGGTCACGCAGCCATGCTGACCGAGGTAAGCGAGGCGCTGCCGGGCGCTCGGGCCGGGGAGGCGAATCATGGCTAGTCGCGGGTCGACAGCGGGCCACGTCGTGGTGCGTCTTTACGCGCTGGCCATTGCCCTGGTGGTGGCCTGGGCGGTGTACGCTTCGGTTACGTACCTATTCCGATCCGTTTTCAGGCCGATCGACGTTCCGCAGCGCTTCCTCGACTGGCCTGCCCGTCTTGACGCCGACGCGCTGCTGCAGGGCGATGTGGCCGGTGTCAGTCGAGAGGCGCCTCGCGCCCCGCTGGGACACTACCATGGCGTGGAAGAGTGGTTCCAGCCGGATCCCCATAACGGCTGCACGATCGCCGGTTGTCATCTACCTCTGCCGCACACCAAACGCAAGGAGTTGCGGGCGTTTGCCAACTTCCACGCCACGTTCCTGACGTGCCAGATGTGCCATGCGCAGCGCGCCGCCGGGCCGATACAAGCACGATGGGCCAGCACGTCGACGGGCAGATGGACTCAGGCGCCGGCCGTCCTGAGGCTCATGCGCTACCTCGACGTGGAGGCCGAGCAGATCCGGGCCGCGCCGACGGTCGCCCACCAGACCGTGGTCAGCCTGCTCAGCGAAGTCGTGGACGTGACGCGCAGCGCGGTGTTGAAATACCTGATGCAGCGCATCGACGCGGCTGAGGCGGGCAGTCCCTTGTGGCGACGTACGTTGGCGCAGATAAAGGAGGAGGTGCCGGCCCACGTCCGCGGCGAGTACGGCGCGAAGCTCTCGCCGGCCGACCCCGGCGACGAACCGCGCAAGCTGGTGCCGCAGATGGTCGAAGCGGAGCAGGCAATGCGCGACGTGCCCAAGACAAGCAAGCCGTACGAAGCCGCCTATCAGCGCGCCCATGCGAGGATCGTCGCGAGGCCCAGTGGCTGCATCGGGTGCCATGGGGGCGAGCCACCCCTGCTTGATTTCGAATCACTCGGCTACTCACCCGCAAGAGCCTCTTACCTTCGCAGCACCCCGATCGCCAAACAGATTCAACACATCCAGCAAGGACATGAATTCTACATTCCCCGCATTCTGGAGGGGGAGAATGGGCGTTAGGTTGGTGCTTGCCGGCGTCTGCGCGATGGCCTGGAGCGCCGCGGCGCGGGCCGACGTGGCCATCCCGCCGTCCCTACGGATCGAAGCCGAAGTGACGGCGATATTCGAGGCCCCTGCCGAGAACCCTCTGCGCATGCCGACCGATGTGGCCGTCGACGCAGCTCGTCGAGTGTATGTGGCCGACGGCACAAACGATCGGATCGTGCGCTTCGCGCGCGGAGGCCAAGTGGACGCGCTCATCACAAAAGGTGGGGGGCGCGAATTGAAGCAACCTGTCGGGGTGAGTGTGGATGCACAGGGCCGCGTGTGGATTGCCGACACCGGCAACGGTCGCATCCTCATCATCGCATCGAACGGGCAGGCAACAGAGAGCGTTTCGCTGCCCGTACCCCGCGGCACCGATCGGACGGACCCCACCGACGTGGCGGTGACCCCTGACGGGAAGCGAGCGTATGTCGTCGACAACGACAACCACCGCCTCCTCCTGCGGGACAACGCCAATGGTCTGTGGACGGTTCTCGGCAGCAAGGGTCGCGGGCTGGGGCGTTTCGAGTGGCCGTTCATGGTCTGCGTCGGCGCCGAAGGTTACGTCTACGTCACCGAAGTCATAAACGCCCGCGTGCAGCGGATCACGCCGGACGATCGATGGGCGGGCGCGATCGGGCGGTGGGGTGTGGAGGCCGGGCAACTGTATCGCCCCAAAGGTGTGGCGGCGGACCGACAGGGACGCTTGTACGTCAGCGATTCGACGTTGGGCGTGATCCAGGCCTTTGGCGCTCGCGGCGTTGTCGAGGGCGTCCTGACCGACGGGCTGGGCGCCCCGTTGCGGTTCGACCACCCGATGGGCATGTGTTTTGACGGCGACGGGCGGCTGTTCGTTGTCGAACTCGGCGCCAACCGTGTCGCCGTGGTGACGATTCGAGCGGCGGCACCTATCGAAAAGCAGTCGAATCGCGACGGGCAAAGAGGCGGGCCGTGATGTTGTGGCGCGTAACGGTGTTGTTGATGCTCGGGTTGGGCGCCAGCCACAGTGCCGCTCAATCGCCCGCCATGCAGCGCGACAGCCGCCGCGATTGCGCGGTCTGCCATTTGGGTTGGGTGGATGCCTTCGAGCGAGCGCAAGCCGATCTACTGATCGCTCGGCCCGATGGGGAGGTGGCTGCCGAAGGTACGACGTGCCTGGGTTGTCATGATGGCTCGGTTGCGGATTCACGGCGCGAGGTTTGGCTGGAGCACGGGCATCAAACGGGTATCCGTCCCCCGCAGGACATGCGGGTGCCTGAGTTGCTCCCGCTGGACGATGGCAAGATTACCTGCCGCACCTGTCACAGCGCGCATGCGGCAGCAGGTGTGGAGACGTTGGAGACAGCCGTATTTGTTCGCGTGCCCAACGAAGCCAGCCAGCTTTGCCAGATGTGTCATCCGGAGAAGACCAAGGGCCCCGAGCTTGGCACCCATCCGGTGGGCGGCATGCCCTGGCCCGTGCCGGAGCAACTGCTGGCCGCGGGCGCGCGCGTCGGTCCCGCCGAGTATCGACTGATCTGCCAGACGTGCCACACGCCTCACGGGGCGCGGGAAGACCATCTCCTGGTCATGGGCACCGAGAGCAGTCAGCTTTGCCTGACGTGCCACGAGAAGTTGCGGCCCGGCTTGTGGCGCCCCGATTTGCAGCGAGAACACCCGCAGAATCCCCCTTTGCGTTCCGATGCGCAGCGTCACGCCATACGGGAAATGGGAACCAAGACGGGACCGAACGACACGTTGATATGCCTTTCCTGTCATAAGCTGCACCAGGGCCTTGCCGGTCGCGATATGCTCGCCGACACGCTCGAAGACAGTCGTCTGTGCATTCGATGTCACCCGGAACGGGTGAATGTTCTCGATTCAGACCACGACCTGCGGAAAAGTGCCCCCGACGAGCGGAACCGTCTCGGTCTTACGGCCGACGAGTCCGGGCCCTGTGGTGCGTGTCACAGCTTCCACCAGTTCGCCCGGCGACCTGAGACGCGTCCGTTCGATCCAACGGGCCTCTGCTTCACATGCCATCAGTCCGGACAATGCGCCGAACAGGCGTCGGGCCAGCCGTTCAGTCATCCGGTCGATGCGCCGGCTGGGTCACTTCCCGGCCACACGGGGTTGGATTTGTACCCGGCTATCGATGGCGGTTCCACAAAGGTTCTGGCGTGCCTGACTTGTCACGATCCGCATGAGACCCAGCAAGCCCACTTCTTGCGGCTGGAATCAGACAGTCTATGCGCTCGCTGTCACGTGGGCCAGGCGAAAGCCCTGGCCGGCGGTCACGATTTCACGAGTAAACCGGCCGCTCGCAATGGTCGAGATCTCACCGCAGCCCAGTCAGGCCGATGCGGGTTCTGTCACGTCGTTCACGACGCCAACGGGCCGGCCATGTGGGCCGCCACGGCAACGCCGCCATCCGACCCGGATGACCTGTGCGTGCAGTGTCATAAGCCGGACGGATTGGCATCCGCCAAACCCAAGACCAAGTTCCGGCACCCTACCGGACCGCGCAAAGACACCTTCGACGTGGAAGCGAACCCAGGCCTGCCCTTGTTCGCCGCTGACGGTCGCCGCATCCAGGGCGGGTCTGTCGCGTGTTCCTCGTGTCATGATCCACACGCCGACCCAAGTGAGCGGCCCGCGTTACTCCGCGTGGCCGCGCCGACGTCCCGATTGTGCTCCACCTGCCACAGGTCTCAGGCGGGCCTTGCCGGCGGGCTGCACGACCCGGCGCAGGCGCCGGGCGCTTGGCCGGAAGCTTCCCGCCAGAAGATCGACTTGTGCATGTCTTGCCATCTGGCCCACGGAGACGATCCGTCCCGACAACTCTGGACGGTGGCGCCGCAGCCGAAGTTCACGGTATCCGATGGTGCGTGCCTTGCGTGCCACCAGCATGCGGAGTGGGCGGGCCATGGTGCCGAACTCGAGCCGGGCGCGGCGCTGCATCCTCGCATGGTAACCGGCGAGGTGCGCGTCCGAGACCTGCCTCTGATACCGAGTGGCGAGGGGCGGGTACCCGATGTCATCGGATGCAAGACGTGTCATGACCCGCACGCACCGCCCACGGGTCCGGCGCATATTCTGCGCGAAGGTACTTCGCGAGATCCGGCCAGCATGTGCATGCGATGCCACGAAGACGTTCAGTACATCGGGGTAAGTCTGCACAGCCAGGGAATCTTGAACCGCCGAGGCGATGACACCCAGGTCTGCGGTCCGTGCCACGTCGTGCACGCCAAGTCGGGAACGTCGGAGTCTGCGATGTGGGCGGCACCTGCAGGGCCTGCTTCGGATCCGCCTGACGTACGGCGGTGCATGGGCTGCCATGGTGAACGGGGCGCAGCGACGCGTGTCGATATGATTCACCATCCGGCGGCAGCGCTCCAGAACGTGGACTCACCGGGATCCGTCAGCTTCATGCCGCTGGTCAATGAAGAGGGAGCGATAAGCGATCACGGTAGAATCGGCTGTATCACATGTCATATGACGCATGGCCGCCCGCCCGCCGGCGGCTTCCCGGTGATCGACCCGGACAGCGTGACAAGAGAACAGCTTCACGTGATGATGCCGATGCTGCGTCCCTACGTCGCGCCCAATCTGTGCAGTAGCTGCCATGGCTTCGACGGCTTGCGACGCTTCCTCTATTTCCATCATCCGAATAAACGTCGCAGCCCCATGACCTTGCCGAGTCTGCGCAAACCGTCGGCAAACTCAAACAGCGTCGACGGAAGCGGACCGCCGATGGTAAGGGCCGACGGTCTTCGCTGCCCGGCAGCCGTTCACTGCCGAGGAGGGTAGTGCCATGAACCCACCTGTTGACAAGCAAGAGGAGAGTCCTGCACCGCAGAGAGGTCGTGCCGCCTGGACGCGGCGTCTGCTGAGGCTGGGCATCATAGCTGGTGTCCTCGTCGTCGTCGCGACGATGGTTGTGGTCGGTGCCGAGTACTATACTTCTCAGCCGACTTTCTGCGGCTCGTGTCACATCATGGATCCGTACTACGAGAGTTGGCACAACGACGTTCATTCGTCCACCGACCAGGGCCAGGCGTACTGCGTCGACTGCCACTACGCACCGGGGCAACAACATACGTTTGAGGCCAAGTTCCGGGGTCTCAGCCAGGCAGCCAGTTACTTCTCCGGTCGGTCGGGAGCCGGTCGGCCGAAGGCTCACGTGCGGGACAACAGTTGCCTTCGCAGCGGGTGCCATGGCGACCTGGCGTATATGGGCAAGGACTACCCACTGGGAACAGTGGAATTCAGTCACGCTAAGCATCTCGATACCAACGGCGAAAACCTCCGCGGCAAACAGACCCAGCTTGCCGAACTCCGCGCGAAGCTCCTTGAAACTCTGGGCGCGGCGAGGCTCGACGCCATCGATGCGATAGCCAAAACCGTCATGCATGCCGACCAGCGCAGGCGGCGGCTGACGACTTGGCTTGGCGATGAGGTATTGTCGGCTTGGCAAGACGACGTGTTGGAGTACGCCGAATTGATCCATATGGAGGTCCGCGTGGACCAGCTCAGTGGCTTGAAGTGCGCGAGTTGTCACCAGTTCGACGCGTCGCTCGAACACCACTTCACCGCTGCGAAGACCGTTTGCTACACTTGTCATTTCATCAACCAGCCATTCAATCGTAATACCGCCACCTGCTTGAATTGCCACGAGCCGCCCGCCGGGCCCGTGCCTGTTCACTACGGGCAGCACGCCGGCGGCGGGTCTGGCCAGGTGGCGGAGGACGTCACCATGGACCATGCCATGATCATCGCTCACAACGTCACCTGTAGCAGTTGCCACACGGATCTGATTCACGGCGTCGGTCAGGTCACGCGGCGTGACTGCGAGAACTGCCACGACCAGCAGCGGTACCTGGCCGACTTCGACGAACTCAACACCGACATCGTCCGTGAATATCATCGAGTCCATGCCGCCGCGCAATTTGCCCGCTGCAGCGACTGCCACGAGTTGATCGACCATAAGCTCACGCCTCTTGCTGACCCGCAAAGCGCGGTGGCTCTGCTCGCTCCGGTACGGCAGGACTGCGATCATTGCCACTCGGAGCATCACCGCGAGGTGGTCGACCTGCTGTTGGGCCAAGGGGGATTCGTTGAGGGCGCCCAGGGCGTCGCCAACCCCATGACCGGCTCACGGGCAAACTGTCGCGCTTGCCACACCCAGGCCGGCGCCGATCCGAAGGGCGAAATGGTGTTGACCAGCACCCGAGAAGCCTGCCAAGGCTGTCACGGCGAGGATTACGAGGAACTTTTCGCCCGATGGCAGCACGCCGTGCAGGCGCGTCTGGAAGAAGCCCGCGGGTTGCTGACGTCCGTGGAAACACGACTGTCCGCCGCCGCCAGCCAGCCTCAGCAGCGAGACCTGGACGAGGCGAGGCGGTTGCTGAACCGGGCCCGACGGAACGTACAGTTGGTGGCGACGGCCAATGGTCTGCACAACAAGAACTATGCTCTCATGCTTCTCGATCAGGCCGTCATTGATCTGGAACGGATTGCCGAGGAGCTTACGCAGTAAGTGCACGACTCGGAGGTAGAAGGCAGACGCGTGCGGGCGAGCGGACACGACACAACATACCCGCGCCACGCCACCTGGCCGCTCGCGCAAACAAGTTTTCATTTCGGAGCAGTCGGCTGCGCTAACGCACCTGTTGTTGCCGCCACCGCCTTGTTCTATGGCCCGTCTTTCCCGACGTTTTCTTCACGCATCCAGTCAGACCAGGTCGTGTGGCCCTTCGGCGAGCCCCAGCCTTCGCCCTGCTTGTCCTGGCCCAGGTAGACCTCCTGCAGATACATCTTGCCGTCATCCCGTTTGATGGCCAGCTGCGCCCGGACGCTCCGCGTAATGCGGTGGCGCAGCGCCGTGCGGGTGGTGTCGGTTGCCTCGATGACGTCCTCGATGGCCCATTCCTTGCTCGGCACGGTCGTTCGCAGCACCTCCACGTCCTTGTACGCCGCCTTGACGACCTCGACGGCCTTGGCCTTAAGCGCATCCAATTCCGGCCCTTTGAACCCGTCAGCTGCCTGGTACGTGCGTTCCGAC
>Ga0272441_10003725_pt1 | contig 28632 bp, 28 predicted proteins | sample SSMProp6N_FD_193582 | JGI IMG/M metagenome (GOLD analysis project Ga0272441, IMG submission 193582) | Marine sediment archaeal communities from Little Sippewissett salt marsh, Falmouth, MA, United States - SSM-Prop-6N | ecosystem: Environmental > Aquatic > Marine > Wetlands > Sediment ... | reverse complement strand
AGTCAGCTATCACACTCATACCATTCCCTTACACCTACTGAACTCGCTATCTGCAACATGATTCGAAGCGGAATGCGCACCAGGGACATAGCCCAGATGCGCAGCGTCTCAGAAGCAACCATCAACCGCCATCGGGAGAACATCCGGAAGAAACTCAGTCTCACCAACCAGGATGTGAATCTCGCCACCTTCCTGCAATCCACCACGTGGGAGAAGGAGTAGCACACAGGAGTGCCCAATCAAGGAATCCGGTACTGAGAATCACCGACAGCTATTCGGCACCTCAAAGCATGTCCGCCATCAACGGTTGGCAGCCGGCAGAATCTCGACGGAAGTCCCTATCGCCCCGTGGCGCAGTCCGTCATCGTGACCTGCTAGTCGTGAGAGCAAGCGAGCATCAGGGCACATTCGACCCTGAAAAGAAGAGGCGGCGCCCGAAGGACGCCGCCCCTTTTGTTTCACACCAATCCCCTATTCCGCGGCCATGTCTTTCAACGTGTCGCCCGCCATCCTGTAGACGGTCCACTCGTCCATTGGTCTGGCCCCCAGGGACCGGTAGAACCTGATGCTCGGCTCGTTCCAATCCAGACACGACCACTCAACCCGGCCACATCCCTCCTCGGTAGCCATCTGGGCAACCTTCTTCATTATCGCCTTGCCATATCCGTGACCACGATACTCGGGTTTCACATATATGTCCTCGATGAAGATGCCGGCCCGTCCTACGAAGGACGAGTAGTTGTAATAGAACACGCAGAAGCCGACCTCGGTGCCATCAACGACTGCGAAGAACGCCCCCGCCGCCTTCTTCTCGAACAGCCATTCCAGTAGCGTGTCTTCGGTGGCGACTACTTCATCGAGCAGCTTCTCGTATACAGCCAGCTCCTTGATGAACCGAAGAAGCAGTCCCATGTCCGTTTGGTCTGCGTGTCTGAAAGTCAGATCCATTTCGTTCTCCTCGTGACGCTGCTTCGTGACCGTCGCACTATGGCCGAAGGATTCCGAGCCAGTCATCGCGGCAACACAAGCGACGAGGCGGCGTCCTTGCGGACGCCGCCTCGCAGTTTCCTTCTTGGAGCGGGAGACGGGATTCGAACCCGCGACAGCCTGCTTGGAAGGCAGGAACTCTTCCGCTGAGTTACTCCCGCTCAGCGGCTAGATTATAGCAGTTAGTCGTTGTGGAAGTTTGCCTTTCTCTTCTCAATGAAGGCGCCAACGCCCTCCTCGAGGTTCGGATGGCTCCAGCACAGTGAGAAGCAGTGCGTCTCCAGCACGAGGCCCGTGTCCAGTGCCTGGTCGTATCCACCATTGATTGCGGTCTTGGCCATCTTAACCGCGTGCGACGGCATCGAAGCCAGCTTGAGGGCGAACTTCTTCGTCTCCTCCATGAGCTGGTCCGCCGGATACACACGGTTCACGAGACCAATTTCGTACGCTCGCTGGGCGGTTATCTGCTCACCGGCATAGATGAGCTCACGCGCGATACCCTGGCCGACGAGTCGTGCGAGCCGCTGGGTGCCGCCCATACCGGGGATGAGACCCAGCAGAATCTCGGGCTGACCGAACTTGGCCTTTTCTGACGCGAAGCGCATATCGCAGGCCATCGCCATCTCACAGCCACCACCGAGTGCGTAGCCGTTCACAGCGGCGATGATGGGCTTTCCGATAGACTCCATGATGCGAGCTGAATCGTGGCCCTTCTTTGCGAATGGCACCATGTTATGCGCTAGCTGGCCGCGGAACTCAGTGATATCCGCACCGGCCACGAACGCCTTCTCGCCTGCGCCGGTCATGATGATGGCGCGAACATCGTCATTCTTATCAAGCATCGCGAATGCGGCACCCAACTCGTCGACGGTCTCAAGGTTAAGGGCGTTGAGCTTCTCTGGCCGATTGACGGTGACAATCGCTATAGGCTTCTCGATCTCAACAAGCAGATTATTGAATTCCATGTCTATCCTCCGTTGCTTCAGGTCACTCAGCTACTTGGCCGAGTAGTCGTAGAATCCACGGCCGGTCTTGCGACCCAGGTAGCCCGCAGCCACGTACTTCTTGAGCAGTGGGCAAGGGCGATACTTGGGGTCGGAGAAGCCGTCGTACAGCACGTTCATCACATGCAGCAGCACATCAAGGCCAATCAGGTCGGACAGCTCCAGCGGGCCCATCGGATGGTTAAAGCCGAGCTTCAGACAGGCATCGATAGACTCAACGCTACCCACACCCTCATACAAGGCGTACATGGCCTCGTTCATCATCGGAACCATGATGCGGTTCGCGATGAAACCGGGGAAGTCGTTGGCGGCCACCGGACTCTTGCCGAGTTTCTCGGCCAGCGCGGCCGTCTCGTCGTAGGTCTCCTGAGACGTGGCAAGGCCATTGATGACCTCGACCAACTTCATCACCGGCGCAGGATTGAAGAAGTGCATCCCGACTACTCTGTCCGCTCGGGAAGTGGCTGCAGCAAGTCGCGTCACAGGGATCGACGACGTATTGGTAGCCAGGATTACGCCCGGCTTGCACGCCGCGTCAAGGTTCTTGAACAGGGCAAGTTTCAGGTCCAGTGTCTCGGTTGCCGCCTCGATGACGAAGTCCACGTCCTTCATATCTGCGACGTCGGTACTGGTCTTGATGCGTCCCAGCACCGCAGCCTTGTCAGCCTCGGTCATCTTTTCCTTGGCAACGAGACGCGAGAGGTTCTTGTCAATGGTGGCGAGTCCGCGATCAACGAACTCCTGCTTGATGTCGTTCATTATGACGTTGAGTCCACCAACGTGCGCGGCAACCTGGGCAATGCCATTTCCCATGGTGCCGGCGCCGACCACGCCAACGGTCTTGATTTCCATCAGGTCCTCCTTCATGTGCAGGGGCAAGAGGCCCCGTAGCGGGGCTCAGTCTAGCAGTAGCCCCCAGCCAAATCAATCGTCGCGCATAGCTGAGAACTGACATCCTTCCAGCTACGCAAAGGTTTCAATACAAAGCAGGGGCGGTGCTTCGAGAAGCACCGCCCCTGATACCTGCTTTGCAGATGGTCGGGGTGAGAGGACTTGAACCTCCGACCTCATGGTCCCAAACCATGCGCGCTACCAACTGCGCCACACCCCGGACTCGCCACCACCGGCGAGCGCTAGTCTATTTTACTCCGCTGCAGCCTTCGAGGCCTCGATACGAGCCATGAGTATCTTCCAGTTGCGGTCCACGTTGGCCTGAATCTCAGCTATGTCCTCAGGCTTCAGATGGCGGAAGCGACCCTGGGGCTTGATGTAGTCCTCAATGGGCTTGGGCTTTGCCGGGTTCACGTTCAGCTTGTAGACACCTTTCTCCACCTCATACATGGGGAAGAGTCTGGTCTCAACAGCCAGCTTGCCAAGCTCGACCGTGAAGTTCGGGGGCACGCGCCAGCCGGTCGGACAGACCGAGTACACGTGAATGTACGCGGGGCCCTTGGCCTCGGCGGCTTTCCGAATCTTGGTCATGAAGTCAAAGGGATAGCTGGCACACGCAGTCGCCATGTAGGGGATGTTGTGGTCGGCGACGATTGCGGGAACGTCCTTCTTCCATGTCTGCTGACCGGACTGGACCTTACCGACCGGCGTAGTGGTCGTGGACGCGCCGTGAGGCGTCGAACTCGACCTCTGGATACCGGTGTTCATGTAGGCCTCGTTGTCATTGCACATGTAGATGAAGTTGTGGCCGCGCTCAAGCGCGCCCGACAGAGAGCCAAGCCCGATGTCGGCGGTTCCGCCATCGCCGGCCACGCAGAGTACGTTCATCTGGCGTGAAGCCGTCTTGCCCTTCTCCATGAGCTTCTCCTGGGCAGCGACAATGCCACTGGCTACAGGAGACACGTTCTCGAACAGAGTCTGCATCCACGGTACTTCCCATGTTGATTCCTGGTAGGAGGAACCAACGCCGGACCAGCAACTTGCCGGGGTCAGGACCATGGTGTCCTTGCCCAGGACTTTGAGGGCAAGCCGGATGTTGATGCCGAGACCGCATCCCTGACACGCCCTGTGACCGGGCGCGAGGAGTTCTTCTGTGGTTACCTGGTTCTTACCGAATTTAATGAATTCCGCTTCCATGGTTGCTTACCCCCTAATACCCACGGTCTCGACCATGTCCTGATGGCCGGAATCGCAGATAGCCTTGCCACGCACGATGACTTCCTCGAACTGCTCGACCTCGAGGTTCCGGCCGCAGAAGGCACCAAGAATGCCAGCGACCTTCATGTCGTTGCGCTTACCGAAGAGGGCAGCCCTCACCTCGCCGATGACGGGACCGGTGGGACCACCGAGAGTCGGCGCACGGTCGAAGACGACGAGGTTCTCTGCGCCCTCGACTGCCTTGTAAAGGTCCTCGAACGGGAAGGGCCTCCAGAGATGGAGCGTCAAAAGTCCAACGCTCTCGCCCTGCTCGCGTCTCCTGTCGACAGCGACCTTGGCAGTCTCGCTGAGGCCACCAACCACCATGAGGAGTGTCTTGGCGTCATCGGCCTTGTATGTGTCGATGGGGTTGTAGTACCGACCGAACGTGTCGCCGAATTCCTTCCAGACTTCCTTGATGACCGGAATGGTCTCGCGGATTCCGATGTCCTGGGCCTTCTTAATTTCTCCGTAGAGGTTAGGGGCAGCGATATAGCCATAGGAGCACGGGTTGTCGGGATCATACACATAGGGATGGACGTAGGGTCGCATGAACCCATCTACCTCAGCCTGCTCGGGCAGGATGACAGGCTCAGTTGTGTGGGACAGGGTGAAACCATCCATGTGAACCATGAACGGCAACAGAACCCTGGAGTCCTCAGCGATGCGGAACGCCGACAGAGTCATGTCGAAGATCTCCTGGTTGTTGGCACAGAACACCTGTAGCCAACCAGTGGAGGTAGCGCTCATTGCATCGGAGTAGTCACCCCAGATGTTTGCCGGCGGTCCGACCGCACGGTTGGAGACAGCCATGACGACAGGGAGCCTGTTACCAGCCACGAAGTACAGTACCTCGTGCATCAGGAAGAAGCCCTGTGACGCGGTGGCGGTGAAGGTTCGCGCGCCGGCACCGGAAGCGCCCCAGCATGCGCTCATCGCGGAGTGCTCGGACTCGACCGGGATGAAGGCAGCGTTCAACTCGCCGTCGTTCACCATCTCTGAAAGTCGTTCGATAATGTGAGTCTGCGGAGTGATGGGGTACGCAGCGACCACATCGACATCCGCCATCTTCGCCGCTTCAGCAGCAGCAAAGGAGCCTTCTAGCGGTACTCGTCTGCTCATTACGCTCCCTCCTCGACCATGGTGATTGCGTCCTTGGGACAGACATTGACGCAGATACCGCAACCCTTGCAATAGAACAGGTTGGCTTCATACGTGCCATCCTCGTTCTGCGTGATTGCCGCATCCGGACAAAGCAGCCAGCACATACCACACTTGATGCACTTCTCCTTGTCCACAACGGGCCGGTCGGTCCGCCAGTCGCCTGTCCTGTAGTTCTTGGAGCCCCCGGCGTAGGCCATGACGTTGCCGAAGCTCATGTCCTGCCATGTGGGATTATCGGGGGGACGAACTTGATTCTTTGCCATCTGCTAGTCCTCCATCACGAGCTCGTCGTAAGCTCGCCTCATCGCTTCGATGTTGCCGGCAGCACGGGCTCCGAATCGCTCTTGGATGCGTTCCTCAAGTGATTCCATCTTGACCGAGCCGCAGACCCTGTTCAGAGCACCCATCATCGCCGTATTGGCAATGGGCAGCTTGATGGTCTCACGGGCGATCTTCAGTCCGTCTACCGCCGCCGTGGTCCACTTGAAGCCGTATTTCTCTTTCAGCTCTTTGACACTGTGGGACGTGTTGACGATGATGGTCCCGGTGTCCTTGAGGCCGACAGTCACGTCGATCTGGTCAAGGAGCTTGGGGTCGATTACGACAAGAACGTCCGGCTTCGCAATGTCCGTGCGAACGCGGATGAACTCATCACTGATTCGCAGGAAGGCAACTACAGGGGCGCCACGTCTTTCCGGGCCGAAGCTCGGGAAGGACTGTGCAAACTTGCCCTCGTCGATAGCCGCAGCTGCGAACAGCTCTGCCGACGTAACTGAACCCATTCCACCTCGACCATGCCACCTCACCTCAAGCATCTCAGGCATAGCACGATACCTCCTTCAATACATGTTGGGAATACGTAGTGTGTCGCATACGATGCAACGTAGTTCGAAAGGTCGATACGAATAAATAGCGCGGGAGTCGGACATCAACACCCCGCGCTATCTTATCACATCTCGTATGCGAAGTAATCAGCAAGAAATCACTCGGCAGGGAAAGCTGCAACCTTCTGCTTCAGCTTCGCCCACTCCTCATTAACTCTCTCCTGTATCTTCTCAATGTCACCGGGAGACAGGTGCCGGAATCGGCCCTGGGTCTTGAGATACTCATCAACAGGCTTCAGCTTCGCGGGGTCCACGTTGAGCCTGTAACCGCCGTTCTCAATCTCGTACAGAGGGAATACACCCGTCTCGACGGCCAGTTTGCCGACTTCGATAGTTCGATTCGAGGCGCATCGCCATCCCGTCGGGCACACCGTGTGCACGTGGATGTACGCAGGGCCTTTCATCTCCGAAGCCTTCTTCACCTTATTCATGAAGTCGAAAGGATAGCTGGGACATGCCGTAGCAGCGTACGGAATGTTGTGAGCCGCGCAGATCTCGACAAGGTCCTTCTTCTGCGTGCTCTGACCGATGCTCATCTTGCCGGCAGGTGCAGTCGTCGTGGAGGCGCCGTACGGCGTCGCGCTCGACCGCTGGATGCCGGTGTTCATGTAGGCTTCGTTGTCCCAGCAGATGTAGAGGAAGTCGTGTCCCCTCTCAAGGGCGCCCGACAGAGCCTGAAAACCGATGTCGCTCGTACCACCGTCGCCACCCATGGCCACGAACTTGATTTCGCGTTCGGGCATCTTGCCCTTGCGCATCATCGCCTTGATACCGCCTTCGATGCCGGAGATCTCGGCGCCTGCATTCTCAAACAGGGTGTGTAGCCAGGGAAGTCTCCACGAAGTTACGGGGAGAGGAGATGTGCACACTTCGTCGCAGCCTGTGGCCATGGCGATGATGGTATTCTCACCAAGGGCCTTACAAGCCAAACGTATGGCGAGAGCTTCGCCACAACCGGTACAGAAAGTGTGTCCAGGAGCCAGGTACTCCTTTGCGTCTATCTGATATCTGCCAACCTTTACAGTCTCGGGTGCCATGATTACCCCCTTACTCCGGAGCCCTGTTCGAGTCCCCGAACCTCGAGCGGCTCGAATAGAAGGTCACTGCCGCTTGCGGCAACTTCTATGGTGCGGTTCACCATGTACTCGAACACGGGATTGTCGACTTCTCTGCCTCCAAGTCCACCCACAAAGCTCATCACCTTCGGTCTGTCATCGACGTCGTAGAGAGCCGCCTTCAACTCGGAGGCGACCGGTCCGCCGGGACCGCCGAAGGAGATAGCACGGTCCAGGACCGCGAGACTCTTGATCCCCTTCACGGCCTCGCGGAAGGCAGCGAACGGGAATGGTCTCCAGAGCCTGATGTTCAGGTGGCCAACCGCCACGCCTTTCTCTCTCATCCCGTCAACGACCATCTTGGCAGTCTCTCCAAGGCTACCCATGGTCACGATGAGAGTCTCAGCGCCCTCGGCCCGGTAGGTCTCGATGGCCTTGTATCCACGTCCAAAGATGTTCTCGAATTCCTTCCAACCCTTGTCCAGAACCGGCATCGAGTCGCGAAGAGCAACTTCCTGCGCGTACTTGACCTCGGTATACACGTCGGGTAGGCCGAAGCCACCATGGGAGGTCGGATTATCAGGATGGAGCGCCAGCCGGTAGTTGTACTTGGGAAGGTAGCGGTCGATGTCCGCCTGGTCGGGAAGGATGAGGGGCTCGGTCACATGAGACAGCGTGAAGCCATCCAGGTTGACCATCACCGGGAACATCACCTCGGGGTCTTCGCCCACGCGGAAAGCCCAGGCGGTCATGTCGAACGCTTCCTGGTTGTTCTGGCAAAAGACCGAGATCCAGCCAACATCGCGGCAGGACATCGCGTCCGAGTGGTCACACCAGATGCTGATGGGTGCGGACAGGGCGCGATTGCAGATCGCCATCACGATAGGATAGCGATGCGACGACGCGATGTAGACCGCCTCGTGCATCAACTCAAGGCCCTGCGCAGCCGTAGTCGTGAACGAACGAGCGCCAACAGAGGCCGAGCCAAGCACGCAACTCATCGCGGAATGCTCTGATTCGACAGGGATGTACGCCGCCTCAAGTTCTCCGTCAGCAACCATCTCAGCGAGTCGCTCCGGGATGTGCGTCTGCGGCGTAATGGGATAGGCGGCCACGACATCGACGTCGGCCATCTTCACGGCCTCGGCAACGGCGTGGGAAGCTTCAAGAACAACGCGTTTGCTCATTGTTCCACCTCCTGCTCCATGGTGATGCATTTCTTTGGGCAGACCGCGGCACAGATGCCACAGCCCTTGCAGTGGTAGAGGTCCGGCTCGAAGTAGCCATCATCCTGAGGAATGATCGCCGCATCCGGGCAGTGAAGCCAGCAGATGCCGCACTTGATGCAGTCCTCTTTGTTGACTACAGGGTGCTCTGTCCTCCAGTCGCCGGTGCGCTTGAAGCTCGCACTTCCAGGTTCCGTAACGATGGCACCCAACTCGATGTCATTCCACGGGACCTCGTTTGGTAGCTTGTATCCTTGCATTGCCATAGCGCTACTCCCCTATCACCAGCTCGTTGTAGGCACGTTGCATCGCGTTGAAGTTGCCTTCTCCGCGACTGCCGAACCGCTCAACAAGCTCGTCCTTCAATGTCTCAAGGCCAACAATGTCCTTGATCTTGAGAAACGCGCCAATCATTGCCGTATTCGTAATGGGCACACCAATGGTTTCACGCGCGATGCGGGTCGCATCGACAGAGGCGACCGGCCAGCGGAAGTCGAAGTCCTTCTTCAACTGTTCTGGTGTCTTGACCGAATTGATGATGACAACACCGTCATCCTTCAGCCCCTCAGTCACATCGACCACGCGCAGCAGCATAGGATCGATAACAACTACTACGTCGGGATGATGAATGTTGCTGCGGCTGCGGATGAACTGGTCACTGATGCGGAGAAAAGCTACTACCGGGGCTCCTCTTCTCTCGGGTCCGAAGCTGGGAAATGATTGTGTGAACTTGCCTTCGCTGGCGGCGGCTCGCGCGAGGAGTTCTGCGGAGGTTACTGCCCCCAATCCTCCTCGACCGTGCCACCGCACTTCAAGCAATTCGGCCATGGATGCCCTCCTTGAATGTGTGGCGACGTACCCCTGAAGGGACTCGAACCCTTGCTCCTGGCTCCGGAGGCCAGTGCTCTATCCACTGAGCTACAGGGGCCTTCGGGGTAGTTTAGCACTGGGCCATGTCGCAGGCAACGCTAGACCTACATGCGCCCGAACAGGAACAACACGTACGCGGCAGCGATATACAGCACCACCAGCAGAGGGCCGTACCAGCTGAGGCGCCAGACGATGTAGCCGCGAGGAGGGCGGTAGATGGCAACACCCACGACTGCACTCATTACGATGGCAACCAGGATGATGATCAGGTTACCTGGCATCGAGTAGGCAAACAGCGAGCCGCGGAGATAGAAGGCGTCCACAAGCCCAACCATGCCCGCGTCCAGCATGTTGGCCCCGAGTATGTCGGCAATGGCGATGTCGGCCGAGCCGATCCGAACAGCGGTGATGCCGACCACAAGTTCCGGTGCCGATGTCGCGATTGCCAAGAGCAGGTTACCGACGAAGCTGCTGCCCCAGCCCGTGACCACCGCTATCTGATCGCCAACGTGCGCCAGCCAGATGCCGGCCGCGACAACGACGGCGGCAGCCGCGAAGAATCGAACCAGCGCGCCCTTGAGAGTGTACCTGGCATAGCGGGCAGAGGACTCCATTTCCTCAGAAAGGAACTGCCGCTCCGCGTTAAGTATGCGGCGGATGGCCCCGAAGTAGACCACTATGACGAAAATGGACGGGATGCTCAGCCACGCCAGAGTCGGAATGGACAGCCGAGGGCCGAGGTACATCCCAACGGCACAAATGGCCAGCAGGACCATCCCCCAGCGCACACCAGGCAGGTGTCGATTGCTGATGCGACTCAGCATCGGCTCCTTCTTGTTCACGACGTCCAGAACCGCAAGTATCGATAGGTTGAAACAGCAACTGCCGATGAGCGTGCCCATCGCCAGGTCGGGGCACCCCACAAGCGCCGCGGCGCTGATGCCGGTGGCCATCTCAGGCATGGCGGTAACCATGGCGACGATTGCGAGGCCAACCCAGATACGACCGAGCTGGCTCTTCTCTGCGACAACGTCTGCATAGGTGGCAAGGCGGGTGCCGGCGATGAGGATCGCCGCAAGACAGAGGGTGAACTGAAGCCAGACCAAAGCCTGACGATTATACAACAAGCGGATTGGAGCGGGGTACACTAGCGCGGAAGTTGACGTATGGTATAATTCCCGACGTTTGGAGAGGTGACCGAGTGGCTTAAGGTGCCGCTCTCGAAAAGCGGTGTGCAGCAATGCACCGTGGGTTCAAATCCCACCCTCTCCGCGGCGGAGAGGTGCTGGAGTGGCCGATCAGGCACGCCTGGAGAGCGTGTGTCGCGCAAGCGACCGTGGGTTCGAATCCCACCCTCTCCGCCAGATACTCCTGCACCATGCTGCGGCAATCTCCATCCAAACCCATTTCTTTGTAGACCGGCACACACGTTGTTTGAACAGCCGTTCCCCGTAGGTGTGCTACAATCGGCGCTCGTCTCACCACGCCCCATGGAAGAGATTGCGTACTGGATCGCCATGTCTCGCTTGCCACGAATCGGCAGTGCGAGGCTGCGGCAGTTGCGCCAGCACTTCGGCTCCATGCGAGCAGCGTGGAACGCGTCCGTCCGCGAGTTACAGACAGTCGGCATCGACGCCACATTGGCAGAGCAAATAGCTGGCGCGAGGACCGAGTTCGATGTCGAGGACGAATTGCCCCGTCTCAGGCAGTACGGCATAAGTGCCTACACCGAGGATGACCCGGCCTATCCCTATCTGCTCCGGCAGATACCTGACTGTCCTCCTGTCCTCTACGTGAGAGGGACCTTGCCGTCCGACGAGACGCTGGCAATCGCCGTCGTTGGCACGAGGCGCGCCACACCGTACGGACAACAGGCAGCGCGCGAGATAGTGGAGGTACTGGCAGGAGCAGGCGCCGTCACTGTAAGTGGGATGGCGCGCGGCATCGACACCACGGCCCACAAGGCGGCGCTGGACACAGGGGGCGTGACGGTTGGCGTGTTGGCATCAGGACTGGATGTTATATATCCTGCGGAAAACAGTGGCCTCGCGCGCAGGGTGCTAGAGCAGGGTGCACTTGTCAGCGAGCACCCCCCGGGTGTACGCATGAGGAAGGAGAGCTTCCTTCTGAGGAATCGCATAATGAGCGGAATGAGTCGTGGAGTGATAGTGGTCGAAGCAGGGGAACGCAGCGGAGCGCTCCGCACCGCTGCTGATGCGCTCGAACAGAACAGGGATGTCTTCGCCGTGCCCGGAAGCGTCTATTCGCCATGTTCTGTAGGAACGAACAAGCTGATTCAGAAAGGTGCAGCCCACGCCGTGATGTCCGCGCAGGATGTGCTCGACGAACTTGGAGTCGCTACTACACGCCAGGAGGCCACACCCGAGCTGGCACTGCAGCCTGACTCGGTACAGACTCGTCTGGTGGCCCAGATGGGTGCGAACCCTGTACACTCGGATGACCTGGCTCGAAGGCTCGGTCTGCCAAGCCAGGAAGTAGCGGCTGCACTAACCCTTCTCGAGTTGAACGACGTTGTCCGCAGTGTGGGCAATATGCAGTTTGTCCTTTCACCACGTTGGAGGTCTAGCCAGATTTGAAAAAGGGACTAGTTGTCGTTGAGTCGCCCGCAAAGGCGCGCACCATAGGTCGGTTTCTCGGAAAGAACTACTCCGTCGTTGCCTCGATGGGTCACATCCGTGATCTGCCCCGCAGCAAGCTCGGCGTAGACGTAGAGAACGATTTCGCCCCGCAGTACGTTGTACCGCGCACCAAGGCCAAGACGGTCAAGGAGATACGAGAGAAGGCAGCGAAGGCTGACACGATTTTCCTCGCTACCGACCCGGACCGCGAAGGTGAGGCCATCTCATGGCATCTCATCGCAGCAGCCAAGCTGGCAACAGACGGCAAGACGCTGCGCCGCGTCGTGTTCCACGAGATAACCGACGACGCAGTTAAGAAGGCTTTCCAGCACCCTAGAGATATCGACATGAACCTCGTCGGCGCGCAGCAGGCCCGCCGCGTGCTCGACCGCCTGGTTGGCTACAAGCTCAGTCCTTTGCTTTGGAAGAAGGTCCAGAGGGGCCTCTCAGCGGGCCGCGTGCAGTCTGTCGCTGTGCGCCTCATCGTCGACAGGGAACGCGAGATTGAGGCCTTCAACCCGGAGGAGTACTGGGTGCTCCAGGTCCTCCTGGGCGTTGACAAGACCGAAGACGCATTCTGGGCAAAAGTCACCGCGGTCCGGTCCGGCAAGAAGCTGGTAGTACCCAGCGAGGCCGTCGCCGTGGACACTGTCTCGAAACTCAAGCAGGCTACTTACACGGTATCCGAGGTGAAGGAACGAGACGTACCGAAGAAACCCGCTGCTCCATTCACGACAAGCACGATGCAGCAGGAAGCCTCCAGAAGGTACCGCTTCACGGCCAGCCAGACAATGGCAATCGCTCAGCAGCTATACGAGGGCGTTGCCCTGGATAAAGGTGCGTCTACGGGCCTCATCACGTATATGCGTACCGACTCACCTCGAATCACCCCGGCCGCAATCAATGAGATTCGAGACTACGTGACCGAAAAGTACGGGAAGGAATACGTGCCGGACAAGCCTTTCCGGTACGCGTCTCGGGCCAAGTACGCGCAAGAGGCACACGAAGCCATCAGGCCGACCAGCATCGCGCGGACGCCGGAGAGCCTCAAGTCCTTCCTGGACAGGAACCAGTTGAAGCTCTACACGTTGGTCTGGCAACGAGCGGTGGCCAGCCAGATGGCTCCCGCAATCAACAAGAACACCACTGTGACCGTAGAGGCGGCGCTCGACGCGAAGGACGGATTCCTGCTGGAAGCATCGACGTCCTCCGTCAAGTTCCCCGGCTTCACAGCCCTGTACGTTGAGAAGAGCGACGAACTTGCCAGCGGCGAGGATTCAACCCGACTCCCTGACGTCTCCAAGGGACAGAGCCTGAGCTACCGCGAATCCAGCAGCGAACAGCGCTTCACGCAACCGCCTCCACGCTATACCGAGGCCTCGCTGGTACGGACGCTCGAACAGAAGGGAATCGGCAGGCCTAGTACCTACGCCCCTACCTTGTCCGTCATCCAGGCGAGAGATTATGTCATCAAAGAGTCGGGGCGTTTCAAGCCCACCAAGCTCGGAACCGTCGTCACCGACCTGCTGACCGAGTACTTCCCCAAGGTGGTCGACGCGGGCTTCACCGCGCTGATGGAGAACGAACTCGACGACGTGGCCCAGGGCCAACGCGAATGGGTAGCAGTAGTCAAGGAGTTCTACGAACCGTTCCAGGCGGAACTCAACGGCGCTGAGGAGCGTATCCCTCGCATGGACGCAACCGAGGCCACCGATGAGATTTGTCCGAACTGCGGAAAGCCAATGGTAGTCCGCTCCGGGCGTTTCGGCCGCTTTATCGCGTGCACCGGTTACCCGGAGTGCAAGACCACAAAGAAGATAGTGCAGCCCACAGGCGCAAAGTGTCCGCAGTGCGGTGGCGACGTCGTAGCAAAGCGCTCCAAGAAGGGCAAGACGTTCTACGGCTGCAACAACTACCCCGATTGTGACTTCGCGACAAACCGTCGCCCGTACGCCGCTCCGTGCCCGAAGTGTGGCAAACTCCTGGCCCCGTATGGACGGGGTAAGGCGAAGTGCGTGAGTTGTGGCGCTATCGTTCCCATCGATGCTGAAGGCAACACCGAAGAAGGCAGTGAGTAGCAGCGAACAACCCGACTACGCATCCCGACTGAACAGACTGCGGGCCCTGTTCGACGCAAACGCAGTCGATTCGGTAGTTGTGTCTTCGCGCGAGAACGTGCGATACCTGCTCGGCTTCGCCGGTTCCTCCGGATGGGTGTTCATCACGCATGATGATGCCGTCCTCATGACGGACTCCCGCTACATCGAGCACGCGCGTGCAACCATCCCTGTTGGCCACGTTCAACTCAGCACGGACGGCCTGCCCGATACGGCTGCGGACTTGATTACGGATAGTCGATGCAAAGCCTGTGGCTTCGAGGCAGACAACCTGACTCACTCCGTGGCCGGCAAGCTTCAGGACAAGGTAAAGGGCCGCAAGGCCAGGTGCGCGCTATTGCCAGTTGACCGTATGGTCGACCGCCTTCGCATGACGAAAGACAACACCGAGCTGGGACTCATCAAACAAGCAGCACAACTGGCCGATGGTGCCCTCGAACACGTCCGCTCAGTCCTCCACCCCGGAATGACCGAGTTGCACGCGGCGTGGGAGGTAGAGAAATGGTTGAGGGAGCACGGCAGCGAGCCGATCCCCTTCAACATCATCGCGGCCTCGGGACCAAACTCGGCGCTTCCTCATGCCGAGCCAGGCAAGCGGACACTCGAAGCAGGTGACCCAATCGTCTTCGACCTGGGGGCAAGACTTGGCGGCTACTGCAGCGACCTTTCCCGGACCGTCTTTGTTGGCGAGCCGGATGCAGCGCTGCGCCGTATCTACGACATTGTCTTGACCGCCCAGCGTGCAGCCCTTACGGGTGTCCGGAGCGGCATGACCGCAGTGCAAACGGACGCGCTCGCGCGAGATATCATCTCCAGCGCAGGCTACGGTGAGTATTTCGGGCACGGACTCGGCCACGGAGTTGGCCTGGCCATCCACGAGAGTCCGACTGTCAGTCCCAGATCTATTGAGACTCTGGAGGAGACGATGGTCTTCACCATCGAACCCGGAATTTACGTGCCAGGCGTGGGTGGTGTTAGAATTGAGGACACCGTCGTATTGCGCGACGGAGCTGCGATAGCGCTGACATGCACTGACAAGGACAACCCCACAATCCCTCTCCCTTGAGCCGGGTTGCAGTCAGGCAGGTCTTCGACCAGGAGGCGAAAGCCGAGCTACTTCGGCCTTACGCCCCACAGAGTCATCAAGAAGGAGCTACTAGTGATTGACGTAGGGCAAGTACGCAAAGGAATCGCCATCGAGCTTGATGGCAAGATATACCAGGTTGTGGAGTTCAACCACATCAAGATTGGCCGTGGGTCTGCACAGGTGAAGCTGCGCCTTCGCGACATCAAGGGTGGTGGCGTGGTTGAGCGCGCCTTCCAGGCAACAGAGAAGTTCCAGCCCGCGTTTGTCGAGAAGAGACCGGTCCAATTCCTTTACTCGGATGGTGAAACCTACCATTTCATGGATAGCGAGACCTATGACCAGATGGAGCTCACGGCCGAGGATATCGGCGATGGCGTGAAGTTCCTCAAGGACGGGCAGGAGCTCGAGGTCCTGATGCACAACGGCAACCTCGTGAGCGTGGAATTGCCCATTGCCGTCCAGCTTGAGGTAGTGGAAACGGACCCGGGCTTCAAGGGCAACACCGCAACCGGCGGTACCAAGCCTGCGACCATGGAGACAGGCGTTGTCGTACAGGTGCCTCTGTTCATATCGACCGGAGAGAAACTGAAAATCGACACGCGAGACGGCAGCTACATAGAGAAAGCTTCGTGATATCGGTAGACCTGCACGTTCATACTTGCGCATCTGTCGACTGTGGCATGCCCGTTGAGGTATTGGCCGAAGCGTGCCTCAAGAAAGGCATCGACTGTGTGGCAATCACGGACCACAACGAGATTGAAGGGGCGTTCGCGCTTCGCGACCTCGGCAAGGTCCGTGTCATCGTGGGCGAGGAAATTCGAACCACCCACGGGGAACTGCAGGGTCTCTTCCTGACTGAGCACATCCAGGGGGGACTCTCTCCACAAGAGACCATCGACCTCATCAAGGCCCAGGGTGGCCTCGTCTGCATGCCGCACCCATTCATACGCAGTCCATACCCTGCATGGTCGAACTTCGGCTACGTAAGCGACGGAGCCTTCGTCCCCTCATCTCGACTCACAAGGGCCAACGGATTGCTGACCCGGGATGTGCTGTCTCGACTGGACCTTATGGAGACCGTCAACTCCAGGACACCGCTCAAGTGGAACTGGGCAGCCTGCCGCAAACTCGCCAACCTGTGCGGCCTGCCTCAGACTGCCGGCAGTGATTCACACACTCCGGGAGAAATCGGCAACGCGTATATTGAGATGGATGACTTCACGGACGCAACAAGCTTCCTGGATTCAGTGAAGCGGGCCAGACTCGTCGGCAAGGCCGCCAGTCCGGCCGTGCACTACAGCAGCACAATGGCACGGTTCCGTAGTAGTGACGAATAGTACGCGACAAAGACCGTTGCGTGCTGCAACACGATGGGCTATAACGTAGTGTCTCGCGTTCCCTGCGCTAACAAACACACAGACTAGTATGGAGGTCATGTTGTGCTGAAACTGGGCTGGATGTCGACCGGACGAGGCCCCACCTCGCTAGCTCTTCTGCGCGCGGTCTGCGAGGACATAGACGCCGCCAGACTGGATGCGCAACTCTCGTTTGTGCTGACAAACAGAGGCCCCGGGGAAGCCACCCAGAGTGACCTGTTCCAGAAATACGTCCGCTCAAGAGAAATCCCTCTCGTCTGCGAATCGTCGAGGGAATTCAAGCAGAACTACCAGGGTCAGGATTGGCGAACCAGCTTCGACCAACGGATGTCTGCCCGCATCGAGCAGTACGACGTCGACCTCATCTTTCTTGCCGGATACATGCTCATCATGAGCGAGTTCTTCTGCACTCGATATCTACTGCTGAATCTACACCCGGCCCTACCCGGCGGCCCTACCGGAACGTGGCAGGAGGTGATGCAAGAGTTGGCTCGGACCGGCGCGAAAGAGGCTGGCGCGATGGTTCACATCGTCACGCCCGAACTGGACCGCGGCCCAACTGCCTCCTACTTCTCTTTCTCACTGGAGGGAGAGCCCTTCTCTTCCCTTCGGGAATCCGGCAACACCGACGCCCTGGCGGACGCAATACGGGCCGAGGAAGTCCGTCGTGAGTTCCCTCTGATACTCACAACACTGCGCGCCTTTGCTGCAGGTGACATCGTCGCCACCGACCGACGGGCGTACGATGCTCAAGGCGATCTCATGCTGACAGGCAGGGACTTGTCAGAAGAGGTTGAGCGAAACCTCACACAGACCGACGCCTAGGCCGCCAAACAACCTCTCTCCTCCCCTTCCCCCTCATCAACCATGGCACGCGATAGTGTCACTGCCCATCGACACGGACCACCCACACCGGCCAAAAAGAAGACCGCGGAGCCAGACGGCAGAGCCGCCCGAGTCCGCGGTCCAAGAGCCGATTGAAAGTGACTACGGCACTATGGCCGTGTCCGGGTTCAGGATGTTGTTCGGGTCGAAGGCCTTCTTGATGTCTCGCATTATCTGCTTCTGCCGGTCATCAGTATAGCGGTCAAGGAGGTAGATACCCTTCTTGCCGATACCATGCTCCGCGGTGATGGTGCCACCAAGGCGCATCGCCGCTGCATAGACCTCGTCCTTGATGTCGTGCAGCAGCCCCCTGTCCGCCACGTCCTTCATCAGGACATGGTGCAGGTTGCCGTCTCCGGCGTGGCCGACAACGTGAATGCGAGTGTTGAACTTCTCGCCTATCTTGTCGACCTCATCCATGAAAGCGCCAATCTCCCCGGGGGGCACTGCGGTGTCGAGCGAATCGGCATTCGGCGATACCGCGGACTGGACCTCGCTTCGAATCTTCAGGATGTCCGCCTGCTCTTCCCTGCGCTCAGCCATCAGCGTGTCAGTCGCGCCATGCTCCATGCATATGTTCACAACCGACTCGCCCTGAGAGTAGACCTCATCCTCGTTCGCTCCCGTGAGGATGACTATGAGGAAAGCCTTCCCGTCCGGCGCAGGCCATTTCATGCCAAGGTAGTTTGCTGTTATGTCAACAATCTCCTTGTCCATGTACTCGATAGCCAGGGGAATAACACCCGACTGCAATATCGCTGGCACGGTGTTGATGGCATCCTGTCGGTTCTCGTACGAGATGACCATCGTGGCAGTGCCAGGGAAACGAGGATACAGGCGAAGTTCCAGCTTGGTCACGATTCCCAGAATGCCCTCGCTGTCTACCATCAGGTGGAGCAGCGGAAGACCCGTATTGCACTTAAGCAGCTTGCCACCCATGTGAACAATCTCACCCGTGGGCAGCACGACCTCCATGCCCTTGACGTAGTTGCGCATGACGCCGAACTTGACCGCTCGTGCGCCACCCGCGTTACACACGGCGAGGCCGCCGAGTTGTGCACCTTCATCTCCGGGATGGGGGGGAAAGGACATGTTCTCAGCATCGGCCGCCTCCAGCAACTGACCGAGCGTGACCCCTGCCTCCGCGACCGCCATAAGGCTCTTCTTGTCGATTTCCTCGATCTTGTCGAACCGCTCCATGGAGAGGACGACGCCGTCCCTGGTCGGTATGGCGGCAGCGGCCATGCCTGTACCACCTCCACGCACATAGACCGGAGTCAGCTCGGTATTGGCGAGCTTCATGATCTCCGAGACTTCCTGCGCGGTACCAGGCTTGACGACAATTATGTCGTCGGCCGCCTTGGGCATCATCGCCGGGGGCGTGGCATCAACCTTGTACGCTTCGGTCTGCTCCTTGCCAATGACGACGTAGTCATCACCAACAATCGCCTTCAGGGCTTCCGCTGTGATCATCTCCTAGCTCCTTGCGCGAGCCTCGGCCGTCAGCTTGGGAACCACATCGTAGAGATCGCCAACGATTCCATAGTCCGCGAGTTTGAAAATCGGGGCCGACGGATCGGCGTTGACTGCAAGAATAACATCTGAGTCACGCATTCCTGCAAGATGCTGGGGACTACCCGACACACCAACGGCTACGTAGAGCTTGGGCTTGACGGTGTTGCCACTGAAGCCGACCTGGTGTTCTTTACCCAGCCAGCCGTCATCGACGACAGGCCTGGTGCAGCCCACCGTGCCACCGAGCGCGCCCGCCAGGTCCTCAAGTAGCTGGAAGTCTCCGGCACTCTTTAGACCGCGACCACCGCAGACTACAACGTCTGCCTCGGCAATGTTGACGCCTCCCATGCTCTCCTTGCCAACTATCGACATGACGGAATCGACGATTTCGGCATCCTTGCGGATGACCTCGCCCGTCTTGGACGTGTCACGCCCGAGCTTCTGCATGACCTTGTAGCGCACCGTGGCCATCTGGGGCCGGGTCGTGGTCCGGATGTGCGCAAAGATGTTCCCACTGAACGCAGGGCGGATCTGAACGAGGTTGCCCTCATTGCCGACCTCGAGGGCCGTACAATCAGCGGTCAGACCGGTGCTCAACGCCGCAGCAATGCGCGGTGCAAGAGACCTTCCGAGATGCGTGGCGCCAACGAGAAGCGTCTCGGGCTTCACGTCGTCCACCAGGCGGCAGATATTGTGCTTGTAGTTCAGCAGATCGAAATCCGCGAACTTGGGATTGTCCAGGTAGTACACCTTCTCCGCGCCGTAGTAGAACAGCTCGTTGATCTCATCTCCCATGCCGCTGCCGAGCAGCACGGCCGACACCTCGATGCCGAGTTGCTGGGCGATTTCCGTGCCCTTACCGAGCAGTTCGTACGAAACAGGATGAATCTTGCCTTCGCGCTGTTCGGCGAAGACCATCAGGCCCTTGTAGTCTTCGTTGTTCATTTTGCACTCCCAAGTACGCCGGCCTCCTGCAGAGCGGCGGCGACCTTCTTCGCAGCTTCGTCCGGGCTACCGCGGAATACCTCGCCCTTGCGTCCTTCCTCAGAAGGAATGACGACCTTGTTCAGGCGGGTGGGTGAACCCTTCAGACCAAAGTTGGCGGCATCCGCCACGTCGGCCAGGTCGGCAGCACCCCAGGTCTCAATCTCGGCCTTGCGGGCCTTCATCTTGTCCTGGAAACTGGGTAGGCGAGGTACGTTCACATCCTTGGTGACCGTCAGGAGAGTGGGAAGAGGAGACTTCATCGCGAACCGGTCGCTCTCCATCTCCGCAAGGACGGTGATGCTGTTGGCGTCCGCCTCGCGTACCTCTGATACGTACGCAATGTGAGGGATGGACAGCCATTCGGCGACTTCAGGACCAACCTGACCGGTGTCACCGTCGACCGTCTTCTCGCCGCAGATGATGATGTCGAACTTGCCGAGCTTCTTAATCGCGCTCGCAAGCACATAGGACGTGGCCCAAGTATCGGCGCCAGCAAACTCCTTGCCGGCAAGCAGGATTGCTCTATCAGCACCTCTGGCAAGGCTGTCCCTGAGAGAGGACTCAGCCATTGGCGGCCCCATGCTGATGGTCGTAACGGTGCCGCCGAGCTTGTCCTTGAGCTGCACCGCAGCTTCAAGAGCGTTCAAATCGAATGGATTGATTTCGCCGGAAGCAGAACTCCTGTCAATCCTACCCGCCTCGGTGTCGAACTTGACACGCTCCATGTCGGGCACCTGTTTGATGGGTACTATGATGTCGGCCATTTAGGTTCCTCCATGTATGTGATGGGGGCAACAATTCCTGTGGGTGTAATGAAGCATACTCCTTTCACTGTGAAACCACCTCGCATGCGAAGCAAACCAGGGTTGTCATTCGTGACTGAACCTGGTCTGAACCCCATGCACTGTGTTGCTTGTGAAGCCCGCAAGTATGGTCTATGCGACTCCACAAACTCGTTGGCGCATGATACCACAGGCCAAAGGAAATTTTGTAGGCATTTCGTGTCGTATACGACAAAAATTTGCCTCAAAGTCGGATACGACGACGATTTTCGTGGAAAACTGCCTGCCTTATGGAGGAGTCCTCAATGTCTCAGGCCAGGGGCCTGGACACCGCGCCCGACAGACAGAACGTCCATCCAGAAGGAACCAGCGCCGGGCCCGGCTCATACCGGGTCTCGGCCCTGGTTCCTTGAATTCACCTCTACAGGGTTGATTCGGAATAGCGCCAACACTCCCTCACTCGCATCAGGCGAGAACGGGAGTATCTCCCCCTACTTATACATCAGCCCCGGCAGCCACAATGACAACTGTGGAAAGGCGATTACCAGGGCTATGCCCACGAACTGAAGCAAGAGAAAGGGTACGACGCCTCTGTAGATATGGCCCATGGTCACCTCTTCCGGCGCCACCCCCTTCAGATAGAACATGGAATAGGCGAATGGTGGCGTCAGGAAGCAGGTCTGGAGGTTCACGGCAACAATCATCGCCCACCACAGTGGCTCAAAACCCAACTCAAGAGCAACCGGAGTGAAGATCGGAACAACGATGTAGAGGATCCCGATCCAGTCGATGAACATGCCCAGGATGATGAGAATCACCATCATCACCAGGACCACTCCCCACTTGCCAAAGGGCAAGCCAAGCAAGAACGCCCCGATCAACTTTGAACCGCCCAGGGCAGTGAAGACGCCACTGAACAGCGCAGCTCCCACGGCGACGAACATGACCATGGCAGTGATACGTAGAGTGGATTTCGCCGAGTCATAGAACCCCTGCCATGTGAGCTTCCTGTACGCCAGGGCAATCACTACGGCGCCAAACGCCCCCATCGCAGCCGCCTCCGTCGCAGCGGCGATGCCGAAGAAGATGGAGCCGAGAACGGCAAGAATCAGAAACACCGTTGGCAGCATGTTGATCGAGATCGACTTGAACAGCTCTGACTTCGGTATGCGCCGCTCCGCAGGCGGGATTGGCGGACCGTAAGACGGACGCACGAAACACAGCACGCCTACATATGCGAGGTACAAGAACGAGAGCAGAAGTCCCGGCACGAACGCCGCCATGAAGAGCCTGGACACCGAGAGATTGGCCATAGGGCCATACAACAACAGCATCACACTCGGAGGAATAAGTATGCCCAGTGTGCCTCCGGCGCAGATGGTGCCCGTTGCGAGCGGGATGTTGTAACCCCGTTTCAGCATCGCCGGCAGCGCAAGCAGTCCCATTGCCGTGACCGATGCGCCGATTACGCCGGTGCACGCCGCGAACATCGTGCATATGACAATTGTCACAAGAGCAAGACCGCCACGGATGCCTCCCATCGCAAGGTGAAGTGAGCCATAGAGACGATCTGCCACTTCTGAACGTTCGAGCATTGCCCCCATGAAGACGAACAATGGCACGGCAGGGAGCACCTCGCTTGCCATCAGGCCAAACATCCTGTGGATAAACTGGGTATAGACCTGCGGCGCCCACCCTCCAAGGATGCCAAATGCGAGACCCAGGAAGGCAAGCGACAGGTAGAGAGGCACGCCGGCAAGCACCAGCACGAGCACGCCGATGAACATGACAATGGCGAGATGTTCGGGACTCATGCTTCACTACCTCGAAACGCCACTATCAAGTTCTTGAGCGTTTCTGAAACAGCCTGCACGGCGAACAGGACTAGTCCTACCGCCATAAGCGTCTTTATGGGGTAGACAGGGGGTTGCCAATAGCTCAGATACGACGTCTCAAGGTCTGCCCATGAGTTCACGGCAAATGAAACGCTGTATCGGATGAGGACATAGAAGAGCGGGAAGAACAGCAACAGGTACATGAGCGAATCAAAGATGGCTCGCGCCCTGGGAGACAGGTTCTTCCAGAAGATGTCTACCCTGATATGCCCGTTGTGCAGCAGCGTGTACGCACCACCAAGCATAAACATGGCTCCGTACTCCATCCACGTCATCTCATAGGCCCATTTAGTAGGACTCCTGAGGACATACCGCATGAAGACGTCGTACACAGTCCCTGCTGTCAAAGGGATAATCAGTAGACAGAAAATCCTTCCTGACCACTCGCTTAGCGAGTCGATGAGATGTATCAGGCGTTGAACAATACTCAAGTGGTCACCCCAATCGCGCAGCCACCTCCTTGAGGAAGATGGCTGCGCGCTCTAGTCGGTCGAATCGCGTTCTGTGAGCTAGTCCACTTCTATTCGGGCTTCCACACTCTGGAGGTCCTTGTACGGTGTGTAGACCTCAAGGAAGTCCTTCTGCGACTGCCAGACCTTCTGGAACATGGCATCATCGTAGTTGTTGTACTTCTCAACGAAGCGATCCATGATCTCCTGCTGCATGTCCAGCGGGTACTTCATCATCGTGGTGCCGTACTCACGGTACTTGTCGATCACCTCACAGTCAGACAGCACCCATGTAGCGGCTGACTTCACGCTGCCCAGGTCCGATGCAGCGATGACGACTTCTTTCAGGTCATCGGGGAGCGCATTCCAGGAGTCGTTGTTAACCAGCACTTCACAGTAACCCGCGATCTGGTGCAGTCCAGGGAAGTACATATAGTCGGCGACCTCGTGGAAGCCCAGTCCCCAGTCGGACGTAGGAGTGCTGAACTCCGCTGCGTCGAGTGTGCCACGTTCCAGCGACGGTACAATTTCGCCGCCGGGAAGCGTCACCACTGCGGCGCCCATCTCGCTGAGTATCTCGCCCCAGATGAGAACCGTCCGGTACTTGAGCCCCTGGAAGTCCTCAAGTGATGTGATCTCCTTGTTGGCCCAACCACCCCCCTCAGCCCACAGCCACCCACCGGGCAGCACCTTCAGATCGTCACCGTAGGTCTCCTGCCACAGTTCCTGACCACCGGCCTCATACATCCAGGTCATGTAGCCCATGACATCCATAAATGCAGGTGTCGCGGCGAACATCGTTGCGGCGGGGAACTTGCCGATCCAGTAGCCCGCCCATGAGTGAGACATGTCGAGCGTGCCGTCGCTGACGGCCTCGTAGCACTCAAAAGCGGGGACAATTTCCCCTGCCACGTACATGTCGACATCGATACGGCCACCGCTCAGTGTCTCAACGTCGCTGGCCCACTGTTCGACCAGGAACTGCTGTCTGGGAAGGCTCGAAGGCCACACAGACTGGCATTTCCACTGGATTACCTCGCCGCTGGGGGCGGCAGGTGCGCTTGAACCCTCGCTGGACGGGCCACTCTCAGAAGGCTCGGTCGCTTGGGGAGCGCAACCCACAAGCATGGCGACTGTTGCCAGCGCCACGCATACGATTAGCAATACACGCTTGTTCACAATGCCCTCCTTTCCTGACGGGAGTGTCGAGTGTCTCAACTAAACGTGACGTCTACCCGGGGGCACCTCCTTTCCGACATAGCTGTCAGTTCAAAGAAGATGAAACAAGCGTCTCGAAACCATGACGACAGAGGATGCGAGTGTGGGGGCGGGTCAAACACAACCGCACGCGCTATGGCTTTTGAGGCGTACGAAGACTCTGAAGTGTGTATTGGTGGGCAAACCGGCCCAAGCAGGTCCACGCAGGAACCCCGATAGGTCGATCTTCCTCTGCATACCGACACGGCATACAGATGGGTCTGCCACCACCCAATAGCGAGGAGCATTTGTCCGCGATGCGACTATGCTGAGCACAAGGCAACAACTGGGGGCTAGTCGCTCCGCTGACCGCGGAAGGTATCACAGTTATGTGGAGAAGCACAATAGCCTCGGTTAGGCGAGGCCAGGTTGACGAAGGATGCCGCGACCGGACTAGTCCCTGCGGCCGGTATTGCTGATGAGCCAGGCGACCACGATGGTCAGGAAGACGGCGATGAAGATAACAACGCCGAGGCCCACCTTGCCGAGCCCCCAAAAGGGCTCGGCAGCGGCTGCAGAAACTGTGAGTCCGCCGGTTAGAGGCGGGATACAGAAGTTCATTTCTTCTCCGGCTTGGTCAGTATCTCGTCGATGAGGCCATATTCCTTGGCCTGCTGGGCATCCAGATAGAAGTCACGGTCCATGTCATGGGTGACTTTCTCGATTGACTGACCGGTATGCTTGGCCAGGATGTCGCGAATCTTCTCCTGCATGCGCATAATCTCTCGCGCTGCAATCTCGATATCAGCGGCCTGTCCCTGGGCACCACCCATCGCCTGGTGCAGGTGGATGGTTGCGTTGGGCAGTGCGTACCGCTTGCCCGTCGAACCCGCACACAGAAGCACCGTCCCGAAGCTCGCTGCGAGGCCGACGCAGATGGTCGACACAGGGCAGCGCAGCAACTGGATGGTGTCATATATGGCCAGACCCGCGCTGATAACGCCGCCCGGCGAGTGGATGTACAGGCTGATGTCCTTGTCAGGGTCTTCCCTGTCGAGGTACAGGAGCTGCGCAACTATCAGGTTCGCCACCTGGTCATTGATGGCTGAGCCAAGGAATATGATGCGCTCCCTCAATAGCAGCGAGTAGATGTCGTAGGCGCGCTCACCGCGTGCACTTGTCTCCGTAACAGTCGGAATCACAATCTGTGAACGAATATCATCCATTTTCACTCTCCTCTTCTTCAGGCGCGGCCACTGCCTCGGTAGCCTCGGCTTCCGCCTGTGCCTCGGCCTCCGCGCCAGTCACTATCTCAACAAGTCTATCAAGAGTTCTGTTGGTTCGGAGTCGATGTTCAACAGATTCTCGCATTTCTGGCGTGTTAAGGTACTCCCGCATCTTCTGTCCCAGGGCTTCCTGCGCCTCCGGAGTAGTCTGGTCCGCCCCAACCTGCTCCTGGCTCTGCGCCATTGACTGGGTCAGCAGCTCCTCTATCCTTGCGTCCACCTCTTCCGTAGTGGGTTCAATGCCTTCCGCCATGGCCAGTTCGGTCAGAATCAAGCCGTTGACGATTCTCTTCTCAGCCAGCGGTCGCAGGTCTTCGCGAATCTCCTCAAGGGCACGATTGGTCATCTTGAGGTAGTCGGCCACTTCCTTGTAGCCATACCGCTTGGCCTCGTTCTCCAGCAGGTCGTCGATCTCGCGTTCCTCGAACACGGGGGCGAACTCAACCTTGCCCTGAGCTGCGATGGCATCCAGTGCCTTGTTGACCAGCTCGCTCCTGACTTTATTCTTCGCGTTCGACTCGAGGTCGTTGCCGACACGCTCGCGCATGGCATCCAGACTATCGAATCCAAAGGTCTCCGCCAGACTGTCGCTCAGCTCGGGCGCTTCCTTCACCTTGACCTCTCGCAGCGTCACAGTGCAGGCGCAGTCCTTCCCGGCCAGTTCCTCAGTCCTGAAGTCCTCGGGCATCTTGAGAGTGAATTCGCGCGTCTCGTCCTTCTCCATGCCGACCAGTGCTTCAGCGAAGCCGGGCATGGGCATCGGAGAGCCTTCGACCATCTCATAGCTGACCTGCTCGTGGTCCAGGAACTGCTGTTCCTCCACCGAGCCTTTCACATCTATGATGGCGAAGTCCCCATACTGAACGGCGCGCTCGACAGGAGCAAGCACTGCCTGGCTCTCTCGAATGCGGTCCATCGCTGCCACGACTTCCTCGTCGGACACTTCGGCGCTACCCTGTTCGATTCGAACAGCCTTGTAGTCGCCAAGATCCACCTCAGGGCGCAGGGCCACGATGACCTTGTACACAGGCGGGTCACGCTGATCGAGACTCACGTGCGGGGTGGTAGCTGCATAGAGGTCGTGCGTCTCGAGCGCCTGCTCGTAGAGAGACCCGAACATCTGCTCTATCGCCTCGTCCTCGATGTTCTCCTTGCCAATGGCCTGCTCCACAAGGTGCCGAGGCGCCTTGCCTTTGCGGAAACCAGGTATGTCTGCGCGTGGCGCGAGTTGCTTATACGCCTGGTTCTTGGCGGCTGAGTACTCTTCCTCTTCGACCTCGATGCGGATCTCGGTCTGTCTGCGTTCCAGTTCTTTCGCGGTGCTCTTCATCTGATTCCTTATCCTACCTAGTCTATTCGCTGTCGTTTGAGCGACAGATTCAGTTCATCCAGTTGCGCGGAGTCGACGACCGAAGGGCTGTCCATCATGAGGTCGTAGGCGTTCTGGTTCTTCGGGAAGGCGATAACCTCCCTGATGCTGCTCTCACCCGCCAGTATCATCGCCATGCGGTCGATTCCGAGAGCGATGCCGGCATGCGGCGGAGCGCCGTACTCCAGTGCCGCGAGGAAGTACCCGAAGCGCGCTTCGACTTCCTCGGCTGAATACCCGAGCATGGAGAACACCTTCTCCTGCATCGCCCTCCGGTGAATCCTCACACTGCCACTGCCAAGCTCGCTGCCGTTGCAGACGAGGTCATAGTGGCGTCCTCCGACCTTGCCAGGGTCCGTATCAAGCAACCCTTCGTCTGCGATGCGTGGCGCCGTAAAGGGATGGTGCATCGAGTCCCAACGCGCGGCCTCAGGATTCCAGTCAAACAACGGGAATCCTATGACGAAACAGTAGGCGAACTTGTTCGGGTCTGCCAGATTCAGTCTTCCCGCCATCTCCCTGCGCAGGACGTCCAGCACCTTGCATGCGGTCGCCTCAACATCAGCGACAATGAGCAGCAGGTCGCCACTCTGTGCGCCGAAGCGCCTCAGCATGTCGAGCATCTGGTCGGGCGAGAGGTGCCGCGTCAAGACGGACTTGACCGACTCGCAGTCGGCTGCGTCTGTAACATTGGCCGTCATCAGGCCCTTGGCTCCGGCTGCGGTCGCACGTTCAATCAAATCATTGAGCTGACTCTTGGTGTAGTCAGCACACCCCGGCACACAAATGCCGCGAACAACGCCGCCGGACGACAGAGCCGACTTAAAGATGCCGAAGCCCGTTCCTGCAGCAATATCTGCGATGTCCACTATCTCCATGCCGTAGCGAATGTCAGGCTTGTCGGTACCGTACTTCAACATCGACTCGGCAAACGTCAGCCGTGGGAACGGCTGTTCAAAGACAGCGTCCGGCTTGACCTCTTTCATCATCCGGACCGTCATGCGCTCCATCAGTTCGAGGACGTCCTCCTCCTCTGCGAAGCTCATCTCAAGGTCGAGCTGGGTGAACTCGGGCTGTCGGTCAGCACGGAGGTCTTCGTCGCGGAAGCACCGGGCAATCTGGTAGTAACGCTCGGCGCCTGCCACCATCAGTATCTGTTTCAACTGCTGGGGCGACTGCGGCAACGCGTAGAACTTGCCGGGATTCACACGACTGGGAACCAGGTAGTCCCTGGCGCCTTCCGGGGTGCTCTTGATGAGAATCGGAGTCTCGATATCGAGGAACTTCTCCCCATCGAGGAAGTCGCGGATGGACTTCACCATACGGTTCCTGAGAACCAGGTTGGCAAGCATGCGCGGTCGGCGCAGATACAGGTATCGATACTTGAGTAGAAGGTTCTCGTCTACCTCGACATCCTCGTTGATGTAGAACGGAGGCGTCGGGCAGTCGTTCAACAGCTCAACGGCAGTCGCGGAAACTTCAACGGCACCCGTGGCCAGCCTTGTGTTCTCAGTACCGGCGGGACGTGCGACAACGTCCCCTGTCATCTGCACAACGTGCTCGCCGCGAAGTCCGTGCACTGTGTCGGCCTTGGACGACAGCTTCTCGGGATCCAGTACAACCTGTACCAGCCCGGTGCTATCACGGAGGTCGACAAATGCGACGCCTCCGTGGTCGCGCCGCCGGTGTATCCAACCGGCGAGCGTCACG
>Ga0272441_10003724_pt1 | contig 28637 bp, 35 predicted proteins | sample SSMProp6N_FD_193582 | JGI IMG/M metagenome (GOLD analysis project Ga0272441, IMG submission 193582) | Marine sediment archaeal communities from Little Sippewissett salt marsh, Falmouth, MA, United States - SSM-Prop-6N | ecosystem: Environmental > Aquatic > Marine > Wetlands > Sediment ... | reverse complement strand
GTGCCCTAGTTCGTGCATATATCTGCCCGTTCTGCGTCTTTGTGATACGGCCTCGCCGCCGCGTTTCTACAGTAGGTACTCTCGATTTCTTGGCCTGCGTCAGGGTCTTCTAGACGATACCAACGGGCTCGTGAATTACTGTGATGGACTGTGCTCTCTCGCACAGTCTTGTGAGGTCATCCTCTTTGAAGAGCCGCCAGCCGTGTCGGTCGACTGTACGGACATCCTCGAATTCGCTGGTCCTGAGCCAGCGGAAGAACGTGTTCTTGCTGATTCCTGCGATACCGCAGGCTTCAGCCGTGCGATAGTATGTCGTGCCACGTATGGTTGTAGGCATCGTCCAACTCCTGCGTTACTGCTTGGGTGTAGATGATAGTAGGCGCGGCAGGGTGGACGGCATAAGACACAAAGGTCCCGACAGTCGTCTTTACTTTCGTCGGGTCAATGGGTGAGGGACCAAGGTCGGGGGCGCGTATGATGCCGACAACGCGACGGCTCTTGGTCTGGTGGTGTGGAGTAGGCGGCGCCCTGCCATAGCGGACGCCGCCAGAATGATTGTGTTTCTACTTCAGTTCCTCTATCTCTTCCTCTACCTCATCTGCCCCCTCGTCATAGAAGCCCTGTTCGTCGGGAGCAAGCTCGTGAAGTAGGCGCAGGAACTCGCCAGCATGCACGCGCTCCTCGTCAGCGATATCCTTGAGCACCTCGATTGCCAGCTTGTTGTCCGTGGATTCGGCAAGCTGCATGTAGAGCTGTATCGCCTCGTACTCGGCTGCAACCATGAAGCGGATCGCTCGGATGAGCTCCTGGTGCGTTAGCTTTCTGTCGCTGGCCATACCTGCAAAGGGCGTTCCGAAATCGGGCATTGGTTCCCTCCTTTCTCGTTGGGCGCGAGGTAATAGCGTCTTCGTCTATTCGACCAGTTCCATGTCTTCGCCGCAGCAGACCAGGGTGCCGCCGCCTGCCACGGTAACGGTTACCTCGTTGCCGCAGATGTTGCAGCGGTACTTCTCTCCAACCTTCTCGACTGCCATCAGTAGCTCCTCCTATTCGCGATATGCGCTGTGCCTGTCTGTCAGGCTTTCTTCGCGGGAAGTCCTCGTACGTAGTCCGTGGACTTCTTAAGTAGAGTGTCGAATCGGGTCTTGTCCATGTACACTGCCTCCGGGACGACCACGTATTCCTTCATCACGCGCCCGGCCATCGGTTCGAAGCGGCTGAACCCGTCGTCGGACACGAGAAAAGCCTCGTGGTCGGCCGGTCCCAGTCTAAGGATCAGGTTGTCCCGATGGGCAGCCATGAACATGTTGCCGTTCAAGAAGTAGGCGGGGAAGCCGAACATCGTGTGTTTCTGGCATCCCGCAACATCCAGGGCTGCTTCTTCAAGAAACGTCACGAGTTCGAGAGGGGCCTTGCTCCACTTCATACTCTCTCCTCTCTCGTAGGTCTCTCCGTTCTACAGTCCGGCTGAGGTATCCGACTGCATGGCTCCAAGAACGTTGCCCTCAGTATCTTCGAAGTAGATCAGCCATCCGGCACCGGGAACGGGTGCCTTGGGCATGAGTATCTTTCCCCCGGCTGCCTTGATGGCTGCTACCGTGGCGTCGATAGACTCCACGTCGACTGTGCATCGTTGGAGGGCCTCCGGTCCTTCACGAAGCGTGAGACCGCCGTCGATGCCGGGTGCCTCCTGCGGGCCGGTTGAGATGAGCCAGTAGTCCATGGGGCCTTTCCACCGCGTGATGCTCCAGCCTAGTGCGGCTGTGTAGAAGGCGATTGCCCTGTCGGGGTTTTCAGCGGGTAGCTCGAAATGCACCACTCTTGCCATGTCTCCACCTCCACTTCTGAGCTGTGGGCAAGCTTAGATATGCGCACAGGACATGTCAATTCCAGCGTGCCGCGCATGATTGAAGTCCTGTACGATAGCAGGACAACGCTGCCCTGTGTGTTCGCAGGTAGTCGAGTCGACGGGAGGAACAGGCTGGTGAAGGCTCTGGTTGTGTATTACTCAAATTCCGGGACCACGCGAACCGTGGCGACAAGGATTGCCGAAACGTTGGGCGCGGATATGGAAGAGATAGTGGAGCGGAAGCATCGCGCCTCACTTCTCGATGCACAGGGAAAGCCCGCGGGGGGACTCGGTATGGCCAGGGCCGCCATGTCAGCGGCTCTCGGGTTCGGGTCGTCGATTGAGAAGGGGAAATCGAATCCCGCGGACTATGACCTCGTTGTCGTTGGCACGCCTGTGTGGGTAGGCTCGCTCGTGCCTGCCGTGCGTTCGTACCTCAAGCACAATCGCAAAGGCATTAAGTCTGTCGCCATGTTCTGTACCTGCGGGCAGGTCGAGAAGCTGAAGGCATTCAAGCAGATGGCCGGGCTTGTGGGCCAGGAGCCCAGGGCCACCATGGCTGTCTCTGCTGATGATGTGAAGGCTGGTGCCTTCGACGAGGCTGTGAGGGACTTCGCAGCCGGACTCGCGCGCTAGTGCACTGAAAGATGCAGTCTTGTTTCTAGCCGGCCTCGTTGCGGCCTACGGCCTCGCTCATTCGAATCGCGAATGCTTGCGCCTTGTCCAGTTCTGTGGCATTGGGGCGGCCCCGCGCGATTCCGCCTAGTTTGCCCCATGGCCCGTACGTGTCGAAGCCCTTGCATCCGAACTCGCCGACTACTGTGAATCCCCTGTCGGTCAGCAACTCAATCAGCGGCCTGTGGTACTGCCGGCCAAATAGGCGTGCGGGACGTAGTCCCGTCCCGCTGGTAGAGAAGACGAAGGAGGGGCGGTCACTGACTTCCGGGAGACTCTCCGCGAACTTCAGCAGACGCTCGTGGTGGTGGCTGAAGAAGATGCCTGAGCCAAAGCCAACAGCGGCCCCTTGCTCTATCAAGAGCTCGGCTTCCTCTCCAGGCGAGTACACGGGGATTCCGGTCGCCGATGACATGGCCTCGGCGACCTTCATAGTATTGCCGTGGTGCACCGATGTCACCACGATAATGCATGCCGGTGTGTCTTTCAGGCGCGACTCCCTTCGGGTGTGACCGTCAGTAGGGCACTCTTCGTATGCCTCATCACTCGCTCGGTTGTACTGCCCACTGCCCATTTGGCAGGTCCGGAAGCTCCATGTGTGGTCATGGCGATCAGGTCGACTTCGTTCGCATCTGCGTACTCGAGAATGGCCTCCGCAGGTCTTCCCTCGACTACCACTGTCTCAACGCCTCCGCAGTGTGTGCGAAGCGAGTCAGCGACGTAGGAGAGGTACTCTTCTGCGGCCTCCGTTTCCTTCTTAAGAGCTTCTTGCGCCCTGTCGGTGCCCACGTAATTGACCGCTGATGGACTAAATGGCTCGACGCAACGCAGAACTACGACCTTGGGATTGCCGCATGCCCCTGCAATCATTCGCACGTGGTCCAGAATGGTCTCCGACTCCTTGGAACCGTCCAGGGGTACCAGGATCTTCTCGTACATCTACTCACCTCCCTCACTTCATCCACGGGCTGCTGGCCCGATTCATGCGCTGCATTTCGGGCTTGCATGCGCTGCCTGGCTGCACGTCACCGATTGGACAGGAAAGTCACTTCTGCCGATTCGTTGGCTCGGGAGTATAGTCAGACGCGGAGGGTCAGTCAAAAACACGTCTATGTCAGATGAGAAGGCTGACGTCGCCTGCTAGCTTCTGCGGCGTCTGACCGCGACTACTGCTGCCGCGGCCGCGATGCATGCCGATACCGCCGCCACGATCGCGCCTCTCGAGGACGATTGGGACGAACTGCTTGTCGGTTCAGTCGATTCCGCGACTTCCACGTTGGGACTCGCGCCTCCCCAGAAGACTTCGAGGTAGGGCTGATAGCCTTCCCCCTCTTCGAGCGAGAACAGCTTGAGTTCGTTCTCGCTGTGGAGGTCTGGAGGCGTGTCGTTCTCGTAGTCGCGCCGTTCCAAGAGACAGAGCTTGGTGCTGCCTGTGGTGTTCACTACTGTCGCTGCGTTGTCCAGTCGGATGGTCCGATATGCGAGGCCGTCGGCCCACTCACCGACATCCAGATGTGCGCACACGGGAAGGTCCTGCTCAGGGAGGGCAAAGTCCGTTGCCAGCAACGGCTCGTGCGGATACTCCTCCGTCCCTCCGAGTATGTACAGGTGAGTGTCGTCCAGGTCTCCTGTGCATTTCGAGTAGATGTGGAGCACGGCGGCCGATATCGGCTGGTCATCAGGTAGCGCCGAGGTGTCGAAGAACAGGAATCCACGATAGATGATGTCCGGGCGCGTGTTTATCTTGATGTAGCGCAGTTCGTCGAAGACTTCATCTGCCTTGGTCGACGCCCTGAGCGGTTCCCAGCCATCGTCCCCACCAAGGCGAAGGTGTCCGTCCGTGGCGCTGGACAGGAAGGTCTCGCTACCGCCCTCGTCGGCCGCAACGTATGAAGATAGGAGGCAGCCGATGACCGACAGGCATGCGGCAAGCGCGACTATCCGCATGGTTCGAATACGTAGGCTTTTGGGCGAGGTTGTCGGTGTTGGATACATATGGATGCTATTGTTCCCCGCCGGCCTGATTCGCGCCGAATCTGAGTTGATTCCTGCGTCGGGGAGCCCATACCCAGGCGTGTGACATCGCGAAGTTGAGCACGTTCGCGATGGCTGCGGACAGCAACGATGCAGCCAGGTACCAGATGCCAAAGGCAACTGTCAGCAGCACGTACAGCAGTGTGCCCAAAACCACTGAGCCTATCCTTGATGTGACGAACTTCGCGAATCCGCCGGACCCCGCGAAGTACCCGTATGTAAAGACCGAGTTGAAGTAGTACGACAGTAGAGTCATACCAAGGCAGTTGATGACCCCGGCCAGCAGGTAGTGGATTCCCGCGTACTCAACCAGCACGTAGAGAAAGCCTGCTCCGGGGATACCCAGCACCAGCGCAACAAGGCAGAACCTCACGAAGGCACTGGTCGGAAACCACGATGGGGAAAGTCGCACAGCCATCTCTTCGATAGGCCGGAGTCTGTCAGCGACGTGTTGAACGAGTCGACTTACCATAGATCTGTTGCGTCGCACGTATTGTATACTCGACAGCATTGATTCGTAAACGGAACGCGTACGTGGACGGGAGGGATGGGTGCACGCAGTTGGTGCCCACGGACCGTGATGAGCGAGGACGACGCACATGCGAGACATTACAGTGGTGCCAACCCTGCTGGATAACTACACCTACGTAGTCGAGGGCGAACTCGGCGCAGTAGTCGTCGACCCCGCGGAGTCGTCGCCCGTCATGAGAGTCCTGCAGAAATCAGGCCTTGAGCTCGTGGCTATCCTCAACACTCACGGACACTTCGACCACGTTGCCGGCAACAGGGAACTGGTCATTGAGACCGGGTGTAGAGTTGTCTCACAGGTAGACTGGCGAAGCGCAGGAGACGGAACGCCGGACAGTCTCCTATCCGTGGCAGGATTCGAGTTCAGGGTCATTCCAACTCCCGGCCACTCGGAGGATTCGGTCTGCTACTTCATTGAAGGTTCTGATGATTCGTCGCCAGTCGTGTTCACAGGCGATACGTTGTTTGTGGGGGGGTGTGGGCGTCTATTCACTCACTCGCCTGAGATGATGTGGGCGTCCCTTGCGCGGCTGGCGGCACTACCTCCGGAGACTGAGGTCTACTGTGGCCACGACTACACCCTGGAGGACCTCGAGTTTGCCCTCGATCTCGAGCCTGACAACACAGCGGTGAAGTCACGTGTTGATGAGATTCGTTCCATGATAGAGAACGGCAGGCCTACCGTGCCCTCTACAATCTCGCTCGAACTGGCTACGAATCCGTTCCTACGCGCGACTGACCCCGTATTCCGAAAGGCTCTCGGTCTGGAAGACGCCATGGATGTGGAAGTGTTCGCCGAAGTCAGGCGGCGCAAAGACCGCCAGTAGATTTCTTCTAGCGCATCAATCCCCAGATGACGTGCCACACGAGGTCCGTTGTCGTGTGTACGGTTACCGCGGCCAGGAAGCCACCCTTTCGCATTGAGTAGGCCGCAATCATGGATAGCGTGCCATTGAGCACGAAGATCTCAATCATCACGGCCATCGGAATCGCGTCGAAACTCTCTAGTCCCAAGAGCAGCATCACGGAAGGGATGTGACCGGCCGCGAAGAAGATTCCCGAGAACACAGACGCTACCCAGAAGACGAGATTCTCACGCTGTCCTCTGAGCATCACTCTGGAAATCAGCCACACCAGGAAGGGCACGAAGAACAGTCTGAATATCAGCTCCTCGCCGATGCCCGCCTGCACGGACGCTACCAGCGACGTCGGGAAAGGTGGATGTGGGAGTGGGCCGAGGTGGTGGAAGCGGGCGAGCCAGTTGTCCACGACTATGAAAATCAGACCGATCCAGAGACCCGCCATCGCCGGGTTCTTCAGTCGCTCCTGAAGCGGGACCGAACGGTCCCAGACATCAGGGTAGCCTAGCTTTCTGCAGAGTCGAAGACCCACGTACCCGAGTCCGCCGTAGAGCACGAGAACCATCGCTCCATTGACTGCAGCTATGGTGGACAGGGGCATGCTCCCATCCTCCGGTGCGAGCGCAAGGTTTCCGAATGGCATGTATGTCATTGCGACCGCCAGGCCGGCGGCTACCAGTACGAGGACGATGTAGATGCGGGTGGACAAAGAAGGACTATGCATAGCGAGATGCATTCTATCGTACGTTGGGGGTTGAACGAAACAAGAAGGCGGGTACGTGATGCGAGCATGCTTGAGAATCAGGTGTTCTGTGGAGTAACCTGTTTCGAACGCTGTCTCGGAACAGGGTATCGTCGGCATGTGAGGATCGATGTCAGAGCTTCGACTTGATCCAACCACTCACGAATGGGTCGTAGTCGCCACGGAACGGGCGCGACGACCCAGCGACTTCGTGACGAGCGAGGCGAAGCCGGTGCCCCCTCCGTTTGTGGAATCCTGTCCTTTCTGTCCCGGTAACGAGGCGCAGACGACGCATGAGCGTGCTTCCTACCCGGATCCCTCCACAGGCCGATGGCGAGTCCGTGTGGTAGACAACAAGTACCCTGCGGTCCAGGCTGAAGGTTCCACGAGGCGGCGACACGAGCATCCTTTTGCGTTGTCGATGGACGGCGTTGGGGCGCACGAGGTGGTTGTCGAGACCCCGTTGCACAATCGCCACTTTGCCCTGTTTGGTGACGACGAAGCCTTTGATGTTGTGCGCGCCTTCCGCGATAGACTCGTTGCGCTGAGCAGTCGCGAGGAAGTGCGCCAGGTCATCATCTTCAAGAACCATGGGGCTTCGGCGGGCACATCTCTGACGCATCCGCATTCACAGATTGTCGCCACCCCGGTCGTACCATGGCATAGGCGGCATCACTACGATGTTGCCATGAGGCATTACGACGAGGAGGGCATCAATCTATACCAGGATCTCCTGGACTTCGAGTTAGAGCAGCACGCCAGGGTGGTCGCCGACTCGGATGGCTTCGTTGAGATTCACCCTTACGCTTCACGCAAGCCTTTTGAGACCTGGATTGTGCCACGCGTGGCCCGCTCGTCGATGAGTACTACCCCCGACGATGAGCTTCGTGATTTCGCCGTCATGTTGAGAGACTCTTTGTGGGCGCTGTGTGACTGTCTGAACAACCCCGACTACAACTTCGTCCTCTACACGGTGCCTGTTGGAGACGAGGACGAACCCTACTATTGCTGGCATGTCCGCATCTACCCCAGGCTTACGTCGGTCGCGGGGTTCGAGATAGGGTCGGGCATACACATCAACACCAGCCTTCCGGAAGAGTCTGCCATGTTTATGCGGGAGCTGCGAAAGAGAACCGGAATGAGGGGAAGGAGCGAATAGGAATGGGCAAGTATGGCCTCGTGCAGATTTCTGACTACAAGCCTTTGATTGGCAAGGAGGCGGTTGAGCGAATCGTGGAGAAAGCGCGCCCTCTGAAGGACTTGAGGGTGGTGAACGTCAACTCTACTTACTATGGAGGTGGTGTGTCCCAGTTGCTGTCGTCAATGACGATATTGATGAACAGCCTGGGCATCGAGACCGGATGGAGGACCATCCACGGCTCTCCGGACTTCTTCACGGTTACAAAGAAGATGCATAACGCTCTCCAGAGCGGTGATATCCGATGGACGGCACGTAAACGGGCCATCTATGAAAAGTGCGTCTATGAGAACTCCATGCTCAATCACCTGACTCATGACTTCGTTATCGTGCACGACCCGCAGCCCCTCCCCATGATCGACTACTACCGCAAGAACGGCCCGTGGCTATGGAGATGTCACATCGACCTGGGGGCGCCTCACGAGGACCTGTGGTCGTATCTACGTAAGTACATAGAGAAGTACGATGTGGTTATCCTCAGCGCGGAGGAGTACAAGCAGGAACTAGACACACCGCAGGTGCTCTTCATGCCTGCCATTGACCCGTTCTCGGCGGTGAACGCGGAGATGTCCGAGTCGGAGACGCACAAGATTATCAAGCGCCACGACATACCCATGGACCTGCCACTGGTGGTGCAGGTATCCCGGTTCGATAGGTGGAAGGACCCGCAAGGCGTTATCGACGCATTCAACCTGGCTCGCAAGGAAGTGCCATGCCGCCTCGTGTTGTTGGGAAACGTTGCTACGGACGACCCGGAGGGGCCTGACGTCTACGAGTCACTACTGAGTCAGCAAAGTGACGACATAATCATCCTGAGCCTTCAGGATGGCGCCCTGGTGAATGCTCTGCAGCGCCAGGCGGCCGTCGTCCTGCAGAAGTCGCTGCGAGAAGGCTTCGGCCTTACTGTCTCGGAGGCCATGTGGAAGGGCACACCCGTGATTGGCGGTGATGTCGGAGGCATCAAACTTCAGATCGAGGACGGAGTCAACGGCTATCTCGTTTCCTCCGTTGAAGAGGCGGCACAGAGGATTGTGGACGTGATCAAGAACCCGGAGACGTGCGTTGAGATGGGAATGAAGGCGCGAGAAACCGTGCGTCAGAAGTTCCTGCTCTCAAGGTTGCTTGAACAGTACCTGGACGTGTTCAACGGGTTTGAGACCGTGTACAAGCTGAAACAGCCAAAATAGCGGCGCGCGCGGGTGGCACTAGACCGAGTGCAGAACTGCGGCCTCACCGGCCTGATGGTCTGTCCTCATCGCGTCGAAGTAGGACTGGCAACTCGATTGTACTGCCGCAAACTCGGCTCGCAGTTCGCCCACGACGTCGGCCTCGACGGCCTTGGCAACGCGGAGGATTGCCCTCTCGAAATGGGGCGCCTTGCTGTTGCCGTGCATTATCTGCACTACGCCATTGATACCCCAGAGGAGTCCTCCCCCTGTAGCTTCTGCTTTGGTCAGGCGGGTGAATGCTGACATCTGGCAGAGAACGCGGCGACCCGGCCCCAGCAACGGCCTGCCCTTAATGCGGTCGGCAACCCAGCGAGTGAAGGTTGGCCCGAGGCTTTCATAGAACTTGAGTATGACGTTACCCACGATACCGTCACACACGATAACGTTGGCTTTGCCTGAGAGGACGTCATACCCCTCGATGTTCCCGATGAAGTTGAGGCCACTGTGCTCGAGCATCGAGTAGCTCTCCTGCAGCGTCTTGGGTCCCTTGCCCTGCTCGGAGCCGGTGCTCAGGAGCGCCACCTTTGGATTGTCGATATCAAGCATCTTCTTGGCGTATACCGTGCCGATCGCGCCGAATGACAACATGTGGCCTGGCTTGCAGTCCACGTTCGCGCCCCCGTCAATGAGTACGGTGTCCGGAGCGAGTCCCACCAGGGGCACACAGACGGCGGGGCGGGCGATACCAGGCAGCATGCCGATGAAGTGGATGGCGCTGACGGATGCGGCGCCGGTCGAGCCTGCACTGATAACTGCGTCGGCCTCCCCGTCGCGCACGAGCTTGGCGGCCATGGCCACAGAGCAGTCTGACTTTCGTCGGAGGGCGTAGGTTGCGGGCTCTCCCTCTACGATCGCGTCGTCGGAGGGCACCAGCCTGGCGTTCGGGGGCAACCCACCGTGTTTCCGGATCTCCGGCTCAAGCTTCTCAGGCGGGCCTACCAGCATCAGCTCGATGTCCCGCTTCTTGGCGACCTTGATAGTCCCGCGCACTGCATCGGCAGGGGCATTGTCCCCACCTGCAGCATCTATCGCCAGTCTTGCTCTTGTTGACAACTGTCCACCTCAATGTTGACGAAGGTACAACTCGGCTAGATTACGCGGAATGTTTTGGTACTGCAAGTCCGTGAGAGGTGTGGCGGCGTCTTGCTCGGCAGCTTACTACTCGGGCTATCTTGACATCGGTGCTGCCCGTACGTACCTTAGTTCCCGGGTACCGTTCGAGTCTGACAGAATCTCCTGCCTGTTGTCTTGAGAGGAGGGGTAGTGAGTCAGGTACGTATTGTGACCGATAGCACCGGTGACCTTGACCGTGAGACGGCCGAGAGCGCCGGCATCGCTGTCGTCCCAATATACGTTCGATGGGGAAACCGATCGTATCGAGACGGGCTTGATCTGTCTCCCGCGCAGTTCTATCGCCGTCTCGCGATGAACAGCTCTCATCCCACAACCGCTCAACCAAGCCCCGAGGATTTTCATCAGGTCTACTCGTCACTTCAGGACGCCAATGGCATCGTCTCCATCCACATATCCTCGAAGATCAGCGGGACTTACAACTCGGCCATTCTTGGCTCGAGGATGGCCGGCGAGGGACCTCAAATTGAAGTAGTGGACTCCGGCCTGAATTCCGCGGGATTGGCGCTTGGCGTTCTTGCCGCCGAGGAGGTTGCCCACCATGGTGGGACGATGAAGGAGGTGGTCGCGGAGGCTCGGAGAGCGTGTGCCGAGACGAAGATGGTGGCCCTGTTCGATACCATGAAGTATCTCGCGCGTGGTGGCCGTGTTGCTCCGGCTATCGCACTGGCGGCCGGATTCCTTAGAGTGAAACCTGTGTTGACCTTCAGGGATGGTGAGATTATTCGAGCCGGGCTGGTTCGCTCTCGTGAGGAAGGTATGGCACGGATTCTCCGTTTTGTCGAAGCATTGGGAGACCTGCGCAATGTGATTGTGTCGCACAGCACTACTCAGGAAGAACTGGCAGTCTTCCTGTCCAGGCTTGAATCGGTGTATGGGGGCGAAGTCGGGAATGTTTTCGACATGGGAGCCGCACTTGGAGTCCATGGCGGTCCCGGGATGATCGTGTTGGCAGCTCGACGCTCATCGTAAGTATGGCCGGATAAGGGGGTACGGATGGCTTTCTGGACCACTCTCCTGGTGGCTTTTGCAGTAGTGGCTCTTCTTTTCAACACGCTCTTCCTCGTCGCCCTCAAGCTGCGGGACAACAGCATTGTCGATGTCGCGTGGGGCGCAGGGTTCATACTGGTGGCGTTCTCGACGCTTCTTTACTCTGGGACGATGGAACCGCGTCAGATTCTTGTTGTCTTCCTGGTTCTTGTGTGGGGACTCCGGCTGGCCATCCGCATATACCGGCGCAACCGTGGCAAGGGCGAGGACTTCAGGTACAAGAAGTGGCGTGAGGACTGGGGTGACCGGTGGCGCATCAATGCATACATGAGGGTCTTCGTCACGCAGGGCGTGTGGATGTTGCTCGTCTCCGTGCCCATTACCTTCGTGAATGCCTATCCGGGGCCCGCGCTCGGCTGGCTTGACGCACTCGGCGCGACTATCTGGCTGGTAGGGTTCTACTTTGAGGCAGTTGGCGACCGGCAACTCGACCGGTTTATCAAGGGAAAGCCCCCGCGCGGGTCTGTCCTCGATACCGGCCTCTGGCGCTATACCCGTCACCCGAACTACTTCGGAGAGGTCACGCAGTGGTGGGGAGTGTACGTGATCGTGCTGTCGGTAGCGCTCGGATGGGCTACGTTCATCGGTCCCGCTGCGATTACCACGACGATACTGTTCTACTCAGGTGTCCCACTCCTGGAGAAGACGATGATGAAAAACCCCGCGTACGTTGAATACGCGAAGAGGACGAGTGTCTTCTTGCCCGCACCTCCGAAGAAACCGGCCTAGGACTCGTGGCGGCACGCAGTTCTCGGAAAGGAAGGACTCAATGTCTCTTGATTACCACGGAGGACGGAACAGTTGGCACGTTGCCCCGATGGCGGGCCTCGAGAAGCTGGAAACGGCACTCAAGGTCATAGCTATCGTTGTGGCGGCAATCGTCTTTTTTCAGACCAGAGCCGGGTCTGGTGGGGTAGAGGTGGCAGGCTCTGTGGCCATTCAGTCGCGCATCATGAGGGCCATGGCTATCGGACTGGCCATAGCCGTACTCGACCGTCTACAGCAAAGGGAGGTTGCATCGATAGCGTTCACCGTTGTGAACGACCTGGCGCACTGGGGGATGTACTTCGCTCTGTCCAGCGGCATTGCTGCCATGCTGGGAGTCGTGGTCTACTGCGCCCTGATGATGGCGGGGGATATCGCCAAAATCGCGTTCTTTGCAACCACTGACTACACGGTGCGAGGGATTCCGAAACCGCTGTTGGTTGCGGGTGTATCCGCCTTCATTGTGGCGTATGGCGTGATCCTGGTTCTGGCCGTGTAGAGAATGGGCGCTAACACGCTTCCGGTGTGCTACTTGACGACCACTCCGGTTCCGTAGGCCAGTATCTCGGAGGCGTTCTGCATCACCATGGAAGTGGTGAACTTCAGCCCGACTACGGCGTTCGCTCCCTGAGCTTCGGCGTCGTCGACCATTCGAGAGATGGCTTCCTCACGGGCCTCGCCCATCATTTTGGTGTACTCGAGAACTTCGCCGCCGACAACACCACGGAGGCTGGCTACGATATCCGTGCCGATATGACGCGCACGTATGGTGCTGCCTTTGACCCAACCAAGCGACTGGACGATTTCCTTGCCGGGGATGGTGTCGGTAGTGACTACTATCATCGTTCAACTCCCTTGAATCTATCGGTCTTGGATGCCTTTATGCGGTCGCGAGTGACCTTCGCAAGAAGTATCCCGAGTCCAACGCACACGGCTGCGACGGCCACCTTGATGCCCATGTGCACTTCCGGATCGCCAAGGAACTCAACGGCTCCCCAGACGATGAGGGCCACTACGCCTATGGCTACCAGCGCAAACGCAACCTTGTTCATTTCCGATTAAGCCCTCCTTGTGAACAGTCCGTCATTTTCGCGGCAGGTCACCGCAGTTTGGGCCTTGCCACGAACTCCTCAATGCCAACGCGACACATCTTCTCAAGGTTCTTGATGTGCGCGTCTTTGTGCGCTCTCTCCTGGGACTTCAGCGTGTCGCAGTGGAGACCGCAGTACGCAATGCCGTGGTCGGGAGAAGACTCGTGTTGCCGACTCGGATCGGTGATATCGCTCTCCATCGCAACCTCAGTCTTCTTGCCATCCGGAATGTCACCATGGTACCACTACGCGCCCTCGAAGTCGCCATTTCTTTCCGTTCGCAGCGTTATGTGATTGACGTATGCCAATACCTGAAGTAGCATGTGAGTAGGGTGCACTGTGTTTTGGTGCTTGCCCTGGTGCAATGCAAGAAGTAGTTGATGTCGTTAAAGCTCTGTCGGCAGTGACTCGTTTGAGGCTGCTGAAGCTGCTCCAGTCCGGGCCGATGACCCTGTCTGAACTGCAGCGTGCTCTCGATATGCGACGGCAGACTATTTCCTATCACCTGCAGGTTCTCCAGCAGGGCGGTCTTGTGGTGTCCTGTCTTGATAATGGACGGACTGTATACGCTTCCGCCACCCCATCCGCCGCCGACGAAGGTGGTAAGTTCGAGCGATTCCTCGTTCACGCACTCGAAGACGTACGCTAGGCGGCGGCTATCCGTCTGTCGGAGATGTAGCGCGAGTTGCAGTTGATGCCGTTGTTTACTGCGTGCCGCGGGTGTGTGCATGGACAATCCGTTTGGCGATCACGTTGACGTATTCGTCATTCGTCATGAGACCGGCGATGTGTACCGCATGGTATCCATCGACGACCGTTTTTTTTCGACTGCCGAAGACATCTCGACGATAGTTCGAATCTGTAACGAGCCTCTTGTGTACGGGTCCCTGTTTCGCGACAGGCTCGACGGTCGTCCGTACACGGAGCAGGACGCACACGACTTCATCGCCTGGGCTCGCGAGGGTTGGTCCTCGGGCGAGCAGATGTTCTTTCTTTTGCTGGACCCACGGGGCGAGATTGCTGCCGCCATCGATATCAGGGCCCTCGACGAGTCCCGTGCCTCACTCATTGGCTATTGGTGTAGCTCGTATCACAGCGGACTGATGACCAACGCGGTGGAACGCCTGGCCGAACTGGCCTTGCAGGCCGGCTATCTCAAGTTCGTCGCCCTGGTCGAGTGCGAGAATGTCCGCTCTATCTCGGTACTCAAGCGAACCGGATTCACGCACGTCGGTTCTGAGGAGCAACCGCTCACGTTCATCGGTCGTCCTGTAGGCAAGACGGTGAAGTTCCGGCGATACGAACGCGCTCTATAGACCCCCGGTTTTCTCCTGCCCTGCTCTTGTTTAGCACTTGACGTCGCGGTGATTTAGTTGTATAAAAATACAAGAACGCAGGGGGAGCCATGACCAGGAAAGAATCGAATCGGACACGCGACAGGATACTTGAGTTCATCCGTTCCTTTATCGCGGAAAAGGGCTATTCTCCATCGGTGAGCGACATCGTCGATGGCTGCAAGTTGAGCTCGCCTAACCTCGCTCAGTATCACCTCAACGTACTGGAGCGTGAGGGAGTGTTGAAGCGCACTCCCGGAGTCTTTCGCAGTATACAGCTTGTACAAGGAATCAATACTGAAGTTCCCCTCCTTGGAACCATCGCTGCGGGTGCTCCCATTCCCGTGCCCGAGTCTGACAACTGGGCTGTGAATGCTGACGAGGTGCTTGGACTGAGCCGGGACCTTATCGGTGATGAAGAGGGATTGTTCGCACTCAGGGTTCGGGGACGGTCCATGATCGATGCGTGCATCATGGATGGAGATATCGTCATCATGCAGGCCACGCAGTCGGCACGGGACGGCGACATGGTAGCGGTGTGGTTGAAGGATGAACATGAGGTAACGCTCAAGCGTATCTACAGGGAGGAGGGACGTATACGCCTCCAACCTGCAAATCGGCAGATAGAACCTCTCTATGTCGACCCTGCGAATGTTGAGGTCCAGGGCAAGGTGGTGGCTGTGATTCGCAAGCTGGGCCACTAGGTCTCCGGGGGTGTGCCATGAGAATCGCATGCTTCTATTTGCCGCAGTTTGCCGTCCAGGTTGAGCGACAATGGGCGCCTTCCCTTCAGGGCAAGCCGGTTGTTATTGGCGGGTACCACCACGAAACCGGTCATGTGCATTCGGTTTCCGAAGAGGCTGCCGCCTATGGCGTGGCGCCCGACATGTCCTTGAGGCAGGCATATTCACTCTGTCCTTCCGGCGTGTTCCTTCCATATCGAGAGGAGAGTTGCGCTGAGGCGTTCATGCGTGTCGTAGCCCTTGCTGCGAATCTCTGTCCTCTTGTTGAGCCGGTGCCTCCAGCCCATGTCTTGCTGGGTCTGCGCTATGAACGAGATGGGCTGCGTTTTGTCAGGCAGGTGCTATCCGATGTTGAAGAGAACACCGGTTTCAGGATGGCATGCGGGGTCTCCTCGGTCAGGTTTGTCTCCATTCTTGCTGCTGAGGAGACATCGGAAGCGGATGTGCTCGTAGTTCCTGACGGTGATGAACAGGTGTTTCTGCGCAATCTGCCACTGGACCGTCTTCCTGTCAGTGATAGCACCGTGCGCCGGTTACACCTGTTCGGTATCTCACGGATAGGAGAGATACTCGCGCTGCCTTCCGGTGCTATCGAGGCGCAGTTCGGAAAAGAAGGACGGCGGCTTATCGAATTTGCACAGGGTGCTGACGATGGCCGACTGGAGCCATGGTGCGACGATAGCGAACTCTCTATGGAGAGGCACTTCGACGTGCCTGTTGAATACACGGAGGAGTTGCTGCAGTCGGTAGAGGAGTTGGTGGATGCGCTCTGTACTGAGTTGCAGGGCAGATGGCAGTGCTGCCGGACAGTCATGCTGGAGGTCCGTTTTGAGGACGGCACTGCATTGAATCGCTCGGTGAGGTTCAAACAGCCAGTGTCCACCACGCCGGTGATGAACCGTCGTATTGCTCGCTGTATCGAGCAGTTCGACGATATGACTCCTGTTGAGGATGTCCTTCTGACTGTTAAGGATTTCTGCGCTGAAGCAGGAGTGCAGGCGTCGTTCCTGGAGGGGCCTCCGCGGGCGAAGTCCCGGTTCTTCGAGGCGGTAAGGACGTTGCAGGGGCGCTACGGCGATACGGTAGTGCAGAAGGTGGTGTCATGCAGGAATGGCCGTTTGCCCGAGGAGCGCTTCGCTTTCATTGCATGTGAGGTGGATGGGGAATGAATAAGTTCTCGTGGGGGTCTTGGGAGATTGAGGTTACCGAGTCAACCGGGCATGAGCCGGCGATGGTTGTGTACGGCGGGAAGCAGACGAATGTGGAGAGCGTTATCTGCCACTGGAGAATAAACCAGGAGTGGTGGAAACGGCCTGTGGAGCGCGACTACTTCAGGGTAAGGCTGGCTGGCGGCGTTGTCTGCGAGCTTTTTCGGAACAACTTCTCGGGGGGCTGGCAGCTTCAACGCGTCTACGACTAGGCCTCGGTAGCACTTTCAGTGAGTAGAACCATGGAACGATATGTAGAGCTTCACTGTCACTCAGCGTTCTCGCTGCTCGACGGCGCCTCGATGCCCGAGCAACTGGCGCGCCGTGCCGCCGAGCTTGAGATGCCCGCGCTTGCGCTGACCGACCATAACGGCCTCTATGGCGCTGTCCGCTTCGCACGGGAGTGCGAGCAACAGGGAGTGAAGCCGATTATCGGCGCGGAGATGACGCTTGAAGATGGCTACCACGTCACGTTGCTGGCGCTCGATTCGACCGGCTATTCGAACCTCTGTCATGCCATAACGGCAGCGCAACTGGCGGGTTCGAAGGGACAGTCTCCTCTACCACGTGAGGTGCTGGCGCGCTATTCCGCAGGACTGCTCTGTCTCTCGGGTTGCAGGGAAGGAGAGCTGCCACGCCTCATCCGCGGAGGCATGCGCGAAAAGGCTCGCAGGGCAGCGCAGCGCTACATGGAGCTGTTTGGGAGGGACAGATTCTTCATCGAGTTGCAGAACACGTTGTATCCGGACGATGCGGCCCTCTGTGATGCGCTCGCTGAGTTGGCGAAGGAATGCGGCATCGGGTGTGTGGCGACGAACAACGTGCACTATGCCAGCAAGCAATCACATCGCCTCCACGATGTGCTGACCTGTATCAAGAATCGAAGCACTCTTGATGAGTGTCCCGAACTGAAGCTGAATGCCGAGTTCTATCTCAAGTCACACGAGGAGATGATGGAGCTCTTCAGCGCGTACCCGGAAGCGGTGCGCATGTCGGCAGCCCTGGCGGAGCGCTGCAATGTGTCTCTCGAATTCTCCGACTACCGTTTCCCTGATTTTCCTCTCCCCGAGGGTGAGACTGCGAGGGGCTATCTGGCGCAGGTGTGCCGCCGCAAGATGCACGAGCGCTACGAAGAAGTAACGGGTGAGGTGGAGTCACGCGTTGCCCTTGAACTCGACCTTATCCACCGGCTCGACCTGTCCGGCTACTTCCTTATCGTCTGGGACATCATGGAGCATGCGAAGAGCCATGGCATCCCGGCGCAGGGACGTGGCTCGGCGGCTAATTCCATCATCGCCTACATACTCGGCATAACGAAGGTCGACCCGATCCAGAACCGCCTCTTCCTTGGTCGCTTTCTTAACGATGAGATGTCTTCCGTTCCCGATATCGACATCGACGTGTCGACTGCTCATCGAGAGCAGTTAATCCAGTATGTCTACGAGAAGTACGGCCGTGAGCATGCGGCTATGGTCTGCACCTACGTGACCTTCCAGGCGCGCAACGCCCTGCGTGAAGTAGGTAAGGTCCTGGGTATGCCTGTACACGTCATTGACCGCCTTGCCAGGTCCGTGTCCTGGTATGGCTATGGACCGCGCGACTTGAAGAAGGAACTGACAGGCATAGAGGAGTTCTCGTCCTACTTCGATCAGGTCACGTTCCATGATTTCGTGTCCATCTGCATGGAACTGAGCGATTTTCCCCGCCATCTCTCGATTCACAATGGCGGGATTCTCATCTCATCCTGCCCATTGAGCAGCATCGTGCCGCTTGAGAACGCGACGATGCCCGGCCGGGTAGTGTGCCAGTGGGACAAGGATGGAGTCGCCGATGCAGGGCTCATCAAGATAGACCTGCTGGGGTTGAGGATGCTCTCGCTGCTTGAGGAGGCGCGCGTTCTGGTCGAGCGCGAGCATGGTGTTTCTCTGGACCTGGATAAGCTGCCTCAAGGCGATCCAGCTGTGTACGACATGATAGGTCGTTGCGACACCATCGGCGTGTTCCAGATAGAGAGTCGTGCCCAGATGCAAACATTGCCGCGCACGAAGCCTCGTTCCATCGAAGACCTGACCGTGGAAGTAGCCATAATCAGACCCGGGCCTATACAGGGAAACATGGTCCATCCGTACATAAGAAGACGTAACAAGCAGGAGAAGGTCACGTATCTGCACCCGAAGCTGGAGCCGATACTCTCTGAGACGCTGGGAGTCATCCTTTTTCAGGAGCAGGTTATCCAGGCTGCCGTTGCTGTTGCCAGCTTCACTCCGGGTGAGGCCGACCAGTTGCGCAGGGCGATGAGCCGAAAGCGTTCCGGCGATGCCATCGAGAGGCTTCGTCAGCGGTTCATGGAAGGCGCCAGGGAGAACGGCGTTGATGCAGCCAGCGCGGACCGGGTGTTTTCCGCACTCGGAGGGTTTGCGCAGTATGGCTTCTGCAAGAGCCACGCTGCCGGATTTGCGCTCATCTCGTATCAGTCCGCGTGGTTGAAGAAGCACTACCCTGTGGAGTTCTACTGCGCTCTGCTCAACAACCAGCCGATGGGTTTCTATCGCCCTGAGGTGGTGGTCCACGACGCACAGCGGCATGGCGTTGAGGTCCTGCCGGTCGACGTGAACCTGAGCGATTCGCTCTGCCATCTGGAAAACGGTGGGATTCGACTCGGGTTCGCGTACGTGAAAGCGATGGGAGGGCACGCGGTAGACGCGCTACTCGATACGCGTGCAAGTGGCAGTTTCTCCTCGCTGGAGGATTTCTATTTCAGGGCCGGCCTGCTGGCCGGCACGGTGGAGAACCTCATACTGGCAGGTGCGTTCGATTTCACCGGCGATTCGCGCCGCGAACTTGTCTGGCAGCTTGGCATGCTTGAGAAGAAAGGTCCTGGAGAGTTGCCGCTGCCTCAGGAAAGTGCCACCGTGTCTCTGCCGGCGATGAGCATGCTCGATGAGATGCGCTGCGACTACACGGTCCAGGAGATGTCGACCTCTCATCACCCGATGGGAGTAATACGCACCATGTTGCAGGAGACGGACCTGGTAAGGAGTTCCGACCTGACGGCACTTGCAGACAGTGCGAAGGTGAGGATTGCAGGCTACGTTATCATGAAACAGCGGCCACCCACCGCGAAGGGGTTTGCCTTCATCACCATGGAGGATGAGGTCGGGGCGATCAATGTGGTGATACGCCCGGACGTGTATGAGAGGCACCGGCAGGTATGCACATTCAATCCGATACTGCTTATCGAGGGGACACTGCAGAGACGTGACGGCATCATTAATGTGATTGCCGAGATGATTTCCCCGGTGAAAGTGGATGATAAGCGCGCCGTACCACGTCGCACACGCTCCCGGTCTCGAAGTCTGTCCCGCGCCCATTGACACCGAATCCCTGTCGTTCTAGTGTGACGTTTCGGCGAAGCGCCGGACCAACGCAAGGGGAGGGCATCCATGCCGGACACTCATAACTACTCAGATACTGAAACGACCGTTGGCCATTTGAAACAGCTTGTTGAGGAGTTCGTTGACGAACGGGACTGGGGCAAGTATCACAACGCGAAAGACGTCGCTATCGCCATAAACGTCGAGGCGGGAGAGTTGCTGGAGCTGTTCGAATGGGTGAGGGAAAAGGACACGCCGGAGGTGCTGCAGGATCCCCGCAAACGTGAGCATCTTGGCGACGAGTTAGCCGACATAATCATGCTCTGTCTCAACCTGGCATCAGTGGCGGACTTCGATGTGTCGTCGCTGGTTGAACACAAGATGCGAAAGAACCGTGACAAGTACCCTGCCGAACTGGTGAGAGGAAACTACCGGAAGTACACGGAGCTGCGACAGCAGCACAAGCAGTAGGACACAGTCCGAATGGCAAACGGGCGCGTCATGCCGGATGTCCCGGTACGACGCGCCCGTTTCTGTTGTCTCTTGTCTCTACAGTTCCCAGCCGAGCTTGCCCTCATAAGCGTGCTCGAAGAGGTCCATCATGCCATCCTCCGTCACCTCGCGCGGGTTGCGGCGACAGTGGTTGGGGCTCTTCAACACGTTGTGGGCAATGGCTGTCAGCATATCTTTCTCAACGTCCACAGCCTTCAGAGAGGTCGGGAGTCCGAGGTCTTCCTGGAGGGTCCTGAATGCCACCGGCGCCATGAAAGCGGCGTCCCGGAGAGACATGCCATCGATATCCTCGCCAAGGACCTCGGCGATGGTGGCATGCTTCTCGAGCTGCGCGATGGCGTTGTACTCCATGACGTACGGAAGCGTGATCGCGATGGCATAGCCATGGGGATAGTGCAGCTTGGTGGCCGGATAGACGAACGCGTAGCCGCATGCGTGGCCGATGGTGGTGTCTGCATTGCCCATCACGATGCCTGCGAGCAGTGAGGCGAGAGCCATTCCCTCACGTGCCTCGATGTCCTTGCCGTTGCAGTACGCAGCGCGCAGGTGCTCGTTGACGAGTCGCATCGATTCCAGCGCCAGCGCGTCGGTCAAAGCATTTGCCTGTACCGACTGATAGCCCTCGATAGCGTGGCACAGTGCATCGATGCCGGTATTGGCGGTCACCGGTCCCGGCATGGACATGGTGAGTTCCGGGTCCACGATGGCAACGGTCGGGTAGAGCATGGAACTGACCAGGCCTACCTTCAGTTCAGGCGTTGCGAAGACCGCGGTGTCTGAGACTTCGCTACCGGTGCCCGCAGTGGTTGGACAGAGCGCAAGCGGCGCAAGTCTGTTGGGGAATCCATCTTTGATCCACCCCATGATGTTGCCGGTATTGGTCAGGGACACTGCTGCGCCCTTCCCGATGTCCATGGCACTACCGCCGCCAAGGCCCACTACGCTGTCGAAGCCGCCGCTGCGGACGAACTCGATGGCAGCCTCACCGCACTCAACTGACGGCTCAGCCTCGGCTCCATCCCATATATCGGAAGCGACACCTGCTGCATCCAGGGCAACCTGAACCCTGTCGGCCCAACCGGCTTCCTTGATGGTCTTGTCAGTGATGATGGCGGCCTTCTTGCCCCCCGCGCCCGCGAGTTCAGGACCCGCCTGCTCGATTGTCCCCGTACCGAACAGGATCTTGTTCGCGGTCCTGAATGGAAAGCTCTTGATCATTACTCCTCCCCGAATCTAATATCCGGCGCGCCACCGTGACGGGCGTGCCTTGCGTGAAATAGTATACAGCGGTGCGTGTGCTTATAGGGAGACTGGCGGCGCACTAAACCGTGCTGAAGCAAGCATATCTGACACCCGAAGATACCGGCTGCTTGCCGATGTCGCCAGTAGTAGAGGGACTATTCCTTGGGCTTTGACTTGAAGTAGTCTGAGACGCTGCGTCCGAAGGACTCGGCAGCATCACCGGCCTGTCGGAACTTGTCTCTCACCTCTTCGTCCTTGAATCGGCTTCCAAGCGCATCTATCGAGACCGAGGCTGCATCTCCCAGTTCCTTGGCCTTCGCCTTCAACTCGGGGTCGTTGAATATCTCGCCTATGGCCTGCCCGAAGGCGGTGAACATCTGTTCGAGACTGTCGGAAGCGGACCGGTCAGCTTGATCCTTCTTCTCATCTACCATTCTTGTCACCTCAGTCGTGGTTGGAGAATTCAGCGGCCTGCCCGGACTTGCATCCCTTGGGAACCACCGAAAGCACGGGAATCGACGTGTGCCGCAACACGTGGTCTGCCACGCTGCCGAAAACGAGCCTTCCGATGTTCTTCCTGCCGTGAGTCGCTATGGCAATGAGGTCGACGTCGTTGTCATTCGCGTACTCGACGATGGCGTCACCAGGCGAGCCTTCAATCGTGGCCGTCTCCACTTTGAGGCCGGTGTCCCGCAGGTGCGCTGCATGGTGCTCAAGGTAGTCGTTGGACTCGTGTGCCAGCCGCCGCATCTCCTCTTCGATGATGCTCTCGGCCCCCTGTGCCGACGCCGCAGCAAGGGAGGATGGTATCTGTACGACCTGGAGCAGAATGAGCGTTGGGGAGGAGAACTTTCGGGCAATCTCTGCAGCATAGGGCAGCATCTGCTCCGCCACAGTTGTACCGTCGAGGCAAACGAGAACTCTTGAAAACATCGGGCCACCCCCTTAGTCGAGATAGGGCTCGTGTCTCAGTCTATACAGTCACGCTACCGCAAGATGTTTGCGGCGTCAACCATATCAGGCAGGCATTCAACTTAACGGCCGCACTGGCAGCCGCCGGGGATGGCATCTATCTCCGAGTAGCCCTCTCGGGTGAAGACCTTGAACAGTATCTCGGTGTCAGATGCATGGCCGAACTCGTCGCTAGCCTGAACCGTGACGCTGACCTCTGTTCGGTCCTGTGGCGGGATGAAGAGCACGACAGGGCCGCTACCCTCGATGGTCCCCTCGGTGCACTGCCATTCGTAGGTGAGGTCCTTGCCACTGGCGGTAGCTATGCACTCCAACTCACATTCGCACATGCGCCCCCGTAGCAGACGGTAGCCCCAGTCGTATTCTTTCGAGAACTCGGGTGCAAAAGGCCGCACAATAACCTGCTCGATTGTGGGTGGTGCGGATGGCAGAACCTCGACGAGTTCGCTGCTGACAGCCTCTCCCCCGTATCCATCGGCCACTTTGGCGGTCACAACGTATGTGCCGGGGGCATCTGGAGCAGTCCACTCCCCCGTGGTTCCGTTTCCGGTGAGCGTGCCGGATGATGCCGACCACTCGTAACTGAGCGCCTGTCCATCTGCGTCAAACGCGTAGCACATCAGCGCGCAGGACTGGCCGGGCAACAGCCGATCGGGCGTGCATTGGACAGTCTCGATAGATGGAGACTGGTTCTTGAGCACGGTGATAATCACAAACGCGCTCTCCAAACCTCCCTGGCCGTCGTCCACCTGCACCATGACGCTGGACGTCCCCACACGTCGCGGTGCAACCCACCGGGCTGTGGCTCCCTCGGCCACGATTGTTCCCTCGGTAGCAGACCACTCGAACGCCAGTTCGTCGTCGTCCATATCCGACGCGATGCAGAACAGCGTGCACTCCTCGTCGGCGTACACTGCCTCGCTTGTGGTCATCAGTTTGTCGATTGTCGGAGGTGTGTTCTCCGGCTCCGCCTCTGCCGGAACCACGACGAAGAAGATGGCGCATAGCGCAACCGCGAATGCGACGCCGGCGATATCGCCCCGGGAGAAGCGTTGTGAGGGAGCCATGACGCTGTGTTGGTCCTTTCGTCCTGAACCTTGGGACTTGCCCGCGCGCCATTCTATCCCAACAGGATGGTGGTCACAACTGGCATGCGCCTTCGCAGCATGCAACGAGCGAATACGGTGGGATATAGTACGTGCCCAAGGAGGCACGCGAATGGCAGAACTCTTCGAAAGCACGGTACTCAACGGCATGAAGCTGCGTAATCGCTTCGTGCACTCGGCCACGAACGAGGGCATGGCGAGCGACGACGATGGGACTGCGACCGAGAGGTGGATCAGACTGCAGGAAGAGCTGGCTGAAGGGGAAGTTGGACTCATCATTCCAGGCAACGCGTATGTCAGCGAGCAAGGGAAGTCCCGCCCCGGACAGATAGGTGTGCATAACGAAGCAACCATGGAAGGGCTGGCGGAGACGGCAGAGAGGGTCCACCACCAGGGTTCCGCAATCGCGCTCCAGTTGACCCATTCGGGCTGCAACGTGCACGTGCCCATGGGGAACGGCTATGCGCTGGGGCCGTCCGAGATGAATCTCACGGGCGTTCCCTGTAGAGAGATGACCAAGGACGACATCGCGCAGACGGTCTCGGACTTTGCTGCCGCCGCAGTCCGCTCGAAACAAGTGGGTATCGACGCGGTACAGCTGCACGGTGCGCATTCCTATCTGCTCTCGGAGTTTGTCTCTCCGTATTTCAACAAGAGGACGGACGAGTACGGCGGGTCATTGGAGAACCGGGCTCGAATGGCAGTCGAGACAATACATGCCGTACGTGCCGCCGTTGGTCCCGACTATCCCGTCTTTATGAAGATCAACTCTGACGACTATCTCCTGGGAGGCTTCCCTCTCGCCGAGATGCTCCCGTATGCACACATGCTGGAGGATGCCGGACTGGATGCGATCGAGATAAGTGGCGGGACCCATTTCAGCGACCAGAGGTTCTTCTGTTCTCGCCCGGTTGGCACCGTCCCGAAAGAGGAGGAACTCTACTTCAGACAGGCTGCCCAGATGTATCGGACGGAGATCAAGTTGCCGCTAATGCTTGTGGGCGGCGTTCGTTCGTACGAAGTGGCGGAGAGGGTAGTGACCACCGGGCTTGCCGACTACGTCTCTCTCTGTCGGCCCCTGATACGCGAGCCGTACATGGTGAAGCGGTGGCGCGAGGGCGACAGGAGTCCTTCGACCTGTATATCGTGCAACCTGTGCTTCGGGCCCGTTCGAGCCGGCGAGGGGGTGTATTGCGTCGCTCTTGAACGCGAGCGTCAGAAGAAAGGCGGATAGCCACCATCGAATACCGGGCCCCGGTCTAGCGCCGCGATAACCTCGGTCGCAGAGTACTCGTCCTCAGGTGATTGGCCGCGAGGCCGTATTATTCCTAGGGCGGCAAGTTCCGAGAGGGCTTGAGCAGCTTCCTCGCTGTTGCTTCCCATCAACACTGATGCACTCGACACGTTGAGCACCGGCTGTCGCCATGAAGCCTCCATGGCGCGCCACACGATCTCGTTGCAGTTCTCCAGCAGCCCCACGCACTGGGAGCGCAATTCGTCCAGGTGCCTGACCACTTCGATGGTTTCTCGTAGTGCGCCGGCTATGCCGAAGAGGTAGAAAGATAGCCATTCGCTCCAGGCTCCACGCTGGCAGACATCGAGCATGCGCTGTTGATACTCCTGCAATCGTCGCCTCACGAATGCGGCAATCACGGGTAGCGGCGACTCTACGAGTCCCAGCTCCCGCAACATGAATGGCATCACCGCCAGGAGCGCCGCATCGTTGTATTCGAGAAACGGCCGTATGATTTCGAACTGATAGTGGAGCGACGCAACCTTCACGGTCGAAGGCAGCGGGTCGGTTGTGTGCAGGTAGCGCTCCCAGTTGTCCAGCGAGGCCTTCATCTCCCCTACAGGCGGAGGGACCAGCGTAGCGTCAGAGAGACTGCATCCCTCAGGGCCAAGCCAGTTCTGTGAGCGCCTGAACTGTCCCGGATAGCTTCCCGAGTGTTCTAGACCCTGTGACAGCAGGTGGTGTGCCTCTCTGACAAGGCGCAGGCTGAGGGGCATCTCTTCCAGTCTTGCCTCTACATGGCGAAATGCTCCGGTGTAGTTGAGCGCGAGTCTTGTTCCCCTGGAGGCGACAGTATTCGTAGCCCGTGCCGCGAACACTTCCTCCGGGCTGGTCGGCTGTCCTTCCACGATGGCAACACAGCACGCTTCCCTTGCCAGGAGCAGATCGAGGTATGTGCCTCTGTGCAGTATGGCGTTGGCCTCTCCCATCGCCCGGGATGCTGTCTCAAGTGCCCTGGCAATTCGGGCGTCCCATGTAATCTCGGGTGGCAGATTCTCGGGTATGAATGCGTCGTAGCCCGTACGCGTACGAATCACTCTGCCGGCTTCTTCCGCTGCGAACAAATGTCTGTCCATACTGAGGCGCCTTAATGCACGTTGTCGAGGGAGGCTGGCGTGTGTGGCCGTCTTCCTTCAAGTTGTATGGTCCGTGCCCGGCGTGGGTAGTAAACCTGTGGCAGGGTCTGGACGTTTCTTGCAGTATAGAGAGTCTTCTGCGTAAATTCATTACGCGTTTGAGATACAGTGGGAGGTGAGGACATCATGAAGAAAGCGCTACCTTTCCTGGCAGCTCTGCTCGTCTTGTTGCTACCAGGCTGTTCCTATTTCTTGCCTGCAACCAACCAGCCACCGAAAGCCTATATCGACGATATCTCGCCGGACAGCGCTGCCGTGGGAGACACGGTGAGCTTCAGTGGCCATGGGACCGACAGTGACGGCGATGTTGTGGCGTACCGGTGGAGGTCCAGTGTCGATGGGGAGTTGAGCAGCACTCAATCGTTCCAGACCGCCGAACTTACTGCGGGTGAGCACACCATTTACCTGAAGGTCCAGGACAATCAGGATGCCTGGTCTCCTGAAGTGCGAAGGACAATCAACGTGGCCTCCGGTCCGCAGTTGCCCGCCCAGGTGGAGGAGTTCGAGGCCGACCCTGAGACCATCGCCGAAGGCGAGGAGGCGACCCTATCGTGGCATGTCAGCAACTCAACGAATGTGTCGATTGACCAAGGTATCGGAACTGTGACCCCCGTTGGCACTGTTGATGTCAGTCCGACCGAGACGACTACCTACACGCTGACCGCGACCGGTGGCGGGTCCACCGCGACGGCCCAGGTTAAGGTTGAAGTGGAGGAACCTGACCTTGAGATTGTGTTCTTCGAGGCTGATGAAGACTCCGTAGAGTCAGGTGAACCCGTAGTGCTCAGTTGGGAGGTTGTGGGGGCCACCGAGGTGCGCATTGAGCCGATGGGCCTGCTTGTGGACCTGGAGGGCAGCATTGAGGTGGCGCCGACCGGCGATGCGACGCATACGTACAGGCTTGTCGCGTCGAACGACGAGGATGAGGTTGACGAGGAGGTTGAGGTGGCCAGCCACCTCGTGATGCCGGACCTCTTCACCGCGGAGATCGAAGTCGTACTTGGCAAAAGCGGCTATGTTCGTGACACGGGCGTGGAGTGGGACGAGTACATCTACGTGGGCGATGACACGAACGACATCGGCATCCAGGGATTCATCACGTTCGACATCTCGGATCTACCGGATGACGCGATGATAACGTACGTCGATGTTGACTTCTCCGACCATGATACGACCCTCGGCGACCCGTTCGGCGACCTTGGCTGTCTGCGGGCGTACGTAGATGACTTCGGCTCGCTGGATGGAAGCGACTACTACACGGGGACTCCAACCGGTGCTCTGAGTACCTGGTGCGACGAAGATGAAATCGAGACGGTCGACGATGATGACGACTACATCGACGCCCTCGAGGACAAGCTCGGAGACCAGTACTTCCAGATGAGACTCCAGTTCAGGGATGAGGAGACCGATGAGGATGGTTCGAACGACCTGGTTCGCTTCACGTCGTCCCATCTGCCGGTTCTTGTCGTCGAGTACTACTCGTACGAAGAAAGCTAGCTGCGACCGCCATTGACGAGTTGAGAACGCGGGCACTCACGTGCCCGCGTTCTGTTTTGTGCGTACGTGGGCGATGGTATACTGGCCCGAACGTACGAAGAGGAGGTGTCCTGCATGAGAATCGCTGTCTTTGGCATTGGGGGAGTGGGGGGCTACTACGGGGGCCGTCTTGCCTCGCGTTACCCATCGGGCAGCGAGCACGAAGTGCTCTTCTTCTGTCGTGGCGCCCATCTTGAAGCCATTCGGGCCAACGGTCTGCGAGTACAGTCCCAGGACGGCGAGTTTACTGCTTCGCCGTCGCTCGCCACTGACTCTGTTGCAGAGATGGGTTTGGTGGATGTAGCGCTTTACTGTACGAAAGGGTATGACCTGGCCAGTGTGGCGGCTTCGACCCGTGCCGCGCTATCCTCGAATACGGTCGCGATTCCCCTCGGTAACGGGGTCAACAATGATGAAGTCCTGAAGCGGGCGCTGGGCGACGCCGTAGTGCTCAATGGATGTGTGTATATCTCCTCCCACATCGAGTCTCCGGGATTCATTCAGCAGACCGGCGGTAGCAGGAAACTGTTCTTTGGGACTCCGGGCGAGGTGGAAGCGTACCGCGGCATCGAGTCGCTGCTGCAATCTGCCGGCATTGATGCCACGCTGACTGGCGAAATATTGCAGCGCGTGTGGACCAAGTACGTCTTCATCGACGCAAGCAGTGGTGTTACGTCTCTTCACGGCGCAACGATCGGGCAGATGCTCGATGACGATGCAATGAGACGTCAGTTTAGGGGCCTCATGGAAGAGGTGGTGGCGCTCGCGGTTCATCGGGGAGTGCCACTGCCTGAGGATGTCGTTTCGGCAACTCTGAAGACGGCTGCTTCCTTTCCCCCGGCAACCAAGACATCAATGCAGCTCGACTTCGAGTTTGGAAGACGCACAGAGCTTGATGTGATGCTCGGCTACATTGTGCGCTCGGCAATTGAGGCTGGCATACCGACTCCGGTCCACGACCATGTCTACGCGGCACTCGCTGCGCGCGAGCGGGCATAGGATGAACAGTCCTCATCAGGACGCTCCC
>Ga0272441_10003723_pt1 | contig 28641 bp, 23 predicted proteins | sample SSMProp6N_FD_193582 | JGI IMG/M metagenome (GOLD analysis project Ga0272441, IMG submission 193582) | Marine sediment archaeal communities from Little Sippewissett salt marsh, Falmouth, MA, United States - SSM-Prop-6N | ecosystem: Environmental > Aquatic > Marine > Wetlands > Sediment ... | reverse complement strand
ACGTCGAACAGCCACCCGAATGGAAGCCGCGGAAACACGGCGGCGCGCGCGGGAAGCCATTTCAGGCGAGGTCCGCAACAAGGGGCTTCTTGGTCTTTTAACAGGGACAGGAAGCGCAGCGGAGGGTGACGCGGTTTCCGGAGTCCTGACTGGCGCGGCCGGTTCAGGCGCAGCCATGGAGGACCTTGATCAGGTTCTTTCCTCGGTAGACGGTTTGAAAAGCGGCGGCGGATCCGGCGGATCCGGTGGCGGAGGAGGCGGCGTCCGGGGCGGACGAAGCGGAAAAGAAGCCACGATTGATGATCTGGTTTCAGATCTTGAGACCGCCAATACCTCCGGCGTGCAGCGAAAAGGATCTCTTAAAGTCGAAGCACCATCTGAAGTAGCAGGTACCGCGCGAAAAAGTATTGCAAGAAGTCCGAATGCCATTCACGAGGTTTTACTTGGTCATATCGCGGCAATCCGGTCGTGCTATGAACGTGAGCTGAAGAAAAATCCCGAGTTAAAAGGGAAGATCACCGTCAGGATCACTGTAGCACCGGATGGTTCTGTAAAAAAGGTTGAAGTCATCTCCTCAACAATCCAGAATTCCACAGTAGAAGGCTGTATTGTCAGGCGCATTGAGCGGTGGCGGGATTTCCAGCCCATTGATCCTTCTGAGGGGGATGTGACGTTCAGGCAGGTCTATACGTTCGGGTACTGATGCGTAATCGCATAAATCCCAACTACCAAATACCAATTTTCAAATAAATTCCAAAACCTCAAAATATCAAAAAATTAATATAATCTAATCATTTTCCGGGATTTGGCATATCATATCAGAACACGGTCGAAGGGATCCGTCGTCCTGCAATATTTAATTCAATTTGTAGGGCGAGAAGTCTGCTCGCCCATGATGGGATTTGGGATTTTGAAATAACTCCATATTCGCCTTTAGCGAAGTCTTTCCCGGCTCCCGCCAAACTGATTGGTCCTCCATAAAAATTGGCGGATAAACGGACAAGCAGGGCCGGGACAGGCATTTTCAGGGGAACGACCATAAAGATAATATCCATGAATATCCTATTCCGTTATTGCTTTTTTTTACTAAAAGTAGTATCTTGAATCTTAATATAGAAATTCTTGAAAACAAAAGTATTTAGACAGAATCGGGAGTCATTTGCTGTGTATACAACAGAATGGAAGCGGACCCATAACTGCGGGCAGCTTCGGTCCGCGCAAAAAGGTGAAAATGTAGTGCTGGCAGGCTGGGTGGCCAATCACCGTGACCACGGCGGTCTGGTTTTTGTGGATTTAAGGGACCGATGGGGTGTCACTCAGGTGGTGTTTGATCCTTCAGAGGTGAAAGAACTGGCTGAGATGGCTCAGAATTTAAAGATGGAATCAGTCATCGGTATAAAGGGTAAAGTGATACCCAGACCTGCGGATATGGTGAATAAAAAAATCCCCACCGGCGAAATTGAGGTTGCCGGAACAGCTTTAACGGTGTTTAATGAGTGCAAACCCATGCCTTTTCCCATCAAGGATTCCTGTGACGCAACGGATGAAACCCGCCTGAAATTCCGTTTTCTTGACCTGAGAAGACCGCAGATGCAGAAAAACATGATGCTCAGACATCAGATGGCCCAGGCCGTCAGGCGGTATTTCAGTGATAAAGGATTTCTGGAAATCGAGACACCGTTTTTGATGAAGAGTACACCTGAGGGTGCCAGAGACTATATTGTGCCCAGCCGTGTTCATCCCGGAAAATTTTATGCACTGCCTCAATCCCCGCAAACCTACAAGCAATTACTTATGATATCTGGTTATGACCGGTATTTTCAAATTGTCCGTTGTTTCCGGGATGAAGATTTAAGAGCTGACAGGCAACCTGAATTCACACAAATCGATCTGGAAATGTCCTTTGTGACCGAAGATGATGTCATGGAAGTTATGGAAGGACTGATGATAAGGTTGTTCAAGGAAATCCTGAATCTTGATATTGCCCATCCATTTCCGCGGTTGCCATATTCCGACGCCATGTCCAGGTACGGGGTGGACCGGCCGGATTTACGCTACGGCCTCGAAATTCAGGATGTGAGTCAGATTGTGGCTGATTCGGATTTTCGTGTTTTCAAGGAAACAGTCGCGTCGGGGAATCATGTGCGTGGATTAAAACTGGAAGGTGCAGGGCATCTTTCCCGCAAACAGATTGATCAATTGACTGAATATATTAAAATCTTTGGAGCCAAAGGACTGGTAGTCATGGAACAGACAGAGGAAGGTGTCAATTCCTCAGTATCCAAATTTGTCTCCGGGGACATTCTTAATCAGGTGATGGAACAGTTTAAAGCAAAAGCGGGAGATGTTGTTTTTCTGGTTGCCGATGCCGAAAAAATATGCTGTGAAAGTCTTGGCAATCTCAGAGAAAAACTGGCAAAAGAACATCAACTTATACAAAAAGGGACCTTTGCCCCACTCTGGGTGACAGATTTTCCTCTTCTTGAATGGGATAAAAAGGAGAAGCGGTATGTTGCCATGCACCACCCTTTCACTTCTCCAAAACCGGAAGATGTGGCTCTGCTGGAGTCAGAACCCGGCAAGGTGCGGGCCAGAGCTTATGATCTGGTTCTGAACGGTTCTGAAATAGCCGGCGGCAGTATACGTATTCATCAGCGGAAAGTACAGGAAACCATGTTCAGGCATCTCGGTCTTGATCGTGAGAAGGCTGAAAAAAAATTCGGTTTTCTTATGAATGCACTGGAGTTTGGAGCCCCGCCGCATGGCGGCATAGCCTTTGGATATGACAGACTCGTTATGATTTTTGCGGGAGAACAATCCATCCGCGAAGTCATTGCATTTCCCAAAACCACCAGTGCTCTTTCACTGATGGATGGATCACCGTCCCACGTGGATCAGGCACAGCTAAAAGAGCTCGGATTGAAACTAAATAAACCTGACTAGATGTTTATTTTTCAACGAGATTCTAACGATTTTTCTTGACAATGATCGATTTTTTTGTTATTATTTTTCAGTTATCCTTAAATATTACATAGCCAAAGGAGGTGTTGGGAATGGCGAGAAGTGTACGAGTATTGACTGTCGGCATGTTCTGTTTTATTTTTGTGGTTTCTCTTCTGTTGTCCGGATGTACGAGCTATGCCAACGAAGAGCAGCTGAATACACTGGAGGAAACAAAAGCAGCAGCTCTGGCAGCTGAAGAGAATGTCTCTGCGAAAGAAGCAGAAAAGGCCGAATTGGAAGCAAAACTGGCAGAAAAACAGGAAGAGTTGAAGGCAGTCCAGGCAGAAAAAGCAAGGCTCCAAGAGCTTCAAAACGAGGAATAATCCACAATACTTCCCTGATCAACGGAAGTGTAACCATGGAGGATGAGAGAATGAAAATAAAAGGTTTATCAATTGCTCTTCTTGTCATTCTGCTTTTCGCGGTCAGCGGTTTTGCGGTGGCCCAGGAAGAAGGAAGAATGAAAATGGCAGAATACAAGGCAGAGCTGGCAGAGTGGCAGGCAAGAGAGCTCGCTGCAAATGAAAAAAGTGCCGTACTTCAGGGTGAAATCGATGCTTTGAACGCCCAGATTGATGAAATACAGGCACAAATTGATGCTGAATGGGAAGAGATTTACGCCCTGGTCGGCATCGATAAAGCCTACGCTGATGCTTTCAGAGCCAAACTGGATGATATTGAGAGCAAAATTGACGGTTTGGCAGCGCTATCACCTGAAGAATTATTCCGTCAGGTTGACGAGATTGATGAAATCAAGGCGCAGCTGGAAGAAGCCAAAGGTGACAAATTCGCCGTCGTTTCCTTTATTTCTGAAAGAATTGCCATGCTGGAAGGTAAAGTTGCCAGCCTGGAAGCCAAATTACCGGCCAATATTTTCGATCAGTACACCGTCGTGAACGGTGACTATCTGTGGAAAATATCCAAGAAAGACGATATTTACGGCGATGCTTATCAGTGGATCCGTATTTATTCTGTAAATAAAGATCAGATTAAAGATCCTGATCTGATTTATCCTGATCAGGTCTTTAATATCGCACGTGGTGTTGGCAGAAATGAGCATATGGTTGCAAAAGGCGAATACCTTGCAAAAATCGCCGGATATGCAAATGTACTGAATGATCCTGCAAAATGGACCAAACTTTATGAGGCCAACAAGGATCTGGTGGATGACCCGAGCCTTATCTATCCATATCAGGTACTTACCATTCCTGCTGAATAGACTTGATATGAATGGTTCGTGTTTTATACACGAACTTTAGAATGGTTAATGACGATTTAAAAACATTACATGAAAAAGCTCTCGTTTCTATGATGTCAATCATGGATTGAGGGCTTTTTTATTTCTATTGAGATGGAAACAAAAACCCTGTCCATAAAAGGCATTCATCCAATTGAACTGCTTGGTTCACAGGATGAGTACCTGCAGCTTATTGAAAAAGCCTTTCATTCAACGGTTGTGGTTCGCGGTGACCAGGTTATCATAAAAGGGGAGCCGGATGAGGCCGAGACGCTGTATAAACTTTTTACTGAGCTGATTTTCCTGCTGAACCGAAACGGGACGCTGGAAGCAAAAGATATTACAACGGTGATTGATCTGACAAAAGCGGGCCGTTTAAAAATGGATGAAAACAACGGCAAGAGCCCGATTGTTGTATATGGTAAGAACGGAATTATAAGGCCAAAATCGAAGGGACAGACAGCCTATTTCGAATCAGGTCTCCAAAATGATATTGTTATAGCCATTGGGCCTGCCGGAACCGGAAAAACCTATCTGGCTGTTGCCATGGCTCTGGCCAGACTCAGGGAAAAGGAAGTGGCCAGAATTGTATTAACGAGACCAGCTATAGAGGCAGGTGAAAGTCTTGGTTTCCTGCCCGGTGATTTAATGGAAAAAGTGGATCCTTACCTGAGACCGTTGACAGATGCTCTTTTTGATATGCTTCCGGGCGACCAGCTGCAGAAATATGTGGATAGAAAAATTATTGAAATTGTTCCGCTCGCCTATATGCGAGGAAGGACCCTGAACAATGCATTTGTTATTCTTGATGAGGCTCAGAATACATCACCAATGCAGATGAAAATGTTTTTAACGAGACTGGGCAACAGCAGCAGGGCAATTATCACGGGAGACGTAACCCAAATAGACCTTTCAGAGAATGTTGAGTCCGGATTGATACAGATTCAGTCTATTTTAAAGGATATCGAGGGCATTGGATTTGTTACACTTGATAAATCAGATGTTGTCAGGCACCGGCTGGTAAAAGAAATTATTCAGGCCTATGAGTTGTTTCATCAGAACAAAAATGATGAGGAGAAAAAGCCGTGATATCCATCCGGGATTTACTTAAAAAAGTTACAGATTTTTATAAAAGTTCAGACACTGTCAAACCTTTTTCTGAAAATGGCAGTCCCAGAAAATGGCTGCCATGGACCATATATGCGATACTTGCGTTCAGCATTGCTTTTATGTTTCCGGCCAACCGGATGCATCAATTTGCCGATATGACCGAGGGGAGCATCAGTACACGCCGGATTGTGGCTCCTTTTGATTTTGAAATTTTAAAGACATCTGAAGAGTACAACCGTGACAGGGAAATGGCTTCACGTGAGGTTTATCCGGTTTTCGATTATGCACCTGAAAACGGACAGGATGCGATTACGGCTATCGGAGATTTTTTTAATCAGGTTCAGGAAGCCAGAGAGATACTGACCCGGCAGCCGAGGAAAAAAGCTGTTCTGGGGGACACGCTTTCAAAAAAGTATAATATAGAATCGCTGGACGCGCAGTACTGGCATTATTTATTGGACAGCCGTTTTGGTATCAGCAATTCACAATTTGATGCTTTTGAATATGATTTGAAGAAAATTGTGAAGGATATCATGGCAATCGGTGTATTGGACAGGGAAAAGGAACGGATGGCCGGTTCGGACCGGCAACTGCTGATTGTTGCTGACAGCATCTATTCCTTTAATGAATTTTATGACCTGCCGCAGGCCAGGATCAGGGCTGAGGAAATGCTGAATGCCAGTTACAGCAATCAGGCCTATAATGTGCAGATCGGATTTGCTATTATCAATTATTTTATGCGTCCCAATTATATCTATAATAAAGCATTATACAATCAGCGTATTGCGGAAGCTGTGGCCAAAGTGCCGCTTGCCAGAGGGTTTGTCAAGGAAGATGAAAAAATCGTGGACAGGAATGAACGAATCACACCTGAAATACGCAAGAAACTGATTTCGCTTGCCTCCAAAAGGGCTGAAATGGGCATGCAGAGATCCGGATGGGGTTTGATTTTTACTGTTTTCAGCCGCTTCCTTTTTGTCAGTCTTGTTTTATTTCTTTTAATTGTCTTTTTGAAACTGGAATCTCCTGATATTTTGAAAAATATTCAAGATATTCTTCTTATTTCATTGATTGTTCTGCTCATCAGTGTCAGCGCCTTCCTGGCGTATCGGGTCAATGCCCATGAGTATTTGATACCGGTTACTATTGGTGCAATGCTGATGGCTGCAATCTATGATTTGAAAATAGGATATGCCGGGGCGGCGGTTTTAAGTATTTTAGTCGGCGCCATTTGGGGTAACAGTTACAGTCTGGTCATGCTGTCATTTTTTTGCGGGGTCATGGCCGTTATACTCATCAGCCGGGTTCTTAAAAGAAAGCAGTTGATTTCATTTATGGTGTATCTGGCCGGTTTATATCTTTTGATGATTACAGCCATTGGATTCATTCAATCCCTTCCAATCCGTGAAATTGTCATACAATGGAAGTGGGGGGCCATCAATGGCATTATGAGTCCCATTATCACTTATGGATTTTTAATACCGTTTGTTGAATCGGTTTTTAACAAAACCACTGATTTTACACTGCTGGAATTGTCCAATTTGAATCATCCGCTTTTAAAGCGTTTGTCGGTTCAGGCGCCCGGGACCTATCATCATTCCATTATTGTCGGCAACCTGGCCGAGGCCGCCGCGCAGGCGGTGAATGCCAATTCGCTTCTGGCAAGGGTTGGTTCTTATTATCATGATGTTGGGAAAATAGAAAAGGCGGAGTATTTTGTTGAAAATCAAATCGGGGGAGAAAACGCCCATGCAAAATTAACACCCCGCATGAGTGCGCTGATTCTTGGAAATCACGTTAAAAAAGGCGTGGATTTATCGGATCAATATAAACTGCCTCAATCCATTAAGGATATTGTGGTCCAGCATCAGGGGACCCTGGTTATGACTTTCTTTTTTGAGAAGGCCAAAGCCAAGGAGGGTATTGATGAAGTCAATGAGAATGATTACCGGTATCCTGGTCCCAGGCCACAGACCAAGGAGGCGGCCATCGTGATGCTTGCAGATGCAGTAGAAGCGGCCTCCCGTGCGTTGAAAGATCCAAATCACAGCCGTTTAAAGGGATTAATTGAAGAACTCGTTGATGATCGTTTTCAGAGCGGTGAGCTGGATGAGTCGCCGCTGACGCTGAAAGACCTGGAAAATATTAAAGAGAGTTTTCTGACCATACTGGCTGGTATTTATCATACCAGGCTCGAATATCCGGACAAAGAAGAGAAGTCGGCAGAGGAAGACAAACCGGATGAAACGAAAACAGAAAGTTGAAATTGTTGTTGAAACGGACCGTTCCGGACCGCTGTCCTGGCTGAGGCGTTTTGCTGAAAAATGTCTGGAAGCAGAAAAACTCGAGAGAAAAGGATGTCTGCTGATTGTACTCGTTGACAATACAAAAATAAAGGAAATTAACCGGCAATTTTTCAACAGAGATAGAAGTACGGATGTCATTGCTTTTTCTTATGATGAAAATGAAGAATCATGGGGTGAAATTGTAATCAGTGTGGATCAGGCGGAGCAGCAGGCCCGTGATTATGATGTTTCATTTAAAAATGAACTGGCCAGACTGACAGTGCACGGAATTCTTCATCTGGCCGGATATAAGGACAATACCGCTGATTTAAAGTCGGAAATGCATCAGAAAGAAGATGAATACCTGACAAAATTTCATGAACTTACAGATTAAATATTTTAAAAAAGGAGGCACAGACCATTTTGGATGTTAATTTATGGTTGTCTATATCATTGTTTATTATCCTGCTTTTTCTTTCCGCATTTTTTTCAGGTTCAGAATCCGCCTATTTTTCTTTGTCTGAATTGGATTTACATCGCCTGAGAGATCAAAAAAAACTGAGTTCGGGAGCAAAAAGGATCCTTGTCCTTTTGAGCAGGCCCAAAAAACTACTCATGTGCATCCTGATAGGCAATACCATCGTGAATGTATCTGCCGCAACGGTTGCAGCCTTGTCCCTTTCTCCATTATTGAAGCACGTGGGTCTGGGAGAACGCGGTGGAATGCTGCTTGAAATACTGATTGTAGCCATGTTGATATTGATTTTCAGTGAAGTATCTCCCAAGGTGTTTGCCGTAAAACAGCCGCTGCCATTTGCTGAAAGGATTTCCCTCCCATTGCTGGTATTTATGAAAGTTCTGTCACCGGTAGTACGGCTTTTCGAATTTATCTCAGATGGAATTTCGAAAATGCTCGGTGTCAAAAAGGAGCTGGTGTTTAGTTCAGAGGAGGAACTGAAAACACTGATAGAAGTCGGTGAAGACGAAGGAGCGCTGGATCAGGCAGAAAGAGAAATGATCCATTCGATATTCGAATTTCGTGAAACCATGGTCAAGGAAATCATGATCCCCAGAATCGACATGGTTTGTGTGGACCTGTCCATGACAATTGATGAAGTGCTGAATCTGGTCCGGGAAAAGGGGCATTCCCGTATTCCTGTTTATGATGAAAAAGTTGATAATATTAAAGGGATTTTACATGTCAAGGATTTGCTGCCGTTTATGGGGCAGAAAAATCACATTCCCGGGCTGGAAGATTTGGTCAGAAAGGCCTATTTTGTACCGGAAAGTAAAATGATAGAAGAATTGATGAAAGAATTTCAGAATGAACGAACGCATATGGCCATTGTGGTTGATGAATACGGTGGTACAGCGGGACTGATTACCCTGGAGGATGTAATTGAAGAAATTGTCGGTGAAATCAGAGATGAGTATGACAAGGAGAAACCGCTTATTCAGAAGCTGGATGAGAACAACTGGCTTGTAGACGGCAAGATTGATATTGAAGATTTTAATTCGGAACTAAATTTTCACATCCCGGCTGAAGAGGATTATGAAAGTCTGGGTGGCTTTATCCTGAGCCTTCTTGGAAGAATTCCGGCAGAAAAGGAAAAAGTGGAATATGAACAGGCCAGGTTTATTGTGGAGAAAGTTCAGCGTCAGCGTATCACACGTGTCCGTGTGGAACGCGGCTCGAAAAAGAAAAATGTTCAGACTTAGAATGGCAAGTAATTTCGGGGTGTCTATACAAGGGGCTTAAGCCCCTTGTACCAGCCCCTTGTGGGAAAAAGGTTTTGTATTTGTATTGATTTTTAATTATCTTAAACGGCGAGCGAGAGTGGCGAAACTGGTAGACGCGCTAGATTTAGGATCTAGTGTCCTCCGGACATGGGGGTTCGAGTCCCTCCTCTCGCACAATTTTTATACAATGAAATTGGAGTGAATATTTGAAAGTTGAAATTGAGGATCTTGGATCCTGGAAGAAGAAGCTGAATATTGAAGTGCCTGCCGAGGAAATAGCACCGTATCTGGAAAAAGCCTTTGAAGCCCATCAGAAAAAAATTAAAGTCGAGGGTTTCCGAAAAGGCAAGGTGCCGATGTCAATTATAAAAAAGCGGTTCGGCAAAGCGATTGAAGCCGATGTGATTGATGAATTGTTACAAACCTATTTTAAACAGGCCGTGATGGAACAGGGCCTTGCACCGGTTGCTCCGGGTGTTATAAAAGATATCGTTTTTGAAGACGACAAGCCGTTTCAATTCTCGGCTGAAGTTGAGGTTGAACCGGAGGTTGAGATAAAACATTTCTCCGGTTTTAAGGTTGAAAAAGAGATTATGAAGGTGACGGGTGAGGATGTGGAGCAGGTTATTAACATGCTTCGTGAGCAGAAAGCTGATAGAAAACCGGTAGATGGTGAGGCCGAAAAAGGTCATATTATTGAGGGTGATATTCAGGCTCTGGATGCGACGGGTGTGCCGATTATAGGTGAAAAATGGGAAAATCGGGTGATTGAGCTCGGGCAGCCGCCTCTCGGCAGTTTGATTGAAGACCAGCTTCTGGGGGCCCGTAAGGATGAGGAGAGACGTTTTTCTATTAAACAACCTGCGCAGTCATCTGATAAAAATGCTGGTGACGCAGAGCAGCATTATACAATAAAAATTAAATCCATCCAGGAAAAGCAGCTTCCGGATCTGGATGACGCATTTGCCAAGTCTGTGGGGGCATTTGAATCCTTTTCCGATATGGAAAAGCAAATTCAGAGTGATCTTGAACACCGCAGGATGCATGAAAGCGAACAGGTTCTGCATAAACGTCTGACGGATGCGTTTATCCATAAAAATGATTTTGAACTGCCCAGTGCCATGGTTCAGAACGCCCTTGATGCTATGTGGGAAGATTACAAACAGAAAACAGAACAGCCGATTGAAGAAGAGACCTTCCGCAAGGAAAAACACAGTCAGACCGTGTGGAATTTGAAATGGCACCTTCTCTGGCATAAACTGGCAGAAACACAGGGTATTGATGTTTCTTCTGAGGAGCTTGATACCCGAATTGATGAGATAGCCAAAAGCAATCCTGAAAATGATAAAAAAATAAGAACCATGTTCAAGAGTGATACACAGCGAAATCATTTAAAAGAAGACATGCTTGAACAGAAAGTATTTGATTTTCTGAAACAAAATTCCAAAATAAAAGAAGTGAAGGTTAAGACTTCAAAAAAGAAACAGCAAACATTGATTACACCATAATACAGAGGGGATTTTATGGGACTCGTACCAATTGTTGTTGAACAGACGGGCCGCGGAGAAAGGGCTTATGATATCTTTTCCAGACTTTTAAAGGAGCGGATTATTTTTATCGGATCCGCTATTGAAGATACTGTAGCCAGTCTCGTAATCGCCCAGCTTCTGTTCCTTGACGCAGATGATCCGGAAAAGGATATTTCTCTGTATCTGAATACACCCGGAGGTTATGTTTCTTCCGGTTTGGCCATTTACGATACGATTCAATATGTCCGTCCCGATGTGGCAACCATCTGCATGGGGCAGGCATCCAGTATGGGGGCGGTCCTTCTCGCAGCCGGGACAAAGGGGAAACGATCCGCCCTGCCGCATGCCAGAGTGATGATCCATCAGCCGCTTGGCGGCGCACAGGGTCAGGCTACGGATATTGAAATTGCCACGCGCGAAATATTAACCCTCAGGGAACGTTTGAATGAAATTCTGGTTCATCATACCAGTCAGCCGCTGGAAAAAATAGAGAAGGACACGGAGCGTAATTTTTTCATGTCAGCAGCAGAAGCCAAAGAGTATGGTATTATTGATACGGTACTTGAAAAAAGACCCGGAAGCGGAAGCAAAAAAGGGGGCAAATCCTAGTGGAAAGACAGTATATCTGTTCCTTTTGCGGCCGGTCCTCTGAAGAAGTGGATGCCATGGTCACCGGACCGGGGGTCAATATCTGTAATGAATGCGTACGGTACGCAGAAGAAATTATCAACACGGATATGGCGCACCGGTCTTTGAAACTGGCCCATCCCATACCGACACCACAGCAGATCATGAAGGAACTGGACAATTATGTGATTGGTCAGGAAGAGGCCAAAAAAGCCATTTCTGTTGCTGTATATAATCATTACAAGAGAATTGATGCGGATATGCCGGATGGGCTTGAATTGTCCAAAAGCAACATTCTTCTGGTTGGACCAACCGGAACCGGGAAAACATTGCTTGCACAGACCCTGGCCCGCTTCCTGCATGTTCCTTTTGCCATTGCAGATGCGACCACTTTAACAGAGGCCGGTTATGTGGGTGAGGATGTTGAAAATGTACTGGTCCGGCTTCTTCATTCTGCCGATTATCGTTTAGAGAAAGCGGAGCGTGGTATCGTCTATGTCGATGAAATAGACAAAATTGCAAGAAAAGAAGAAAGCTCTTCTATTACCCGTGACGTTTCAGGTGAAGGGGTTCAGCAGGGCCTTCTTAAACTGCTTGAAGGATCGATTGTATCTGTCCCACCCAAAGGCGGGAGAAAACATCCGGAACAGAGTCTGATCAACGTCAACACCAAAAATATTCTTTTTATTTGCGGCGGATCCTTTGAAAGTCTTGAAAAAATCATCGGAAACCGTGTGGGAAAGAAGATGATGGGATTCGGTGTGGAACAGCAGAAAAAACGTGATATTACATACACTGAACTTTTGCGCCAGGTTGAGCCCGATGATTTGCTTCAATTCGGTTTGATACCGGAGCTGATCGGTCGCCTGCCGGTTATTACAACGCTGGATGAACTGGATGAAAAGTCCTTGTATCGAATACTGGTGGAACCCAAGGATGCACTGGTCAAACAATATCAGCATCTGTTTCAGATTGACGGGGTGAAACTTGTTTTTGAAGAAAGTGCGTTAAAATCAGTCGTGCAGCTTGCGCGCAAAAAAAATACAGGGGCCAGGTCATTACGGGCAATTATGGAAAATACCATGCTGGATATTATGTTTGAACTGCCGTCCATGGAAGGTGTTGAAGAGTGTGTTATAACCAATGATGTCATACGCAAAGGCAAGAAACCCGAGTATAAATATAAAAAGGAGAGCAAACGCAGCGCCTGATTTTCTCCTTATATTATAAAATTTACCCGGATGCTGAACAAAACCTTGCCGGGCTTGATATGTCTTGTCATTTATTCATCGGAATCTTTTATTGAACCAGGGTTTTCCATTCATTCATATTTGTATGTTGTTGAAAGTTTATTGATATATTGGAATATTTATTCATATCCTTGTAATCATTTGGCTTATCCATATAAAATCCGGGCGGGCTCTGCACGAGAAAAAAACGCTTGACTATTTCATACATATTTTATATACTCAATTTCAAGGGGATATTTCTATAAAACAACATTATATCACGATCTGATTCAGTTCTGAAGGATTTATTGGGTCCAGAGGAGGGATAGTCACTACAAACCTTATTTTATTAATGACTTAAAATATTTTTCTTTAAATTTTCTTTTGTATCATGCTCAATTTTTATGTTCTGGTTTATAGCCGGTTTTACAACGTAAGGGGATTGAAGGAAAGGCACAAAAAGAAATAAGCTATCAGGTGTTTCATGCTCAGATGATATACGCGATAGCATTTTTTTTGGTTATAAATATTCACACTAAAAATACAGAAAAGAAAGGAGGTGATGGGGGAAAGAGTATGAAGGGGATGTTGTGAACCTAAAAAGAAGGAGGTGATGACCGGAGCAAATCGTAAACTGAACCTTTTTCCTAATGAACGTGGTTCTGTATATTTTAATTTTAATTTGTCAAAAGGAGAAAGTTATGAGAAGAATATTGGCTTTTCTCGTTGTAGCACTTACCATGGTTGCTTATTTGCCTGCAATGTCCGCAGTCCTGGATATCAATGGTGTTGTTGTGGACGCGGCCACAGGTGAAGGCCTGCTTGGCGCCAACGTGTTTATTGAAGGCACCATGATAGGTACCGCAACCGATCCTGCCGGGAAATTTGCCCTGGAATACGAAACCGATGAAGCTTTTGAAATTATCGTCAAGTTCATGGGTTACAAGCAGAAATCCGTTGCTTTTGAAGCCACAGATGATGTCTCTGACATCGTTATTGAACTTGAGGAAGATGTGTTTATGGGTGAAGCCGTTGTGGTCACAGGTATCGCCTCCAGAACATCGAAGGACGTGGCTGAAGTGTCTGTTTCCCGCGTGGCTGCCAGTCAGCTGACTGTTGCCAACTCCTATCAGGATTTGTCACAGATGGTTGCCGGCAAAGTAGCGGGTGTGCGTATTGAGCCTTCCTCCGGGAATGTGGGCGGCGGTATCCGTTTCAATATGCGTTCAGGCGGTGGTTTGAACGGTGACGAGCAGCCGCTTGTTATTATTGATGGTGTCCGTGTAGACAACAGTGAAATCCTGGGTTTTGGTGTTGGCGGTCAGGGTGTGAACCTGCTGGCCGATCTGAATCCGGAAGACATTGAAAGCGTTGAAATCCTGAAGGGCCCTGCCGGTGCAGCCACCTACGGGACCAGCGGTTCCAACGGTGTTGTGCTGATTACCACCAAGAGAGGCAAACTGGTGCCCGGCAAACCCAAAGGCATTTCTCTGGATTACAAACTGGTGAACGGTTTTAATACGCAGTCCTATGAATACACAGAAGATGATTTCCTGACCTACAAAGATGTCAACAGATTATTCGTGGACGGCCCGGTTCTGCAGCACAGTTTGAGTGCTTACGGCGGAACCGGTCTTATGAAATATTATGTGGGTCTGGACCGCAGGTATGAACATGGTATTCTGCCCGGCAACGACATGGACCGCTATACCCTGCGTGCCAACTTTGACGTGTATCCAAGCGATAAAGTGCTGGTGTCTGTCAGCTCCAGCTATACGCGAAATAAAAATAACCGCCCGAACAGTGACAACAATATTTTTGGGGCCCTGGGTAATGCCATTTTGTTACCAAATCCCTACACCTACTATTTTACTGACAGTGCATCCATCGCGGGCTATCGCAATACGATTAACAACAACCGGTTTATCGGATCCGTTCAGGCCCAGTATATTCCCATCAAGGACCTGCGTATCCGGGCCAGCATGGGCGTGGATGACAGTGATTTAAGAAACGATGAAACATTCCCCCAGAATTTGCCGTTCGATTTCTATGCAAGAGGCCGCAGGGGCATCTGGACACGTCAGAATACCCAGATGACCTATACATTGGACGCGTCCTACGATTTCTCACCCATGGACGGTTTGGAAATCACCTCCATTGTCGGCGCCCAGCTGTATGACCGTAAATGGAAAACCTTCTGGGGCGCAAAGATGAATTTCAGCACCGAGCTGATCACCAATATCGGCGCCGGTGAACTGATGGAAGATCTGAATGAAAGCTTCGGTCATGACAGGGAAGCCGGACTTTTCACCGAGCATAATATCGCCCTTGAGGACCAATATTTCCTGACACTTCGTCTGAGAAACGATTATGCCAGTTCAATCGGTGCGGAAGCGCCCAGTGTGTTCTATCCGGGTGCCAGCTTTGCCATGCGTCTGGACAAATATGATTTCTTCCCGAAACTTTTCACGCTGATGAAGGTCCGTGCCGCTTACGGTGAAACCGGTGTGCTGCCCGGCACCGCAGACGGTATCCCGCTTTTGTGGGAAGCCGAAGAATCCGGATTCGGCGTGGGTGCCGTACCCTCAGCCATCGGAAATGACAAAATCGAACCCGAACGCATCAAAGAAACCGAATTTGGATTTGAAGCCGAGATTATGGGTAAATACTCAATGGAATTCACCTATTATATTCAGAATGCCACCAATTCCATTATCGACTTCCAGAATGCACCTTCAACCGGTCAGATTGCCAGTGCCGTACCCTACAATGTGGGTGCCATTGACGGATGGGGTATTGAATCACTGCTTCAGGCCCGTTTGATTCATAACAAAAATTTCACACTGGATGTAAGCACAACCAATAACTATGCCAAAAATGAGGTGACGGATCTGGGCGACGCGCAGCCAATTTTCGGTCCCTTTGATCTGAATGTGATTGAGGTCGGTCTGCCCAAGCACGCTTTCTACACCTGGACCGTGAAAGGCGCCCTCTTTAATGAAGACGGTACCTACGCGGGAGCTGATGTGCTGGTTGATGAGAACGGTGAAGCTATCCGTGAATTCCACGGCACACCGATTCCTGAATACACCGGATCCTTCTCGATCAGCTTTCGTTTCCTGAAGAATTTCAATCTCTGGGCCACGGCAGACTGGGCCATGGGTCACAGGATGTTTAATAACAGCAAACTGTTTGCTGCATATCTTGGCTCTGCTTTCGGTGTGGGTCCGAATCTCCTTGAATACCGGACGCTTCAGGAAGAACTTGGCCTGGCTGACTGGGAACTCGGAATCACTGCCCTGACACCCGGGACGGACGCTTATAAGGAAGCTGCTGACAAATACGCAAAATTGAACTTCAACTACGATTCCAATTATATTGAGGATGCAGACTACTTGAAAGTGCGTGAAATCAGCCTCAGCTACAGCTTTAAGGATCTACTCTCCAAAATCTATTCATCCAACATTATATCTGATCTGGTTCTTGGCGTTTCCGCCAGGAATGTGTTTACGACCACCAAGTACAGCGGTGCGGATGTTGAGGTCAGCTTTGACGGTTCCAGAAGTCTGGTCCGCGGACAGGACTTCCTGACCCTTCAGCATCCGAAAGTCTATAACGCATGGATCAGAGTATCCTTATAAGCTAAGGAGGTATAGGCTATGAAAAAGCAATTATTGATATTAGTTCCATTCCTGATACTAACCATCGTGTGGACAGCCTGTGAGGATTATTCGACCGGCGTCGATCCGCTGATTGATGAAGTGGAAGATTACCGGCTTTCGGATGAAAGCCAGATCGGATTTCTCATCAATGGCCTTATGACACGATTCTCCACCTCCCATGATATCAATCTCCTTCTGGTGGGTTTGCTGTCGGACGAGATGGTTTTTGATGCCAATGCACCGGGTGCGAGCTTTCCGACATTCAATGACATCAATTTGGGTGAAATCACCTATGACAACAATTCAGTGGACAACGGAGCCACTCCGTTGAATGAATTACGATTCCTTTCGGATGATCTGATACGGCGTATTAACGAGGAAATCCCGGATGCCAATGAAACAACGAAGAATGAAGGCCTGTTCTGGGGCAATTTCTTCGGCGGTGTCGCGCGTCATTTTCTGGCGTCCTATTTTGGTATCGACAAAACCACAGGCGGTGGTGTCATTTCAGAAAATCAGGAAAATCTGGGATCTTTCATTCCCTCTGCGGATATGTACGCGCTGGCTCTGGAAAAATTTGACGCCGCGATTGCCGTATCTGCGGATCCGGCTATGACCCGGGTTGTCAATTCTCTGAAAGGCCTTATCTATCTGGTTCTGGGTGACAATGCCTCAGCCAGTGCCGCGTTTGAAGCCGGCATGGTGGAAGGCGACGCGCCGTTCCAGTCTCTGCATAGTGTCATTTCGGACAACTATTTCTGGCAGCAGGCCGGTCGCGGTCGTATCCAGTGTGTGGTGCCGGCCCGTTTCCAGGGTTATGTGGATGAAAATCCACAGGAAATCGCACGGGTGAAGGTTGACACGCTTTCAGGCGTCGGTGGTGATATTCTTTACTATCAGGATAAATACCCTGTTCAGGGATCACCGATCAATTTGATGACCTGGCAGGTCTCGGCCCTTCTGGCCGGTCTTGCCGATCCTTCACTGGCGCTTGCCAATGCCAATGCGGTTCGCACATCCCACGGCATTGATCCGCTTGAGACGATTGATCAAGACGGTATGCTTGTTGAACTGGACAAGGAAGCCTGCTGGGAAGGTGTACGCGTGATTCTGCAGCGTGCGTTTGATATGTGGCACATTGAAGATGGATGGCAGTATCTGCCCATCACACAGGACGAAAGAAACATCAATCCGAACCTGTAGTGTCTGATCATATCGCGTTTTAAGTATTCACAGCGCGGATGTTCCGGTTTCAGCCGGGACATCCGCGCTTTTTTATCGGCTGTAATAATCAGGATATAAAACTTATATGATATCTGTTTTCTACTCATCTTCCCCTTGATTCTTTTATATAATTGTTTAAATTGTTGTTCATTATGAAGAAAACCATTTCAATCGGCATTGATATCGGCTCGATCAGCGTGAAGGTTGCGGCTTTTCTACCCAAATATGATGCCGCAGCGCTTTTTATTGCCCGTGCGGAACAGCAGGGCTACATACTGCCATCGGATCCGTGTTTTCAACTGGATGAAGCCAAAATATTGATCTCACGGTATCAGAGACATCACGGTCAGCCGATGGCCGTCATGTCCAACCTTCTTAAACAGCTGTATAAAATTATCCAGAAAGACCAGGTGTCCTGCATCTATCTCACAGGTTCTTCAGGCAAGCATTATCGGGAAATCCAGGGCTTTAAATATGTCAATGAATATCAGGCCATGGCAAAAGGCGTTTCTCATTTTTATCCGGAGGTCCGAACCATTTTTGAGATGGGTGGAGAGAGTTCCAAATACATACGGATTGACACTGATTCAGAAAAACGTGTTCAGATACTGGATTATGAGACCAATGGTGAATGCGCGGCCGGAACCGGTTCATTCTTTGATCAACAGGTGGAGCGGTTGAAATACCGGATTGAAGAAGCCGGCGAAATCATTCAAAAGGCCGGAAAAGCCGCGCATATTGCGGGCCGCTGTTCGGTTTTTGCGAAAAGTGATATGATTCACGCTCAGCAGAGGGGGTACGCACCGCCGGAAATACTGAAAGGATTAAGCGAGGCCGTGGTGCGGAATTTTAAGGGAACCATCACAAAGGGAAAAGCCATTGAGCCGGTTGTCGCACTTCTGGGCGGCGTCTCCATGAACAGTGGGGTTGTCGATGCATTCAGGAATATCTTCGATCTGAATGACAACAAGATGATTATACCCGCCCGGAGCGCGTGGATGGGGGCTCTGGGGGCGGCCCTGACAGCGCGTGAAAATGGTGAATGTGAAGAAGTTCATTTAACGGAGAAAGCCCGGATTTTATCGGATTACCCGGCACATGATCCTCTGTCCATGGGTAAAGTGGTGCTGCTCAGAAACCGTGTCACGGATCATCCCTTGCAGGGTCTGAAACAGGCAGAGGCCTATCTGGGCGTTGATATTGGCTCTGTCAGTACCAATCTGGCCCTTCTGACCGCTGACGGCAAATTTATTCATGGGATTTACAAGATGACAGAGGGAAGGCCCATTGAAGTGGTTCAGACCTGTCTTCATGAAATGTTTGATTTTGCAGGGGACCATGTTCAGATTTCGGGTGTCGGCACCACAGGATCAGGACGGGAACTGATCGGTGCCCTGATCGGGGCGGATGTGATTAAAGATGAAATCACGGCGCACAAAACGGGCGCGGTTTATATGGGCCGTCACTATTTAAACCGGAATGTGGATACGATTTTTGAAGTCGGCGGGCAGGATTCAAAGTTTATTTCAATTCAGGATGGCGTTGTTGTCGATTTTGCTCTCAATGAGGCCTGTGCGGCCGGAACCGGTTCATTCCTGGAGGAACAGGCCGGGCAGCTGGGTATTTCCATCAAGAATGAATTTTCCCATCTGGCCATGCAGTCAAAACGTCCGCTCAAACTGGGAGAACGCTGCACTGTTTTCATCGAAAAGGAACTGGGCCCATATCTTCAACAGGGTGTCAAAAGGGAGGATATTGTTGCGGGTCTGGCTTATTCTGTGGTGCTCAACTATTTAAATCGTGTTGTAAAAAAGAGAAAAATCGGGGAGACCATTTTTTTCCAGGGCGGTACGGCCTATAATGACAGTGTGGCTGCGGCTTTTGCCACACTTTTAAATAAAGAAATTATTGTACCGCCCCATAATGGTGTGATGGGGGCCATTGGTGCTGCTTTGCTTGCCCGGGATAAAATGAATGTTTCCGGAAAAAAGGCGACCCGGTTCCGCGGTTGGGATCTGAATCATGTAAAATGGCAGATAAAGGAAATATCCTGTACAGCCTGTTCCAATCACTGTCTGGTTCAGGAATTTGATGTGGAAGATGAAAAACTGTACTGGGGTGATAAGTGTTCCGAACGGTTCCGTCAGCGGACAAAAACAGACCGTTCAGCGCAAATTGATAATCTGATTCAGTATAGAGAATCCCTTATTTTTCCCGATCCGGACGGGGATAATATTAAAGCTGAAAAAATTAAAGGGGATATTGGTATCCCAAGAATTTTGTATTTTCACGAACGATATCCGTTCTGGAAAGCATATGTTGAGTCTGTCGGTTACCGGCCGGTTTTATCAGGTCCCAGTCGGAATGACGTGATCAATGAAGGGATAGAAATGACGGTTGCTGAACCCTGTTTCCCGGTTCAGGTTGCCCACGGGCATATCATGGCGCTTTTTCAGCAAAATGTGGATTTTGTGCTGGTCCCGCATGTCCTGAATGAAGAAGATCCAACAGACAGTGTGGCTTCATTTGTATGCCCCTGGGGACAGACCATACCCCTGCTGTGCCGTGCCAATCCCAGGTTTAAGGATTACAAAGATCAAATTCTCATGCCGACTGTTCCGTTCAGGGAGAACCACGCCACAGTGTCGCGTAAACTTTTTGAATCCTTATCGGTTCTCGATATCAGCCGTAAGGAGCACAGAGATGCTGTTCGTGCGGCTTACAGGGCTCAGGATCGTTTCAGAACAGAGATATCCCGGAAAGGGAAGGCAGTCTGGGATGAAGTCAGGGAAAATCAGCTCCCATGCGTGGTCCTTGCAGGAAGGCCCTATAATTTATATGATTCAGGGCTCAATCTGAATATCCCGGCCAAATTGCGATCCCAATACGGAATCAATGTCATTCCCATGGATTTTTTGCCGATAGAGCATGTCGATATCCATGATATTCATGATCATATGTTCTGGAATTACGGTCGGCGCATTTTACAGACTGCACGTTTTATACGGGATTATTCATTTATGCATTTAATCTATATCAGTAATTTCAAATGCGGCCCGGATTCTTATGTCAGGCATTTTGTCAGTGATGCAGCCGGAGAACCGTTTTTAATGCTGCAAATTGACAGTCATGCAAATGATGCAGGCATTATGACACGTATTGAGGCATTTTTAGAAAGCAAGGGGATGGTATAAATGGAATTCGGTTCTGAAAAACGGAATGGTCATATTCTTGAGGGACGTACCCTGCATTTTCCCCGCATGAGTACGGAAGGGGCCGAGTGTCTGGCAGCGGCTTTCCGTTCTTTTGGCGCGAAAGCAAAAGTATCGCCTCCTTCGGATGATGAGACATTGAAGCTTGTTGCACGCTTTACAACAGGTGAAGAATGTCTTCCACAGCGTGTGACCATGGGTAACTTTTTAAAAATTGTCCTGGATGAGAATTTTATACCTGCCGAGCATGCCTTTTTTATGCCCACTTCCTCGGGACCATGCCGGTTCGGACAATACGCACCTTTGTTCCAGAAAGTTCTCCGTGATCTGGGCTTCAATGAAGCTATTGTGTTTGCTCCTACAAGCAGCAATGGATATGAGGGGATTTCAACCCGAAAAAGACGTTTTCAGATCATTGCCTGGCGGGCTGTCATTGCCTCGGATGCGATCAGAAAATTACTGCTTATGTTCCGGCCGTATGAGCGTTCATCGGGTGATAGTGATGCTATTATGGACCGTCACCTGATAAAGCTATGCAGTATTTTGTCCCAACCTGAAATGCCACTAAACAGTCAGATGAATGCATTAATCGGTGTATTTGAAGAAGCCAGGGATGATTTCCTTCGTATGCCTCTGGCTGAAACGCCGGGAAGTCGGCCTTTGATTGGTGTGGTGGGCGAAATATTTTTAAGATTTAATGAGTTCAGTAATCAGAATATTTTAAGAAAGATCGAGGCTGCCGGAGGAGAGACCTGGATAGCGGGAGTGGCCGAGTGGATTTATTATACCAATGCAGATCAAAAACGTAAACTCAGGGATTTAAATCAATCCTGGTCCCTTTCCATGATCGGTGCTTATATTCGCGGTTGGTGGCAGCACTGGGAGGAAAAGAGGATATTATCTCCGTTGGATGAACTTTTTGCAACGAGACCGGAGTCCCGAGTGGAAGAACTCCTCTCGTTAAGCCGGCCCTATCTGCCTGCAGATAAGGCCCTTGGAGAAATGACGCTGAATACTGGAAATGCGATTGCGTTTTACCATGCAGGATGCGATGGTGTTGTGGATATTAGTCCGTTTACCTGTATGAACGGAATTGTCACAGAAGCGATTTATCCGAATGTGAGCCATGATTTAAATGGATTTCCAGTGCGTATTTTTTACTTTGACGGGGTGCCTTTCGATCTGGACAGAGATCTGGAAATTTTTATGGAACTGGTTCATGCGTATCGAAGAAAACGATTTGAACGCTTTCGTTCGATTCCTTCAGGCAAAACTGCTGCTGAAGCGCGATCCGTCTGGTCCGGTTGTTGATTGCCCTGATTATTCATCCCTTGCAGGGACATTGACCGGCTTGAAAGTCCACTTTTCCAGCGAATTTGCAGGAAACAGACATGTGCCGACAATATTTAGCCTCATTTAGTGATAATATTCACAAAAATACTTGACAAATAGATATAAATTCTTTAAATTTACTACGATTATTGTGAAGGCGAGAACAATAAATAATTCACTTATGGTGAACAAAAAATGCATATCGCGTTTATCGCGGTATCGAAAAACACTGTTTCGCTTTCAGGAACTTGGGTTTGTTAAAGTGTTTTCCGATACTTTGGGAGAGGCTGTCGGTGTGACGGCCTCTCAGGTGAGGAAAGATTTTTCGCTCTTCGGTATTTCAGGCAATAAACGCGGTGGTTACAAAATTGACGAGCTCATTGATAAACTCCAGAATATTCTGGGCAAAGATGAGGACCAGAAAGTCATTGTGGTTGGTCTTGGCAATATTGGAAATGCGCTGATCAAATATAAAGGTTTTGAGAAAGAGGGGATCAAGGTTGTAGCGGGTTTTGATATTGATCCCACAAAAATTAATAAAAAAGCGGATGTACCGCTTTTGCCCCTCGAAGAAATGGAGGATTTTGTAAACCAGAACAAAATTGAAGTAGGCATTATTGCAGTTCCGGACATCGCCGGGCAGCAGGTTTTTGATGCTATGGTTGCTGCAGGTATTAAAGGCTTCCTGAATTTTGCTCCTATTCGGTATCAGAACGCGGATGATGTGATCATTAATAATGTAAATCTTCAAATTGAACTTGAAAATGTAATTTATTTTGTCAATGGACTGATTAAGAAAAAGAAATAAGAAGATTTCTCCAGATATTTGAACAGGTATTTTTGCAGGGGAATTGATAGTGACCATTGCATCAAGCTTTCAAATTGATACAATGGTTTTTTCTAAATAGAGATAAAATGGACCTTTAACAAGACAGATTGAGTGAGGACAGTCAATGAGAGCAGTTAAGCTGAAAAAGGAAGATTTACCATCATTTTTGGAGTGCAGTCAGTATTTTGGCGAAATCTGGGGACCTCAGAAAAAAGGCGACCGGTATGTGCTTGAGGCCACGGATGATATGTCGAAACTTGATTTTTCGGCCCTCAGAACCACCCTGCCGTTTAAAAAGCTTCTGGCCCCTCCAAGATTCAGCATGTTTAAATTTAGCAAAAACAGCTATTCGGAGCAACTCGACCAGATTCCAAGCCGTGTTGTTGTCGGGCTGCATCCATGCGATATTCATGCCCTGCTGATTATGGATGAATTTTTCGCCAAAAACCATGTGGATCCTTATTATATGGAGCGGCGCAAGCGGACGGCTTTTATTGGTTTTTCCTGTATTCCGGATGACAAATGTTTTTGTTATGCAACCAATACGGATAGTGTTGAAGAAGGATTAGATCTTTTCTTTACCGATATCGGTGAGATATATCTTATCTGGGTCGGCTCCAGTCTTGGTGATGATATGGTTCGTCATTGTCCGCATATTATCGATGAAGATATCGGAAATGAAGATCTTCAGAAATATATCCAGTGGCGGAAACACAGAAGTTCACAATTCAAGAATGATGTTGATTTGACCGGAATGCCCGATATTATGGAACTCAGCCAGGACAGTCCGATATGGGAAGAAGAGGGTGAGAAATGTCTGTCCTGCGGAGCCTGTACCATTGTGTGCCCGACCTGTCCCTGTTATAATGTATATGATGAAATAAAAATGGGAGAGGTTGAAGGGGAACGGATCAGAAAGTGGGATTCATGCCTTTTCAAGGAATACTCGATGGTTGCGGGTGAACACAATTTCAGAGAAGCGAGATCAGAAAGGCTGAAACTGCGTTTTACACACAAACTACAGGCCTTTGTCGGACAGTTCGGGAAACCCGCCTGTACCGGGTGCGGCCGCTGTATTGAAACCTGTCCCGTTAATATTGATATTAAAACAGTCGCACAGCGGCTTCAATTAGAGGAGGTTAAAGTATAATGTGGGCTTTGCAGACCAAAGAAAATCCATATCTGCCTGAACCGATGCGTATTATCAGACGCTATCCCCTGACAGAGGATGTGCATTTTTTCCAGGTCAGGGCCGTGGATATGGAAAGAGCCATGACGCTGGAATACCGTCCAGGACAGTTCATGATGGTGTCCATCCCGGGTGTGGGCGAAGCACCGTTTTCCATTTCTTCTACACCGTCCAGACCGGGCCTTCTTGAATTCGGAATCCGCCGTGTCGGCCGTATTACAGATAAAATATTTGATTTAAAAGAAAACAGTATAATTGGTGTCAGGGGTCCCTATGGGAACGGATTTCCCATGGTGAAAATGAAGGGTCAGGATCTCATTATTGTGGTCGGAGGCCTTGGTGCTGTTCCGCTCAGGTCCCTGCTCCTTTACGCTCTGGATAACCGGGATCATTTCGGCAAGGTATACCTCCTGTATGGCGCCAAAACACCCAAAGATATGCTGTTCCGCAAGGAATTTCTCAATTTTACTCAAAGAGAAGACCTGACCTGTCTGCTTACGGTTGATGAAGATAACACAGGTAAATGGACGGAGCATACAGGGCTTGTCACCCAATTGTTCAGCAATGTAACCGATATTGATCCTGAAAACACCACTGTTTGCGTTTGTGGTCCGCCCGTTATGTATAAATTTGTTGTAGCGGAGCTCCTGAAATTAAAAATTCCCAAACATCAAATCCTGATGACCCTGGAGCGCCGCATGAAATGTGGTGTCGGTAAATGCGGGCATTGTATTATTGGCGGCTATATCTATACCTGTGTTGAGGGTCCTGTTTTCTCTTACTGGGACGTGATTCACATGAAAGGATTAATATAAACCATATTTGAAGGACTGTAACCGGGACCTTTATCAAATAGGAGAATCATAGATTGGAAAAAGAGAAAAAGAAAGTTGGTCTTTACGGATTTACAGGCTGTAACGGGGATCAACTGGTTATCATTCACAGTGAGGATCGTTTGCTGGAATTCTGGAACTCTGCTGATATCCAGTCATTCTCTCTGGCAAAGAGTGACAATACAGATTCAGAACTTGATATTGCTGTTGTTGAGGGATCCATCTCGAATCAGGAACAGGCTGAGCACATCAAGGAAATTCGCGAACGATCAAAAATGCTGATAGCCATCGGTAATTGTGCCTGCTATGGCGGTATCCAGGCCATGGAGCTGGGCGCGGCGACCTGGGATCAGCGGTTTCGCCAGGTGTATGGCAATAAAACACTTGATGTCCGTACGCCGATAGAATCCAAACCCATTGATTTATTTGTGCATGTTGATTTTTATCTGCCTGGCTGCCCGATTGATGCCGGACAGTTTTTCTATTGTTTCGGTCAGCTTCTGCAGGATAACAAACCGGTGATGCCGGATCATCCGGTTTGCGCGGAATGCAGGTGGAGAGAAAATGAATGTCTGCTGCTGAAGGGTATTATGTGCATTGGACCGTTAACTGCAGCCGGCTGCGGCGCAGTCTGTCCATCCAATAATTTGCCCTGTATGGGATGTTTTGGCCCTGTCAGTGAAGCCAATGTGGCATCTGAATTTAACCTGCTGAAGGAAAAGGGTTTTTCCAAAGAAGCGATTAAAAACAGAATACGTATGCACTTCGGCAGCGGAGCCATGGAATCGTTAAAGAAAATATTAGGGGAACTTTAATGCGAGAGATACTTGTAGAGCCTTTGGCCCGAGTTGAGGGTGAAGGCGGAATAACAATCCGGGCGGACGGAAACCGGGTTAAGGAGGTCCGCTTTGATATACTGGAAGGCACACGGCTTGTGGAAACCCTGGTTGAAGGGAAAACACCCGAAGAAGATGTGAGTATTACATGCCGTATCTGTGCTATTTGTACACTTTCCCACCGTTATGCCGCGTTGCGGGGCCTTGAGAAAGCGCTGGGAATTCAGGTACCGGACAAAGTACAGTGGACCCGTTCCCTGATGCATTTGGGAGAGATGCTCGAAAGTCACTCACTTCATGTTTTTCTCCTGGCTTTGCCCGATTACGTGGGATATCCATCAGCTATTGCCATGCTGGACAAGTACAGTGATGAGGTTGTTAAAGCACTTTCTCTTAAGAAATATGCCAATCACATTATGGAAGTAACCAGCGGCCGGATGATCCATGGTGAAAATCCGACAGTGGGCGGCTTTGGCGCCTATCCGGATGAGGGTGTATTAAAGGCCATGGCGCAGCAGGCTGAAGAAATGATGCCGGTTGCTGAACTGGCTGTTGATTTGCTTGCGGGACTTGAAGTGCCGGATTTCTTTGAAATGGATACAACTTTTATGTGCTGCGAGCCCGGCAATGATCAATTTGGCATTGCAGGCGATCAGATCCGGATTTCCACAGGGGACGTGGTCGATGCCGCGGAGTATAAAAATTTAACCAATGAGCGCGTTGTTCCGCATTCTGCAGCGAAACATTGTCTTTATAAAGACAAACCCTATTCGGTCGGTGCTCTCGCACGGATCAATAATCTGGGTGAACGTTTAAACGGGCGTGCCGGAGAGATATATAAAAAACTGTGGAACAAACGCTGGCTGAAAAATCCAATCTTTAATAACCATGCACAGGCCATTGAAATGGTCTGGGCGCTGGAACAGGTGCCCGTCATGGTTGAGAACATTTTGAAGTATAAGGATCCCGAGATTGTTGCTCCTTCCAGGAAAGATGGTGAAGGTGTCGGCGCTGTTGAAGCACCGCGCGGAACATTGTATCACTATTATAAAATGAAGGACGGACTGGTGGAAAAGGCCAACCTGATTATTCCCACCGGTCAGAATCTTGAAGATACTGAACGATATATGCGGAAAGCTGTGGAGACCATGCTTGAAAAGGATGCGCCTGATGATGCTATCCGTCTTCAGGCTGAAATGATCGTCAGATCCTATGATCCATGTATCAGCTGTTCAACGCATATGGTTCAGTTTGAACGAAAGTAAAAATGTGTAATTCCCTGATCGGAACCTGTCTGGATCTCGCCGCATCTCCGGCCACGCTAATGATTGGTATGGGAAATATGGATCGTTCAGATGACGGCGCAGGACTTAAAATTGCAGAAAAATTAAAGGCCCGTTTTCCGGAACGGGCCTTTTTGGAATCAGAGAAAAGTGTGGAAGGCCTGGTTTTTGATTTTATTGAAAATCCGGCTTTTGATACCATTCTTTTCATTGATGCGGTCAATTTCGGGGAAGAGCCCGGTACGGTCCGTTTGTTCACGGCAGAGGATATTCCAAAGTTTCAGCCGGCGGTTTCCACCCATAAAGTGCCCATGTCTTTGCTTATGGATCTGATTGTTCAGAAAAATAAAAAACCGCTTCTTCTAGGTATTCAGCCGGGTTCGGTCAAGCTGATGGGGGAAATGAGTGAAGCGGTTAAAGAATTATTATCGGATTTTGAATTTTTTCTAAGCAGGAAACAGGGTACAGGGTGATTCAAGATTGTTCAATAGGCCTGTCGCTTCTTTAGGGTGTTGAAATAAAACATGGCATTCAGATTGTCGTGATGAAGGAAGTGAAAATGTTTGGACAGATGATGAATCGCCTGCTCCTCTGTATAAAAGGGTGGTTTGAACCACCCCTTCTTTTTATAGAAAGATGTTACAATAAAATCTGTAAGTTTACGTTTCCCTGTTACATAAAAAGAACCAATGAATTGACCTTTGGGTTTGACAATTCTATTCATTTCTGTTAATGGTTGATTTTTTTCTGGAAAAGAATGGAGCCCATTCATGGATATAAGTAAATCAATAGATTCAGTCTTGAATGGCAGCTGAATCACATCAGCTCGGATATATATGATGTTCGATAATCCATGTTTTTTAAAATTGAATTGTGCCTTTCTTAGCATACCAAAGGAATAGTCAACAACAATAATTGGTGTGTTCTGAAGCTCTTTATATTTTTGGTAAGTAAATGAACCTGTTCCTACTGGAATGTCAACCAATATACCATTGAAATTTTTCGGGATATAATTGATAATTTTATTAACATAGTTAAAATCATCTATAAAGCCCCACGATATTTTATTTGAGGTTTTAGTCAGATACCCGGAATGGGTTATATGCTGCTCGTAAAGCTCCACAATTTCGTCATATTTATTTTTATCTTCCGTAAACTCATTTGAGGGGATAAAATCAATGATTCCATCTTTTATGGGATAGGACATTTTATTGTCTGTGCCTACCAGTGTATGAGTATCGTTATGCAACCGTAACGGAACCCCTGTATAGGGGCATTGGAAGATATCCGATATTTTTTCCCATACTTGATTCATATTATTGTACACCTGTAAAATTCAAAAGGAAAATCCCTGTCCAGATCCACCATATGGGATTAAATATATAGCCACCAATGTAAATGATTGTATTCAAGTTTCGGATTTTGGTTGAAGTTAGTCCAATTGAAAAAATAAAGTGCACAAGGGAATTTAAAATTCCAAT